>Ga0105044_10010480_pt1 | contig 12652 bp, 14 predicted proteins | sample MAT01_FD_78092 | JGI IMG/M metagenome (GOLD analysis project Ga0105044, IMG submission 78092) | Freshwater microbial communities from Lake Fryxell liftoff mats and glacier meltwater in Antarctica - MAT-01 | ecosystem: Environmental > Aquatic > Freshwater > Ice > Liftoff microbial mat | place...
AATTGGTTCGGCTCCATACTCCCCAGCCGGACTAATGTAGGTTAGGAGCGGTAATTTGGGATCAAGTTGATTATTAATAGTTTTGGTGAAAACGTGGAAAGTTACTTGGGTGTAGGCTCCTTCATTTTTGAAGCTTTCATGCCAAGGGTAGGCAGCAAAAACCCGGAGCGTGTGACTTCCGGCGGCGAGGTCAGAAAATACTAAGGGTTGTTGGAGGTCGTATATATCTTGGGGGTCTTGATTATCCAGAATGACGGTGAGGTGGGAGCCTAGCTGGAGCTCCTTGTCTTGAAATATTGGTAAATCTGTAACTTGGAGTTGGATACTAACCTGATTGTCTGTGAGGATTTGCTCTGGTTTAGGGCTGAGGATCCGGACTTGGGGCTGTTTGAGTTCGAGGATTTGGTGGAGTTGTTGAAGGGTGTTGGGAGGGGCGACTTCCTTGAGTTGTTTGAGTCGGGCTGTGGGGCGAAGAGCATTACTAGAAGTGGTAGAGGAAGTTTCAATGCGATCGCTACATCCCCATAAATTAATCACTAAGACCAAAAATAACAAGCTCAAGGTCAAACGCCGGAGATTTTTCCACCATTTTTTTTCAAATAACACCTTATATTCTCCTCATTACCACTATTAGTGAATCAATTACGCTATAAATTACATTAATAAATTTCGGTGACTAGCTCAGGTTTGAGACTGCCCTAGCATAACTTGAGAACTGCCCCCAAGATTTTTTCCCAAATTCCCGACATTAATTATGACACTACTGTATTGACTATCTATATTGCCTATTATCGATCCTAACACGGCAGTTCCCGTAACTAGATCAAGCAAAAAGATGGGTTAACTATAAATTTTTGTAATCATTATCATCACTATTACCTAATTGGTGTTGATGATTGCCGCTTATAAATTATGAGGTTATTGAAGCTAATCATGAAGTTGTTTTTTACTGAACCCTTGGGGAAAACTAAGGCTGATTGTAAAAAGTGTTGCTTATTGTTAACTTTCGTTACATTGCCTCAAATGGCTGTAACTGATGCTGGTTATGGAATTGACGACAATTTAGGAGAATGACTCCTCAGAGAAATTTGAACTATTATTAACCAGAATTGAAGAAATTACCTAATAGGATTATCATCAATCAAAGTTAGAACTATTCCCTACCCTTGTTCATCAGAGGAGACTCCTCATGACAATTAGTCCTCCAGAGCGTGAGGCAAAAGTAAAAGTAGTAGTCGACAAGGATCCGGTTCCTACTTCCTTTGAGAAGTGGGCAAAACCCGGTCATTTCGATCGCACTCTTGCTAAAGGACCAAAGACCACTACCTGGATTTGGAACCTTCACGCCGACGCGCACGATTTCGATAGCCATACCTCCGATTTAGAAGATATTTCTCGAAAAATCTTTAGTGCTCATTTTGGACACTTAGCCGTAGTCTTCGTCTGGCTGAGTGGAGCTTATTTCCATGGTGCCAAGTTCTCCAACTTTGAGGCTTGGTTAACCGACCCTACCCACATCAAACCCAGTGCCCAAGTGGTCTGGCCTATTGTGGGACAAGAAATCCTCAATGCTGATGTTGGTGGCGGTTTCCACGGCATTCAAATTACTTCTGGTCTGTTCCAACTATGGCGGGCTAACGGTTTTACCAACTCCTTCCAACTCTACTGCACCGCTATTGGTGCGCTAGTAATGGCAGCCCTCATGCTGTTTGCGGGTTGGTTCCACTACCACAAGCGCGCTCCCAAATTGGAATGGTTCCAGAATGTAGAATCGATGATGAATCACCACCTAGCAGTGTTGTTAGGCTGTGGTTGCTTGGGCTTTGCTGGGCAACAGATTCACGTGGCTCTGCCGATTAATGCTTGTATGGATGCGATCGATGCTGGGCAGCCCCTCACCGTTGGTGGCAGACTCATTGCCTCGGTAGCAGACATTCCCCTGCCCCACGAATGGATTCTCAACCCTAGCTTAATGGCGGATATCTATCCTAGTTTTGCCCAAGGGCTGGTTCCTTTCTTCACTGGCAACTGGGGTGTCTACAGTGACTTCCTCACCTTTAAGGGCGGCTTGAACCCCGTAACTGGCGGTTTATGGCTTTCAGATACTGCTCACCATCACTTGGCTCTAGCAGTGCTCTTCATTGTGGCTGGTCATATGTACCGCACCAACTGGGGCATCGGTCACAGCATGAAGCAAATCCTCGAAGCCCATAAGGGTCCTTTCACTGGGGAAGGTCATAAAGGTCTCTACGAGATTCTGACTACCTCTTGGCACGCTCAATTGGCAATAAACCTAGCTATGTTGGGTTCCGTGACCATCATTGTGGCGCACCACATGTATGCCATGCCTCCCTACCCTTATATTGCGACTGACTACGCCACTCAACTGTGCCTATTCACTCACCATATGTGGATTGGAGCCTTCTTGATTGTTGGTGCTGGAGCTCACGGTGCGATCTTCATGGTTCGGGATTATGACCCTGCCAAGAATGTTAACAACCTGCTCGATCGAGTCATCCGTCAACGAGATGCTCTAATTTCTCACCTCAACTGGGTTTGTATCTTCCTCGGCTTCCACAGTTTTGGCTTGTATGTCCACAACGACACCATGCGGGCTTTTGGTCGTCCCCAAGATATGTTCAGTGATACTGGCATCCAACTCCAGCCTGTATTTGCCCAATGGGTACAAAATATCCATGCTCTGGCTCCCGGTAATACTGCTCCTAATGCCACGGAAATTGTCAGCCATGCCTTTGGCGGCGGTTTAGTAGCTGTAGGTGGCAAGGTTGCCATGATGCCCATTGCTTTGGGTACAGCAGACTTTATGGTGCACCACATTCACGCTTTCACCATCCACGTCACCGTGTTGATCCTCCTGAAAGGTGTCTTGTATGCCCGTAGCTCTCGCTTAGTTCCTGATAAGGCGAGCCTCGGCTTCCGCTTCCCCTGCGACGGTCCCGGTCGGGGTGGCACTTGCCAAGTTTCTGGTTGGGATCACGTTTTCCTCGGTTTGTTCTGGATGTACAACAGTATTTCGATCGTGATTTTCCACTTCAGTTGGAAGATGCAATCAGATGTCTGGGGTACGGTAGCTCCCGATGGTACGGTGTCTCACCTGACTGGTGGCAACTTTGCCCAAAGTGCGATTACCATCAACGGTTGGCTCCGGGACTTCATGTGGGCACAATCTTCTCAGGTAATTAGTTCCTACGGCTCTGCTCTGTCTGCCTATGGTTTGATGTTCTTGGCAGCACACTTTGTCTGGGCTTTTAGCTTAATGTTCTTGTTTAGTGGTCGCGGCTACTGGCAGGAATTGATTGAGTCGATCGTCTGGGCACACAACAAGCTGAAAGTAGCTCCTGCCATTCAACCCCGTGCTTTGAGCATCACTCAAGGTCGGGCGGTGGGGGTAGCTCACTATCTCTTGGGAGGGATCGCCACTACTTGGGCGTTCTTCCATGCCCACATCATCTCAGTAGGGTAACAAATCCAGCTAGGGGGTGATTGCGCTCCCTAGTCGGCTAACTTCCCAGCATCTAGGTAAAAAATGTAGGTCAAAAATAGTTGGGTTCCTTAGCCCTTGCTCTTGAACTGCAACTAAATAACTGTAAAAGGATTTCCGAAAACAGATGGCAACCAAATTTCCTAAATTTAGCCAAGACCTAGCCCAAGACCCGACCACTCGTCGGATCTGGTACGGCATTGCCACAGCCCACGACTTTGAAACCCATGATGGCATGACGGAGGAAAATCTCTACCAAAAGATTTTTGCTTCCCACTTTGGTCATATCGCTATCATCTTCTTGTGGACATCCGGCAACCTGTTCCATGTGGCTTGGCAAGGCAACTTTGAACAATGGATTAAAGACCCTTTAAATGTCCGTCCGATCGCCCACGCTATCTGGGACCCCCAGTTTGGCAAGCCTGCGGTAGATGCGTTTACCCAAGCTGGAGCTAACTACCCAGTAGATATTTGTTATTCCGGTGTTTATCACTGGTGGTACACCATCGGCATGCGGACAAATGGCGAACTCTATAATGGGGCAATTTTCTTGCTAGTTCTAGCAGCAGTGATGCTCTTTGCTGGCTGGTTACACCTCCAACCTAAATTCCGTCCGAGCCTCTCTTGGTTCAAGAGTGCTGAACACCGCCTCAACCACCATCTTTCTGGTTTGTTTGGAGTTAGTTCCCTTGCTTGGGCTGGTCACTTAGTTCACGTCGCTATTCCCGAATCCCGTGGTCAACACGTGGGCTGGGATAACTTCCTGAATACCCTGCCTCACCCTGCAGGTTTAGTACCCTTTTTCACTGGCAACTGGGGTGTATACGCTGAAAACCCAGATACTGCTGGTCAGATATTTGGTACTGCTGAAGGTTCTGGTACTGCGATTCTCACCTTCTTGGGTGGTTTCCATCCCCAAACTGAGTCTCTGTGGTTGACAGATATGGCGCATCATCATTTGGCGATCGCCGTCCTGTTTATCATTGCTGGTCACATGTACCGGACAAACTTTGGGATTGGTCACAGTATCAAGGATATGCTCAACTCCAAGGCTGGCTTGATTGGTGGCAAGAGTGAAGGTCAATTCAACCTGCCTCACCAAGGGCTGTACGATACCATGAACAACTCCCTCCACTTCCAATTGGCTTTTGCCTTGGCAGCTCTAGGAGTCATTACTTCTTTGGTAGCGCAGCATATGTACTCCCTGCCTCCCTACGCATTTATTGCCAGGGATTACACTACCCAAGCGGCCCTTTATACGCACCACCAGTACATTGCTGGATTCATTATGGTGGGAGCCTTTGCCCACGGAGCGATCTTCCTTGTCCGGGATTACGATCCAGCTCAAAACAAAGGTAATGTTCTAGACCGAATGTTGCAACACAAAGAAGCAATTATTTCCCACCTCAGTTGGGTATCTTTGTTCCTTGGTTTCCATACCTTGGGTCTGTATGTTCATAATGATGTGGTTGTTGCCTTCGGGACTCCTGAAAAGCAAATCCTCATCGAGCCTGTGTTTGCTCAGTTTATTCAAGCTTCCCACGGTAAATTGCTCTACGGCATGGATGTTTTACTCTCCAGTCCCGATAGCATTGCCACCACCGCTTGGCCCAACTACGGTAATGTTTGGTTGGAAGGCTGGTTAGAAGCCATTAACAATGGTAAAAACTCTCTGTTCTTGACCATCGGACCTGGTGATTTCTTGGTACACCATGCGATCGCCCTCGGTCTGCACACTACTACTTTGATCTTGGTCAAAGGTGCCTTGGATGCCCGTGGTTCTAAGCTGATGCCCGATAAGAAAGACTTCGGCTATGCCTTCCCCTGTGATGGTCCTGGTCGGGGTGGTACTTGCGACATCTCTGCTTGGGATTCCTTCTATCTCGCCATGTTCTGGATGCTCAACACTTTAGGTTGGGTAACCTTCTACTGGCATTGGAAGCACCTCGGCGTGTGGCAAGGCAACGTGGCTCAGTTTAATGAGTCTTCTACCTACTTGATGGGTTGGTTCAAGGATTATCTCTGGCTCAACTCCTCACAGCTAATCAATGGCTACAACCCCTATGGTACAAATAACCTGTCGGTCTGGGCTTGGATGTTCCTCTTCGGACACCTAGTATGGGCAACTGGTTTCATGTTCCTGATTAGCTGGCGTGGTTACTGGCAAGAGTTGATTGAAACTATTGTCTGGGCGCACGAACGGACTCCTCTAGCGAACCTGATTCGTTGGAAAGATAAGCCCGTGGCTATGTCGATCATCCAAGGTCGTGTGATTGGTTTAGCTCACTTCACCGTTGGCTATGTCCTGACTTACGCTGCCTTCTTGATTGCTTCTACGTCTAGTCGCTTTGGCTAACTAGTCTGTAGTTAATACATAGAAGTCAAAATATTTTCCCCTGCCAACTGGTGGGGGATTATTCTTTTAGTTGATACATTGACGATCGCTAAAATTATTATGTATAAATTTGCTTCAGCTTCCCCCCAAGAATCGATCGTGTTTGGCTCAACTCGCCCCGGTTTTAAGCAAGTGCAGGCATGGATTGAGTTTATGCAGAGTCAAGAAATTAAGCGTATTTGCTGTTTGCTGGCGACATCTCAACTAGTTAAATATGCTAACTTACTGGAGACCTATCAACAAACCTTTGGTACTGCCCAAATTTGCTGGGCCCCGATCGAGGACTTTCACTTAGTCAGTCTAGAAGTTCTGCTATCCCAAGTTCTACCTTTCTTAATAGCTGCTGATCAGAATCAGGAAAAAGTTGTGGTGCATTGCTCTGGGGGGATTGGTCGCACCGGGCAGATCTTAGCGGCTTGGTTGGTGGCGGGTCGATATTTTTCTCCCCAAGCGGCGATTGTTGCTGTGAAGCAAACGGGCAGAAATCCCTATGAGGCAGTGATTGCAGCTCCTTTCAACGGTAATCATCCTAGGGAAGTTTTGGCAGAGCTTAATAAGCTATTAGATGAATGTAAGGGTTTCAGAAACAGGGGCTAGTCTTCAAGAATTATTGGCAGCGATCGATGGATTTATTACGGAAAATTAGTGGTTCGATCAATAAATAATGGTGGAAGGTTTTCTAGTTGGGCTTGGAGAGTTTGCCAGCCCGGTTGCCAGCGACTTTTATCTTGGAGATTTTTGGCATTAATCCAAAAACGCACTGCCGGATCACAGGCGGCTACCAGTTCGGCAAAAACTAGCTTGCCCTCGTGCTGCCGATTTTTTACCTGAAAATGCCGCCACCCAAAAGTCTGATCTTGGGCTGTCCATTTGGAACCAACTAAGTAGGGAAATTTTTGTTTTTTCACCGGATTATCATTTATTTAAGGACTGGGATTTTTAAGTGCTGGGGTTTTTAAGTGTTGGGGAAAATCAACATAAATAAAATCATGGCAACGATCGCCCCAATCAAAGTATTAATAAAATTTACGATGTCATTAGTGAGCCACGGAAATTTTGTTTGCACCGTTGCCCCGATTACACTTTCAATATTAGTTGCCACAAAGGCTGCAATAATAGTGCAGAGGAATCCCCAGAGATTGATCATCCCTAACCCCAAGGCAACTCCTGCTAGAGCGATCGAGCCAATGATCCCGGCGATCGTCCCCTCCAAACTCACCGCCCCTTCCGTCCCCCTCGGTACAGGTTTAAGAGTCGTAATTAAAAAAGTACTTTTCCCGTAGGCTTTGCCAATTTCACTAGCACAGGTATCAGATAATTTGGTGCTGAGACTTGCTACATAACCCAGCACTAGCACTGGAATCAACTCAGTTTTTCCCCAGTACCCAGCCCCCAGCAACCCCAAGGCGCACAAAGTTCCGGTTAAAGCCGACCCCCAGACATTTTCTGGCCCCCTTGCTCCATCCCGTTTCTCAGCAATCCCTGCTGCTTGCTTTTCTGCCATGCCGACCCGGGTAATTGCTGAACCCACCAAAAAATAAAACATTACCACTGCATAGCCTTGCCAACCTAGGCAGCCCCAGATAATGACACCCAAGACCCAAGCATGGGCGGTTCCTGCCGGAGTTAGGAGCTTTTTTGGGGCAAGAGTAGCGGGAATTAATAAGATGGTATTCAGAGCAACAGCAATGAGCCAAGGATTGAGAGAAAAGATATTGGTGGGCATGGGTAACTACGGCTAGGAATAATGCTTGACTTACGGAATTTTTGACAAAATTTCGACAAAATTATTAATATTATTATCAACACAATTATTAGATCATCGTGACTACAAATCCCCTTAATCCAGTTTTATTTCATCTTGCTATCCCGATCGCCGATATCGCCCAAGCAAAGGAGTTTTATCTCAACGGTTTGGGCTGTGAACTTGGCAGAGAGAGTCGTCTGGCTCTAATTCTCAATTTCTTTGGGCATCAAGTTGTCACTCATTTTACCCCAGCCCTACCCCCGCCCCAGAAGGGTATCTATCCCCGACACTTTGGCTTGATTTTCTCCACGCTGGAAGATTGGCAGAGTCTCCTGACAAGGGCAAAATCTCAGGGACTAAATTTCTATGAATCAGAAAAACTCCGCTTTCCCAATCTGATCACAGAACACCGGACTTTTTTCTTAGCTGACCCTTTCCATAATTTAATTGAGTTTAAGTTTTATTCCCATCCCGAAGCAATTTTTGGCGGCAGGGAATTAGCTCAGGTGGGCGATCGCTAGAAATGGATTATATTTTTCCTATCCAATTTGAGCCTATTTTGCCCTAGGTCAGAACTTGTGATATGGGGTTGAAAGAATACCGAGTCTTTTTGTGGTTAAAATTAATCAGTTCACCTGCTTTTTAATTAGCCCATAGCTTATGGATTTACTGCGATCGCTCCCCCTTGGACTTTATCTAGAACAGCCCCTAACTTGGCTCCACCACATAGATTCCCGCATTAAGCTAATTTGGCTAATGAGCTTTTTGGCAGCCCCGATCCTTGCTGACCCCATCTGGCGCTTAGGCCTGGTCGTGTTTCTAATCTTGATCACGATCACCGCCCAAATTCCCCTCCGAGTTTGGAAACAACAGATGGGATGGTTATTGCTAATTTCCTGCTTTGCTTTTTTGTTAGTTAGCATCTCTGCCGATGGTTTAGCTACCAGCCACCAGCCCCGGTTGCCAGAGTTGCCACTAGTCCTGCCCCAGCCCACCGCCTACAAATACATCATTACCAAGGTCGGAGTCTTAACTATCACTCGCCGCTCTCTAGATCTAGCCATCCGGGTCAGCACTTTATTTTTCACCGTGGTCTATAGTACCAATTTATTTTTGTTGACTACGGCTCCGGAGGAAATTACCGCCGGAATTGAAGATATGCTGAAGCCCCTCCGCCGCTTCCATTTGCCTGTGACGGAAATTGCCCTGACTTTAACTTTGTCCCTGCGGTTTATTCCCCTTGTCCTAGAAGAAGTTCAGAATCTGGTGCGCTCAGTCACCACACGGGCGATTAATTGGAAAAAGTTGGGAGTGAAAAAAAGTTTACAAATTTGGCTCTTGGTGGCAGAAAGATTGCTAGAAAATCTATTGATGCGATCGGCCCAGATTGCTAGTGCGATGACTGTCCGGGGTTTCACTAGTCCAGACCAACACCAAATGCAGTGGCATCAACTTAAGCTCCGTCGGGGCGATTGGATCGCCGGAAGTTGTCTATTGATATTTTGGGGGCTGCGGGTTTTGTATGGTAACTTTGCAATTTAGAGTTGCTATAAGTCGTTATTAAAGTTGCGATAAGTTTGTTATTGAATAAGTTGTTATTAAACTTTGGAATTTAACTTGAATCAGGAATGGTGTAATTAATGATTGGTGAGGTGCAGGGCTTGATTAGTGTGGTTATGGGCAGTGATTCTGATTTGCCAACCATGGTGGGGGCGATCGCAATCTGTGAGGAATTTGGGGTGATCCCAGCAGTAGCAATTATTTCTGCCCACCGGACTCCAGAAAGAATGGTAGATTTTGCCCAGAATGCACACTTGAAAGGGGTTAAGGTGATTATCGCCGGAGCAGGAGGGGCGGCCCATCTACCGGGCATGGTGGCAGCGTTGACTCCCTTGCCTGTGATTGGCGTTCCTGTGGTAAGTCGGCATTTACAGGGATTAGATTCTTTGTACTCGATCGTGCAGATGCCCGCCGGGATTCCTGTGGCAACGGTGGCGATCGGCAATGCTACCAATGCAGGTTTACTAGCCCTGCAAATTCTGGCAACCCACAATCCAGAACTCCTAATCAAAATTCAACAATACCGAAGCAATCTTAAACAAATAGTAGAAGAGAAGCAGCAAAACCTAGAAGCGATCGGCTATAAACAATACTTGAAAGACAGTGAACAGTTATCAGTTATCAGTTATCAGTGAACAGTTACCAGAATTTACTTTTGTAGTAGTGGCTTTAGCCGCCTTAGATAACTTTCCTAGATAATTGCCTTAGAGTAAGTGAAGCAATAAAACTAGATTTGGTATTGCCTAATTGATTTGTGTTAAATGGTCGATCACAATCCATAACCATTTCAGACAGAACAAACGGGAAAAACAAAATAGTGAACAAATTACCCCATCAACAGATAACTGATAACTGTTCACTGATAACTGCTCACTGATAACTGATAACTGATAACTGTTTTCTACCGGAATCCGATCGAGGCTTGCCAAACAAAGGCTAATAGTAAGAAAAATACGGGAATAACTGGTAGCACATCTACCAAGGGGCTAAAGGCGGAATAGGCTTCGGGCAATTTGGCTAAGAGGAGGGCTGCTTCCATGAGTTTATGTACCTTTTACAATAAAGTTTTTAAAGTTTTTTACGAATTTTGCCACATTTTACCATAATGAGTCATCTCTCAGAAACCATGCCCTTAGATTAAATTTGTGCAAATTGTGGGATAATTCTTAACAGAGTTTTTAAGATTGATTTCTAAATATTATTCTGTATGCATATATGAATGATCACGTCAGCGACCAGAACCAAGACCCATCAGGGGACTCAGTAATTGAGCAGGAGACAAGTCAAGAAGTTACTGACAAGACAACAGAATTACCCCTAGACCGTCATGAGTGTCGATCGTGTGGCTATACCTACGAACCTCTAAAGGGCGATAGTGCAGGAAAGATTCCAGCGATGACTCGGTTTGAAGAACTGCCCCCTAGTTGGCGGTGTCCTGTTTGTGGGGCAAAGCCAGCCCTGTTCCAGAATGTCGGGGAATTGGGTAAAGCCTCTGGTTTTACAGAGAACCTTGATTATGGCTTGGGTGTAAACCGCATGACCCCCGGACAGAAGAACCTCTTGATCTTTGGCTTTCTTGCTCTCGGTATTGTCTTTTTCCTCAGTCTCTACGGACTGCGCTGATTAATCAATAGTCAATTAATACTAAACTTTCTAAATCAAATAAAAAATCTAGATAAAATACGCAAGTATAAAAACGTAATTATAATAATGAGAAATTTATTAAAGAATTTAAAGCGGGGGTTAGTACTAGGGGCGATCGCCTGCCTCTGTTATAGCTGTGGGTTTACAGCCGACCTTGGTTATAACCCTTGGCAACAGGTTCCCCTGCCGACAGAATCCACCCTCCAAGATGTGGCTTTTAGCTCTGATCTCAAGCATGGTTGGCTTGTGGGTAGTGATTCGACTCTCTTGGAAACCACTGATGGTGGCAACAGTTGGCAAAGCCGGGAACTCCCCCTCGGAGAACAAAAGTATCGCCTCAATTCCGTTAGCTTCCAAGGGCAGGAAGGCTGGATTTCTGGAGAGCCAGCGATTCTTCTCCACTCGATCGATGACGGGAAAACTTGGTCACGAGTCCCCCTCAGCGAAAAACTTCCGGGAGAGCCAACCCTAGTCAAAGCTCTTGGGGCAAAATCCGCAGAAATGGCAACCAACGTCGGGGCAATCTACCGCACTGAGGATAACGGCAATCACTGGAAAGCCATGGTACAGGAAGCTGTGGGCGTAGTCCGAAATCTCTACCGGAGTGAAGACGGGCGCTATGTAGCAGTTTCTTCTAGGGGAACTTTCTACTCCACTTGGGAGCCGGGGGAATCTGCTTGGACACAACATCTCCGGGACAGTTCTCAACGCTTGCAAAATATGGGCTATGGTAAAGATGGTCGGCTCTGGTCTCTCGCCCGGGGCGGTAAGATTGAATTTAGCCATCTTGATGATCTAGAAGCTTTTGATGAGCCGATTTATCCAGAATTTGCTACCAACTGGGGCTTATTAGACATGGCTTATCGGACACCGAAGGAGATTTGGCTATCTGGGGGCAGTGGTAATCTATTGTGTAGTCTCGATGGTGGCAAAACTTGGATGAAGGATCGAGAAATTGAGAATGTGCCTTCTAATCTTTATCGAATTGTCTTTTTCTCGCCAAAGCAAGGGTTTATCCTTGGGCAGAAAGGAGTATTATTAAAATACACTCAGCCCATAGAAACAGCCTTAGTTAGTAATTAACTTAGTAATTAACTTAGTAATTAACTTAGGGAGTTAGTTCTTCATTAGTTATTGGTTAGTTCAGGAGCTAGTTAATAATTAATAACTAAAGTTAACTCCTAGCAACTTTGGGTAAAGATAGGCATAAATCAAGTTATGATATTTAATAGAATTTGTTATTAGCAGGAGGCAGAATTAATGGCAGGTACTACAGGTGAACGTCCGTTCTCAGATATTATTACCAGTGTGCGTTATTGGGTAATTCATAGCATTACCATCCCTGCTTTGTTTATTGCTGGCTGGTTATTTGTTAGCACCGGATTGGCTTATGATGCCTTTGGAACTCCCCGTCCTAATGAATATTTCACCCAACAAAGACAAGAAGTGCCGATCGTCTCTGATCGCTTTACAGGCAAGACCCAAATTGATGAATTTATTAACAAGTAAATTTAACTAATCCACAGGTAGAAATCATGACTAGCAAAACTCCTAATGAACCAGTTACTTACCCAATTTTTACAGTACGCTGGTTAGCAGTTCACACCTTGGGTGTACCAACGGTATTCTTTTTAGGTGCGATCGCAGCAATGCAATTTATTCAAAGATAAGGGAGAAAAATTATGGCAGATCGTCCTCGGAACCCCAATGCTCAACCCGTAGAACTCAATCGGACTTCCCTTTACCTAGGGTTGTTATTAGTATTTGTGTTGGGTATTCTTTTTTCTAGCTATTTCTTTAACTA
>Ga0105044_10010483_pt1 | contig 12652 bp, 9 predicted proteins | sample MAT01_FD_78092 | JGI IMG/M metagenome (GOLD analysis project Ga0105044, IMG submission 78092) | Freshwater microbial communities from Lake Fryxell liftoff mats and glacier meltwater in Antarctica - MAT-01 | ecosystem: Environmental > Aquatic > Freshwater > Ice > Liftoff microbial mat | place...
AGCGAGATCAACCGCGGATTCTCGTCCCTGTCTGCACAAGGAAAGCATTTCGTCCATATTTGCTTGCGATTTCACGGGTTGGACAGAAAGAGAGGTCAGTAGGGAGAGCGCTCTCTCCTCAGTGAGTCTTTCTCGGAGACTGTTGAAATACCCCGCATCGAAGCCGTCACGCAAAAGGACCGCAGCTTTCCATCACGGGGTTTTTCAAGAGTCTCCCAGCGCGAGCGATCCGCTCACGCCTTACCTGCCTTCGGTCATCACCGAAGAATACTCTTTAGGCCGTGCCATTTTTGCGACCCCTACATTGCCTTGATCTTGTCCGCCTGAATTACCACGAACTCTCTTGCAAAGAACGCAGAATCGCACTGTTATTCCGCGATGGAATCGCGTAGGAATAGGTCCCTTTCCCGGTCCGCCCTACCCATGAAATCAATCTCCCTTCACGCGATCACTTTGCTCATGGCCGCCGCCCCCCTGATCGCCCAGGAAGCCGCGCCCCGTATCATCATCGATCCCTTGGGTCATTCGGGTGCGATCACGGAACTCCTCTTTCGTGCCTCCACCGACGAACTCATCAGCGTCGGCGAGGACAAGGCAATCCGCTTCTGGGACATCAACACGGGTGAATTGCTCCGAACCCTGCGCGGCGAGATCGGCGAGGGCAGCGACGGCCAGCTCTTTGCGGGCGCCCTCTCCAAAGACGACCGCTATCTCGCGGTCGCCGGTTTGGATGCGGAGAACACGATCCGGATCATCGATCTCGAAGCCGACCAGGTCGCAGCGGTGCTTCGCGGCCACGAGAGCTCGATCAATTGCCTCGATTTCTCCGACGACGGACTCTGGCTTGCCTCGGGCAGTGGCGACGCGACCGTCCGCATCTGGAATCTCACCGCTCTCGGAGAGGCGGAGGAAACTCTAGAAATCACCGAGGCGGAAGAGATCCTGGCATACACGGAATCGGTCTCCGCGCTCGACTTCGCATCCGACGGATTGCGGCTCGTGACCGGTAGCGAAGACGATATGGTCGATATCTGGAAACGGGCCAGTGTCGAGGATCCCTTCGAGTACCTCGCGGTCGGAGTCGAGCACAACGACGACGTCTACTCCGTTGCCTTCTCCTCAGGGGATGCGGTGATCATTTCCGGGGGCGCCGACCACTGCCTCAATCTCTGGAACGGCGAGACGGGCGAATTCATCGAGACGATCGATGCGGACATGGGCGATATGATAGCCGCCGTCGCCTTCTCTCCGGACGGGCAGTGCGTCATCGCCAGTTCCCAATCCTTTGGTTCGGGAACCACGGCGATCTACGATCTCGCCACAAGCACCCGCACCGTCGAGTTCACCGGGCACGACAACCGGGTACGGGCCGTCGCCTGGCACCCGGAATTGAACCTCGTCGCCTCGGCGGGCGGCAACGACAATGTGATCGAACTTTGGCGCCCCGACGCCGATGCGGATTCCGGGGAGGAGGCGGGAACCTCGGTCCATCGACTCGTCAACGAGGGATCCTCGAATTGGGCCGTGGCGTTCTCCGACGACCGTGAAGGGGTCGTGGCCTTCGGCCGCACCATTTCACCGGATAAGGAGCGGATGGAACAGGACCTCGAACTGGCCTTTGACTTCGTGAACTTCGAATTCGTCGAGGGAGGCGATTACACCAGAACCTTCACCGAAATCGAAGGCGCCACCCTCGAAGAGGTCGACGACAACCACCTTACCATCGGCGAGAATAATGCGCTTGAGACCGACCCGGCATCGGACGGGCGCATTCAATGCTATTCCTCATCTTCGGACGGCTTGAGTGTTTTTGTCGGCAGCGACTTCACGTTGAGTTCATTCGGCAGCAATCCCGACGACCAGGGCAATCACGAGATACTCAACAACTTTGTCGGTCATCACGGGGTAGTCTGGGCGCTATCCCCCTCGCGCGACGGGCGCTACCTCGCTTCGGCCGCCGACGACCAGACCGTGCGCCTCTGGAATGCGCAAACCGGTGAATTGCTCGCGAGCCTTTTTGTCGCGGCTGACTTCGAGTGGGTCTGCTGGACGCCCTCGGGCCATTACCAGGCCTCGCCCGGAGGCGAACGCTACATCGGCTGGCATTTCAACCGCGGAGTCGACCACCTCGGTGAATTTTTTCCGAGCAGCGTCTTCCGAGATACGTTCCACAACCCCGAGGTGGTAAGCCAGACCGTCCTCCTCGGCAGCTCCGAGGCAGCCATGACCGAAACGGGCACGGAGCCGGTCGATCTCGACGCCCTCCTGCCGCCGAGCGTCGCGTGGGTCGCGCCGGTCGAAGGTCGCAGCTCGCAGGAGGGCACCGCCTACACCGTGCAGGCCCAGATTTCCTCCCCGAACGGCGATTTGCAGGAACTAAAACTGCTCCTGAACGGCAAGGCGATCGCGAACTACGACCTCTCCAACGGCTCCGAATTCACCTACAACGAGGAGATCGAGCTGAATCCGGGAAAGAACCGCCTCACGATCTTCGCCCGGAACGTCCATGCAGGTTTCACGAGCGAAGATCGAATCATCAAGGTGGCCTCCGCCGAGCTACGGAACGACCCTGACAAACCCACTCCGCCCGACGATGGACTCGACGAACTCACCAAGCCGAATCTCTACGTGCTCGCCGTCGGGGTGAGCGAATTCGCCGACAGCAGCATCTCCGCGCTCGAGTTCTGCGACGACGACGCCACCGCGATCGCTGACTTCTTTGCGGCGCAGGAGGGAGGGCTTTTCGCCAAAGCCGAGGTGAAGCTGCTCGTGAACGCCGAAGCGACCGAGGCCAGCATCCAGGAAGGATTAAACTGGCTCGAAAAGAGCGCGACGCAAAAGGACATTGTTGTCCTCTTTCTCGCCTCGCACGGCTGCAACGACGACAAGGGCAACTTTTACATGATCCCCCACGATTGCGACCCCGCGAACCTGCGTTCCACCGGCGTCGCCTGGGAGGATTTTGGCGATGTGTTGGGAAATCTCCCCAGCCGCGTCCTCATGTTCCTCGACACCTGCCACTCGGGTCGGCTCGGAGCGAATCTCTTCACCATGGCGAACAAGGGAACCAACACCCGCTCGATGGGCGGTCTCAAATCCGCTTTCGACAACAGCGAGGCGATCCGCGAGCTGACGAGCGACGAGGTCGGGGTTGTCATCATGGCCGCCTCGACCGGCAACGAATCGAGCCTTGAGAATGCGGAATGGGGCCACGGGGCCTTCACCGCCGGCGTGCTCGCCGGCCTCAAAGGCGAAGCCGACCTCAACGGGGACGGCATCGTCCACCTCGTTGAGCTCGACTTTTATGTCGCCGAAAAGGTGAAGGATCTCACCCAGGGCGCCCAGCATCCCACTACCGTGAAGCCCAGCACGATCTCGCGATTGCCGGTGGCGGAGGTGCCCGATTAACAAAACCGGCCTGTTCCAGACTCACTCATTAAACGATCGTAGTTGACTCCCTCCGACCCCGGGTCTTCAGCGGCAATGGAGTTGAAGGGGATGAAAAGCGAATTCCTAGGAAGTCCCTCCAGGCCGGGGAAGGACATTGATGCCAGGCTACGGATGCCCAGCTAAAATGGGACGAGATGAAGGCATCAAATGATCGGCAGGGGAAAGGAGTCCTGTTGTGAAGCGCCAGCGTCGCGGATCATACCAGCCCGGAGCAGCGCCCTGGGTGACCCGGTCGCTTCGAGCCGCGAGCCCTGAGGGGCGACCTATCCTGGAGCCATGATTCCGCCATTTCAGGGCTCACGCTAACTCCGCTGGGACAGACTAATAATCCCTAACTCCGCTGGGACAGACTAATAATCCAGACCAGCATTTCTAGTTGAATTGCTAAGGTTCGAAAAGCATGGCCCTTGGAGGTTTTGCATCAGAATCCAAAACCTGGTACCCACGAAATCGTTCAACCCCCGTGCCGGTTCGCAAAAATCCCTTCACCCTGCGACAAGTGACTGTCGGAGGAAGAAGGGGCGGGGTGGGGCGAATCTCCCGGAGACTCGTTCTCAAATTAGGGCATCAGAGGCACCGTGCGAATGATACGGTAGGACGGATCCATGTAATAAGCAGTGTTGTTGTAATAGCGAATGCTCACTCCCGAATCGGGATTCGGGACTTCGATGAAGCGAGTGCGATTTGCATCCGGGATCACATAACCCTCCACGTAAACGGCAGCGTCCGAAGACACCTCGATGGAAGTGTCGAGGTCAACGACCCGTTGGATCTTCCAATCGTTCGAATTGACATAATAGGCGCGGCCACCGTAGTAGCGCACGACGATGTTGGCACCTTCGACTGCGGGAACTTCGGTGAAGTGGGTCTGGTATTCGCTTGGGATCGTGTAACCGTCGATGAAGGTCGCATTCACTTCCGGCTTGAGCAGTTCGCGGGCATCCTTGCCTTTCATCTTCACCTTGCCGTCTTTCACCTTGACCTTCGTATCGTCATCCGAGTGCACGAAGGGGATCGAGGCGTTCAATCCGACTATGACTATGGCCGCTCCGAGGTGTTTCAGGATTCTTGTTAGAGTATTTTTTTTCATGGGATTTGGTATGTTTGGTTCGGGATGAAATTGTTTTCAACCTGTTCGGACTATCTCGTCGGGGGATGCGCTTAGCCATGGGGTGTATCCCTACGGATTGGGTAAACCTTGCCGATCTGGATCAGCCTTCGAGGCATCCATCGGGGGATGAGGCGGTTTCGGAGCCGGAATTTCAAAAAATCGTTCAGTTCCGGCGGACCTGGTCTTAAGACCTCCACGTTTGCTCCTGAATCAAAAAGATTGCACCGGAGAAATAAATCTAAGGGCCATCACGGCCTTTTCGTTTTGTGATCGCATCGAACCCACCCGGGGTCGTTCCCCAACTTTCTCCCCGATGATGCTGACTGCCCGCTTGTTTGCGACACCACGCCACATTTTTATTATAGCCACGTAGCAGTCCGAGAATTTCGAATTTCACCAACTCACCCTCCTCGTCAATCCCCCTGCTGGCGCACCAACGATCAACCTCAAGTCAACCCGGCAAGACGACCGCTGCGGCGCGTCCCACCGTGATTGGCTCAATCATCAAGCAGGGTCTGAATCGCGCACTTTCCAAAAAAGACCAATAATTGGCGTTTCCGATTCGTTCGGGGAGACCTATCTTTCGCTGAACCAAATACCATCAACCGTGATCGCTCCCGAGCCCGACTTCGCCATCCATGCGGATGAACTCCAACGCCGCCTCGCCCGCGCGGCCATGGGCGTCAGCCCCGAGGATTTTCGCGGCCTCATCGGCGATGCCGGTCTGGCGATGTTGCGGATCACGATGGAATCGGTCGAGGCCGATTCGATATCCATCTGGCTGGCTGATCTGGCAGATGCAAATCTCATTGTGACCCACACGGAGCCGGACCCGGGTTTTATCGGCTGGTCGCAACCCATCCACGAGGGATTGATTTCATTAGCCTATGTTTCAGAGCAATCGCTGTGCGAGAATCAGGTCTATCTCAATGCGGCCCACTCGAAGCGGGCCGACGCGGCGCTGGGGCAAATTACCTGTGCGATGCTGACCACCCCTTTCTATTTCGGTGGAGCCATCCAAGGGGCCCTGAGCGCGGTTCAGCTCAAAACCGAGGCATCGGCGCCTGATCCTGCGGGATTCTCCGCCCGCCATCTCAATCGGGTGCGGCGGCTCTCGACAGTTTTGGAACGCCTTGTGAATTACCGGCTTCTGACCGGTCTCCTGGGGATCGAGCTATGACGCCACCAGGCACCACCACCTCGCGATCCGGATGGCCGAGCTTGGAAGATGCCCGGGTCGCGGTGTCGCAGGGTCGTGGAGCCGGGGTCAGGGTGGCAATCATCGACTCGGGAGTGCAGGCGGATCATCCGAGGCTGGCGGGGGCGGTGCTGAGGGATTCTGTTTCCTTCGACGAACAGGATGGTCGGGTCATCGCCCTCGAGGGGGAAGGGCACGATGCCTATGGCCACGGCACCGCTGTTGCGGATTTGATTCATCAGATCGCACCAGAAGCGGAACTCGGAAGCTTCCGGGTGATCGACGCCCGCAGCGTGTCGCGCACTCCGCTGGTTTGTGCGGCTGTGCGCGAGGCCATGCGCCGGGGCTACCAGATTCTCAATTGCAGTTTCGGCTGTCGCGGCCTGGCAAAATTCATCCTACCCTACAAGGAGTGGGCGGATGAAGCCTGGCTGAAGGGCGTACACGTGGTGGCGGCGTGCAGCAACTCCGACAGCCTGGAGACGGAGTGGCCGTCGCATTTTTCTTCGGTTTTCGGCGTGGACCTGGCGGATACCACGGAAGATGCGATCTATTTCCGGCCGGATCATATGGTCGGATATTCCGCTCGCGGCGAACAGGTGGAGGTAGCTTGGTTGGGCGGCGGGGTTCAACTCCAGACCGGGACCAGCTTCGCGGCGCCCCGTCTCACCGGACTGATCGCCCGCATCCTCTCCTGTCATCCTCAGGCCCATCCGTCGATGATGCACACGATGCTCCCCCAACTGGCCGAGCCCTGGCATCCGCAGTTGAGCGCCGATTGGTAGTGACAAAAACTTTTTTTTGCAAACCGTTGACACCTCCTTCGTCATTCATCCATCGTAATACCAACACCAACACCAACGCAAACTACCGCCTCATGAGTTCCGCCATCTTCCTCGCCCCGGTCGATTACTTACCCGCTGAGGGTGCCGACTTCACTTTCACCGCTCGAACCGAGGCGGGTGCCTGTGCCGCGCTGTTTTCGGGTTCGGACATCCGCTTTGAAGTCTCGCCCCAGGGTGCCCTGCTCCGCTCGAATCCCCAGGCAGTGGAAGTCTTCCAGCAGGTCATGATCGAACTCGATGGTTCTGAAACCGCGCAACTGAAATGGCAGGACGAAGCGGTTTCGATCCGACTAGCCGACTTGTTCCGCGACCGCGAGGCCTTTGCCACGCTCTCTGACGCATCGGAGCCGGAGGATTGCGTGCGCCGCTTCCTCGAAGTCCTCGTTTCGTCGCTGGATGACCCGATCCTCGGAACGAGCGATCGCAAGATTCCGCTGATCCGGTGGGAAGCCGGAGATGATGGCAACTCGGCCCAAGTGCAGCTGCTCGGCCTTTTGCTTGCCGATGAAACGCAGTTCCACGATTTCTGCGAAGGTCAGGGTGATGGGATCGCCCTGCTCTTTGAAGACTCCGAAGTGGAGGCCCGCGGGCTTCGCGAAGCGCTGGTCGCGCTCACTTTGCTGGGGATCACCTTGAGTGCCGCGACTCCAGCCCAGGCAGGATTTTCCAAGGCCTTTGGCGGCAAGAAGGAAGGCAACATCACCAAGGTGTTTCAGCAAAGGAACATTCAGAAAACCACTGCACCCGTCCCGACGGTGAGTGCCACGGGTTATGTGGACACGCACAATGACGCCTACATCAACTACGAGTTGCTTCAGTCCAATCTGAACGGGAAAAAACGCATCGTGGTCGATGTGGCGAATCAGCGGGCTTATCTCATCATCGACAACGTGGTCGCGCTGCACACCGCCATCTCCACCGCTCGCGACGGCAAGGAAACGCCGCGTGGAACATTCACCATTACCGAACGGGTCGAGTCAGGCAAAACCTCGACGATCTACGGCTGCAACCTGCCCTATTGGCAGCGTCTCGGTGACAGCGCGGTGGGGCTCCATATCGGGGACTTGCCGGGGTATCCTGCTTCGGCAGGCTGCATTCGCCTCCCCTTCAGCGTGGCCCCGATCATCTTTCAGAATACGAAAAGCGGGGTCACCGTCGAGGTGGTCGATTCGTGGTCACCGAGCCAGTTGCAACAGGGTCCGCTTTTGGTCGCCCAAGTGGTCGATCAGAATCCCGGATCCTGATCGACAGGTCCGGGCACGCGGGAGCCTACTCCCTACTCTTGGCAACCCTTTCAGCCGGTCAGCCCTTTCAGCCGTTGACCTACCACTTGTAGGCACCGCCGAGGATCCGCTCCACTTTTTCGATCAGCCAGATGTTGTGCTGTTCGAAGGAGTTGAAGGTTGGATCTGTGGCGGACTGATCGCGATAATAGGAGGACTTGCGGGCGAAATGATCCTGCAAAGCACGCGAGGCGAAAGGGTAATCGTGCCGCGCGTAGATCTCGTTGCGGGCGATGGAAAGTTCTTGCAGTGAGAGGCTTTGCAGAATCGTGCGGGAGAGGGATTGCTCGGAGGAGTAGCTAAACATATCGGGGATCTCGCCACTCCCGCCGTCGCCCGGGAGAATGGTTTTCCCGGAAATGTAGGGACCGCCCTGGGCCTTCTCGACCTGGAGGAGCAGTTCAACATTGGCAGACTCAATCCCGGAGAGTGAAGGGTCTTTGAATCCAGGACGCGCCTGATACCAGGAGCACCGCGAGAAGTAGTCACGCAGGAAGTCGCTTTTGAAGTCGTAGCCGTGGCGGCCGAAAATCTCGTTGCGGGCGAGGTAGAGCTGCTCAAGGCCGTATTGATTGGCCTCGTCCTCAGTCAGGTAGCGTTGATTGGAATCGGCGATCACATACTCAAGGGCTCGGGTGACGGCTGCATCGCTGGCGGAAACATTCGGATCGGGCGTGGCAAGACTGTAGGCGAAAGGCTTCTGAATTTCCGATGTCGCGCCATTCATTCCTCTAACCAAGTCTCCAGTCTCTTGATAAACACGGGCCTGGGTGGCGGCGAATACCTGTGGCCAGGTTCGAAAGCGCTGGAGGTCGGATTCGAGATTAATCGTGAGATATCCACCGTCTTTGGTGCCCCAAGCCGGTTGTCCGGGCGCCGCTGCGGTGATGTTTACGAAGCCGGTGTGCCCCAGCAAGAGGAAATAGAGGGTCGTCCACGGGAGGACCGGTTCGTCCCCTTCCGCGACGACAAACTGATCGAAGAACGTCGAGCAGCAATCAGTGACTAGAATTTTCAACTTGCAGGGGAGCGCATCGATTTGTTTCGCCCATTCTTCCCGGCTGAAGGTCTGGTTGTCACAGGCAAGGAGGAACTGCTCGCCGCTTGCTTGATTCAAAATGGCACCATGACCTGAGAAGTGAACGTAAATGGTGTCGTCCGCACCAACGCCTTCCGCAAAGCTGGCGAACTCGCTGAGGATGCCATCACGGGTCGCCCGGGTGCCATTTACTGCATACAAATTCAACTTCACTCCCCAGGCTTGCGGCGAGACGTGCTCTTGGAAGATGTTCTCGACGATGATTTTGTCGATCGCTACTCCGCCATTGATGGCCGCGGATTCACCGGTGTAGGCATCGCAGTAAACCCCGAAGACGTGAATCGTTCTTTCGGCGTGGGCTGAACTTAAGGCGGCGGAGAGAGAGCAGGCTACCATCCACGAGAGCAGCCACTTTGGCTTTCGGAGGAGGATTGCATTCCCAATTCCCGTAATTGATCCAGACTGGTGCAGGCGGCTCATGGCACTCATACGTTTGCCACGAATTCGCTCTCTTGCATCCGCTTTGCCCTCGGATTTGCAATTTTATTTGCCTGCTCCTCAACCTTTGCCACCCCGATCCCGGCAGTAACGCGACTGACCGACTTACCGATTTCCGTGGAGAGTGAGCAAGCCGATTTTCGACGGCATTATTCAAAAAAGTCACAAGGAACCGGGCCTTCGTGCGTCGCCATTTGCCGCAGCGGGTTCTCGCAACGGAAAACGCGGAGCGGGCCGTTCCAGGGTTGGAGCAAGCTTCGTGGATCCGGCTCCCGAAAAAATGAAAGACCGTCGGCCGGATCGATCAACACCGGCATCCGGTCGTGGATGGGGGAAAGGCTGGGTGCCGCGTCCGTGGTGAGCATGGTGTAGGCGGCGACTCCGTCCCGGATTTCCCAGAGACCGGCCGCCCAGAAAGGGGCCTCTTGAGTGATGGCGAAGGTTTGTTTGTGCTCGGCGCGACCGGTCCACTCGTAGTAGGTCATCAGCGGAATCAAACCCCGCCGAGCCTCCTGCGAAGGTGCGGACCAGATCCCGTCGAGCTTGTCGGTCCGAGCGTTATTGATCGCCTGATTGAAGGGGCGGATGAAGCCCCAGCGCATTTCGTCGGCAACGTATGGGTCCTGCCGAACCGCCCAACCCTCTCCCCTTTCCCCACTCAACAGGGTCTGCTCCCAAGTCTGATTCGTCGAAACCAGGATCCCCCATCCCCTTTCCCGATCGCCCGCGTGATCACCGAGCTCACCACCGTGCGGCAGGACTGGATCGCCGGGCACCTCAACCTCAAGAGCGCCAGCAACGTGAGCCAGAGGGTCCGGCATTGCTGCTGAGGTCTGATGGGGAGAAGTCGAAGCAGGAACGGAAGTGGGAGAAAGTGTGGCAGATTTCTAAATTCTAGAATCCCTCGTCCGTGGCACAAGGAAGGCAACACGGGTCCCCGGCTTTCCCCGAAACCCTTCCAACTCATCGCCGAGTTGCTCCAACCCAAGGTGCGCCGGTTCAAGGGCTTCGGGATCGGCGAGAATCTGAGCGTCGAGGAGATGATCGCTGAAACATATCGCGGGATACGGTCGGCGGCCGGCGGCGGGTTACCCCGGCTGTCTGGATCACACGGAGAAGCCGATTCTGTGGGATTTGCTCGATGTGGAGAAGAAGGTGGGCATGGAACTGACGAGCAGTTACGGGATGTTCCCGGGGTCGAGTGTGAGCGGGTTGTTCTTCTTGAGTGAGTCGGCGCGGGATTTTGAGATGGGGAAGATTGGGCGGGATCAGCTGGGGGCTGATGCGGGGAGAAAGGGGATGAGTCTTGCGGATGCCGAGAAGTGGCTTGTGCCGAATTTGGAGGGCTGATGAACAAGTCGTGCCATCGTGCGGCCTGCTAAGATAGGCGTAGAGTAAACGCAGGAGTGTGCTGACCGAGCGCATTTCCCACTACTGCTAGGAATTTGCTTTTTCATCTCTTCCGCATCCTTGCCACCCTTGGGCCGGGAAACGAGGGGGGGCAATGACGGCGTTCCGCTTGCGTTCCAGTTCGAGGATTTCTTCGGTGAGATCGATGCCATGGGTGGGCATGGCGGAAACTTCGGCGTTGGGAGCGCGAGATTCACGCAGAATCTTCACAGCTCACCTACGGCCAGGGCGCGACTTACCCGCGCTGGCCCATCGCCTTCAGCCTGGCCTCGCTCTCGCTCCAGGCGATCTCGTGCGGCATGCGTTTGGACAACGCGGCCAGCGCTGCGGTGACGCCTGCCGCTTCGCCCATGGCCACGGCATTGCCGGTGACGCGGTAGCTCGAGTGCGCGATGAAGTCGCCGCTAATGCAGCGTCCAGCCATCATCAGCCCGTCCACGTCTTTCGCGATCAGCGCTCGCAGCGGGATGTCGTAGGGTTTCATGGCGATGTCCTTGGGCATGATCGCGTGCTTCTTGTTGTGGTCCGCACTCAGCGCATGCACGTCGATCCCGAATCTCACCCGCACCACCGCGTCGTCGTGTCGCGCGCCCCTGGCGAGGTCGTCCTGCAGCACGGTGTAGCGACCCTTGATCCGCCGTCCGTCGCGCACGCCGATCTGCTCCGCAGTGGCGACGATCTGGATGCCTTCCCACGGCCCGCCGAGGGCGCGCAATCCGCTCACCATCTTGTTCATCTCCGCCCGCGCCCTCACGGTTGCGGCGGTGACTTCCGCCGCGTCCCACGGCTTGATGCCGTATTCGTGATTCATCATCGCGAAGATGAGATTGCCGCTCACGTGCCACATCGTCGGTCCGGCGTACGAGGGGAAATGTCCCGTGCTCACGAGCGCATCCTTGATGCGGCCTTTCTTCTCACCGTCGCTGTTCTCGCCGGGATTCGGTTTCCCAAAGCGCACAAATTTCCTCAGCGCCTCCACGTCCTTCACCACGAGCAGCGCATTCAGCGACATCGGCTGGCATGGGCAATCCTCCGACATGCCGATCTCAAACGCGCAGCCCGCCTGGAATCCAAGATCCCCATCGCCGGTCGTGTCGATGAAGACCGGCGCGCGCCAGGCCTGCCGGCCGGACTTCGAGTCCGTGACGATCGTCGTGAGCCGCTCCCCTTCGCGGAACGCCGCCGAGACTCGCGTGTGATATTGAAATTTCACACCGGCCTCCACGCACAGCTCCTCGAGCAAAAGCTTCAGCGCCTCGGGATCGTAGCAGAAGCGGCTGGCGCTCGTGGAATTGGCGCGCGCGCCTCGGGCATCGAGTTGGTCGCGCAGTTCCTTGGCAAAGCCCGGCTTGTCGAAATCGAGGAAGTAACCCAGCAGGCCCGCCGTCCAGATCCCGCCAAGGCAGCCGCGCCATTCAAAGAGCCGAACTTTTGCTCCGGCTCGCGCGGCGGTGATCGCCGCCGCCACACCGGCCGGACCGGCTCCGCACACGATCACATCCGCATCGTTGGCGAGCGGCAGATCGCGCCCGGGTTCGGTGAAGCTTCCCTGTGCGGCGGACGGTGACTCTGCGCCGAGCGCGAGTGGCGGCGCGAGCGCAGCGCTTGCGATTGCCGCGCGGAGGAAATTCCGACGGCCGATTTCCGGGCCGGTGGGGACAGGGGAGTCTGAGTTCATGATTGTTGCTAGGAATTTACTTTTTCATCCCTTCCGCATCCTTGTCACCCTTGGGGCGGGGAAGGAGGGGGTTCAGATCGTGATTGATCGCCTCGGTGTGCAGGGAGCGGATCACGCAGATTTCATCCGCGAGTTTCGCC
>Ga0105044_10010485_pt1 | contig 12651 bp, 11 predicted proteins | sample MAT01_FD_78092 | JGI IMG/M metagenome (GOLD analysis project Ga0105044, IMG submission 78092) | Freshwater microbial communities from Lake Fryxell liftoff mats and glacier meltwater in Antarctica - MAT-01 | ecosystem: Environmental > Aquatic > Freshwater > Ice > Liftoff microbial mat | place...
CGACTACATCGCCGGCGTGCTGCTAGACCTGTTTGCCGGGAAGAATGCCCAGTTCCCGATCGAGGTGAATTCGCGTTTTCTGGCCGGTCCGGTCCTGGAATCGGTCTGGATGGAAGCCGAACGGCAGGGGGTCAAGTCGTTCATCTGGAAACAGGGGCCCGAAGTGCAGGACGATCACCTCGCGCTCAACCGGGTGCGCATCCCGACGATCAACATCATCGACTTCGAGTACGCCCACTGGCACAAGTTGACCGACCTGCCCGAGAACTGCTCCGGCGACACGATGGTCGATGTCGCCAAGGTGTTGACGGCGTGGGTGCAGCGGCTGAAGTGAATTACGCCGCGTATGCCATCGGCAACTTCAGCGTAAACGTGCTGCCCTTGCCAACCACGCTTTCGACGCGGATACGGCCGTGGTGCTGCTCGATGATCTGCCGGCAGACGCTCAGCCCCAGGCCGGTGCCGCCGTGGCCGTGTTCGTCGGGGTTTTTGGTGGTGTAGAACGGCTCGAAGATCTTCCTCAGTTGTTCGGGCGCGATGCCGACGCCGCTGTCGACGATGCGGATCTCGACCATGTCTCCGTCGTCGCTTTCACGCACATCCAACCGCAGTCGTCCGCCGTTGGGCATCGCCTGGCGGGCGTTGATCACCAGGTTCAGCAAAATCTGTTCGATCTGCCCGACCACGACAGTCGCCACCGGCCGACCGTGGAAGCGTTTGTCAATCTGGATGCGGTGCTTGCTCAGGTCCTTTTCGGTCAGCAGGAGCACTTCCTCGACGAGTTTGACGACGTCGGCCGGTTCACGCAAACTGGACTGGTTGCGGGCGAAACCGAGCATGCTGTTGACGATCGTCGCTGCCCGTTGGCCGCTCTTGAGGATCTTTTCAAACGCCTGCTTCTGGGCCGGCTCGATGTTGCCGCGCATGCCCAGCTTGGCGTAGTTGATGATCGTGGTCAGGATGTTGTTGAACTCATGGGCGACGCTCGATGCCAGCGTGCCGACACTGCTGAGCCGTTGCGCCTGCAGCAGTTGCAGACGCAGTGATTCGGTCTCGTTCAGCACGACGGGTTCGAGGGTTGCTTCGCCGATCATGTCCGGTTGCCTCCTGGGCAGCTTTCGGAAAGTCAGTGGGCCGACATCCGAAAGTTCATGCCTGGTGATGGTAATCGGTATCGGTTGTAACGACGAAAGCTCTTCATCACTTCTGAGGCATCGCCGGGGTTTCCTCCGGAGAGATCCGCCGATTCCTGTCAAGACGACTCGGCATGGGAAAATGAGAAGAAATGATGTTCTGTATGGATCGGCGAACGGCTTATCCAACTTGTGAAAGTTCGCGCACCGGCCCCGGCACCTCCGCCAGCGTGACCGCTTGCCATTTCCCGTCTTCCTCGAACAGTTCGCTGATTGCCAGGTTGCTGACGTGCCCCAGCCTCATCCAGTCGCTGACCGGGCGTTTGAGGATCGACAGCAACAATACCCGACAGACGATCCCATGGCAGACGATCACAGTCGCCTTGCCGCAGTACTCGCTGACGATGCGTTCCCAGACGGGCATGAGGCGGGCCTGCAACGCATCGAATGACTCTGATCCTTCGGGAGCATACGCGGTATTGCCGGCGATCCATTGTTCGAGCGTATCCGGCCAGATGCCCAACCCCGACTGGGCGGGCATCCCGGCCAGGCCGCCCACCTTACGCTCATGCAGCAGGGGTTCGATCCGCACAGGCAGCCCGCATGCGGCGGCGATCGGCTGGACGGTCTGCCGGGCACGCAGCATGTTCGAGGAGATCAGCACTTCCACCGGCCAGTCGGCAATGACCGATGCCGCGGCTGCAGCCTGACGATGGCCCAGTTCGCTCAGTTCCACGTCGGACTCGAAGCCGTGAAACACGTCCGGCCGGCTGGTTTGTCCGTGCCGCAGCAACCATACACGCGTCGCCATCGTCGATCCTCGAACCGGGCATCTGTAGGCCTCATAATATATCCGCAGGTTCCCGTAAGCGAAACAGAGGAACCGGCCTGGGATCAGCCATGTTTGAAACCGACTACAAAATTCTCTCGATGATGATCGCTCCTGCGTTGTTCATGACGGCAACCGGCTCGTTGATTCTGTCGTCGAACAACCGGCAATCGCGCGTCATCGACCGCATTCGTGTGCTGATCAACCTTCTCGACCAGATTACCCTGCCGACCAGCACGCTCGATTTCCCCGAGCTTCGCAAGCAGTTTCACCGTACCGAAATCGAGATGTTGCAGAGGCGTGGCAACCGTATCCGCACCGCGACGGCGCTGCTGTATCTGTCGTTCGCTTTGTTCGTGTTCTCCAGCCTGATGATCGGCATCGATCTGTTTCTCGACACACGCGTTTCCAGCGTGCCGACCGTGCTGGCTTTGTCGGGGGTGGGTAGCCTGCTGGTCGGCTGCATCTTCCTGTTCCGCGAATCAAGTACCGCGGTCCGGACGGTTGATCTGGAGATCGAGTTTCTGCGTTGTCTGCAGGTCGAACGTGAACAGCCGCGGCGGTAGGACAGGAGGCCTACGCTTCGCGCACGCCGTTGATGCGATCCATCACTTCGACGAGGCCCTGCTGATTGACGATTTGAATCGCCAGGCCCGGGCGGGCGTTTGCTTCGAGCAGCAGCGGGCCGTAGCGCTCATCCAGCACGATGTCGATGCCGACGTATCCCAGGCCTACCGCTCGCGCCACTTTCGTTGCCATTTCCAGCATCGTCTGCCATTCAGGCACAACGTGATCCGCCAGCGGCATCCCCGTATCGGGATGGCGATCGATGATGTCACGCCCCGCCAGTGCCGAAGTGGTCCGGCCCGTGGTCAAGTCGATGCCTACGCCGATACCGCCCTGGTGCAGGTTGGCCCGTCCGCCGGAAGCGAGCGTCGGCAGGCGCAGCATCGCCATCGCCGGCTCGAAGCGGTAGAGCACGATACGGACGTCCGCCACGCCATGCCCGGCCAGCATGCGCAGGGCCGGGTGCGGCCGAACGCGTTCTTGAATCAGGACACGGTCGGGCTGGCCGCCCAGCGAGAACTGCCCGGCCAGGATCTCGGCCGCGCGCTCGCGCAGCACGTCGATTGCCACGGCCTGTCCGTTCGCCAGCCGGAACAGCGAGTTCTCACGACCGATGATCACCATGATCCCCCGGCCGCCCGACCCGCGGGCCGGCTTCAGCACGAACTCGTTAAGTGGTGCGAGTTGCTGTTCCAGTTTCGCCAGTTGCGCATGCCGCGACAGAAGGCCCAGCATCGCGGGGCAGGGGACACCGATGCGCCGGCACAGGTCCATCATCAGCACTTTGTCATCAACGATCGGGAAGCGGCCGCGCGGATTGCGGTCGAGGATGCCGAAGGCATTGCGGGCGTTGATGCCCAGCACCCGTGCCCTCGGAATGGCCGCGAAGCGCCGGCGTTCCAGCCAGCGCAGACCCGTATAGCGCCCCAGCAGCAGTTGCCCGGCAATCGGCAGGCCGAGCAGTTCCGGGTGATCGATCAACAGCGCTGCGAACCCCGGCAGCCGTGCGAGCAGGCAGACCAGTCCCGCCATCAGGAGCGTGCACCCGAGTACGGTGAAGGTGTTGCCCGTGCCATCCTCTTCTTCCATGGCCCAGAAGCGCTCGATCATCCCGGTGAGAATGACGAGCGGAAACAGCGAGATGGCGAGTGGCCCAGTTCCACCGAGCACGGTGATCAACGTCAGCAGCAGCACGACGACGCCGCTGAGCAGGAGAGCGGTACGCGGCACTTGCAGCAGATGCAGTTCGTTGAGCCCCCGGCGCAGCCACCAGCCGGCCGTGATGATTGTCAGCATGACGAACACGCCGACAAGCGAGTGCACATCGCGGAAGGCAAGCCCGAGCAGCGCCGGGGCGAACGTACCGAACGAGGCCATGCCGACCAAGTTACGAAGCAGGCAGATCAGCAGCGTCGCCGGGGGAAGCAGCAGCAGGAATTCGACCAGCGGACGATCCGCCGACGAGAGCGGCCGACCGAGAAACTGATTGTCGGAACGCATCGGCTCGATGGTGATGCGGTGGTCATCGAGCGGGATGAGCGCGGGGAGGATAGAGTAGACTTTGCGGGAGATGGGTTGATCGCCACGCCAGATGGTGACTTCGAAGCCGGTCGATGACGACTCCGCAAGCGGCGGGCGGAGAACATAGATCGCGCAGGAGAAGGCGATCAGCGTCAGCGCGAGGGTGATGACCAGCCATGGTCGACGTTGCCGCATCCGTGCGCGCTCTCCGGGGATGAATGACACGGAGAGTGTCGCGCATTTCACGGCAAAAGGGAAGAGCGACTTAGTACACGGGCGGTTCGTCGCGAACCAGTTGATTCGCCACGGCCAGTGAATCGAGCGTTCCCGCGTCGGTCCAGTAGCCGTCGATGATCGAGTAGCCCATCCGACCCTGCTTCAGGTAGTAGTTGTTCACATCGGTGATCTCGAGTTCACCGCGGCCGCTGGGCTTCAGTGTCTTGATCACATCGAACACGTCGGGCGGATAAATGTAGACGCCGATGACGGCGTAATCACTCTTCGGGTTCGTCGGCTTCTCCTCGATGGAGACGACCTGTTTGCCCTTGAGTTCAGCAACGCCGTACCGGCCCGGGTCGTGCACCTGCTTGAGGCCGACCCATGCCCAGTCGGGCTGCAGGTCGGCTTCTTTCAGCAGATTGCTGACAGGGGCCTGGAAGATATTATCGCCGAGGATGACGAGCGAACGGAAGCCTGTGCAGTGCGTGGCCGCGAGCCCCAGTGCCTGGGCGATGCCGCCGGCTTCGTCCTGCACGCGGTAAGTCAGCGAACACTGATGGTCCTTGCCGGAGCCGAGCAGTTCGACGAAGTCGCCCATATGATCGGTGCCGGAGACCAGCAGAACGTCCTTGATGCCCGCGCCGGTGATCTTCTTGAGGGGGTAGTAGACCATCGGCAGCGAGCCGACCGGCAGAAGGTGCTTGTTGGTCACCTTGGTCAGTTCGCCCAGGCGCGTACCCTTGCCGCCTGCCAGAACAATACCGCGAATGTTCATGTTCGTCATCCCTTGTGCGGAATCCCTTACGGATGCTCGCTAACCCCGATTGCCGTACTGCTTCTCGTAGTACTTCAAGTACTCGCCGCTGCGCACCTGGCGCACCCATTCCTGGTTGCTCTTGTACCACTCAATTGTTTCACGCAAGCCCTGGTCGAAGGCGACCAGCGGCCTCCAACCGAGTTCGCTTTCTGCCTTCGAGCAGTCGATGGCATACCGCCGGTCGTGCCCCGGGCGGTCCTGCACATATTTGATCAGCGCGCGCGACTTGCCCAGCAGATCGATCAGCAGTTGCGTCAGTTCCAGGTTCGGCTTCTCGCAACGGCCGCCGAAGTTGTAGACCTCGCCTGCCTTGCCGTTCTTCCAGGCCGCGAAGACGCCGCTGCCGTGATCGCGTACATGGATCCAGTCGCGGATCTGCTGGCCGTCGCCGTAGACCGGCACCTGCTGGTCGTTCATCAGGTTGGTGATGAACAGCGGGATCAACTTTTCGGGGAACTGGTAAGGCCCGTAGTTGTTCGAACAACGCGTGATGACCGCATCCATCCCGAACGTGTGCACGTATGCCATCACCAGATGATCGGCCGAGGCCTTGCTCGCGGAATAGGGGCTGCTCGGGTGCAATGGCGTGGTTTCGGTGAACAGACCGGTCGCCCCCAGGCTGCCGTAGACTTCGTCGGTTGAGACCTGCACGAAGCGCTTCACCTTCGCGGCCCGAGCGGCATCGAGCAGTACCTGTGTGCCTATTACGTTGGTGCGGACGAACGGTCCCGAATCGAGGATGCTGCGGTCGACATGGCTTTCGGCCGCGAAGTTGATCACGCCGTCGGACCCGGCCAGCGCGGCTTCGACCGCGGCGCGGTCGGTGATGTCGCCCTTGACGAACCGGTAGCGCGGATGCCCGGCCAGATCGGCCAGGTTGGCGAGATTGCCCGCGTACGTCAACGCGTCGAAGTTGACGATCGACAGGTCTGCCTCGGCCTGTAGCAGCCCGCGGATAAAGTTGCTGCCGATGAAGCCGCAGCCGCCGGTGACGAAAAGCGTCGTCATTCTGGACCATCCTCAGTGTGCGTTCGCCTTGTGGGAGGATAGGTCGCGGATGGGCCGGAAACAAGACAATGATGGTGAAGACTTCGTTGCCTCACCATCCTGCTACCCGAGGGGAGACGACTGTCAAACCGTGGGACAGGCCCCTTTTCGTGAGACAGGGGCTCCTTTTCGTGAGATAGGGCCCGTTTTCGTGAGACAGGCAGTTAAGCACTGAGTTGAGATGGAGAATCATCACAAACCGGGCGGTCTGCGCAGGGCCAGAATGTCCGTCAAACAAGGATTGCGAGCAAACGACGGATCGGCTATGACTTGTGGCGTTCGTCGATTCTTCTGTCCGATTGGAGTAAACGCTATGGCCAAGTTTCGACCGGAATTGCAAAACCTTGAAGCCCGTGACGTACCGTCGGCGACGATCGGTGCGCAAGGCACGCTGGTCGTGACCGGCACCGACCAGGCGGATACCATTCGTGTTTATGCCCCAGCCGATCAGGCGGGCAAGATTGCCGTCACCGAAACGACCGCCGGCGTCACGACCACCAAACTGTTCGACAAAGCGGCCATCAGCAATGTCGTCATCAAGGCGAACAACGGGGCTGACTACGTCCGCAACGAAACGGCCTTCAGGTCGTTGATCTTCGGCGGCAGCGGGGCCGACACGATCTGGGGCGGCACCAATACCGACTTCATTTTCGGCGGCGAAGGCAACGACCGCATCTACGGCAACAGCGGGAACGACTTCCTCGATGGCGGCCTGGGTGACGATGAACTCCGGGGCATGGACGGCATCGACACGCTGCTCGGCCGGCTGGGCAACGACACCCTCAAGGGCGGGGCCGGCAACGATCGGCTTGTGGGCGGGCAGGGAAGCGACAAGCTCGAAGGCGGCACCGGCTACGACTGGATCATCGGCACCAGCACCGGCGACTCGATCATCGGCGGCGTGCGGGAGGACGTGATCCGTCCCGGTGCCAACAGGGATGCCATCGCCAATACGATGCGCGACTATCTGCTCCAGGAAGGCGAAAAGCTCGACGTCTTCAAGGGGAACCCGAAGCTGTTCTTCGCCCGCGCCAGCCTGGCACTGACACGACAGATCTGATCAAGGCGAGCGGGGGGCGTTAGCCCCCTGGCGTTTGAAATCGCCCGCTCCGACGCACAGGCCCGTTTCCGTGCGTTCCTTCGCCTTCACCGTAACACGCACGCTCTTTTCCAGTGCCGGCCCGTGCCAGACGCGGCTGACCCGCAGCAACTCCGGGTCGCGTTCGAAGCGTTCAACATGCGGGTTCGGCATCCACAGCACCAGTTCGTAATCCCCATCGGGCACATCGCTGAGCGAGAAACGCCCTTCGTCATCGGTGATGGCGGCATACGGATGCTCCAGCACCATCAGCCATGCCTTCGCCCAGTACTTGCCCACGGCACTGCTGAACTCGACGACGCCGGCGCGATCCATGACGCGTGCCAGCGGCCGGCGTTCGACCGGGAAGGCCAGCGTGAAGAAGGCCGCGCCTTCCGCCCGCAGCAGGTCGAGCTCTGTATTGGTGGAACTCAGCTCGATCTCGTCGCCGCGTCGGGCGATGCCGACGGGCGACAACCTGCCGAACTGTTCGAGATGCATCAGGTTGTTGTGGGCAAGCGCCTTGGGCGCGGGAATGTCCCAAGGCTTCGACCGTTTCGGGTCGACGCTGCGCAGGAACACCAGCGTCTGCCCGATGCCGCGGTTCTCGGCATGAATCTTCGGGATCGCGGGATTCAGAAAGTCGATGGAATCAACCTCGCGGCCTACAGTGGTCTTCACATCACGGTACGCGTGCCACGTCGGCATGTCGCCCTGCCAGGACACCCGCCCTTCGATGGTACCGGCACGGGCCGGGTTGAAGTTAACGCCCAACGGCGTCGGTGCCTCGACCGCCGGAGGCGCAGGCACCGCCGCGCGAGTACCGCAGCCAACCAACAGCAGCAGGAAGGGGAAGCAGGCCAGTCGTTGCCGCATGGCGTATCCTTGTCGAAAGAGTTCACTCACGCGAGATTTGATCATGATCACTGCTTCCTCCCCCGGGTATGTCGTCAAACGAGTCTCCGAAGCGCCGACCGTGCCCTGCCTGTGCGGCGAGAGTACGCGCCCGCTGACCCGGGCCGACACGCCGACCTGCAGCCTGCATGTCACATTCATCAAGGACTCGGTGCTGCACTACCATGCCGAGACCACCGAGGTCTACTATGTTCTCGAGGGCACGGGCCGGATGCAACTCAACGGCGGCCAGGTCGATGTCGAGCCGGGCGTCGTCGTGCAGATCGAACCTGGTACCCGACACCGACTCTGGAGCACCGCCGGCGTCCGCACCATCGTCTTCAGCATCCCCGCGTTCCGCGAAGAGGACGAGTACTTCGATTGATGCATTGCGGCTAACGGTTCGTCGCACTGACGTGCCGCGACGGCTCCAGGTAGGGCCCCTTCGCCCGACCGGTCGCCTGATTGGGCGTCATCCGCACGTCGGCCCGAACACGTACCAGGTCGGCATGAAATTCCAGCCGGTACAGCGTATAGCGATCTGCCGGCGACCGTTCCGATCGGCTCTTCTCACTTTGCGCGACGACAGTCGTCGTACCGAACTCAGCCAGCGACTTTTCATCACGCGGTCGGGCGATCAAGTACACCGCATCGCGCGGCAGAGAGTCGTCTCGCAGGTAGCTGGCGTTGTGAAGAAGATTTGCCCGGCCGTTCAGGTAGAACATCGGCCACGACGCGCTCAGCGGTTCCTCTTCGGCCAGCACGAATAGCGGGCCGTCGATTTGCCCTGGCGCATCGTGCAGCAGGGCCACATCGGGTGCGAAGGTTTCCAGGCAGACGCTGCGATACTCATAGAAGGCGCAGTGAAAGACCGCGAAAAGGATGGTCAGCCCACCCAACGCGATGCCGACCTGCCTTTCAGCAAGCAGTAGCCAGGTCAACGCCCCTAAGAGCGGCATGCCGACCATCCACGCCAGTCTTACCGACGCCGGACCGGGAATGTGCGACCAGAACAGCACGCCCGCGATCAAGCAGGGAATACCCAGCACAACCAACGGCAGAGCGGGCGAGCGTACCAGCCGCGGCCAGGCGGGGACGGAACGCCAGATGGCCTGCAGCCCCATGGCCGACAGCACCGCGGCCGGTGCCATGCAACTGAGCATGTAGTGATGATGCTTCCCTTTGAACAGCGAGAAGAACAGCACCGGAACGATTGCCCAGCACCAGACGTAGCGCAGCGCCGGCTCATCGGGTTGGCGAATGCGATTCCACGTCGCCGCAAGGCCGACAAACGCGGGGATGGTCCACGGGAACAAGTTGTACGGCTGATTGACGAAGTAGTACCAGAACGGCTCGCCCAGGTAGCCCTGCCGCCAGCGCACGCCGTAGTCGACGGCCCAGAGTTCAACAATGTCCGGATACCGCACCCAGGCGAGAATCGGCCAGGCCAGCCCCAATGCCAGTGCGACGGCAACTCCCGGCAGCCAGACGAGCGGGCGCAGGCCGCGGCGCTGCCATGCGAAGAAGACACCTAACGGAAGCAGCGTGAAGAACAGGCCGAAGAAGGGGCCTTTCATCGCGTTCATCAGCCCTGTCAACAGGAAGAAGCTGACGATCGGCCACGACCGCCGACCCAGCAGCGACGTGCGTGTTTCGCGATACTGCGGGTCGAAAAGACCCCGCAGTAACAGCGAACAGGCAGTGGTGACCGTGCTGGCGAGAAAGATGTCCGCTTCAGGTCCGGTGGCATAGGTGTGCCACTCGCGCATGGTGGCCAGCAATGCCCCACTGAGCAGGCCCGGACCGCGGCCGAAACAGCCGCCGATGCACGAGGCGAACACTACTACCGCGAGCGTGGCGACAGCGATGGATGAGAGTCGGTAAGCCCGCTCCGCATCATCCTCGCCCCGGATCGCGACGCCGACGTACGTCATCCAGTGCGGCAACGGCGGGCGTTCCAGCCAAGGCCGGCCACCAAAGGTGGGGATCAGCCATTCGCCGGAACGCATCATCTCGCGGACGTTCAGGCAGTGCGTCGTTTCGTGCGGGTTGAGCGTACGCGGGTTCAGCAGCGTGAAGCCGTACAGCGCCAGGCAGAGCAGGGCGAGCAGCCCCCGATCGCGGGCAGTGAGTCGTTGCGGAGAATCCATTCTCCATCATCCTCGTCAGGCAAAAGGCAGGGATCCTCCCCCGCCGGCTCGTTGTAATCTAACCCAGCGGCGCGAACCGGGCAAGACAAGACGGCATGGCGATGATTGTTGATTGATGCGGGCGAGAGGAGCGTCAATCCATAATCCACCAATGTTAAATCACGTAATGGGAGCGAACATGGATCTGGCCGAGTCTCGCAAGCATGCCTCGCAACTTTCCGGCGGCACCTCGGGAAGCGTGATCAAGACGCTCGTTCGACGACTGCTGGACGACGAAAAGGCCGGCGGAAGCTTGCTCGACTATGGCGCGGGCAAAGGAGAACTGCTGGCCGCGCTGGCCGGTACCGGGCAGTTTTCATCGCTGGCCGGGATGGACCTGTTCCCCCCACCGGACGGGCTGCCCGAAGGCATCGCCTGGCATCAGCAGGACCTTAACGATGTGGTGGCCACGAAGGAGCTGTTCGACACCGTCATCTGCTCCGAAACGATCGAGCATCTCGAAAATCCACGGCACACCTTCCGCAGTCTTGCGGGACTGCTGAAGCCCGGCGGTCTGCTGGTGCTGACGATGCCGAACCAGGAATCAATCCGCGCGTATACCGGCCTGTGCTGGAGCGGGCACTTCATCCATTTCGTCGGTGCGTCGTACCCTGCGCACATCACCGCGCTGTTGCGGCTTGACTTGAAGCGTCTCTGCCAGGAAGTCGGTCTGACGCCCCGTCGATTCCGCTACTCCGGTTCGGGCTCCCCGCCGAAGATGACGTTCACCAGTTGGCAGCGTCTGTCGTTCGGCCTCCTCCGGGGTCGGCTGTACAGCGACAACATCGGGATGGCGGCACGGCGACAATAGCCATTGGTCATTGGTCATTGGTCATTGGTCATTGGTCATTGGTCATTAGTCATTAGTCATTAGTCATTAGTCATTGGTCATTGGTGAAAAGTAGAAGGAGCGATCGGACAGCCGTTTTAGCTTCCTTTCGCCCCTCATCTAATGACTAATGACCAATGACTAATGACTAATGACCAACTAAACATCCCGGCCGCGGCCGGCTCGCTTGCGTTCGTTTTCCGTCAGCAGAATCTTGCGCAGGCGGATCGAAGTCGGGGTGATTTCGACCAGTTCATCGTCTTCGATGTATTCCAGAGCGGACTCGAGTTCAAATCGGCGCGGCGGCTTGAGGACCGTCTTGATTTCGGCACCGGCGGAACGCATGTTCGTCAGCTTCTTTTCCATCGCGACATTCACGGGCAGATCGTTCTCACGGCAATGCTCACCTACGATCTGGCCTTCGTAAACCGGTTCCATTGGCCCGACAAACAGAATGCCGCGTTCTTGTTTCCCTTCCAGCGAGAACCCTGTCGCCTTGCCTGTTTCCGTCGCGACCATCACGCCGTTGGCCCGCCCGGGCAGTGATGCCTTCATCGGCATGTAGGCGTGGAAGTTGTGATGGACAATCGCCAGGCCGTTGGTCCCGGTCATCATGCGAGTGCGCAGGCCGATGAGGCCGCGGGCGGGGATGATGAATTCGAGATGGGTCAGTTCCGAGCCCGACTCCATCTTCTGGCACTGTGCCTGGCGTTCGAGCACAATCGACATGACCGGGCCGACGCCCTGCGCGGGCACATCGACGACGAGGTACTCGTACGGCTCCATCATCTCGCCGTCGATCTCCTTGAAGATCACGCGCGGCTTGCCGACGGACATTTCCGAGCCTTCGCGGCGGATGTTCTCAAGCAGAATCGACAGGTGCAGCAGCCCGCGGCCGGAGACGATAAACTCGTCCGCCTTCCGCTCGCTCTGGCGAACGCGCAGGGCGACGTTCGCTTCGAGTTCCTTGTTTAACCGATCGCGCAGTTCGCGGTTGGTCAGCGGCTTGCCGTCCTGGCCGGTGAACGGCGAATCGTTGATCCGGAAGACCATATCGAGCGTCGGCTCGTCGATCGGGATCGGCGGCATTGCCACCGGTTTGTCGAACTCGCAGATGGTGTCGCCGATGTCGGCCGTGTCGAGCCCGACGATGGCGCAGATGTCGCCCGCGCTCATCTCGTCCATCTCGATTTTGCCGAGCCGATCGTAGCCGAGCACCTGCACGACGGTGTCGTCAACGCGGCTGCCGTCCTTCTGCTTGAGCATGGCGACGCGCTGATTCTTGCGCACCTTGCCGTTGCGAATCTTGCCGATGGCGATCCGGCCCACGAAATCGCTGTACTCGAGCGCCGCCACCTGCATCTGCAAGGGGGCGTCGACGTCGGCCTCCGGTGCCGGAATGTACTTGATGATCGCCTCGAACAGCGGCGCCAGATTCTTCGCTTCGATCGACATGTCGGTGGTGGCGATACCTTTGCGGCCCGATGCGTACAGCAGCGGGAATTCGAGCATCGTATCGTCAGCACCC
>Ga0105044_10010486_pt1 | contig 12650 bp, 10 predicted proteins | sample MAT01_FD_78092 | JGI IMG/M metagenome (GOLD analysis project Ga0105044, IMG submission 78092) | Freshwater microbial communities from Lake Fryxell liftoff mats and glacier meltwater in Antarctica - MAT-01 | ecosystem: Environmental > Aquatic > Freshwater > Ice > Liftoff microbial mat | place...
TACGTGGGAGATGAAGTTGTGATAAGCTGGAAAGGTAATGACGGCTTCGACTGCGCCAACTGCATCAACTGTTTTTTTGAGATACGAAATAAGATAAACTCTCTTTCTGAAAAATACAAAAGTAAGTTCGGGGTCGTGCCGGGATTCAAGGCAGGTCTTCATTGCGGAAATGTTGTCACCGGAGAGATCGGAGATTCTAAAAGAGAAATAGTTTTTCACGGGGATGTTCTCAACACCGCCGCGCGGCTTCAATCGCAATGCAATGAGCTCGGAAAAAAATTTCTCGCTTCGGAGGATGTATTAAAAAAGATCATTCTTCCGGCTGAGTTAAGTGTTGTACCAATGGGCAGTTTTATGCTGCGCGGTAAAGCGCAGGAGACAGAGATTTTCAGCATTGAAAAATAAATTACAAGTACCAGAAGAGCAGATGACTGTATCAAGACAAAATAGACGAAATTTAAAAACCATGCTGATCATAACTGCATTCATCTCTTTGGGCGCGGTGATAAATGCACTAATGGAGCACGGTTTTAATTTTGCACCGGTGATCAATGAATTCACTATAGGACTGCTTTTCGGATTTGCTATATCAGCATCTGAGATCTATTTTTTTGAAAGAAAGATGAGACGAGCGCGCTTTGTGACGCTGCTTGCAGTCAGAACTTTATTTTATCTGGCGCTGTGCACACTGATCATAATTACGGTAGCTGCCAGCCGCGTAGGATTTGAAGGCAACCTCAGTTACTATTATGTATTCAGTCACGAAGATCTGATTTCTTACATAAAGAGCCCGGAGTTCACCGAGCTACTTATTTACAGTATCGTCCTTAGCTTTTTTGTAAATTTTGTAAGACAGATCAATCGATTTCTCGGACAGAATGTCCTGCTGAATTATATCAGTGGAAAGTATCAGCCGCCGGTTGAGGAAGAGCTGATCTTCATGTTCCTTGATCTGAATTCTTCCACGACCATTGCTGAAAAGCTGGGAGTGAAAAGAAATCATGAATTCCTAAATGACTTCTTTCATGAAATGACTGACGCCATACTTGAGTGCAAAGGAAAAATTTACCAATATGTCGGTGATGAGGTAGTGCTCACCTGGAGCATAAATGACGGCAAGAGTGATCTGAACTGCATAAGATGTTTTTTTTTAATTCAGGAAAAAATCAATGAAAGCAAAAATCATTTTTTAAGAAACTATGACGTCTTTCCGGAGTTCAAGGCTGGGCTGCATGCGGGAGCGGTAATAGCAGGTGAGATTGGTGACATTAAAAAAGACATCGTTTATCACGGTGACACAGTAAACACCACAGCAAGGATCGAAGCGGAGTGCAATAAATACGGAAAGAAATTTCTTGCTTCGGATGATGTTTTAAAGATTCTTCAATTAAACAGCATCTACAAAGCAGTATCACTGGGCTCCATAAAGCTTCGCGGCAGGAAGTCCGAAACCCGTATGTTTTCGATTGAAGATAACAATGAACCTGTTAAAACTGTTTAATCATATTTATGCTGCCGATACTTGAGTTATAAGAGTCTATCATTCTGTTGTAATCATTTATGACATCGTTGTATAATAAACGGAAGGCATTATCATTCTTTGCCTGGGGCGCTTCGGCGAAAAATTTCTTCCCCGCCTGAATAAAGTTATCCGCTGACTTAGTAAAATAATCTTCAAACGAATATTTCATGAACTTTGTCCGTTCTGTAAACTCCCCTTTCTGAACATCATCCTTATTCTGATTGAATACTTTTTCAAACTTGACGAAGCTTGATTCCGCTTCACGAAGATCGCTCTTGAATTCGATCCCCCTGTAAGCATCATAAAATTCCTCAGCACCGTCGAGAATATTTCCGTAAACATTCAGCATTATCACAGAAGCACGTTCATTGACATCTGAGACCGATGCAGGATCACGGATATCACGCTTCGGCTTATATTTTTTAAGAGACTGTGATAGCATATCGATATCTGACTTAAAATTTTTATATGAAGCTTTGATCTCATCATCATAAGGCTGAGCTTTTGAGAGATCATTTTCATATTCTCTTTTTGAATAGTAGTCTGAAACTTTCGCGGAGATAGTATGCAGATCTTCCATTGAAACAATAAGCTTTTTAAAGCCGGACTCTACTGTGTTTTGCATATCATCTGATGCCTTAAGCTTCGAAAGTTCGCCGCCGTCAAAATAAGATCTTTTGTATTCCTTGATCGTGCGTTCGAGACTGCCGACATTGATCTGAAGACTGACGGGAATTATCAGAGAGTTTTTTGTAATGGACTTCGGCTCAGGTACAGAGCTCATATAATCTTTGTAAATATTCTCCCCTGCTTCCTGTGTCTTATTCAGAACGGCGATATACTTATTATAAAAATCCATATCTTCAGATGAAGAACCGTCCGTTGTTTCTTCCCACTGCTCGGTCTTCTCGCTTTGCTTAGAGGAGATCTTCTGTTTTATCTTATCAACCAGAGAGCAGCCGGTAAGAATTAGTACAGTAATTAAGATTGCAAAAATAAATTTTATGTTCGGCATAATCGTATAATATTTTACAAATTAAAACAGCTGAATCTCAATAACTCAAAGACTCAATAACTCAATAACTCAATAACTATTCTGCCCGCGCTTTTTCATAATCGCCGATGATCTTAGCTTCCACATCCTTCGGAACATCCTCATAATGAGAGAATTTCCTGTCATAATATCCCCTGCCCTGAGTCATTGAACGAAGCTTTGTTGAGTAATCACTCATCTCAGACAAGGGTATCTGGCAAGTAATCTTCTGCAGCTTACCGAATACATCCATTCCCATTATCCTTCCGCGTCTTGATGAAATATCTCCTGATACAGCGCCCATGTATTCATCCGGGAAAACTATCTCGACATCATATATTGGTTCGAGTATTACTGGATTGGCATCCTTGAATCCTTTCTTGAATGCCTGCGAAGCTGCGATCTTAAATGAGATCTCGTCTGAATCAACATTGTGATATGATCCGTCGAATAATGTCACCTTCACATCGATCACCTTGCAACCAATCAGAACTCCTGTATTGATCGTTTCGATAAGTCCCTTTTCTACAGCCGGTATGAATCTTCCCGGCACAACGCCGCCTACGATCGCATTTACAAATTCAAATCCCTTCCCTCTTTCCTGCGGCTCAATCTTAATGTGTACGTGCCCAAACTGTCCCCTGCCGCCCGACTGTTTCTTATGCTTAAATTCCACATCATTGGCTTTTGACCTTATGGTTTCTCTGTAAGGGATTCTCGGACTTGAAGTCTCAACTTCAAAGTTATATTTACTCTTCATCCTGTTAAGTATTGTCGCCATATGAATTTCACCCTGCCCGCTGATAATCGTCTGACCTGTTTCAGGATTGAACTGAACTATGAATGTCGGATCCTCTTCGTGCAGTGAATGCAATGCTGTCGCGATCTTATCATCGTCACCTTTATTCTTCGCGTGGATCGCAAGCGTCATATTTGGCTTAGGAAAATTTATTTCAGCAAGCACAACCGGAAAAGTTTTCGAACTTAGTGTATTATTGGTATGCGAATCCTTCAGCTTTACGACCGCTCCGATATCACCGCAGACAGCTTCAGACATTTCCTTTCTGTCCTTACCGTTCATGGAATATATCTGCGAAAGTCTTTCTGTCTTTCCGTTGGCTTCGTTTATCATATCGAGTCCGGGATGAACCTTGCCGGAATAAACTCTGAAGAAAGAAAGCTCACCTATGTTCTTTTCTGAAACTGTTTTGAAAATGAATATCGTAGGGTCGGCATTGGCGTTGGGAATTATCTCTACTGGATCATCACTGTGAGGTCGCGTGCCTACTTCAGCGGGCTTGTCCATTGGTGATTCGGTATAGTTTGAAATGAAATCAAGCACGTCCCTTGTTCCGATGTTCTTAGCCGCTGCGATACAGAATACAGGAAACAGTTTCTTTTCACGCATTCCTTTTTTAAGACCGAAATCAATTTCTTCATCGGTAAGATTCTCACCTTCCTCAAAGAATTTTTCCATCAGCTCTTCATCTTCTTCAGCAATAGTTTCAACAAACTTCTTATGATACTCCATTGCCTTATTCATTAATACAGGAGGAATTTCCTCTTCTGTATATTCGCCTTTTCCGTCGTCCTTGAACTTAAGCCATTTCATTCTGATCACATCGATCACCGAGTCAAACCCTGTCCCCTGATTAACTGGAAATTGAACAACCGCTACCCTTGCTCCGAAGCTTTCCTTTATTAAGGAGACTGTTTTTTCATAATCCGCATTTTCAGCGTCAAGACGATTGATAAGAAATATGACATTGTTCTCATTCTCATTTGTCATCATAAAGCATGCTTCAGTTCCAACTTCAACACCTTTAAACGCGTCAACAAGAACAATTGCAGTATCGGTAACACGAAGCGCTGACTTTACTTCACCGACAAAATCCATAAAGCCGGGAGTATCAATGATATTGATCTTTCTATCCTCTCCGTCAGAACCTTTCCATACGGTATTCATCAGTGCTGAATTAATAGAAAGACGTTTTTCAACTTCATCCTTATGATAATCACTGACGGTATTGCCTTCGTCAACTTTACCAAACCTGTTCACTACGCCCGAGGCGTAAAGAATTCCTTCCGCAAAAGTGGTCTTGCCACTTCCTCCGTGACCAACTAATGAAATGTTCCTTATATTCTCCGGTTTAAATGATGCCATATAACTTTAATCTCCTGTTAAAATTTAAAAATGAAAGATTTAATTATTAGTATAATTTTATTTTGAATTCTCATTAAGTATTTTCACCGGGATCTCCGGAAAACCTTTTCCGAACTGGAGCTGCAGCGAATCGTAAGGAATATTGACGTTGCCTTCCTTAAACGCTTTCACCGTAAGCTCTATCACTTCACTCTTGACCTGAAGAAGATTTCTGTTTGTTGTCAGCGCATTCACCCAGTAAAATATCTTTAGGTTGGTTGAATTCGAAGTAAGCTCGCTCACGATGACAAAAGGCGAGGGATCTTTCAGTATCTCATCAACTTTCGCGAACACTCCCATTATAAGGCTGCGCGCCTTCTCAACATCTGCTTCATAGTCAATGCCGACTGTGAAATCGAATCTCCTGTTACCTTCCCTGTTATAGTTTATCAAAGGGTTGTTAACTATCACAGAATTAGGGATGAAAACATCATATCCCTCAAACGTTTTTATAGTTGTAGTTCGCAGATCCAGAGAGATTATTGTTCCTGTAATGCCTTCGCTTACAATGACATCACCAATTTTAAACGGACGGTTGAAAGCAAGTATCATTCCCGAAAGGAAGTTCTCACCAATATCCCTGAACGCGAATCCGATAATAATTGCAGAAACTCCTGCACCTGCAATGAGACCTCCTGCGATCTGTGCAAGTCCCAGTATCTCCATTGAAACAATAAATCCTATAAGGACAATTATCCATTGACTAATTCTTGAAATGAAGTTAGCAAGAAGGCGGTCATCAAGACGGAAGAGAATTCTGCGGGCAGCAAGCTTTGAAATTTTATTGCCGATGTAAAATGCCAAAAATAATATTAATGCAGCAAAAACTAAGGACGGTAAAAAGTTAAGAAAATCTTTCCAATACTTATCAAATATCGTGATGAATTCTTTTTCCAAACTTATTTTAAATTTAAAAATAAAATAATATTCATAATTAAAACATTAAAGTTACTTTATAGAATAAATCAGGATGAGTATATTTGCAAACAGTATTAATTTTAAATTAATAAAGCAGCTTGCCAAAACAATTTCCAATCACAACATACGGTATGGATATTCTTAAAAAGAAGACAAAGCACATATCTAAAGTTGACGCTTCGATCATAAACCTTGTGCAGAATATGTTCTATACAATGGACCGGGCTTATGGAATAGGGCTTGCCGCACCCCAGATCAATCACGGGATCTCACTTGCCGTCATTGACATTTCAGAAATGGAAGAACATAAAAAGGTAAAGCCGCTTGTGCTCATTAATCCTGAGATTGTCGGCACACACGGTGAAATTGAAATGGAAGAGGGCTGTCTCAGTATCCCCGAACTTAGAGAAAATATTCTTCGTCCTAAGGAAGTCCATCTGAGATATAATGACTTTGATCTCAATGAAGTAAATGTTGAATTAAAAGGTTTTATTGCGCGCGTCGTGCAGCACGAGATCGACCACCTTAACGGCAGACTGTTTATTGATTACCTCTCCGAAGAAAGGAAAAAGGAAATTAAGAAGCTGCTTGCAAAGATAAAGAAAGGGAAAATTGTTACGGAGTACCCGATGATCAATTATCAATTATCAATTATCAATGATCAATGATCAATTATTAATGTGCCGGTATGAAGCCTGTACTATTAACAATTTTACAATTCTACAAATTTGCAAAATTATATAAACATATAAGATTATTTTATGAACATTGATAATTGATATTTGAAAATTGTATTTATGGGTACTCCGCAATTCGCGGTGCCTTCGCTTAGAATACTTGTTAATAATGAATACGACATCGCGGTTGTTGTAACTGTTCCCGATAAGAAGCAGGGTAGAGGTCAGAAGGTTGAGCAGTCTGACATAAAAAAGTTTGCACTTCAATATGACCTTAACATTCTCCAGCCCGAAAGCTTAAAAGATCCTTCATTCATCGACTCCCTCAAAGCTCTCTCGCCTGATCTCATTATCGTAGTCGCGTTCCGCATTCTGCCGAAAGAAGTTTTTACAATTCCAAAGCTCGGTTCATTCAATCTTCACGGTTCATTGCTCCCAAAGTACCGCGGCGCGGCTCCCATAAATTGGGCGATCATCAATGGCGATGCCGAGACGGGAGTTACAACATTCTTCCTTAAGCCCAAAGTTGATACCGGAAATATTATACTGCAGGAGAAGATCACAATTGATCCTGATGATGATTCGGGAACAATCCATGATAAGCTTTCTGAATTAGGAGCGGAGACTGTGTTGAAAACGGTTAAGCTGATTGAATCGGGTAATGTCATTGAAGTAAGACAGGACAATTCCCTTTCTTCAACTGCTCCAAAGATATTTAAGGAAGATTGCCTCATTAACTGGAACAGCGGCTCGGTGAAAATTCATGATTTCATCAGAGGTCTGTCACCTTACCCAGGCGCATTCACATATCTCAATAAAAAATCAGTTAAGGTCTACAGAAGTATGTTAACCGGAATTGAAGCGGCATCATCTCCCGGCAAAATAATCATTGATCAAAAAAAAATATTTGTTTGCACCAATGATAAGTTACTTCAGATCCTTGAGCTTCAGCTTGAAGGAAAGAAAAGAGTAGCAGCAATAGACTTTGTGAACGGCATGAACAAGCAATCTGAAAATACATTCATCGGTAATCCCTTCGGGTAATAACATCGCATGCAACGTCTCTGCTCTACGGATTCACGATTTTTTGAACAACGTGTTACCGAGATATATTGTAAAAGGATCAATTAATTTTCAAACAATTTTCCTTCAATCTTACTTTTAGAAATTTTGGTGTATTCGAATATATCTTTAGCACTTCCGCCTTTTGATTTCATTGCTTTAAATGTATTATCATCTATTATTAAATAATACCATTCCCTGTTCTCTCTTTCTGCCGGGTCCAGTTCGTTGATTCTCTTAGCAAAATCAATAGTAGCCAGTCGTTTTTGTTTTACATTAGGATTTGATAGATCCCTTTCCGCTTTGGTTTCAATAATGTAAATGAAATCTTTTGTTCTCACTAAAAAATCCGGATAATAACTTGCAATGATACCGTCAGTTCTTATATAAAGTATGCTCGCAAATGTATGATAGTTTTCATTTACTTTTATCAGTGCTTCAACTTCTGAATCATTATCACAAAACTCCATAAAATCTTTTTCAAATAAACCTTTATTTGAAGGATAGGATTGTCTTTGATAAATGGTTTTTACAATATCTAAACAATATTTTTCCCTCATTTTCAATTCATCTATATCTGAAAAATATTTTTTAAAAACTATAGCTTCGCTTATATTTATACTATTCTGCATTTTGAAAATTACTTTGCTGAATTCTTTTACAATATGTTCAAGAAGTCCCGTTCTTGTAAGAAGAATTTTCCAGTTGTAGTCTACAAACGGGTCAAAATCCTCTCCGAATAATCTAGTTCTAATATATTTATCTATCGCTTTCAACAATTCAACATTACTGATCTGCATAACCGGGTATTCTTTTTTACTTCTTTGCCCGGTCTTTACTATGATCGAGGAAACTGTTTGTACCAACTTGGCTAAAAATTCATTGTAGCTTTTTGTATTTAAAAGATCACCTTTGACCAGATAATCTCCAAATCTTGTTTTTACTGTAAGTTCTTCCGAATAAAACATCTCTTCGCGTGTTATCATATTCTTTAAAACTTCAAGCTTGTAAAGTTTATAACTTTCCAGCTTATCAGTATTTAAATGAATCGGTTCTAGTATTTCTTCCTTATCCTTTAATATAAACGGAATAAAGAAATCATAATCTTTGAAATTGTTTTTCAATCCAACTCTTATTATATCTCCTGTAACTCCTCCACCAAATTCTTCTTCCTCTTCGAATATTGGAATCTGAGTAAGGTCTTCATAAAATCTTGTAAAAGCAGGATGCTCGATTATACTTAATATATCAATATAATAGGTCGGAGCTTCTTTTCTTGCCAATAGTTTTATTAAGTTTTCCTGCCTGATTTCATTGTACTCCGGTTCTCTCCACATTAATCTTAATCCCCTTCCTATCACCTGTTCCAGTAATATCGGTGCTTCGGACGAACGCAATGGAACAATCACACATATATTATTCACATCGAATCCTTCTCTTAGCATTAATACAGAGATTATTACTTTTGGATTTGGATGCTGATCTACATTAAATAATTTTTGTTTTACAACTGTCCACTCTTTTTCAGATAATTCTTTCTTTCTTCCGGAATCAATTACAAATACTTCATCTTCTGTCATCCCTTCATACACCAAGAATTCAGCTACAAATGGAGATACCTTTGTATCTTCACAAATTACCAGCATCTTCGGATGCTTACTTGAAACTCCCTCGTTGTCTTTAGTTAAATTTACGAATTCTTCTTCAAGTATTTTTAATTTCTTTATTCCCGCTCTCAGCATTACTTTTTGTCCTTCAGAAAGTCCAACTACATTATCTCCATCACGTTCCGCCTTGAAATCTAATGGTAGATCTGTAATCTCTTTTCTTTTATCTAATGCTATGGTTTTTACGAGTCCTTTGTGAATAGCACTCCTTAAATCAAAATCTACAATCGTATGGGGGAAGTAATGTTTTGTTCTTGTCTGTCCGCTTCCGGTTACATCATAAGGAGTTGCAGAGAAATCTATTTGAATAAACTTCTTTCCCTTCTTTTGTGCGATCTTGTTCAGACTCTTCTGCCATTCGACTTCAGTGATCTCGCCATAATTTTTGTTTTCATGAATATGATGTGCTTCATCATTTATTACAACTAAGTCTTCGAGTTCAGCTAGAAATTCAATTTCATTTCCACTTAAATATTTTTTATCGAGCTGTTCCAGTGAATGACCGGCTGAAGTTCCCGGAGATATTGGAAAGATTTTTTTTAGAGATTGTGATGGGTTTTCTAGTGGAGATAATGCTTCGACGGTTTCTTCCTCAAGACCGGCTAATAAATGCCAGTTAGTAATTGATATCAATCCGTCTCCGGTAACTTTGCTTCCTATTTCTTCTTTTTTAACTACACAGGATTGAATAAATCCAAAAACTTCTTCTTTATATGATTGCGGAATGAACAAAGAATCATATCTCTTAAAATCAGACTTATCAAAATCTCTTGAACCGTCTTCATTCTCTTTTCCCAAAAATGCATCCAGTAATCTTTCATAAACTATCAGTCCCGGTGCAACCAGCAAAAAATTCTTACTGTATCTTCCGCTCCTTGATTCATCATTTCTTGCATTCAGAAATTGCCAAATCATAAGTGCATTCATTACCCACGTTTTTCCTGTACCGGTTGCCATCTTAATCCCATATTTCGGAAAGTTATATTTTGCTTTTTTTAAAGTAGGCAGATGCATTTGCTGAAGTAAATGTGAATCTATTTTCTCATAAATTTCAAATACGTTTTCTATCTTTAATATTTCATGAAGATATATTGCATTCAGAATTGCTTGTTTCTGCCCTTCATGAAAATTAATATTCCTGTTTTCACAAAATGAATCCGCAAACCAGAATTTTAGTAAATCCTGTGTAACAGGAGAAACATTTTCTATAAAATTTCCTGAATTCCATTCGGCATTTACTGTTTCTGTAATCTTTTCAGCAAGTCTTAATGGGATATCGCGAGTTCCGGTGTTTACAGGTGTGGGCATTTGTTGAACTAATAATTAATTGATGATATTAAATTCCAAATACTCCCTTAAGCCGTTTTAAAATCTCATTTAACATTTCATCGGAGACAATTCCTAACTCGCCGGTAATAAGTCTTTTATCTATCGTTACTAATTTATTCAATTTAAGAATTGAATCTTTAGAAAGTCCGGTGTGCTTAAAATCTTTATCTGAAGATTCAAGAAGATAATCAGTTTCTGTTAACTGAATAGAGATTTTTGAAGAAATGTATGCGACTACGACATCCCCGGTTTGTTCATTATCTTTTGATATTACAATTGCAGGCCTTCTCTTTGTTGTCGAAAGATCAGTAAATGGAAATGGTGTCAGCACTATAGTTCCCTGCTTCATTTGTACTTAACCTTTAGATCTTTATCCGAGTAAACATCTTCGGCAGGATCATTAAGAAAATCGAATGCTCCTCCTTTTTCGGCAACGTATAGAATTTCATCCGTATTTACTTCTGAATCCTCTTCATCCAGGAAAGTAACTATAACTTTCCCGGGTTTTGCCTTTTCAACTTTCTCTAACAATTTGATATTTTTCCCATCATAAATTGCTTTCACACTTATCATTTGAATGTCTCCTCGATATTTTTTGTAAATCTGTTTGTAAATTAGTAAACCTGAAATTAAAGTAATATATAATTGGAATAAATTTTATCTAAAAATGGGATGTCACGTGTTACGGTGTTTACTAGTGTGGGCAATTAGTTAGTTTCTAATGATTTATATAATGGAGCAACAAAGCTTTACAAAAAATAAGATAGTTTTGTGTAATAGAAATTTCTAACTTGTATCAATCCAGTTTTCTGGAGGTGGAAGGCATTTTGCCTTTGCCCCGAGTGATCGGGGTTTTTTATTTTATGGAAACAATTTAATTCCATAACCTTTTAGCCCTACGCTTGAACTTTCATTATTGATGGATTTTTATTTTTTTAGCTAACTCTTCCGCAAACGATTCAGCTTCATCCTCTCTTATAAATTCATGTTTGCAGGGCATTTTATTCATTATGTTTTCTGCCTTATTAAAATATTTATTTAAGTTTTTATTTTGAGGTTTTCCTAATAGCAAATATAATTTAAAATCTTTTACTTCCGAAAGACTTGTTGCCCTTCCCAGCCAGGTGTTTGCTTTTTCTAGAATTGTGGATCCTTCTTTTAAATCCAAAGATATTGGCTCATTTATGTGCCAGATATCATTCTTCCAACAATGTTCAAATTCATGTTCATAATCATTTGTAACTATTTTATGTGAAGTCAACTTATCTGTTAAATTTTTCTTAAGTAAGGGTTCCTTAAAAACTTTCCAGACCTCTTCATCATTTCTACTGTATCTTTCATTCTTTTCCATGTATTTATTTACATATCTATCAAAAAGATAATTGACAGTGTCTTGAGTATTTTCTGAATTTCCATAATAAATTTCAGAGAATCTTAAAGTCAGATTTTCTATTGGCAATACTTCGTTTATTATAGTTTTGAAATCAAATTTATCATTAAAAAGGTTATGATTCTTCATTTCAATTGATTTGTCACTTAACCTGTAATCAATATTCTGTAATAGCTTTTTTATATAATCAGTATCAACATCCAGAAAAGACCTTGTAACTCTTCTAAATCTGTTTGTATATTTAAATGTAAAAAAGAATGTCTCGGGAAAATACACGACTATTCCAATATTTAAAAATTCTTCGCTTACGATATCGTGATAATATCGTAAAATGCTAAATTGGTATTTCATGCTAATAATATTTTAATTTCATGAATAAATTTATTGTTGATCTGTGTTCCAAATATTTTCAATCTTTTAAATGAATAAAAGGTAAATAAAATTATTCCCAAGATTTTTCTAGATTTATAGTCTCACTCATTGGTCTATTCATTTCATCCAATAATTTAATGTCTACTTTGACGGGGATATCTGTAGCAAGTCCTGCAATAAAACAACTTCCAACTGATAAAATTGGGATAGATTGAAATGATAATTTATCTAAATATGCTACAGTTTTTTCTATTGCCTGAATATCATTATTATTTATTAATCTATGAATAAAATAATTATGTAACTGGGAAATAATTGTTGTTGAAATATCATATGGCCTCTGACTGGCAATTGTTAAAAATGTGCCGAACTTCCTACCCTCTTTGATTATTTCTTCAAAAGTTTCCAATCTATAATCCTTCCATGTTTCACTTTCTCTTTCTGAAATGGATGAAAGAATATTGTGAGCTTCATCAA
>Ga0105044_10010488_pt1 | contig 12648 bp, 7 predicted proteins | sample MAT01_FD_78092 | JGI IMG/M metagenome (GOLD analysis project Ga0105044, IMG submission 78092) | Freshwater microbial communities from Lake Fryxell liftoff mats and glacier meltwater in Antarctica - MAT-01 | ecosystem: Environmental > Aquatic > Freshwater > Ice > Liftoff microbial mat | place...
CTGGATTCCATTCCGGGACACTTCCCAAGATTTTTCGCAAGCTGCGAAGACTGGAGCATCAGAACGCTTCTCTCGGGCGCTTTACAAGCCGCCGCGCCACTCGAGAACAGCTCCATCACGTGGAGCATGCTATCCAATCGTTTGTCGAGCGCGAGCTCATTTCGTTGCTCGCAAAGTGCTCGTTATGGAGCAGTTCCGTTCCCCGTTGTTTCCATGTAGAAGCTGCTTCGAACAGCTTCTCATTCGATTTGGAATGTGCAAAGCTGGGCGATGCTCAAGCGCGCATTTGCATACAGGAGCAAGGCGGACGGATGGTTGGGAGTCTATCGAAGTCCGGATGGTTAGCTTTCGCATCCGATGAACACTGGATCTCGTTTGCCAATGCCTTGGAAGGCTTTTATCGCAAGTGCGGAATTGAGCTGGTTCGAGAGCAACTGGAAGCCAACGTGGTTCGAGATCATCCCTACGATATCGATGCGGTAGGTCTACTGGTTTGGCCGACGGAGCGATTCGATGTAGAGATTACTCTCGACTTGAGTGGCGATGGATGGATTCGACCGCAACCCGAATTTCAAGCGAATGCTGCTGGAATGATCGCCCTGGAACGCGAGCAAGTTCTGTTTTCGGCAACCCATACGGATTGGAAGGTATGGGAGGAACTTTGGTCGTGTCAAGAACACGCGAGCCGCCGGCTAAGTTTATCTTCGTGCGGTAGGCCGCGTTCGATCGCAGGAGGCGAAGAACAGAGTTGCAAGTAGCCAAAAAAGCAAAATTATCGACACGTCTCGCTGATCGCCAGAACGTTGGATGCGATTGCAAGCGAGAAACCCCAGTTTTTCGTACTCGTACTCAGCCTTTGGCGGTGCTCGTATTCGATAAGCACTATCAATATCGAGTACGAGTACGAACATGATGTTTAAACAACTCGCCCTGAATGAGCGAGTGGTAGCCAACCTATTCCACGGATTTATTTGAATGCCAAACTTCGCCGCAAAATATAGTTCCGAGTTCCTGACGGCCGAACGAATGCGGACCGCATTGGCCCAGTTGCCCTCGATACTAATACGACTTTTCGGGCAATGTACAATCAAGGTCTGTTACGGGTTTGGAACGAACCTGCACGGTGATTTACTCTATATCCCAATGGGTGTTTCCACAGAGGTGCTGCCGTATTTTCTCGAGGAGTCCATCGATCAGAGAATTACTGTGCCAGGACACTCTGATCTACTTCTGACATCCCCCAACAACGAGCTTGACTTGTTGTTTTGCCACGAATCCGATATTCATGTAAACGGCGACAACGAGGAAATGATGCGACGTTTTACTCAATCACGCGAGTTCGAAGACGTTCGTTTCTACTCTCAGTCAGAGCTTGAAGCGAAATATCCTGACCGAAATCGCTAACTCAGTATTAAATCGCGGCTGGGCACTCGCTTTTTTGTCTAGTACGAAGGGATTACAATGGAAAAGACCTTGCATTTGCACCATGGAACAGCCTATCACCGATCGAGAGAACACGTGCCAGTCCGATTTCCCCCCATCCCTTATGCACACCTGCGTGCGATTAGATGCATCTTGTTTTTGGCGGTGGCTGGAGTTTCCTCGTTGGCCATTGGCGGCGACCCAATGGCGGTCTTGCCAGACGACCCGCGGGTGGAAGAGATAAAGTCGCCCGCAGATTTTTTTGGCTTCGAGATCGGATCGAGGCATTTGCGGCATGATCAAGTCCATGCTTACTTCCGGTATTTGTCCGAAGAAAGCGATCGCGTTGCAGCCTTACCCTATGGACAGACGCACGGCGCACGGCCGTTGTCGGCGTTCGCAATCTCAGCTCCAGAGACGATCGAACAGCTCGATTCACATCGCAAGAGTCGCCGCAAGTTGACGACCGGGAGATCCGAACAAGTTCCGAACGATGCGAAGTTGGTGATGTACATCGGGTATAGCGTCCACGGAGACGAAGCCAGTGCGGTGAATGCGGCCCCGCTGGTCGCTTATCATCTCTGCACGTCCATGTCGGACGAAGTGCTCGAGTGGTTGCAACAGGGTATCTATCTAGTTGATCCAGCATTGAATCCGGATGGAGTCGATCGCTTTGCCAATTGGGCGAACGAAGCACGCGGTCAGTTTGCTTCCCCGAGCAGCATCGCCCGCGAGCACAATCAACCGTGGCCTGGCGGTCGATCCAACTACTATTGGTTCGACTTGAACCGCGATTGGTTGCCGTTGGCTCACCCTGAAAGCCAGGGCCGCGTCAAACTATTTCATCAATGGAAGCCAAATGTTGTTTTAGATTTTCATGAAATGGGAGGAACATCTACATTCTTTTTCCAGCCTGGCATTCCGGCACGAACCAATCCGCTGACCCCGGATCGCAACAAGGAGCTGACTCGGTTAATGGCGCTGGAACATGCTAAAGCAATGGATCAAGCCAACGAACTGTACTTTACTGAGGAGCAGTTTGACGATTTCTACATGGGTAAGGGGAGCACCTACCCGGATCTTCACGGCGCCGTTGGGATTCTCTTCGAGCAGGGAAGCACCCGAGGACTCCGGCTTACCAACGACCTTACGCAACGACACTTTCGCGATACCGTTGCCAACCAAGTACGCACGAGTCTATCCAGTTTGCGCGGAGCCAACCAACTGAAAACCGATCTCTTAGAGTTTCAACGTGACTTCTATCAAAAGGCGCTTACGTCGGGTGAAGGCGATTCGCTCCAAGCGTACGTGCTGACCGGTTCGCAGAGCCGCATCTCGGCGGCTCGCGAATTGCTGCGACGCCATGCCGTCGTCACGCATGTTCCAACGTCGCCTATCCTCGTCGATGGTGAAACTTTCCCACCGGGGCAGGCGTTGGTAGTTCCCACAGCCCAAGCGGAGATCACTTTCGTACGATCATTGATGGAACCACTTCAATCCTTTGAAGAGAACCTGTTTTATGATGTTTCCACTTGGCACCTTCCCAGCGCGTTTGATTTGACGGTTCATCATCACTTGACCAACCTACCGGACGCTTGGCTCACGGACCTAAGCGGACCGACCTCGGAAGCATTTCGTGCCGATCAGGATTGCGCAGGCTACGCTATCCGCCCGGAGGAGTTGTGGGCACCGCGGTTGATCGCAAGCCTCATGAAATTGGATGCAGATATTCGAATTACAACGGAGCCTATGCGGGGAAGCGACGAAGGACAGGATTGGCCGCCGGGCACGTTTTTAGTGCTTCGACAACCCAATCAAACCAATTGGGATCGCATTCTGAAGCTGCTTGAAAACAGAGCGACCAAGGATGGATGGGTTGCGCAAGCTCTCGCATCGAGCATGACCGTGTCCGGTCCCGATCTCGGTTCGACCACCGTCCGCCGACTACCGCGTTGCAATCCGCTTCTGGTGGTTGGGGCAGGTACGATTGCCTATGAAGCGGGGGCCATCTGGCATTTCCTGGACCATAGGATGGGGCAGCCAGCGACGCTGGTGGATACGCTGCAGCTCGCAGACGTGAATCTGCAGGATTATTCCTGCATTATCCTTCCAAGTGGGAGTTACTCGACATTGGGAGAGCGGCATGTCGCACTGCTAAAAGAGTATGTTCGTGGAGGCGGCACGCTCGTCGGTATTGGCGATGCGATTGCCTGGCTTCAGCAAAAGGAGTTGGTAGTATCAACGCCTGAAAAGAAACTGTCACCCGCTGCGGATGGCAATCGCGACGCCAAGAGCGATACCGAATTGCGTTTCGGCGACGCGAGCGATGCGAAAGCTCTGGAGTCGATCGCTGGCGCTTTCCTTATGACCAAAATTGATCCAACGCACCCGCTGGCCTATGGCTTTCCAGATACAGAGGTTCCAGTTTTTCGCGATTCGGAAACTCGCTTTGAATTGCCCACGAATCCGTATCAAATTGCAGCTCGCTACACGGACGTAATCGCAGGCTACGTCAGTGAACGGAATCGTCGACGCCTCATTCCATCGGCCGCGTCATGGGTATCTCCTTTGGGGAAAGGGAGATGTATTTTGCTTGCTGACAATCCGGTCTTTCGGGGTTACGTTCGATCGTCGGAACGTTTTCTAACCAATGCAATTTTGGTTGGCCCCACGATCAGTATCCCATCAGCACCTATAACTAACGGTTCTTCAGAGCGTCAGTCCGGCATTGCAGAAGAAGACCACGACCACTAGTTTCGAAAGAAAGAGGATGGAGCGGACTGCGCAAGTACTTTCGTCCGATACTTCCAGTCCGTTCCAACAACTATTTGCGATTTTGTCAAATGCTCTGTGGCTTCGGAGAGCATCAGAGCGTTCGTGTGCTAAAGGAAGAAACGGTTCGTGAGATGGGTCGGGATCCATTGCCAGCGATGGCATTTCCGATTCAAGTGAACGGGTAAAAGCGGGCCGGTGTCCTCGGATCACCGAAATGGATGGTCACTTTCCACGATGTGATTGAATCCAATCGCTCATTTCGGTCAATGCCAATGGAGCAATCGACTCTTCGATCGCTTCATATTCACTGATGCCACCGGACTTACAGGTTTGAAACATGTGATTCAAACCAGCTAGCTCGCGCGTAACAAATCGAGTGTTACCTCCGGTCTTCAAATGCTCAGCAATCTTAGTCAAATTGAGTTTGGGGTCGACTTGCATATCGAGAGCACCGTTGATCGCGAGAACAGAACACCTGACTTTTTCGAGCAAAGGGCCTGGTTCATGCAATGCAAAGTACTTGAACCAAGGCTTGTTCATTTCGATCCAATTGGCTCGAACGGATTGCTCAAGCCCCGCTTTAACCTGTTCGGGTACCTCTGTCTGCTCTTTGAGCAACTCGTCGACGATCGACTTGACGATATCGTCGGTTTTGGTTTCGCTTCGACCGCGGTCATTCAATGCCCGAAACGTCGCCTTCTGAAGGCTTAACTGGTTCTTCTGAGCCTCCAACGAGCCGCCTTCCGCCGCGATCATCAGCTGACCTTGCGAGTAGAGGATCTCTTCGCCATTCACACCGGGGCCAGCCATTAGGATAATCCAAGCTACCCCAGGATCCGTTGCTGCAACCATGGGTGCGATCAATCCACCCTCGCTATGTCCGATGAGCCCGATTCGTTGGGAGTCGATTTCAGTTAGCGTTTTTGCAAATTCCACGGCTGATTTCGCATCGTTCGCAAAGTCCGCGGTAGTCGCTTTGTCAAATACTCCTTTTGATTTCCCAACGCCGCGGTCGTCGTATCGCAACACAGCGATACCCTGGCGGGTTAGGTGATCCGCAATGACCCAAAATGGCTTGTGTTCGAGAATCGTTTCGTCTCGATCCTGCGGTCCAGAACCGGAGATTAAGATTGCTAACGGATGCGGTCTGGCTTCTCGTGGAATAGTCAGTGTTCCGGCCAATTCAATTCCTTCCGTTTCGTTTCGAAAAACGACATCGCGTGAATCATACGGAAATGGCGCTACTGGATGCTGTGGACGCTTTCGATTTCCAGAGCCAGGTGGAGCAACCTGCTCCATGCGTTTAAAGACGAGGTCGAAAGAGACTCCTTGCTTCCATTTGCCTACGATCTCTTTTCCCGTTTCGTCTATGAGTCCGGAAAAGGTGGCTTGGAGTGCCGGAACGTCGATTCGAAACTCGTCCTTTTCGATTGCGACCTTGGCCTTGAAACCACCCGCCTTCTGATTCAGACTATCCAGATAAAAAGACATACCAGCAGCGTTGGTTTCATATCCCCGCAATTGTAAATCCAAATTTTGAACACCTGCCTTCAATGTGCCGACCCAAGTCTCCTTCGGCTTATCCACCGGGATCGTGTCGACCTTACGGAACTCAAGATCTAGAACAGCGCCCTGTTGCTTCCATTTGCCTTTCACCGATTGCAGTGAAGCATCGAGAGTTCCTTCGTAGATCGCGCGAGTGGCTTTGAGCTTGAACATCATCGAGGTATTGTCGACGAGGCAATCATCCAAAGTGAACTTCGCATTCCCTTCGTCGAGGCTTGTCAGAGTAGCTGTGATCGTACCTTCAGACTCACTGGGGCTATGGGTTTCGATGATGAAGCGAAAGAGGCGAGGACCGGCATCGAGTTCGCCATACCAAATGCCGGTTTCGTCGTTGGCGGCAGATGCGTGTAGGGAAGGCGCGGCGGCTGTTGTCAAGACGATCACGGGCAACATCCATAATGCCCAAATCTGGTTATACGAACGCATTTATGTATTCTCCTGCTGGAAACCGTAAAGGTGCAGCCAGTCATTGTAACAGCCTAAGTCTAGTGCGTTGTCCAACCTAAAAACTTGGGTTCGCAAACTTAGTTGCACGACGCTCCGCGTCGTGATTCCAGCGACGCGGAGCGTCTCACAACAAAAATAAGACTTGAAAACTTGCCATGGGAAGAAACATGGATTGAGGCAGATCCATCAACAGGCGAATTCATTCCCGGCACAGACAAAAAGCTTCCCGAACGAAAAACGTGGCTTGGACTGGCGCGGCGTTGGAGTTTCCAACACGCGGTTTCTAGCGAAAGAATCGAGATCTTCGTCATCAACAATGGAATTCGCGTGGAGCGGGTCGTGGCAAATCGGTTTCGCAATTTTCTTAGAAGTTGAGATTGCGAACGCGGACGACTATACTCCTTAGCGGGTTGCGTACTGTGCAACGCTAACGCTAACTAGGAGAAGACTCACTTGAAAACGCTATGGCTAGTTTTGGCTGCAGCCACTCTGATCGTCCAAGAGGCGAGAGGAGACCTCACGCTGTTTGACGCGGGCGGTTTTGAAGGGTACGCGGTGGGCGAATTGGTCGGTCAAAACGGTTGGGCGTCCCTTAATGGCTTTACCGATGTTTTTCGGGTCCAAAACGCGGGGGTCGGGGGATCCAGGGGAGTTGCGGTCGCAAGCGGGAGACCGGATTCGGTGTTTCCACCCATCAACTACACTCCAACAGTGGGTTCCGGTGAGATCATTCGTATCGAAGCGGACATCGCTAGAACGTTGGGAACTACGTCATCGCCAAGTTTTGTTTTCGCCGTCGACGTCTACCAAGAGGGCTCGAGAATCACCCGATTCGGGTTGCAACACAGCGGCGGGACTATTGTTCCTTTCGTTACCTCGCGAACCAGGACCAACGGTGAATTTTTTGCCGGGGGCAATTCGGCAAATGTTGCCGTCGGCGGCAGTTTACCGGCCAATGTTTTCCAATCTTTTCGGGCGGACCTGAATTTTGATTCAAAGTCCCTAAATCTTTTCGTGAACGAAGTAAGCGTCACCGGCTCTTCCAGTATTCCATTTGTTTTTCAAGGTGCGTTTGCAATCAGCGACGCGGATTTGCAAGTCTCCACAACAAGCGGAGCCGATGATGTCGGTTTTTTCGATAACTACCGCGTGAGGTCCATCGCGGTACCCGAACCTGCCTCTTCTATCCTGGCAATGATCCCACTGGCTGCGATCGCTTTTCGGCGTCGATTGCGTTGGTCGGTTCAGATGTTTCGCAGAACCGGCAAGACCCGATTCATGGAGCCCGACTGACGTCCACCTAGATCCAGGGTTACGTACTTGAAACCGATCTCTCGCATTTTCGTCTGAATGCGTTCTCGCATCGCGGCTTCACATGCCTTACTCAAGTCACCTAGGTTGAGTTCTAACCGTACCAATCCATCTGCATGCAATCGAACGCGAACATCCTGAAAACCAACGGAATTCAGAAACTGTTCTGCCTGCTCGATGCTTTTGAGTCGCTCTGGCGTAACCGATTGACCGTACGCAATACGACTTGCCAGGCAGGGTGAGGCGGGTTTATCCGCTACCGCTAGTTCAAAGTAGTTTGCCAACTCCCGAACCTGTGTTTTGTTGACTTGCAATTGCGCTAAGGGTGCGAATACCTGGAACTCCAGGGCTGCTTGCAAGCCGGGTCGATAGTCCCCGAGGTCATCTAGATTGGTTCCCGAGAGCAGTCGGTGAAAGCCATTCTCATCCGCCCATTTTCGGAGAGTGCTGTACAACGTGGATTTGCAATAGTAGCAGCGTTTGGAGTCGTTGAGAACATAGCTTTCGTTCAAGATTTCCGTGGTTGAAATCTCAAGATGCCGAATGCCAATGGCAGCGGCAACTCGGCGTGAGTCTAAGAGATCCGATTCAGGTACAGCCGGGCCAATGCCTGTGATGGCGATCGCTCGATCTGATAAGGCGCGATAGGCTGCTGCTGCCACCACAGCGCTGTCCACTCCACCAGAGAAGGCAACCACCACCGACGACTGCTTTGCAATCTCGTCGATCAGAGCGTTTGCTAAGTCAGCGATAGTCCCGGCCATAGAAGGAAAAACCTAGGTTTTCTTCTTTCGCCGTTCATCCGCAGTTGGCAACGGCATCGGCCCCGCGTACGCATCGAAGACGGCCAGCAAATTTAGCAAACCAGCGACCGCGGTGAACAGAGTTCCAAGCTCAAATCCGGCCGAGGCGGCCAAATGCCACGAGTCTAATTCAGCCCTGCCTGCCGGTGGAGCCATAAAGCTAGTCCACTTCCAGTCCGCTTTATCCGGAACGAAACCATCTCTCTTATCATCCTTTCGACGTACCCATCCTTGAACTGCCGCCGGAAAAGCAGGAATCCCAACTCCCATCTGCGCGGGAAACTGAATGCGATACTCGTCTGGATTCCAAGCGGCATAAACGACCCGTCCGTTGCCCACAAACATGCCGAGAGCAAAAAGCGTCAAAATGCAAACGGCAAACAGATAGGCTTTATTGCGACGACCCTGGTAGTAGTGCCCAGCTCCTGGAACCAAATACCCAAGTGCTGCCGCAACGTACTTGTTCTTCAAATCGATTTCGCACTCGTCGGCAAATACGATGTGGTTGCTGTGCGAGGGTTCACTCATTGAAACAAGACTCGATTGGGATGGGAAAGGTCGGTCAGACCGCTTTCACGTCGATAGACGCGTAGTTGGCTGTAAAAATCATACCATATCCCCATGATTCGCCAAAGAGTTCTTCGGTAGGGGGATCAGATAGCAATCGCGCTTTGATGTGCTGCGTTTTGAAACTTATTCACCTTTCGAGTATAATCCTGAGACAGTTGGTCCGTAAGGTTCCAACGGCCCTCCCTTTCCATTGCCCACCCATCCAGGTAAAGTCATTCTGAAAAATGCCCATCCCAAGACCAATCCTACTGGTAATCCTTTGCCTGATCGTGGTGATGGGAACCGCTGCAGGGCAGGACGATTTGGGTGAATCGACGAATCCAGAGGAAAAAGCACGCGCCGCTAAGCTGGCTGCAGCGACGAAGCGTTTCGACGAAACCATACGCCCGTCTCTCAAAAAATACTGCTATGAGTGTCACGGGCCAGACGATCCGCAGGGAACATTGGATCTGGTAAGCATCACGGACTATGCGCAAGCCAAAGAGAAGGAACAGATCTGGACCGATATATTGGAGCGAGTTCAGGCGGACGAGATGCCGCCCAAGGGATCTGTCGAGATGAATTTTGGAGACCGGCAAGCTTTGATCGGGTGGTCGCGAGAGTACCAGTTAAAGAACGTAGACTGCAGCAAACTCGCCAGTGATCGTACGGTCAATTTCTATAAAGGAAGCGTGATGAGCCGACGACTGAATCGGGCCGAGTACGCCAATACGCTCCGTGACTTGTTCGGCTTGCCGCTCGAATTAGATGAACGCTTGCCTGCGGATGCAGCGGGTGGTGGAGGTTTTGATACCACTGGGGATACTCTCTTCACGTCATCGCTAAGCATTGAAAAGTTCGTCGAAACTGCCGAAGAGATCATGAACAGGATCTTGCCCAACGATCCATCGCAACAGGACCGACAGTCCAAAGAGGCACGCGAACGGTTGCTGGCTTTGGCTGACTCGGTGGCTACCGATGCGGATCCTGCGGAGCTAGTTCGAGCGCGTAGCATTCTGAAACGGCTGATGCGCAATGCTTTTCGAAGACCTACGACAACCGAGGATATCGCTCGCTTTGGTTCTATCTTTCAACGAGCTTTCGATCGCGGAGATGGATTTGATGCATCGATGAGATTGGCGATAACGGGAATTTTGATTTCGCCCCATTTCTTGTTCCTGGTGGAGCCAGAATCGGAGCAGGGGGATATTCAGCCGCTCGGTCCATTCCCGCTCGCAAGCCGGCTCTCTTACTTCTTGTGGTCGACGATGCCTGACGAACAGCTTTTCGCGGCTGCAGAATCAGGGAGATTGATGGAGACCGACGGGTACCTAGAGCAAGTTCGGCGCATGATTCGGGACCCGAAGATAGCGTCGCTGGGCGATCGATTTGCTGTCCAGTGGCTGGAAATTGAAAAGCTTGGCCTAGACGTTCGCCCCGATGCTAGCAAATTTCCCGAATTCAACGCCCAATTGTTAGCTTCCATGAAGCAAGAAGTCATCCACTTCTTCAACCATCTTGTCCAACAAGATAAATCGTTGTTGGATCTCATCGATTGCGACTATAGCTTTTTGGATGACCGACTTGCAAGTCACTATGGGGTCGAGTTGTTCGAGGGACCAAGCGACGATCAAAAAAGTGATTCGGACGGTTTTCGATTGGTTCGATTTGCCGATCGGGTGCGTGGAGGGTTGACCGGTATGGCAGCGATCCATAGCCTGACTTCGTTTCCCCTGCGTACGAGTCCCGTATTACGTGGTCGCTATGTTCTGGAAATTTTGCTGGGCGAACGGGTTCCGCCGCCACCCCCTAACGTTCCTCCGCTTGAATCGGAAGAACATCAAGTCGACGCGGCCAACATGCGAGAGCAATTGGATAGGCATCGGAAAGAACCAACATGTGCGGCTTGCCACCAACGAATGGACCCTCTAGGATTCAGTCTAGAGTCGTTCGATAATCTAGGAAGAGTGCGAACAGAGAGCAACGGTCATAAAATCGATGTCTCGGCCCAATTGCCAGACGGCGTTGTGTTTGAAGGGCCGGTTGGGCTAAAACAAGTTTTGCTCCAACGAAAGCAACAGATCCTGCGTCATTTCACCAAACAGATGATAGGTTTCGCCTTAGGCCGCGAGTTGAATCGATTCGACGATTGCGTGATTGGGGATGCGATGAAAGCGCTGGAAGCCAATGATTTCAAACCTTCTGTCTTGATCGAAACGATCGCGACCAGTTTGCCCTTTAAATTCCGTTACTATCCAAAGTGAGACGGCGACTGCAACTCGCTTGACTGCGTACTTCCTTTCAGTGAAAGAATAGAGTTATTCTCGATGTCTCAACGACCCTGGAATCTTTCTCGACGAACCTTGCTGCGTGGGGCGGGTGCTTCGCTCAGTCTTCCTTTATTGAATGCGATGGGGACATTATCGGGCAGTCCATCGGCGCATGCGGCTGCCACGTCCGAGGCCGCGAGTGAGATTCAAGCGCCCGTGCGTATGGCCTGTTTTTACTTTCCAAACGGTGTGCTCGAGCGCAATTGGTTCCCAAGCCAGGAAGGGCGAGACTTCGAAATGCCCTTTTGCCTCGAGCCACTTGAAAAGCATCGCAATAAATTGACGGTTTTTTCGGGCCTGGACAAGCAGCACAGCCACAACTCAGGCGACGGTCACTATTCCAAAACCGCCAACTATCTCACGGGATTGACCGTTCGAAAGACCACCGGCAAAGACATTAGTGTAGGAGGGGTCTCGATTGATCAACTGGCGGCTCAAAAGATCGGGCAGCTGACTCCCCTGCCCTCTTTGGAGCTGGGGATTGACCCCGTTATCTCGGGTATTGACACCATCGTGGGTTATACGCGGTTGTATGGATCTTACATTTCTTGGCGGTCGCCATCTCAACCTCTTGCACGAGAAATCAATCCGCGCTTTGCATACGAACGATTGTTCGGCGTATTGCGGTCGAGTCGAGAGTCGGGTGTGTCCGCAGGCGCGATCGAATCCACGAAGTCCATCGAAACTCGGTTAAACGAGCAGAAGAGCCAAGACCGACGATTGCTGCTGGATACCGTTCTGGACGATGCGAACTCCCTTCGCGGTACGCTTGGGCGGGATGACCAGTTTAAACTCGACGAATATCTCGATTCGGTTCGAGACGTGGAAAAACGAGTAGCCTTTTTTTCTCAACCCGACGCGAGAGCTTGGAGACCTGAAACGCATCCTGAACTAGAGCACTTAGCTGCTCCGGCAGGAGCGCCTGGCGACCATCAAGCTCATGTGCGTTTGATGTTGGATCTCATCGCCCTAGCGTTTTGGACCGACTCGACGCGGATCAGTACCTTCATGTACGCCAACGATGTTTCAGGAAAGAACTTCGGTGAGTTGATTCCCGGAACCGCAGGCAGCCATCATGAGTTCAGTCATCATCAAAACAAGCCGGAAAAATTCGAGCCCTACTCCAAGATCACCCGTTGGCACAACGAGCAACTGGCTTACCTCATGGACAAATTGGATTCAATTGCCGAAGGTTCGGGGACATTGCTGGACAATTGCATGATTTTGTCCGGTTCCGCTATGTCGGACGGAGACAAGCACAAAGCGAGCAATATACCGGTGGTTCTTGGCGGTCTGGGCGGCGGCACCATCGACGGAGGTCGTCACATCGTGAGTCCAGAGGGCACTCCGCTTTGCAATCTTTATGTCTCGATGCTTGAGCGAATGGGCACGCCTGTGGAGTCCTTCGGTGATAGCAATGCGGCCCTCAAGCTTGGGCAATCCTA
>Ga0105044_10010490_pt1 | contig 12644 bp, 7 predicted proteins | sample MAT01_FD_78092 | JGI IMG/M metagenome (GOLD analysis project Ga0105044, IMG submission 78092) | Freshwater microbial communities from Lake Fryxell liftoff mats and glacier meltwater in Antarctica - MAT-01 | ecosystem: Environmental > Aquatic > Freshwater > Ice > Liftoff microbial mat | place...
GCTTTTACCCGCCAGGAAAAGCGGTTGCCAATGGTGGTGTAGTCCAGGTCGTTGGGCAAGAACAAGCCGCGCAGGGGAAACAACAGCTGAAAGGCAAAATACATGATCAGGAAGGCGCGGGTAAACTTGCCGATGATAGGCTGGGCCAGTTCCGCGTTTTTTTTCGTGATTGCTGGAAACCAGTTGCGCAATCCGGGTATTTCCTCCGCTTCAAAATACAGGATCAGCGCCGCCATCATGATGAAAGGGAATATGCCGATGTCGCCGAATATTTGAGAATTGGAGAAGTGAAAGAGGGCGAAGGGGATGACGGCCCAGCGGCGCAGGGGTTTGTACCACAGCAGCAAGGGGGCAAAAAAATCGAGGGAAAAACCAAGGTACACCATCACGTGGATACCCAATTCCGACTTATACAAAGGTGCCAGCAAACTCCCGGGCGACATGGCATCGGCGATGGACCGCAAGGGTTGTTGCAGTTCCCACCAATCGGCCCGCATTTTGACAAAGCTGGCGAAAAAATACACGCACATCACCTGCGCACCGAGCATGAATTGTTGCCAGCGGGGTACTGTGATGCCCGGCAGGTTGCGTTTGCGCAGTGATAAAAACTGATCGGCATTGGTGAAGCTTAGCAGGATGGCCAACAGGATGAACAGGTAAATATGGTTGTTGTACAGGCTGGTATCCAGCAAAAACAGGTACAGGTACAATACGGCAAAAATACGCGCTGCCCATTTCATCATGACTCCGAGCGCTATCAACAAGGCACAGACAAACAGTATATTGAGTACCGCGTTCAGTGCCGGAACTGGCAAAGGCTGCAGCCACGCCAGTCCATCGTAGGGAAAATTGACCTGCGCCTCTACAAAAAAGTGCTTGACCATTTCATTGGAGATGTATTTCCCCACCTCGTACATCATGAAAAGTCCGTACATCAGGCGAAACATTCCGATAACATAGCCGTTGACGGGCTCACTCAGCCATTTATTAAATTTGTAGAAAATTGTCATGCATGTGTATTTTGCTTGCTTTATGGGGGATTATTATGGGCGATAAAGCTGGTGCCTATTATTCTTGGACTCAAGGTTACTATTATACAGGTAGCTGTTGTAATTTTTCGCTGCACCGTTTTTTAGTTGCTGGTATGTCATAACCAGCTACAAAGTTAAGGGTTTTCCCGCCTCGCCAGGTATTTCCATCTTCGGTAAAGCCTTTATTACATTGCCAAAGCGCACTTCGTGGGTGTTTTCATCGCGCAGGAAACGTACAGCACGATACCTCAATTTGAAAATCTCTAAAATCTCACTAACATTTGTAACTTTACCGACCATCGTAATCCTTTTCGCTTGCGGTGTTAGCATAATCCTGCTTCATTTTATGAACCCTTATTCATTGCAGAATTATTCATTAAACACTTGAAAATGCAAATTTCTAAACTCCTCGCACCCCTCCTCCTCTTTTTAGCAGGAACCCTTTCAGCGCAAGATTACCCGCCAAATCCGAAACCCGGAATGTGTTATATCCGGTGCAAGAAAGAACTTGTTGAACAAACGGTAAAACAAGTGGTCGTGCCCTTCTACAAAGAATATAAAATAGTGCCCGCGGTGTACGAAACCGTGAATGAGCAGATAGTGGTTAAGCCCGCCAGCAAAAGATTCGAAATTGTTCCAGCGGTATACAAGGATGTGATTGATACCATCATGATTGAAGATCCTATCAACAAAATAACCCTGGTACCCATAAAAACCATCGATACTTTTGAAGTGCTAGAAATCCAGCCTGCTTATGCTCAATTTGAGTCCAAACCAGGCGTATTGAACTGCAAATCCAAGAACCCGCGCGATTGTGATGTGATTTGTTACGTACAATACGAAGCCGTAAAAAAACAGATTCCGGTCAAAAAAATCGTAGCGAATCCAACCTTCGTCAAGGAAGTCAAGGAAGGGAAATTCAAAATCCTTAAACGCAAAGAGCTCGTGTCCGCTCCTGTGGTTAAGGAAATAGAAATCCCCGCAGAATATATCACCATCAAAAGAAAAGCATTGGTGAAAGATGAAACCTTGGATTCTTCGGATGTTGGTGCCATATACAGGGAAGAAGTAAGGTTGGTGCGCGATGAAACGGATGGCGGGGCAGAATCCGAATACGTTTGGGAAGAAATTGATTGCAACCTTACCGACCTGAATATTCTACCTATTTATTACGATTTCGACAGCGCCGAACTCTCTTCGGATGCCAAGTCAATCATTGATGAAAAGCTTTTCAACCTGATGGTTAAGAAACCGCTGATCAGAATTGAGGTTAACGCACACACCGATTCCCGCGCTTCTGCTGACTTTAACTTAGACCTCTCGGAGCGGCGTGCAAGGGCCGTTGTGAATTACCTGGTTTCCAAAGGAATCAAAAGAAGTCGCCTGGAGTACCATGGACTTGGCGAAACTGTTCCAGTCAACCATTGTACTGATGGGGTTAATTGCAGTGAGGCGGGATATGCAAAAAACCGCCGTACAGAATTCAGGGTGCTCACCCAATAATCTCCGCAACATTGCATTTGAGGTGTTTTCCTTGAAGACTGTGCCAACAAGGTCCACTGTCTACTCTTTTTTAATTTCAAAAATTAACGGCCATGAGAACCCAATTGATCATTGTCTTTTTCACGTTGGGTGTTTTTAGCGCCCAGGCTCAAGATCAGCAAGCGAAGTTGGTCATCCCCGTTGGCCACACTTCAGGTATCACGGCTGTGGATATTTCTCCCAATGGGCGCTATATGCTCACGGCCAGCCTTGATCGAACCGCCAAAATCTGGGACAAATCAGGATACGAGATTCAAACCCTGGAGGGTCATAAAAAAAATGTGCTGGCAGCAGTATTTTCACCAAAATGTCCCGATGACCCTGATGGCGGGCGGTTTATCCTAACCGGGAGCTCTGATCAAACAGCCATATTATGGGATAAATTTGGACGCCTGGTGAAAACGATAAAAGACCATCAGGGCAACGTTACAGCGGTGGCGTTCTCGCCTGATGGTACAGAAATGCTCACTGGAAGCAAGGATAGTACGGCGCTGCTGTTTGACTTGTCGGGTAAAGTTATCCAGAAATTTACCCACAACAGTGAAGTGAATGCTGTCGCATTCTCACCCCAGGGCGATAAAATCCTAACAGCTTGTAAGGATAATAATGTGCTGCTTTGGAGCCATTCCGGTGGTAGTTTACAACACAGTTTTTTAGGGCATAAAGCCGCTGTTTTATGTGTTGCTTTTTCACAGAGCGGTGATACAATTCTGACGGGAAGCGCTGATGGAACGGCGATACTATGGAAACTGAATGGGGTTAAAATACGGGAATTCAAGCACGCAAAAGAGGTGCAGGCTGTGGCCATTACCTACGTCAACGGCCTCATGAAAATTGTATCGGCAAGCTCCGACGGCAGCCTGAAAATTTGGAATTTGACGGATGAAACAACAACATCGTTCAAGCTATATGACCGGGACGCCCGGACACTGAAAGCCTCTGCTGATGGGCAGTATGTGCTCTCCGGCAGCGGTGCAAATAACGCCGCCAAAATGATTGACATTAAAGGCCGGCTCCGACTTGAACTGAAAGGTTATACCAGTACGATCACGGCACTCACGCTCTCCCCTGATGAAGCCTCGCTACTCGTTGGTCATGCCGATTCTACCGCAAAGCGCTGGGATCTTGCCAGTCTGAAAGTCCAAAATTTTCCATTCCCCGGCAAGCTGGAGTCCGTTGATTTTTCACCCGCTACCCCAACCCTGGGTGGGAAATTTATTTTAGTGGGATGTGAAGATCATTTCAGCCGAATACTGGACAGCAAAGGAAATGTTGTAGACGCTTTCCCCTCCGCAGATCGGGCCGTTTTTTCTCCTGACGGAAAATATGTGCTGACCGGAAATTCTGATGGTACAACCAAGCTCTGGAATATCGCAAACAAGACATCGGTGGCGTTACAGCACAAAGAAAGTCGTATTACAGCGCTGGCTTTTTCACCGGTTGCGGGGGCACAACAATTCGCCGTGGGAAGTTATGATGGGGCCGTAATAGTATGGGATTCAGCTGGTGCCCCGGCAAGGCATTTCAAAATTGTATCTTTAGCGCCTGTTCGTAGCCTCTCTTTTTCACGTGATGGAAAATCCCTGGCGTTTGGCAGCGAAGGTGGATTAACCAAGGTCAGGGATTTAAGCGGCAATCTTTTGCATGAATTTCCCAATAGACAACGTGGTATCCAGAATATTCGATCGCTGGCTTTTTCACCTGCTGACCTTGACGGTTTGAACGAAGGTAAATATGTAATAAGATCAAGTGGCAGCAATGCCGAACGCTGGGATCTGGAAACCGGCACCATCACAACCTATACCGGGCATACCAGCGAAATTAGTGCTGTGGCCTACGCCCAAAAAGGGAAGACTATTTTCACCGGCAGTAAAGACGGCACCATAAAAATATGGAATGCCGCATCTGGCAAGGAAGTAGCGACCATGGTCGCCATAGGAGCCGCTGACTGGGCCGTTACCAGCCCTTCCGGACTTTTTGATGCTTCTCCCGGAGCCATGAAATTATTGCATTTCACCGCTGGATTGGAGGTTATTGGATTCGACCAACTGAAGGTTCGTTATTATGAACCAGGATTGTTGCAAAAGCTGCTGGGTTTCATTAAATACGATGTCCGAAATGTGTCAGATATAGGCGTTTTGGAACTGTATCCAGAAATCGATGCCAAAATTGATGGGGATAGCCTTCGTATTAAGCTCACCATCCGCTCCGGCGGTTTGGGTAAACTTAGCCTATTTATCAATGGCAAAGAAGTTTCGGAAAGCATTAACGACAACTGCGATACCCAGCTTTCCGTTGGTTTGATTCAATATGCCAAATATTATGAGCCGGGGGTCAATACCCTGGCACTTCACGTTTTCAATAATGCAGGGTGGCTAAAAAGCAAGGCTTATGAATTGTCTTATTTCCCGGCTGACATGCCCGTAAGTGGACGCGGGGTGAGTAGCAACAACAATAATGAAAGCCCATCATTGGGAAACGCAAAGCCCCATCTATACGCTATAGTGGTAGGAACCTCCGACTACAGTGGTGATCAGCTGGATCTTCGCTTCCCGGATCTGGATGCTGCTGCCATGGCAGTAGCATTTCAGAATGCAGGCACCGCATTGTTTGAGGACCGTGTTCACCTGACATTGTTGACCTCTACCGGTACAGCGGAAAAATCCTCTTCCAAAACGGCCATCGCTGCAGCATTCAAAGCCTGTAGCGAACAAGCAAAGGCTATTGATATTCTGATCGTCTATTTTGCCGGTCATGGCCTTACCTATGGAAGCGCCGAGCAAAGCCAGTTTTACTACCTGACCAAAGATATTGGCAGCCCAGACCTTAATGACCCCAGCGTGCGGGATCAATACACGGTTTCGTCTGAAGATTTGACCCATTGGCTTACGGCCATCCCAGCCAGAAAGCAGGTAATGATCTTTGATGCCTGCAACTCCGGCAAAGTAGTAGAGGCCCTGGCATCCATCGGGGGGCGGGAGCTCAATGCCTCCCAAATTCGCGCTTTCGACCGTATGAAAGACCGCACAGGAATGTTTATCCTGACCGGAGCTGCTGCCGATAAAGTGAGCTATGAAGCAAGCCAATATGGTCAGGGATTGCTCACCTATAGCCTGCTTCAAGGTATGAGCGGTATGGCGCTTGGTCCGGGGAAGTTGGTGGATGTGATGACACTGTTCCAATTTGCGCGAAATGAGGTACCCGTTTTGGCCAAAGGTATCAAACAAATTCAGGTGCCTGTGCTTGCCTTTCCTGACGGCGGCGGAAGTTTTGATATTGGCTACGTTGACGAAAAAGTTAAAATTCCGCTGGCACAAGTGAAGCCCGTATTTATCCGAAATAACTTCCAGGATAAGGATAACTACCGGGATGTCTTGGGTTTGACCGATGCCCTGGCCAATCAATTCCAGCTGATCACTGCCCGCGGTGCGAACGCTCATATTATTTATGTGGATGTGGAACAATACGAAAATGCTTACTCCATCAAAGGCCGCTACAGCATTACCGACAATACGGTGTCTGTCGTCGGATCTTTGTTTAAGGGAAATGTAGATAAAGGAAAATTTGAGGTAAGTGGCACGAAAGACGACGTTCCAGGTTTGGTAAATAGTATTTTGGAGAAAGTGATGGGGATGCTTTAGCAGGCTACTTCCCAATAATATTAAACGAGACCCCCAAAAAATAACCCAGTGCGTACTTCGAATCGGTCGTGAACAGGCTTGCATCGGACTCAAACCGGTCGCCCACCGCATAACCCTGGGCCGGCTTTGGAACTTTGCCCCCACTCAAGCCAGCGGTAAATACAATGTTGTGATCCTGTCCGATGACAATGCTTGGGCCGAGGAAAAAAGAGATGGACTGCAGGTTGTTGTTGCCTCCCAAAGGAATACCCACGCCAAAGGAACCACCCCATGAAATGGTGCCGGGCTTTGGGCTATAGAAGTGAATAAAGGTGGAAAGTACTGGTGAAAAGGCATCCTTATCAGAGGCGTATACGATGGAGTCCCGAACAAAATAGTCTTTCGGATTCTCAAAATACTTGGCGAAGCCAATGCCCACACTGGTCGTGACCCGAATGCCGCCATATATTTTCACCGGAATGGGCGGTAATCTTTTGCTATGGGCGCCGAGGTAGGTTGCCGAATCAATGGGTTCAATTCTTACCTTCAAGGTCAGGTTGTCCCCACTTGCAACCTGGCGGTAAGTTCTGCTAAAATCATTGGCCATAAAACTGATATAGCTGCTGCGCAGTTCTGCCATTTTGGAAGCATCCATGTTGTAGGCGCCATCCATGCCTGCTTCCAGCTTATGGAGGTTCTTTTGGTAATCCTCCAGTGTTTCCCGAGAGGTTTCGGCGGCGAGTGTAGTGGAATCAAGGAAAGTACTCAAGTTGCTTTTAGGAATAGAAAATTGAAGCAATTCTTCACTTAAATCGGCAGTTTTTTGTTGGAAACGCGCGTATCGTCCCACCTTTTTATGGTAATCGGAAACAAGTTTTTCCAGTGGTGCATCAGCACTTTGGCGCTGTGCCAGGTATTCCAGGGTCAATTTATTCGGGTCACTTTCTTTAAAAACCTGCTGTGCGTATTCACGGGTCAAGCGCTTGATTTGTGCCGGCTCGAGATTGGGGTCATAACGCAGTCGATTTATTTCTTCAATGGAAAAAACAGTTAGTTTCTGGGCATTCAACTCGGTTTTTATGGTCAATTCGAGCGATTTCAATTCCTCGCTTGTTTGTTGCATGCCGCTCAAATTGCGGTTCAGCTCCAGCTCTATTTTCTTGATTTTACGTACAGCGGCATCCTCTTCAGCGGTGGTGGCAAACCCATGCACATCGTCCAAAACACCGCCACCCAGATTGGGCAGCGACGGAAATATACCACCAACAGATTTCAACAGCATTTCAAAAGAGTTGCCACCACCGGAAACAGCTGAAAAGCCCTTGCCAAATTGCCCCTGGGACATTGTCAGGTTGGTTTTGTCCGTTTCCAGCTCAATATCGTACAGATAGCTGTTGTAGTTTTTTACATGCAAAACAATTTGATCTCCTTTTCGAACCCTGGCATCTTCCACAGGGCGGTTGTTGCGCATGTAATAAACAGAATCACTGAAAGCATCACAGTAAATATGCAGATCCTGAGCAGGCAAAAGGGGAGAGAAAGACAGAAGAAAAACTAAAAAAGACAAACGCTTACACATGGTTGTTTTTTTACATTTTATCATTAAAATAAATCCACAATCGATCCTTGGGGTGCCATTTATCAAAGAGAAGCGTTAATTATTATTGTAAAGTTGACCTAAATGCTACCACAAGGTATTAACATCTTTAACTAAATTGCGCCCAATGCCAACAAAGCCTAATTTTTTGCTGAAACAAATATGAAAATTAATTGGAGACGGTTTATTCGCCCCCATAACATCCTGGCAACAGTTTTTATTTTTTTGGTCATGTGGTTGACGAGTTTCATCCACATCGACCACCATAAACTGGACCCATTCACCTACGGTATTCGCGACTACGACGTGACGGATATTGTGTATTCCCGTTTGCGTAAAAACGAGACGGTGCTGGATAACCGCATCGTGTTGGTGAACATCGGGCAGCCCGACCGAATGATGCTGCACCGTATGCTGGAACGCATCGAAGCTGCCCAGCCCAAGGTGATTGGGATTGACCTGTTTCTGGAGGGAAAAAAAGATTCCCTGGCCGACGCACTGTTGCAGCAAACCTTTATGCGGCATCAGAACATCGTTGTCGCGACCGTTCTGGAAGGTTACTCCGCAGAGAAAGACTACTTTGAACGGGAAGCGGGTTGTGATACAAGTTTTTCAAGTTACACCAGAACGGGTTTTGCCAACTTTCCCGGAAACAAGACAAATACAGTACGAATATTTTCTTATGAAGAAAATGTTCGGGAACACAGCGTTTATGCATTTTCCGCTGAACTCAGTCGGTATTACGATCCGACATCCATTGAAGTTTTAAAAAAAAGGAGGGAGGACTTAACGCGCATTCATTACACTTCTAATTCGGAAAGCTTTCTTAGATTCGAACCGGAGACGATTCTTGATACCACCATCAATTTGGGGGAAATCCTGAAAGATAAAATCATTCTCATCGGCTATTTGGAGGACTATAAGCCCGACGACCCGATCATTGACAGGTTTTTTACCCCGCTAAACGAACGATACACCGGACGAACCAACCCTGATATGTATGGCCTTGTCATCCATGCCAACGTCATTAGAATGTTGTTAGACCGGAATTATATTCGTACCGCTCCAAAATGGATAACTTTTATTTTCGCATTGGTCTTGATTTATGTAAATACATTTTTCTTTTTCTGGAATTACCGTTACTTTTGGTACTTCAAGCACTTCCCCAAAATTTTATACCGATGGGCACACGTGGTGCAAGTCATCGAAATCGCCCTGCTTTTTTTACTTACTGCCTGGGTTTTTTATGCTTTTAAAATTACGATTGACTGTACGATTGCCATCGTTGGGTTGGTACTGGTTTTCGACCTCTGTATCATATATTATTATCTCCGGCAAAACATTAATTTTCTGGGTAAAGTCCCGGATCATTTTCCCATACGGCACCACAAAAAAAAGCTGGCCAAACCTGACAAAAGACAGTCCAAGCCTCGTAAAGCACCCGAAGATTCTGACACTAAAACAATACCATGAAAACATTGATTTTTTATTTTTCGCTCTTTTTTTCTCTATCCCTTGCGGCTCAAAGCAACCTAACCGTCACGTACACCAGAGGGAAGGTTTATTATTATCCGCCGCAGCAAGACAACCCGAGAACCGTCTATCCCGGACTTACCCTCTCCTCTGGTGGCAGGCTTCGTTGCGACCAGGATGCCAAGGTCACCTTGCTCTGCATGGGGAAAACCTTTGAATTCGAAGATACCAAAATGCATTTTCTCGATGAAGTTGCCAGAACAGCCGGCAATACCAGTTCGCTCAGTTTTATGGGACGATTTTGGGGCTTCCTAACGGGTAGTATGGAAGGAACAGAGGACAATAAGCGTTTGGAAGAACACCACAAACAGTCTATGGAATCCCTGCGCGCGGGCATTAAAGGTTACGCTGTCAGCGATTTTGCGATTCAAACGGATATGCTGTTTGAAGGCAAGCTTTCTGACAATGAAGTGGCGTTTACCTGGAGCGCAAAACCCGATCTAAAATGTTGTTACAGGCTCACACGCCAAGCTGATGACGGCCTCGTGCTGCTCACCTGGACCCGGGGCAATACACTCCGTCTGAACTTGGCAGATCTTGCCCTTGAAGATGGGGGCGTATATGAATGGCAAATTATTACAAAAATAGGCGACCCCGAAGCACCACATTCCCGCAAAATGCAATTTGCGTACCATCCCAGCATGGCAGCCAAGGCTTTATCCGTCGCAACGGACCAGTCTGATTACAAGACCGTCTCCCCTGTTGAACAGCAGCTCATGGAAATCTTTTCGCTGGAAAAAAACAGCTTTTTCTACGATGCTTACAACCGCTACAAAAAGTTGGCCGCCGACAACCCGGAAGATCTGCTGGTAAAAAGAGCCTTTGCCGCGTTTTTGGCGCGCATTGATAAGCTTGAAGAAGCCAAATCATTGATCAAATAATCCAATATCAACCCTGCCTTTCATCATTGTTCATCTCTAATATTTTGAGATCATGATTGAAAGAAAATGCCGTACTGGTTTGTTGGTGCTCTGTTGCATGCTGTCCCATTTTGGATCGGCTTACGCACAGGATCACCATTTCGCTTATGTACAAAATGCAAACGGTGTAGCATCTGCTGCTTCCGCCACTTCCGGAAAAATGGCCACGGCAAAAAAAGTGTACGAAGCATTGGTGACGGCACGTGGCGATCTGCGCTTGCCAGTGCCCGACTTTGTCATGAACAAAGGCGAACAGTTTGTGGCTTGGATGGATCCGGTCAACACCGTTATCGGGATGGAAGAAAAGGCTTTCGATGCCTGTATGCAATTAGGGCCCGATTCCTTGAACGCGCTGGCAGCCTTACTGTCGCATGAGCTGATCCACTATTACGAGAAACACGATTGGAGCCGGAATTTTGTCAAAGGAAACCAGGGCCTTAACTCGACAACGGAAATAGGCAACCTCGATGAGGGTGTAAAACAGGAAACCCAGGCTGATTATCTGGGTGGTTTTCTGGCACTGACAGCTGGTTACAATGTTTACGGCATCACGGCCCGCCTGTTGCCACAGTTGTACAAAACCTACGGTTTGCCAGAACAACTGAAAGGCTACCCCAGTCTCGCAGACCGCGTCGCCATGAGTCATAACGCCGCGGGGCAACTAAAAGAGCTACAGACGGTATTTGAAACAGCACAGTACCTCAGTTTGTTGGAAGAGTTCGAAACCGCCTCGAAATACTACCGGTATATTATGAAAGATTATCCCGGACGGGAAATCATCAACAATGCCGGGGTGAACCAGGCGCTTGCAGCCATGAATCTCTTCTCTCCAAAGGAAATGCCCTGGGTGCTGCCACTGGAACCCGACCCCAATTCCCGGCTGTATGCGTTGAAAGGTATTGAGCAGGATCGGATTCAAAAACGAACCCGCTTGCTGAAAGAAGCCTTGCTAGATTTTGATCAAGCCTTGCTACTAGACCCCGGATATGCCCCCGCCTACCTGAACAAGGCCTGCTGTTTCACGCTACTGGACAATTGGGATGATGCCACTTATTGGTTGTCAAAATACAAGGCAATTCCCGGTGCCAGCCCTGCCGCTGCACTGGTCGTTCAAGGTGTCATGGCAGCGCGTCAGGAAAATAACGCGCTGGCAGAAACCTTGTTTGGCCAGGCCCGCGATCAGGGGAGTGCTATTGCCAACATCAACTTGCACACCCTGCAACAGGACGCGGCCGTCCCACCCCGTAAAATGGGCGCTGCTGCAATAGAAACCATCAATGGCGTTTACCTGGACGACTTTCTGGAAGCTCCGGAAGTGGATAAGGAAATAAAGCCTGCTCCAAATACCACTTGTGGCATTAAACAGGCACTTACATCAAAAATTTTGCTGCATTGTGCCGACAACAGCGAGCATTATGCCGTCATTCAGTTGTGCACCGCGGGCTGTGGCGACGCCACCCAGAAAGGCATAAAAATTGGCAGTACCGCTGCGCAAGTGGAAGAGACCTATGGCCCACCAATACGCCGGGTGGCCTGGAAGGCTGGTTATGCCTACACCTATCCACACCTAAACCTCTTGTTCGAATTTAATGATACAGGAACCGTGCTGGCCTGGGGTTGTTTCCGACAATCGCAAGACTAACGATCCTATCCTTTTACGCCCATTTTTCAAAACACACGCTTTTAAACCTGTTGTTTAATCATTTTGTAAACCTGGTCTACTGTTTCAGCGGCAATAAAATACCGCTAAGCAGGGCTATAAATCATTACGTAAATGAAGCGTTTGTTATTAATGTTCCTTCTGGCATGGATGGGTGCTACCCTATTTGCCCAACAGGCCATGCCTGTTATTTTGATTTCCGCTCAAGGAAAAGTGTGTTATAAGTCCCCCGATAACAAAAAGAAACAAAAGGCGATTACAGGTGCCGTGCTCAAAAGGCAAGGTGCCATTAACCTGAGCAATAACTCGGTCGTCACGTTGTATTGTGATGGCAAGTTTGTGGAGAAAAGCGGCAAACAACTGGTTAGCCTTCTCACGGTATTTCCGGAAGGCGACAATATGGTAAAGCCCAATTTCGACCTCACATTTGGCGATTACACCATGGCGGCTTTTATGATGGCTGTGGGTAGTAATGACAAACGCGATGGCTGGGGCAGTATAGATAGGCCAAAAGGTACGGCGGGCGACGGCTGGGGTAGTATAGACAGACCCAAAGGTACGGCGGGCGACGGCTGGGGTAGTATAGACAGACCCAAAGGCACGGCGGGCGACGGCTGGGGCATAGACAGGCCCAAAGGCACGGCGGGCGACGGCTGGGGCGGCAAAAGCGCTTCCATCACGGCAATTCAGCCTTTTGGAAAGGTTTTTCCGGAAATAATGCGTTTTTACTGGTCAAAACCC
>Ga0105044_10010491_pt1 | contig 12643 bp, 8 predicted proteins | sample MAT01_FD_78092 | JGI IMG/M metagenome (GOLD analysis project Ga0105044, IMG submission 78092) | Freshwater microbial communities from Lake Fryxell liftoff mats and glacier meltwater in Antarctica - MAT-01 | ecosystem: Environmental > Aquatic > Freshwater > Ice > Liftoff microbial mat | place...
AGTCTCAAAATCTATATTGAAGGCGTGCAAAATCACCACAAGCACAGAAAATTTTGACATCCATTGAATAAATAAAATAGTTAAGCCAATTAACATTCTGAGTTTACCATCAGAAAATACAAATTTAAAATTCGATTTCATATCGATTAAACTCTGAGAAAAATTACTTCGCAATGCATAAATCTTCAATTTTATTTTTTCAGGAAAATAGGTCATAATTCTGAAACCGACAGGTATTTTTTTCATTTTTAGCATGTATAAATAGAGTAGGAGTAAAAAAAAAGCTGCTGACAAATACACTGCGTATTCCGTAATAAAACTTCCTACTCCTTTTCCGATCGAAGAAAGAAGACCTGATGAAAAATATCCTGCCAGTACAATCCCCGTTGTATAAAAGATAATATCTTCAATGATGCCATAACTTAGCATAAATCCCACACTTCCCGGTCTGAACCCTCTATTGAGCAATAACGCAGCTTTGACCGGAGCCCCACCTACAGCTGTTGGACTTAAGGCTGAAGCCAAATCAGCGGTTACTACTACTCTCAATGCGTCTGCAAACGATATCTTTTCCTTTAGAAATGAAGACCACATCACTACTCTTAATGCATACCCTATCCATGGTAAAATCATCAGACCCAAGATAAGAGAAACATGCCCAAAACTTAACTTAGTGAGATACGTCAATAAACTTCTTTCGGTGGTAGATAAGACAAAAACAATGTGGGCCATAACACCGAAACTAATAAAAAGTATCAACCTGTTGACAATAGTTTTGAAATTCAACTTTGTGGAAGACATGATTTTATTTCTTTATTGTTAATTGGGTGGTAAAAGTATACATTTTGAATGAAGTAGATGTCTTTTTTGCGACAAACGGCGCTCCTTTACCTACGTTCATTGGAATATTGACAATAAAAAACTCAAAATATATGTTTAAATTGTTCTTGTTAGTATATCTTTGACCCATTGGTAAATTAAATGGAAGAGTAATTAATTTACGATATATTTATTCAAAACTTCATTCTAACAATATTGTTGTTTAGTAAAAAGTCATAATGATCAGCCGGTTTTTACATAGATTATTTATTGCCATCATCGTATTTGGTTTTATTGAAGTAAATGAAATAAATGCACTTCATATAATAGGTGGTGATGTAGTGTATAAATGTATTAGTACTGATACTTTAAGAAAAGAAGTCAGATATGAAATCACATTTACTATGTATCGTGATAGTAAAAGTAATGGAGCAAATTTTGATGATCCAGCAAATTTCGGAGTTTATCGCGGATCGGGCAATAATTGGATTTTCGTAAGGACAATAGCTGGTATACGAGTACAGGAAATCAGGGATATAGATGTTTCTACCAATAATCCTTGTGTTCTTGTGCCAGTAGATGTTGGTGTGCAAAGCGGACGATATGTATTTCAGATTACACTTCCGATAATAGACCAAAACTATCTGATCTCATTTCAAAGATGCTGCCGAAACAATACCATTTTAAATCTGGTAGATCCAGGAGGCACAGGCGCAGCATTCACGACTGAAATTACTTCTGATGCCCAGAAAACATGTAATAATAGTCCCACCTTTAATAATTTTCCCCCGGTTGTAATCTGTGTCAACCGACCAATAAACTTTAATCACTCGGCCAGTGATATTGATGGTGACAGTCTGGTGTATGAATTTTGTGCACCACTAACTGCTGGTGGTACGGATGGAGCTACTACGCCTGGATTACCAACATCTTGTACAGGTGTGACGCCTAGTCCTCAAGGTTGTATCCCGCCCTACGATGAGGTTACGTTTTTAGCCCCAAACTTCAGCTTTTTAAGACCTATGGCAGGTAATCCAGTGGTAGCTATTAATGCTCAGACAGGTATTATCGAAGGTGCTCCTAATATACTTGGGCAATACGTGGTGGGCGTTTGTGTAAAAGAATATCGGAATGGTAAACTGATTGGTACCTTACGCAGAGACTTTCAGTTTAATGTGACTACATGCGAAGTGGCGGTAACAGCGGATCTTAAAGCATCAGCTAAAACACAAAGCGAATATACCGTCAATAGTTGTGGTGAATTTACCATAGATTTCCTCAATCTTAGCACAGATGTGAGATATATTCAAAATTATTATTGGGAGTTTGACATCAAAGGCAAAAAAGAAATTTATAGTTCAAGAAATGTTTCCGTTACTTTTCCTGGCTTGGGTTCTTATAAAGCTACCATGATTTTAAATAAAGATTTGCCTGCGCTTTCTGAATGTTCTGATACGGCTACTATCACTGTAAATGTATATCCTTCTATAAATACTGATTTTGAATTTGCTTACGATACTTGTGTTGCTGGTCCTGTAGTTTTCAAAGACAATACTACCAGTGGAGCCGGACCTATACAGAAATGGACGTGGAAATTTGATAGTGAAGGCATATCTCAGGTGCAGAATCCTACTTTTGAGTTTGATAAACCAGGTTTAAAGGCTGTGCAGCTTATTGCGGAGGACGTTAATCTGTGTAAAGATACCATGATACTAAACGTCAATTACTTTCCGGTGCCATCTTTGATTATTATTGAACCCAATACTTTTACAGGGTGTCAGCCTGCCAATATATTTTTTGATAACCTAAGTACACCGATTGACGACTCATATAAATTTGAATGGCAATTTGGCGATGGAAATACCAGCAATGTGCTCAGTCCGACCAATATTTATACTGAAACAGGTACTTATACCGTCATGTTAAAACTTATTTCGCCTATAGGTTGTGAGACCACGAAAACATGGCCAAATTTAATTAAAGTTGTACCCAGTCCTGTTGCAGGGTTTTCTTATACACCCGAAACCCCCGATTTATTTAATAATAATGTGTCTTTTATAGACGAGTCATCAGGGGCTGTGGCTTATCTTTGGAAATTTGATTCATTGGGCGTATCTTTAATACAAAACCCTTCTTTTACATTCAGAGATACTGGAGTTTTTAATATTCAGCAGATCGTCTTACATCCATCAGGATGTTCTGATACTGCCACCGCTATGATAGCCATATTCCCACTGATTAAGTTTTTTATGCCCAATGCTTTTACACCAAACAATGATGGCTTGAATGATGAGTTCATACCCAAAGGTAGTTTTGTGGGATTAAGAAACTTTAATTTTACGATTTGGAATCGCTGGGGTGACAGAATTTTCGACACAGATGACGTCAACATCGGTTGGAATGGACAGAGAAACAATACTGGCGAGACAGCTTCTCCGGGTGTATATGCATACCTGATAGAATACATTGATCCATTGGGGGAAAAGAAAATACTTAAGGGACAATGTACCTTGATCAGATAATATTTATTACTTTAATTTAAAGAATTGCTGCATTTTTCTAAAACAAAACTTTAGCTACTGTAGTAGATTTATTCATTGAAAGATATAAAAACTGGTGTTTATTTTTAGATTGTTTTAGTGACACACACATAAAATAAATTTTATATTACATTTAGTATCAATATCTTTGTCTTTCAATATTAGAAAATGAAGCAATATCACGATCTTCTAAGGCACATCCTAGAAAACGGGACAGCAAAAACTGATCGTACCGGCACGGGCACATTAAGTGTTTTTGGTTATCAAATGCGATTTGATCTTTCAGATGGATTTCCGATGGTTACCACAAAAAAACTTCACCTAAAGTCCATCATTTATGAATTATTATGGTTTTTAAATGGCGACACAAATATTAAATATTTAACTGACAATGGTGTAAGAATCTGGAATGATTGGGCGGATGACAACGGAGATCTCGGACCTGTCTATGGAAAACAATGGAGGTCATGGACAAAACCTAATGGTCAGACTGTGGATCAGATTGCTCAACTTAGTTATACATTAAAAACCAATCCCGATTCCCGACGTATGGTCGTAAATGCCTGCAATGTAGGCGAACTGGACAAAATGGCCTTAACCCCATGCCATTGTTTATTTCAGTTTTATGTGGCTGATGGCAAACTATCCTGCCAATTGTATCAGAGATCTGCAGACACATTTTTGGGTGTACCTTTTAATATTGCGTCATATGCTTTGTTAACTATGATGGTTGCACAAGTATCTGGCTATGAACCTGGTGAATTTATTCATACTTTTGGTGATGTACATTTATATAACAATCACTTGGCACAAGCCAGATTTCAGCTAAGCAGAACTCCAAAAACATTGCCTAAAATGATAATAAACAAAGAAGTAACTACTGTTTTTGATTTTAAGTTTGAAGATTTTACCCTTCAGGATTATAACCCGGATCCACACATCAAGGCAGAAGTATCGGTATGAGATAATTTCAGACAGTATTGATGGTTAAATATTTTTCTAAATTATTTAGACGTTTTCTAAATAATTATAAACATATATCAAAAATTGTGATTAATCTCATAGTGTTTTACTTTTGCAGCAAATTAATAATTTTACATTTTTATTACAATTCCGCTGAAATGATTCAGTACTAATAAAGATAAACCAATGATGATTTATAAGCATCTAAATTTTAAGATTAAGGCAACACTTTTTGCGATGTGTTTTGCTGTATCAATATCCGCACAAGTTTCACCTGATGCCGGCAAGGAACTTTTCAAAAATTATTGTGCCGCATGTCACAGCAAGGATATGCGATCCGCTGTAACAGGACCCGCCTTGGGAGGATCTCAGGCTAAGTGGGCAGATGATGTTGCTTTGTACTCCTGGATAAGAAACTCACAGGCTTTGTTAAAAACAGGTCATCCTCGTGCAGTGGAAATATGGAATCAGTACAAGCCAACAGTCATGACAGCATTTCCAAATCTGAAGGATGACGAGATAGGAAGTATTCTGGCATACGTAAATGGTGTGTATGATGGTACTTATGGTATTAAAAAAGATGTGGCATCAGTAGGTACCGCTGCGAAAGTAGAAGAAAAGAGTCAGATACCAATGTATCTTATTATCGTTGGCGTGCTGGCTATCCTTTCATTGCTTTTGACAAAAATCATTTCTAATCTAAACCAGATCGCATCAGCAAAGGAAGGTTATCAAACAGAAGCCAAAACAATCACCCAAATACTAACATCCAAAGGGGTAGTTACTTTTTTGATTTTTGCTGTAGTTATTCTTGGTGCATACACCACTGTAAATAAAGCAACGGAACTTGGTCGTCAGGAGGGATATGCGCCAGATCAGCCCATCAAATTTTCACATGCTACCCATGCAGGTGTCAATAAAATAGATTGTCAGTATTGCCATGATAGTGCAAGAAGATCAAAACATTCCAGTATCCCGGGTACCAACACGTGTATGAATTGTCACAGTGCCATCAAAAACGGATCAGTGTATGGGACTGCTGAAATTACAAAAATATATGCATCCATAGGCTACGATCCTTCTACACAGAAATATATTGAGAATTATGATGCTAAATCAGAAGATGAAATAAAAGCCATTTATACCAAGTGGATCGGGGATGAATATAAAAGAGTGAAAGAAAAAGCAGATATTGATGCTGAAGGAGAAAGAGTTGTCAATGAACAATGGGCAAATATCAAAAAATCACTCACCAATGTCCAGAAAAAACAAATACAGGGACCAATAGAGTGGGTTAGAATTCACAATCTGCCGGATCATGTTTATTTTAATCACGCTCAACATGTCACGGTGGGTAAATTGGCTTGTCAGACATGTCATGGTCAAGTTCAAGAGATGGAAGTGTTAAAACAAATGTCTCCATTGTCTATGGGTTGGTGTATAAACTGCCACAGACAGACTGAGGTTAAATTTAAAGAGAATGCATATTATGCTAATTATACCCGATATCACGAAGAACTTGCCGCAGGCAAAAGAGATAAAGTAACTGTAGCTGATATAGGAGGGCTCGAATGTCAAAAATGCCATTATTAATCATTGTTTTTTAGAAATAAGTTAGAAAATATTAATCTTAAGATATAAATGAAAAAGCAGATAGATAATATTTGGATAGGTCAGAAAGATCTTGTAAAAGACGCAGATTTTATGAAAACTGCGGATATGGAATTTGCGGAAGAACAAGTTAGTTATGCTGATATGACATCAAATCTTTCCGGTAACAGGAGGGACTTTTTGAAATTTTTAGGCTTCGGCCTGGGGGCTGCAACAGTGGCAGCAGGTTGTGACATACCAGTCAAAAGAGCCATTCCTTATGTCGTAAAACCTGATCAAATTGTACCGGGCATAGCCAATTATTATGCTTCTACATTTGTCAACGGAGGTGATTATTGCCCTGTACTGGTTAAAACAAGAGAGGGCAGACCCATTAAAATAGAAGGTAATGATTTGTCTCCTGTGACCGGAGGCGGTACTTCAGCCAGGGCACAGGCATCCGTTTTGAGCCTTTATGATACCAATAGATTTACAGGTCCAAAATTAAAGGATGGAGCCAGTTGGAAAGATGCCTCTTGGGTAGATCTGGACAAAAACATATCTGGATCTTTACAAACTGCAAAAAATATCAGAATAGTAACCAATACTATCATGAGCCCAACTGCAAAAAAGGCAATTGCTGAGTTTGTGGTCAAATATCCAAGTACAAAAATAGTTTCATATGATCCGGTATCATGTTCTGCATTGCTTGATGCCAATGAGAAGAACTTTGGTGTAAGGGCTGTACCATCTTACAGGTTTGACCAAGCTGAAGTTATAGTAAGTTTTAATGCAGACTTTTTGGGTTCATGGATCTCACCTGTCGAATATGCATCAGGATATGCTAAAGGGAGAAAAATTATTGATATTGCCAATGCCAAAATGTCAAGACACATTCAAGTCGAAAACCACATGTCATTGACAGGTTCAAATGCTGACAACAGAGTATTGGTAAAACCATCTGAACAGGGAGTTGCCATAGCACACTTATACAATGAGATAACAGGTAGAAGTATATCTTCAGCGGGCTTAAATGATAGAGCTAAAAAAGTATTGTCCAAAGTTGCTAAGGAGTTGATAGCCGCTCAAGGAAAATCACTTGTAGTTAGTGCTTCCAATAATGTCAATGAGCAGCTGATGGTGAACGCCATAAATAATACTTTAGGTAATTATGGTAGCACCATCGATATGTCAACGCCATCCTATCAGAGACAAGGTAATGATGCTGAATTTAAGGTGCTGGTGGATGAAATCAAAGCTGGAAGTGTAGACGTACTGATGTTATTTGGGGCTAATCCGGTGTATGATTCCGCGTATGGAGTCCAATTGGCTGAATCAATTTCAAAAGTAAAAACAAAAATATCATTTGCTCAGGTCAATGATGAATCTACTGATCTTTGTGATATGGTTGCGCCAAATCATCACTTCCTAGAGTCATGGGGTGATGTGGAAGCTAAAAAAGGTCATTTTACGCTTATTCAACCGACGATAGCTCCTCTGTTTAATACAAGACAGGTGGAATTTTCCCTATTGATTTGGGCATCAAGTTCCAATGTAGATGTATCTAAAGAGCAACCTTACTATGAATATCTTAAAGATTCCTGGAAGTCAGGACCTTTTACTACCCAAAGTGAATATGCATCGTTTCAGTCATTCTGGGATCATGTGGTGCACGATGGTATTTATAATACAACAAATACTTCTGCCCCTTCATATACTTCGGTAGAAATAGGCGGTGATATTACTAAACCTGCTACTACTGAACTTGAAATATCTTATTTTGAGACAGTACATATGGCAAATGGTCAATATTCGGGCAATCCTTGGCTTATGGAAATGGCAGACCCTATAACAAGAACAGTTTGGGGCAATTATCTTGCTGTTCCGGTAAATTTTGATGGGATTAAGACTATGGTTGGTTTTAAGGATCTTGTCGATGGAGATCTTGTAGAATTGACCATTGGTGATAAAAAAGTGACCTTACCTGTGATTCAGCAGTTTGGTCAAATGCCGGGGACGGTCTCTCTTGCATTGGGATATGGTCGGACAATGGCCGGGAATACAGGTTCTAATGTAGGAGTAAATGTCAACGATTGTCTTATAATGGGGCCTTCAGGACCTTCATACTATCATACTTCAGTGGCTGTCTCCGATAAAACCGGAGAAGAAGATGAATTTTCATGTGTCCAATATCATCACACTATAGGTGTACGTGGCATTGACAAGGAAACAGGAGAAGAGATTAATGCTGATGAAGCAGCATTGGTATTTTTTGATTATTTCACAGGAGTGAAAGGATTTCAGGGTGCACTAACAGACAGATCTGTTATTTACACTTCAAATGTTGCTGAGCTTACAAATAGTGTGGAACATCTGCAAGAAAGGAGAAAACACGCTCAGCATCTGAATGATCAGCAAATATACAGGGGATTTGATCATTTATATTCTTTGGGCCATCATTGGGGTATGCACGTCGACTTGAATGCGTGTATTGGATGCGGAGCCTGTACGATAGCATGTATGTCAGAAAATAATGTACCTGTAGTAGGTAAACACGAAGTTTCCATACATCATGAAATGACATGGCTTCGTATTGACCGATACTATTATGGTGATGTCGAAAATCCGAATACCATTTACCAACCCATGATGTGTCAACACTGTGATAATGCACCGTGTGAAAACGTTTGCCCTGTCAATGCAACCAATCATAGTTCAGAAGGACTAAACCAAATGGCATATAACAGATGTATAGGAACCAGATACTGTGCTAATAATTGTCCTTATAAAGTCAGAAGGTTCAATTGGCTGGATTATACCAAAGCAGATATATGGCCGGCCAACCAACCAAGATTGCATGAAGAAAGTGTGCCGTTTATGGCTGATAATCTTACCAGAATGGTGCTCAATCCCGATGTGACAGTTAGGTCAAGAGGGGTCATTGAGAAATGCAGTTTCTGTGTACAAAGAATACAGGAAGGTAAACTTACCGCAAAAACAGAAAGCAGAATACTTAGAGACAGTGATGTTCGTACTGCTTGTCAGACTTCTTGTCCTACCGGAGCAATTACTTTTGGAGATATGAATGATAAAAAAGGCGATCTGACCATGAAACTTGAATCACCTTTGAATTACATAGCATTAGAAGAAATAAATGTTAGATCTTCCGTCACATATACGATGAAGGTTAATAATAGAGATAAATCTTTTGATGCCTGATACTATATTAACTCAAAAAATAACATTCAAAATATAAACAATGAGTGCTGTTGTAAGTCCGATTAGAAAACCTCTGATAACAGGTAATAAAACTTACCACCAGATCACGGAGGATCTGATATCACCAACTGAAAAAACACCGACAAAAGAATGGGTCATAGGATTTGTTATTTCTGTTGCAGTTTTAACGTTTGGTGTATTTTGTATTCTCTGGACCATATGGGTGGGTATTGGTTCATGGAACCTAAACAGAACCATCAACTGGTCATGGGATATTACTAACTTTGTTTGGTGGATTGGTATTGGTCATGCAGGTACACTGATTTCGGCCATCTTATTGTTATTCAGACAAAAATGGAGAACCGGAGTAAATAGAGCTGCAGAAGCGATGACCATTTTTGCCGTGATGTGCGCGGGATTATTTCCGTTGATACACATGGGAAGGATATGGTTGGCGATGTTTATCCTACCTTATCCCAATACTCGTGGCCCTTTATGGCCAAACTTTAATTCACCGTTGCTTTGGGACGTATTTGCCATAAGTACTTACCTTACCGTTTCTTTATTGTTTTGGTATACCGGTTTAGTTCCTGACTTTGCGACAGTGAGGGACCGTGCAAAAGGATTGAGAAAAAAAATATATAATACACTTTCCTTTGGATGGACGGGTTCTGCAAAACATTGGCAGAGATGGGAATCATTGTCGTTGGTTTTAGCGGGCTTATCTACTCCGTTGGTACTTTCTGTTCACACCATAGTGAGTTTTGACTTCGCAACTTCAGTGATTCCAGGCTGGCATACGACGATATTTCCTCCATATTTTGTGGCTGGGGCGATCTTCTCGGGTTTTGCTATGGTATTGACCTTAATGATTATTACCAGAAAATTACTTCATTTGGAAGATTATATTACGGTTGAGCATATTGAATCCATGAATAAAGTAATCCTTCTAACCGGCACCATTGTAGGGGTAGCATATTTGACGGAATTATTTATTGCTTGGTATTCTGGTTACGTTTATGAACAGTTTGCTTTTTTTAATAGAGCTTTAGGACCATATTGGTGGGCATATTTTGGAATGATGTTTTGTAATGTGGTTTCGCCTCAGTTTTTCTGGAAAAAATCTTGGAGAAGGAATATTACCCTTACATTTTTCTTATCCATAGTTGTTAATATTGGAATGTGGTTTGAGCGTTTTGTAATTATTGCTACAACATTGGCTCGGGATTATTTACCATCTAGTTGGAGTTTATATTCACCAAGTTGGGTAGAAATAGGCATTTATGCAGGTACATTCGGTTTATTTTTCACTTGTTATCTGATATTCGTAAGAGTTGCACCGGTAGTAGCGGTGGCTGAGATCAAACATATATTAAAATCAGCAGGAAATCAGTATATTGGTGAAAATGCCACCCAAAAGCAAACTCACAATCATGACCACTCACAGACGGACCACCATTAATTAAACAAGAAATTTATTTTCGATGGCAAATAATAATCATATAGAAGTAATCTTTGGATTGTACGATGACGAAGAAGATCTGTTGCTTGCAGTAAAAGCTGCTAAAAGAGATCATCTGGATATTTATGATGTCTTTTCTCCATTTCCTGTACATGGTTTAGATCCCATCCTAGGATTGGAAGAATCACGATTACATCAGGCAGGTTTTATTTATGGTGCATTGGGCACACTTACTGCTTTCTTGGGGATGACGTGGATATTTACAAAAGACTGGCCAATTATTTTTGGTGGTAAACCATTTTGGTCAGTACCAGCCTTCATTCCCATAACATTTGAGCTGACAGTATTGTTTGCGGCTATTGGAATGACTGTTACTTTTTATATCATTAATGGACTTGGGCCAGGTGTGGTAAACACTTATCTAGATGACAGGATTACTGATGATAAATTTTGTATTGCTTTTGACAAATCATCTGTTAGTATAGAAGATGCTCAGACAATCTTCAAGGCAACAGGCGCGTCAGAAGTAAATTCGAAAACCATTTAAGATTTTTATCATGAATACAAAATACCAGTTACAAGGAATTTTTGGTTTCTTTACTATTTTACTGATTAGTTCTTGTCAGTCTGCAGGTGTTAATAGTACAGGTAGCGAATATATGCCCGATATGGCACATTCTGTTGCTTATGAATCAAATGTGTATGGCTATTATTATAACAACCGATGGGGGACAGAAGATGATTTGCACAAAATGGTTCAACCTAGGCTACCTGTAAAGGGGAGCATTGCCAGAGGTTACGCAGGCGCTTTGCATCCTTATAACAGTGCAAAAGGGGTCTCGTATAAACCAAATGGAAGCGTACCTTACTATTATGCTGATACAGAAGAAGAAAGATCTCGTGCTACTGCTGAGATTATCAACAATCCATACCCAATCACAGCGTCAGGTTTGGGAAATGGTAAGTTGTTATACAATATTCAATGCGCCATCTGCCATGGTGAAAAAGGTGATGGTGCTGGATACTTGTTGAGAGATGATGGTGGTAAGTATCCTGTTCAGCCTGCAAATTTTATGCTGGACACCTTTGTAAATTCATCAAATGGCAGATATTATCATGCGATAATGTATGGTATAAATTTGATGGGTGGGTATTCTGATAAATTATCCTATGAAGAGCGTTGGCAAGTAATTCAGTATATACGTTCTCTTCAGGCAGCAAGTAAGAAACTGGAGTACAGCGAAAAACTAAATACACTTAACACATCTGACACCCCATATAGCGTTATTGTGGCAAAGATGCCAGCTGTATCACCTTCCACAATTATAAGTTCTGATACATCAGCAATGCATAAAGGTGTAAATGGGAAAGAAAGTAAACATTAATTAAATTGAAGGTAAAATTTAAGAAATATTAATAATATGAACCAATATACATTTGCATCCATTCATCGCAACGTTTTACTCGGAGCAATTGGTTTAGGTATAGTGTGCATGATATTAACCTGGTTTGGTGATACTGATGCTTATCATACTCGTTTCTGGACCAATTTCCTGCATAATTCTGTGTACTTTACCATGATATCTGTTATGGCGCTATTTTTTATAGCTACTTGCATTACAGCTTATGCAGGCTGGCACACCACATTTAAAAGAATTTGGGAAGCCTATTCCATGTTTTTATTTGTTGGTCTGGCATTGTTGCTCATTGTGGCATTAGGAGTTTATTTTAATTGGCATCATTTATATCACTGGGCGGATGAAGCTGGTGTTCAGGAAGATGCCATTCTTAAGGGGAAATCATCATTTTTAAATAAAAACTGGTATTTATTCGGAACTTTGATTTTTGTGGGAACTTGGGCCTTTTTTGCTACCAAATTAAGATCGCTTTCTTTGGAGGAAGATAAAAGTGGCAATAATTCGTTTTCACAACACAAAAAAATGCGTGTTTACGCAGCTATGTTTTTACCTATCATTGGTTTTACCAGTGCGGCTATGTTGTGGCAATGGGTGATGAGCGTTGATGCCCATTGGTATAGTACTCTATTTGC
>Ga0105044_10010494_pt1 | contig 12642 bp, 9 predicted proteins | sample MAT01_FD_78092 | JGI IMG/M metagenome (GOLD analysis project Ga0105044, IMG submission 78092) | Freshwater microbial communities from Lake Fryxell liftoff mats and glacier meltwater in Antarctica - MAT-01 | ecosystem: Environmental > Aquatic > Freshwater > Ice > Liftoff microbial mat | place...
TGCTTTGGGAATAAGCCTATTGATAACAGCTTGATGACAGCGCTTCTAATGCACGCTTCTAACGCTAGATACAGGCTGAAGATATAGGCTAACAGGAGAGAAACCGAGAAAGTATGTGACGAATTTGTTACAAAAAATACCAGGGAACGGATACAAAGTTAGAAATTGTAGCTGCAATTTTGGCTCGTCATTCGTAGCTGCATTGACAAAAAAAGGCAGAGCGGCGGTGACGTTCACCGCTTGGATACACCCAGATGAGACGTTAGTGTGCCACCCATAGTCACCTAGTCTACTGATTTTCAACAGAACGTCCACCTCTTCAGCAAAATTTGTAGGGAACTGTTGTAATTATCTAGGGCAGATCGACGGATGGGGTCTTATGGCGGGGATGAAGGCAAAATCGATCGATCTGGGCGATCGCCCCATTAATATTCCACACCAAGATTCACTAAGCCACAACAAGATTCACTAAGATAGAGAATGTAGAGACATTTATAATGACAGTGCCGAGCCATTCGCCCATGACTGCTCAAATCTTGGTTGAGAAAAAAAAGCTTGCGAACCCACCCCTAGAGTTGCACTACTTGGGCGATCGCGTCCTCCGTCAACCAGCCAAACGGATTGCGAAAGTAGACAATGAGATCCGCCAATTGGCTTGCGAGATGCTGCAAACCATGTATAGCAGCGATGGCATTGGGCTAGCCGCTCCTCAGGTGGGCATCCACAAGCAACTGCTCGTGATCGACTGTGACCCCGAAGATGCTGCAAACCCACCCTTGATCTTGATCAACCCAGCGATCACTAAAGTCAGCCAAGATACCTGTCTCATTCAAGAAGGTTGTCTGAGCATTCCCCAGGTTTTTTTAGATGTGCTGAGACCTCAAGCCATTGAAGTCACCTACAAAGACGAAAACGGTCGGCCTCAACGGCTACAGGCCACAGACCTCTTAGCGCGGGTGATCCAACATGAAATGGATCATCTCAACGGTGTCATGTTTGTTGACCGGGTAGACAATGTTTTAGCGCTCAACCAAGAGCTGAGCAAGTATGGCTTCTCGATGCAGGCCGTGAAGGCTGTCGAAGGAGCCTAAATTTGCCGGAGATGGCCATCCCCGTTCAACACTGTTCAACCTTCCGCCGCCTAAATACAGATCAACATCTGCGTCCAAGGTAAGTTGCTGCGGCAGATGTTGACATTATTTTTTAATTAGGGCATTTTTCCATCGAATGACTAAAATAGTAGGTCATTCGGTGGAATAGTTTTGGGCATTGTTGAATTCAAAAACGAAGCACTCGCTAAAGCCCTGAATACTCATTCAGACCGTTGCGAACTTATACCGATCTTCAGCAACACCAAATTTTGTCTGTAGAAACGCGCATGAATCTAAATAGATTCAAATATGGCGGTAGGCATCCAAGTTAAGGTCAGCGCTCAGGCTGAGCTTGTCGCAGATATTTACCCTTCAACAAGCTTAGGATTCAAAAGGTTTCTTATGTACGGTGGCTGTTGCTATCTATAAATCCAAAACATTTGCAGGTTGCCCTTCAGGCTGAGGGACAACCTGTAAATGCTAAATTTTGTTTTTTCTAAACCTAAGCTAAATCAGGGCATCACGAACGGCTATTTCAAGGTCAGTCAAAGGCTAGTTGAAGGCTAGTCAGTCAATAGAGCAGGTTTCTTCATTGCAGGAGATGCTGGCTGTGGTTTCTGTCGGAATAATCGTAAATCCTCCTACCCGAAACCCCTCAAAGCCAAATTTTTCTTGAAGTACTTGGCTAAAACTGGCCATGATTTCGGGTAGTTGTCGTTCGACTTCAGCACGCAATTGGTCAGCTTCGGGGGGTGGGTTTCCAACGGCATTTACAGACATAGGTAGCAGGCGTCAATAAATAACAATGGCTTTATTCTAGGGTGAAAGACGAGACTCTAGGGTGAAAGATGTGCCTTGATCAGGTTTGGACGGGCAGAATTCTGTTCGATAACGGTCAGCTACGGTTCATTGAACTGGAGGGGTGTACGGATGCCCCACAAGAGCACAATCGTGGCGATCGCCAGATAAGCAGCAGGGAAGGGGGCGATCGCCCATTCCCTAAACCCACAACCAGACAACCTCAACGCCAGATTTCCACCCACCGTCTCTAAAGCATGACATCTAAAGCATGACTATAGTGCAACCGTCAGTTCCACCGTCTCGCATGTCTGCTCTGATGGCCGGATGCCTCGCCGCCCTGGGCTGGGGTCTTACCGGGATGTTTGTGAAGCTATTACCTGACTTCACAACCTTAGAAGTTTTGGGGCTGCGATTACTTGTCTCAGTGCTCACCACCCTCCCCTTCTTATTCATCCATCGCCCACTGAGAACACAATTTCTGATGCTCACCCGCACGCCTGAGGGGCTGGGTCTATCGAGTTTAATGGTGTTCTACTATTTATTTGCGGTGCGCGCCTTTCAGCTCGCCCCGGTTAGCGATGTTGTGTTGATGATTGGCCTCGCCCCGCTTTTGGGGTTGGCCGCTAAACTCGGGATGCGCCAACCCCTACTCTGGCGAGAAGGTTTAGGTGCAGTCATCGCATTTACAGGACTCCTGCTGTTTGTTTTCCCCAAACTCCAGGGGCAGTTCAACCCGTCAACCTACTTAACCGGGTTATTTTTTGCGTTTCTTTCGGCTTGGGTCAGCCTTGGCTATGCCTCGCTGTTCAAATACTATGCCACTCAAAACGCTGGGTTGAAGGCGGCATTAAACCCAGTGGCCGTTGCTTTCACAACATTTATGCTGGGTTCAGTCATCACTGTGCCGCTTGCCGTCGTCGCTTCAAGCCACTCTATGCAGATTCTTAGACAACCCCACATCGGCTGGATTATTTTAGGACTAGGGACGTTATCAACCGTCATTCCTACCCTTTGTTATAGCTATGCTGCAAAATATTTATCGCCGATTCTCACGACAACCTTAAATTTACTCACCCCTATTTTTGCGGCATTTTTTGCCGTGTGGTTGCTAAAAGAGACATTTTCATGGCTGAGTTTACTTGGGGCTGCGCTCATTTTGGTCGGTATTTTGGCGCTATCGTTGCCTCAATCTACAACAACGGAAGCGCAAGAAAGCTAGCACTTAGCCACGCACTACCTAGAACGACTCAGAACTACCCTCATGCTTTAAGACGACGGGTAAACCTTAAATGCCCGTAGTATCACTGAAAATCTCAGTCAATGGATTAGTCAACGAAAATGCATAAAAATGGGCGTTGAGCTGCGATCTAACCGGTGAATTCTGAGGGGACTAGCTGGCTTTGCTATCTGCTAAATTTAGGGGTGAGGCAGACTTCGTGGCGGAGCTTTAGTAATGTTTCGGGGGAGATGTGAGGGGCGATCGCAGCCAGTAACCCTTCTGCGACTTGCAAGGTTGGGGGCTGCCCCAAGCCTAGGCTTTCGAGTCGATTAGCTTGGCTAAATACCTCGTTGGGGCTGCCTTCTAAGACGAGGCGACCCGCTTCCATTACAAAAATCCAATCAGCCCAGGCATAGGCAAAGTCGAGGTCGTGAGTGGCGATCGCCACTGTTGTTCCAGCCTGATGGATGCGGTGTAGCATCTGCCAGAGGTTGCGGACTTGGGCTGGGTCGAGGTAGGCCGTCGGTTCATCGAGCAGTAACAGCTTGGGTTGTAACACCATCACATCGACAATGGAGACCCGTTTTTTTTGCCCCAAGCTGAGGTAATTAATGGGGGCATCGGCCAAATCTGTGAGGTCAAACGCTACTAAAGCCTGCTCCACTCGGCGGGCAACTTCTGCTTCTGGCAAGCCTAAATTAAATAGACCGTAGGAAATATCTTCTTCTACCGTCGTGGCTACGAGTTGTTGATCTGGGTCTTGAAACACTAACCCAACCTGTTGCCTCAGTGCCCGTTGACGAGAGGCTGTCAGAGGCTCACCCTGCCAATTAATGGTTCCTTGCTGTGGACGATACAACCCGTTTGCAAGGCGAAACAATGTGGTTTTACCGCAACCATTGCGGCCAATGAATGCAAACCGCTTCCCCTCTGGCAATTGCAACGACAAACCGGCGATGCTAGGGTCTAAATTGCAGGGATAGGTAAAGCTAACGTGGTCAAATTCCATCAACATAAGTTCAGGAGCAATGCAGTTTAGAAAGTGGCTTTAGATAGTGTTAGATGGCGTTAGAAAGTGGTTCTAGAAAGGATATTGAGTCTGTTTTAAGTGATGAGGGTTTCAACCGTTTAGTCCATCGCTACTGCTTTTAGAAGGAGGACGAAACCAGCGCGGAGAGGTTAACGGAGAAATCCGTGGAATCCGCTTAGAGCTTTGGGCTAGAAGTCGAAATAGATGTAGGGCGGGCTTTCATTGGGAGCTAAGATCCATGCCAAGAAAAAGCAACTGGGGATGAGCAGGAGTTTGAAGGGAAGGCTGAGCTGGAGTTTGAGGCCGCGTTGGAACAAGTAGGCGATCGCCATCCCCAGCCACAGGGCTGCAATTAGGGCAACGAGATGAAGGCGATCGGTACCCAAGGCTTCTAGATAAATTTTTTGGGTAAACTGCATATCCGCAGGATGCCCCCACAACCGTTTTAAGACTAGCCCCGACTGGCCAAAGTTGGGTAAGCGGAAAAAGATCCAGGCAAAAAACACTGATAGTTGGGTGATGCCCCAGGCCATCACGATGCCGGGGGGGGTGCCCCAAAATTGTTGCAACGGTTGCCACTGGGCAGAGAGGCGATCGCCCAAGCGATGCAGCACCAAATACAGCCCATGCAGCCCACCCCAAACAATAAAGCCCCAAGCTGCGCCATGCCAAACTCCGGCAATCAGCATCACAATCAGCAGGTTGAGGCAGGTGCGTGTCAAGCCCTGGCGTGAGCCACCCAATGGGAAGTAGAGATAGTTGCGCAACCAGTCGCCCAGGGTAATATGCCAGCGTCGCCAAAAATCAGCAATATTTACTGAAAAATAGGGGAAATCGAAGTTTTGCGGCAGCTCTAACCCCAACAGGAGCGCTGAACCTCGTGCCACATCCACATAGCCGCTAAAATCGAGGTAAAGTTGCAGCCCATAGGCGGCGATCGCCAACCACAAATCTCCACTGCCCGCCCGTTCTAGGTTCTCGAAGCTGAGGTTAACCAGGGTGCCAAGGTGGTCAGCGAGTAACAGTTTTTTGACTGCGCCACAGGCGATTAACCACAGCCCTTCGATAATTTGGGCATTTTTAGGAAACTCTAATACCTGGAGTTGGGTGGCGAGGGGATGAAAGCGGGTAATGGGGCCAGAAATCAGCTTTGGAAAAAACAGCTTGTAGGTGGCAAATTTAAGCAAACTATAGGTCGCAGGAGCACCCCGATAAACATCGATCAAGTAGGCAATGCATTCAAAGGCAAAAAAGCTGATGCCAAGGGGGGCAAGGAGGTTTTCACTCGCCCACGCAGCTCCTGTTTCGGCGGCAGGAAAGGGGACGATCGCGTTGACCGAGTTCAGCACAAAGGGGATGTACTTAAACCCCAACAGCAGCAAGACGTTCAGGCTGATGCCAATCAGTAGCAAGGTGAGACGACGGCGATTCCAATCTTTTTGGGCATATTGCCAGCGATCATCGTCGGTGCGCCAATCCATCGGGGTGCCCAGCGCCAACCCCAACTGATAGGTGATCCACAGCATCACCAATAACAGCGGGACATATTGAATTTGTAGGGAGCTGTAGAAGACGAGGCTCGCGACGAGCAAGACCATGAGCTTGAGCGATCGCCCTTCCATCGACCAAAACAACCCCAGCACGCTGAGGAGAAAAAGGGCGTAGGTAATGGAAAGGAAGGTCATAGGCCGTCAGCGTGCTGCAATTTTTAGGATAGAAAAGGTGACCGATAAAGGGGTCAGTGCTCCCCCTATCAGGGTCTTAGGTAGCATCCAATATCTGCCCTGAGATCTGACTAAACTGGGCCTGAACCCAGCGCTGACCGATCAGATCGCGCCAGAAGATCCCCATTTAGTATGTTCCATGTCGCATCACTCTATCTCAACATCCGCCGATTGCGACGCTAGATTCTGTCAGAGGAGAACCGCACTTCAGTACAGTAGATAGGGCTGGCTTTACGCTAGATTCTGGCAACGGAACTCTTTTAGGTCGGCGGCATGGGGGCTGAAGCAGGGGATCAAAATCTAGCTGAGACAATGCTGAACCCAGTCGGTTTCAATCTAAAAGCCCAAATTTAAACTCCAAATGGTCTAGGCTACATGGTTTTCACGGATAATTTTTCGGCTCCTGAACTGGTTTCTCTCAAAAACTCCCTCAAACAGCGAGGGGTTAAATATGCGGCGGCCAGCTTTGTCGATGTGTTGGGGCGCACCAAGGCCAAGACGGTTCCCATTAACCACTTCGAGCAAATGATGCGGGGATCAGAACTGTTTATCGGAGCCGCCCTCACCGGAATGCCCCAAACGCTCAGAGATCACGAGTTGGCCGCCGTCCCTGACCCCAACAGCGCCACGATTTTACCCTGGAATCATTCCGTCGCTTGGTTTTCCAGCGATTTATACCTGCGGGGGGCTGCGTTTGAGGGCTGTAGCCGCAGCGTGCTGAAGCGATCGCTCGCCGATGCCGCCGCCCTGGGCTATCGGCTAAATCTAGGGATTGAGGCCGAGTTTTATCTGCTCAAGCCAGGAAATGAGGGAGCTTGGCAACCGGTGAGCGATCGCGACACCCTCCCAACGCCTTACTATGACTTCCCGACGCTCCTCGATAATTTTGCCTGGTTAGATGAGCTAGTAGAAGCCATGAATGACCTCGGCTGGGATGTTTATTCCTTTGACCATGAGGATGGTAACGGTCAGTTTGAGATTGATTTTAACTATTGTGACGCGCTGAAAATGGGCGATCGCTACACCTTCTTCCGGCTGATGGCGCAAGAATATGCCAAGCGCCACGGCTATATCGCCAGCTTTATGCCCAAGCCCTTTGCCCAGCAGGCAGGCAACGGCGCTCACTTTAACCTCTCCCTCACCGGAGAAGCGGGAGAAAATCTCTTCGTCACCGCCGATGATCCCCGGCAGAATGGCCTCTCTAAATTGGGTTATCAGTTCATTGCAGGCATCTTGCAACATGCCCCCGCTCTATGCGCTATCCTCGCTCCCACGGTCAACAGCTATAAGCGCCTCAGTGCCAAGAATAGCCAATCTCGGTCTACCTGGGCACCCACCCATGTCAGCTATGGCACCAATCGCACCAACCTCATCCGCATCCCTCCCGGTGGCGCTCGCATCGAGTGCCGCTTGCCCGACTCTGCTTGCAACCCCTACCTCGCCACTGCCATGGTGCTCGCCGCTGGGCTAGAGGGCATCCGCGCCAACCTCGACCCCGGTGAGGCTCATGGCGAAAATATGTATGAATATGCACTGCTAGAACTTCAGCAAAAGGGCATCGCCCCGCTACCACGAACCCTCGGCGATGCCATCGACGCCCTCGCCACCGATCCCCTCGGCTACGAGGTACTAGGCGCACCGCTTTTTGATGCCTATCTCACGCTTAAATCAGAGGAATGGGAAACCTACTGTCAACATATTTCCACTTGGGAAACAGACCAGTACCTCCGCTTCTTTTGATCCAGATATTCTCTATCCAGATGCCTTGGCTAAGATCCTTAGATCCGCTTCACAGACGGCTGGAGATTGAAATCACCATTCCCCAACCGTCTATTCCACCGAGATCAGGATCCATTAAAAGCAGGATTTATTCTAATGATTAGACCCTCAGATTAGCGGGGATACTTTTTCATCAACTGCTGCACCTTTTCTGCATGATAAGAACTGCGGGTCAGCGGAGACGAGACGACCTGCAAGAAGCCCATCGCTTCGCCCCTGACTCGCCAGGCATCGAATTGGTCGGGGGTCACAAAATCTTGCACATCCAGATGCTTGGCGCTTGGCTGCAAGTATTGGCCAATGGTCAAAATGTCACACCCCACTGCTCGCAGATCCGCCATCACCTGATGAACCTCTGCGTCCGTCTCTCCTAGCCCAGCCATAATGCCAGACTTGGTATAAACCCAAGAAGCCAACTGGCGAGTGCGATGCAACAACTCTAAGCTGCGCTCATAGTCACCCTGGGGGCGCACCCGGCGATAGAGTCGCGGCACGGTTTCTGTGTTGTGGTTCAGCACATCTGGGCGTGCCGACAAAATGGTTGCCAAGGCCTCCCAGTTACCACATAGGTCAGGGATCAGCACCTCAATGGTGGTATTGGGCGAAACCTGGCGCACCGCATAGATACAGCGCGCAAACTGAGCCGAGCCACCATCAGGCAGATCATCTCGGTTGACAGAGGTAATTACCACATGGTTGAGCTTCATCCGACGAACGGCTTCCGCTAGGCGATCGGGTTCGGTCGGGTCTAGGGGTTGAGGCTTTTTCTCAAAGTCAATGTCGCAGTAAGGGCAGGCGCGTGTGCAAGCTGGCCCCATAATCAAAAACGTAGCAGTGCCTGCGCTAAAGCATTCACCGATATTGGGGCAGGAGGCTTCTTCGCAAACGGTATTCAGCTCTAGATCGCGCAGAACCCCTTTAACATTGCCAACGCGCTCCCATTGAGGGGCTTTTACCCGTAACCAATCTGGCTTAACTGTCACGCTACTTGTGTTCTGAAAAACATTAAATCTGATCTTACCAGCCAAACAGAGGAGTATGCATCGCCCAAATGTATTTTTAGGATGAAATTGCCATCAATGGCAGGTATGGCCCGATTTGTTTAGGTCTTTGAGCAATGTCCGCACGATTCTGTGACGGGTAAAGCTGCACAAACGTATTCAACACACGTATTCAACAAACGTATTCAACACACGTATTCAACACACGTATTCAACACACCATGGCGTTGGGAGGCTAGAAGCATCAGTCTAAAATTATCAGTTGGGAATTAGGTTAAGTGCTTGATGGTGAGGATCGAGCACCCGGATACTCTGAGACAACTGATTGACATGATTCTCACTCGTATGATGCGCTAAAAAGTAGTCGTAAGCTCTTTGAGCCATCTCTTGAGCGATGTGAGGATTAGCGAGCAGGTAATGAATAGCATTCCTGAGTTCTTCGTGGTTGCCAGGTTCTACACCGATGATTAAGCCTTGATCGATCAAGTCACTCGACAAACCTATTGTTCTTGTCATAATGACAGGCCGATGACAGGCCATTGCTTCCATTAAAACGGTGAGGCCAGCAGAGTATTGATTTTTTAAGAGACTAACTACTACGATGTCAGCCGTTCGGTATAAATTACGTAACTCTGAAAACTCAAAGTATCGAAGCTCCATATTTGAAGGGATGGGATGAGGCATCTTTATTTGAGTTTTTGAGGATGCATTGGGTGAAAATGCACAGATTTTAATATCAATATCTTGACCTTGAACGGCTTGAGCAAGGGTTAAATAATCACGCTGTTCTAGACCGGCAGATGCAATTAAAGGCCGTGGCTTAGGTAATGTTCCGACCCCTGGAGTGAAGAATATATTATCGACCTGCACAGGAATAACAAGGACTTGCTGATCTTCAATAGATATCAGCTTCTTTAAATAGTCAGCCTTATACTGATCGGTCACAGTAAATAGCTGAACCATCTTTGAAAGATCGAATATTTTTAGAAGGCTCCTCGCTCGAAAGCGATCTGGAGCCATCATAACCATAGCTATTTGAGGAGGATTAGACTTAAATTTACATAAAATTGCTAGGGGTAAACCGATATCTTCGCCTGCGCAGTAGACGACATCTTCACGGGTCAGTTGAGATACCAACTTTCTAGCTAGTGCCCAATGAGAAGGTTGACTGACTAGTTTAGATAAAGCCTGATCAAGCATTGTAGCCATCTTTGGATCAGCTTGATGAATAGTTGCGCCTAGGCGCTGACTAATTTGATAAAGTACGTGGCCTGGCCCCTCATCATTTTGCGCCCGCTGAGCAAACAGTTCAAAGTCAAATATCGTGCTTGTAAGTATATAAAAGCTCATTCAAAGAACCCCCAATTTAATATATTGAAGTTTACACATTGACAGATAGAGCTATGACACCTCTAATTCATTGCTGAAATGAGGAGCACTGTGGAAAGTGTTGTAAAAAGATCCTTCCAGAATATTTTTACAGTCTAGATAGAATTTCTATGGCAAACCAATGGAGCAGCTTTGATTGGATTTTATAGCAGTTCTTTGCCGGGTGAGGTACAGTAGGCCCCGACAAAACCCTTGATGAATAAGGCTTTCAAAAATCAACCTGTACTTCACTGAACCAGGAACCGCTATAAGCTTTTGAATGTAAACATTTTTTGGGTGTTCCGTTCTGGAAAAACTTAGAAAGTTTTCAAAAATGTTGACAAGAGCCTTTAAATATTCTCTGGCAGGTAAGTTTTGAGAGATCTAAAACAGGTTTCCTGATTTTTAGATGAATATATTCTACCTTTGCAATGAGCTGTAAAACTCAATTATTAAGCCCTTATCCATAGAGTAATCTTGAGGATTTGTCTCGAAACTAGACTTGAAAGACTAGGATGCATCAAGCAATTTTTAAGGTTGGTACTTTAGGGGTATCTCTGCAGTGGTGTCTATAGAGATCAATAGAGATCAATTACTACTTATTTTCACCCTCATTATGGCTCAAGGTAGAAGATCTTGAAGTTTTACATATTTAGATCGTTTTCATGAAGTTTGACATCAGGCATAGATATGCTTTCTGTGGAAGTACTTGCAACCAATTTAAGGTTTTTGGTGTGTAGAAGCATTGAGCATAGGGGCGATCGCCCTTCTATTTATTAACTCTGGCGACCTAGTTAATAGTCAAAAATTCTGTCTAAAATTTTAGCCAAAGATTTCAAGCAAAATTTTAATCAACGTTTAGGCTCAAGCGATGGCAGCAGGCAGGATTTTTCCGGACAGTGATAACGCCAGTTTTTAGATCGCCCCAAGAAATTACTGAATCCCTACCTGGAGCTTCAATTGCTGTTTTCATGACCCTATTTTCATGAAAATGGCAGGATTGGCAGAATATTTTTGGGTTCAGACCCTGGTTAGAGCTTGATCCCCAAACTCCGATTCATGACGCATCAAAGCCTTTGCCCATCGGTGACGGTTTCCTTGCAATGGTTGCAAGTGACCTAGATAATAGACAGATCTGATCACGTTGGACAAGCATACGGTTCGCACTAGGAGGCTCCATGACACAGCGCCCAATTATTCTCGGTATCGTCGGCGATAGTGCTGCAGGCAAAACAACCCTCACACGGGGGATTGCCCAAGTCCTAGGCGAAGAAAATGTCACTATCATTTGTACTGATGACTACCATCGCTACGATCGCCAGCAACGAGCCGAGATGGGCATCTCCGCACTGCATCCAGACTGCAACTATCTCGATATTATTCAGCAACACCTGAGCTTGCTGCGGACGGGGCAGCCCATTCTAAAGCCCATCTACAATCACCACACTGGGGGCTTTGACGCTCCAGAATATATCAAGCCGTCTCAGTTTGTGATTGTGGAAGGGTTGCTGGGATACTCTACCCGTGGCATGCGTGATTCTTACGATGTGAAGGTTTATTTGGCTCCGCCCGAAGACTTACGCGCCAATTGGAAGATTAAGCGCGATACTCGCAAGCGGGGATATACCGAAGAGCAAGTGCGCGAGCAATTAGATAAACGCGAAACAGATTCGGAGCAATACATTCGTCCGCAGCGGCAGTGGGCAGATCTAGTGGTGAGCTTCTACCCACCGGCTAACGAAGCTCATCGGGATGATCTAATGCTGAATGTGCAGTTGGTTTTGCGCCCCACCATCCCTCACCCTGATTTCAGCGTATTGTTGGCTGAGCCTACGAGCCACCTCGGATCAGCCGTCCGACTAGAGTTAGACCGAGATATGGGCAAGCCCGTGGATGTGCTAGAAATTGATGGCCATGCCACCGCTGAACAAGTGCAAGCGCTCGAACGTATGATGTGCAACGAAGTGCCCATGTTGGGTGATTTTTGCTCGTTGAGTGGAAACACTGAAATTGGCAAAGTCGTGGGCACGACTGGAGAAACTCTCCAAAGTTACCCCTTGGCCATGACGCAGTTGCTCATTACCTACCACTCTTTGAAGGCATCCACTGTGCAGCAGGTGGTCGGAACCTTACGCGCCTAGTCGTCATATTCTAGCTGGCGGATCGCAATGCATCTGTATGCCAATGCATCCCAACCTAAATGCATTCCAATCTTTTGCAAAGGTGCATAGCTTTTTGAGTGTTTAGGGCTGACTTAGCGTCTCCGGTCGCTATCGTTTTGGATCTGTGGGGAGCGATCGCCCCTCTCGATGCGATAACCTGCTCATCCATTAGATCTAGCTCTATGTAGATTGATCGGGCGCGATCGCCCCTCCCATCTCCCTTCCTCTAGGTTGCCTATGCGACTGCTCCAGTTCAGCACCTCCCACTATTGCCGCAAAGCCCGACTTGCCCTAGGCTACAAGCAAATTTCCTATGAGGTTGAGAACCTCACCCCTGGTCTCCATGCCTTGCGGTTACGGCCATTGACCGGGTTAACCACGGTGCCTGTCTTGCAACCAGAATTGCCAGACAGGCCAGAAGTCGTGGCCGACTCTAGCCATATTTTTACCTTTTTAGAGGATCTCCA
>Ga0105044_10010497_pt1 | contig 12641 bp, 10 predicted proteins | sample MAT01_FD_78092 | JGI IMG/M metagenome (GOLD analysis project Ga0105044, IMG submission 78092) | Freshwater microbial communities from Lake Fryxell liftoff mats and glacier meltwater in Antarctica - MAT-01 | ecosystem: Environmental > Aquatic > Freshwater > Ice > Liftoff microbial mat | place...
GCGTGCGCAGTTGCTCGGTAAAGCCGGCGCGTTCCCAGGCCAGGGCACGGTTGCGGTCGGCGGCGGTGACATAGACGATGCGCTTGCGCGGCCCAGCGCCGTATTCGGCGTTCAGTTCACCAGCCGGTTCGGGCACGAAGGCGATCTGGCGGTCACTTCGATCGCGCAGTTCCTGGATGAAGTCATTGTTCACCGCCGTGGAGTAGAAACCGGTCGGGCTGAAGCGGTTGAGGAAGACGTCGCCCTTCTTCAGCGTCAGCAGGCGGCGTTTCCAGGCCGCGCCGATCGGGCTCTCCTGGGTCAGCAGCGGGCGGGTGCCGAACTGGAAGGCGATGGGGCCCAGCTCGGGGTTGTCGATCCAGTCCTGCCATTCCTCCAGCCACCAGACGCCACCGGCCATGATGATGGGGGTTTCGCCCAGGCCGAATTCGCGCATCAGCTTGCGCAGCGCGAGCACCCGCGGCATCGGATCCTCGGGCTTGTTCGGGTCTTCGCTGTTGGAAAGCCCATTATGCCCGCCGGCCAGCCAGGGGTCCTCGTAGACCACGCCGCCAAGCAGGCTGGCTGCTTTGTGATAGGCACGCTTCCATAGCGCCCCAAAGGCGCGGCCGGACGAGACAATGGGGTAGTAGTGCACGTTGAAGCGCTGGGCGATGTCGGCCAGGCGATACGGCATGCCGGCGCCGCAGGTGATGCCGTTGATCAGGCCCTTGGCGCTTTCCAAGATGCCGTTGGCGACCCGTTCGGCCCCGCCCATTTCCCACAGGATGTTCATGTGGACGCGACCGCGGCCGCCCGAGATGTCGTGTGCCCGGCGCGCCTGTTCGATGCCACCCTGGATGCCGTAGGCCACCAGTTCCTCGTGGCGCTCGCGACGGGTTTTGGCGTGGTAGACCTGCGGGATTGGCTTGCCGTCGGCATCGTAGCTGTCGGGGTTGACCGCCGACAGCGTGCCGGCCCCGCCGCCAGCGGCCCAGTGGCCGGCGGTTATGCCGTTCGAAACGGCGACGCCCTTGCCGCCCTCGACCAGCGGCAGCACGTCCACTCCGCCCATGCGGATCGCGTTGATCGCCTTCATCTCGCCCCGATGCCCCGTTGCAGGCAGGCCGACCGCTCGGCCGTGTCACGCACGTGTAGCAAAAGGCTGGTCCGGCGGCGCGTTGGCACCCCCGGACCGGCCTGGTTTAGCGTGTCAGCCTTCGCCGCCAGCGGCTTCGCCGCGGTCGCGGCGCGGCCCGCGATCCCGCTCGCCACCACGGTCGCGATCGCTACGCTCGCTGCGCTCACCGCCGCCAGCCTTGGCGCCGACCTGCTCGGTTATATCGGCGCCCGTGGCTTGGTCGACCACGCGCATCGACAGCTTCACCTTCCCACGGTCATCGAAGCCCAGCACCTTTACCTTCACCGCATCGCCCATGTTGACCACGTCGGTGGTTTTGTTGACGCGGCCCTGCTGCAACTCGCTGATGTGCACCAGCCCATCCTTGGAGCCGAGGAAGTTCACGAAGGCGCCGAACTCGGCGGTTTTCACCACCTTGCCGTTGTAGATAGCACCGAGCTCCGGCTCGGCGACGATGCCGCGGATCCAGTCGATCGCCCGCTGCGCCTTGGCGCTGTCGTTCGATGCCACCTTGATGGTGCCGTCGTCCTCGATGTCGATCTTGCAGCCGGTCTGCTCGACGATCTCGCGGATCACCTTGCCGCCGGTGCCGATGACTTCGCGCACCTTCTCCTTCGGCACCTGGATGATGCTGATGCGCGGCGCGGTTGCGGCCACCTCGGTGCGGTTGCCGGTTAGCGCGCGGGCCATTTCGCCCAGGATGTGCAAGCGCCCACCCTTGGCCTGTTCCAGCGCCACTTCCATGATCTGCATGGTGATGGAGGTGATCTTGATGTCCATCTGCAGGCTGGTGATGCCCTCCTCGGTGCCGGCCACCTTGAAGTCCATGTCACCCAGGTGATCTTCGTCGCCGAGGATGTCGGACAGCACGGCGAAGCCGCGATCCTCCTTGATGAGCCCCATGGCGATGCCCGCCACCGGGCGCAGCAGCGGCACGCCGGCATCCATCAGCGCCAGCGAGGTGCCGCAGACGGTGGCCATCGAGGACGAGCCGTTGCTCTCGGTGATCTCGCTGACCACGCGCATCGTGTAGGGGAAATTGGCCTTGGTCGGCAGCACCGGGTGGATGGCGCGCCAGGCCAGCTTGCCATGGCCGATTTCGCGACGGCCGGGCGAGCCCATGCGGCCGGCCTCGCCCACCGAGTACGGAGGGAAGTTGTAGTGCAGCATGAAGTGCTCGCGGTACTCGCCCGCCAGCGCGTCGATGATCTGCTCGTCCTGGCCGGTGCCCAGGGTGGCGACGCACAGCGCCTGGGTCTCGCCGCGGGTGAACAGGGCGGAACCATGGGCGCGCGGCAGCACGCCCACTTCGGCGACGATGGGGCGCACCGTCTTGGTGTCGCGCCCGTCGATGCGCAGGCCGGTGTCGAGGATGGCGTTGCGGACGATGTCGGCCTCCAGGTCCTTGAACAGGCCCTTTGCCTTGTCGGCTTCCAGCCCCTCGGCGGCCAGGGCGGCGGCGGCGGCCTTCTTGGCGGCGGCGACCTTGTCCTGGCGGACCTGCTTCAGCGGCTCCTTGTAGGCGTCGGTGATCCCAGCACGGGCCAGCGCGTCGACGCGCGCGGAGAGCGTCTTTTGCTCCTGGCTGATTTCCGGCAGCGGCCAGGGGTCCTTGGCGGCAATTTCGGCCAGTTCGATGATCGCCTGGATCACCGGCTGGAAGCCCTCATGGCCGAACTTCAGCGCGCCGAGCATCACATCTTCGGACAGTTCCTGCGCCTCGGATTCCACCATCAGCACGCCCTCGGTGGTGCCGGCGACCACCAGGTCGAGCTTGGATTCGGCAACCTGGGCCGCGGTCGGGTTCAGCACATAGGCGCCGTCGATCAACGCCACGCGGGCGGCGCCGATCGGGCCGAAGAACGGGATGCCGGACAGGGTGAGTGCCGCCGAGCAGCCGATCATGGCGACGATGTCGGGGTCGTTCTCCAGGTCATGGCTGAGCACGGTGGCGACCACCTGGACCTCATTTCGGAACCCCTGGGGAAACAGCGGGCGGATCGGGCGGTCGATCAGGCGGGAGACCAGGGTCTCCTTCTCGGTCGGGCGGCCTTCGCGCTTGAAGAAGCCACCGGGGATCTTGCCGGCGGCGAAGGTCTTTTCCTGATAGTTCACGGTCAGCGGGAAGAAATCCTGGCCCGGCTTGGCACTGCGCACGCCGACGGCGGTGCATAGCACGATGGTGTCGCCGTAGCTGGCCAGCACCGAGCCATCGGCCTGGCGGGCGATCTTGCCGGTTTCGAGCACGAGCTTGCGCCCGCCCCAGTCGAGTTCCTTGCGGAAGTAGTTGAACATCGTCGAATCCTTCATGGATGGCGACGCCGCGAACCCGCAGTCCCGCTCGGCTTCCTGCGCGGAAGACGGCGTCTCGGGCGGCATGGGGCGGTCCACAGGCGCAATGCGTGGGGATCCGCGGTGCCGAGGGGAGCCCCTCGGCGACCATGTTGCCGGAAACGCCGTTCTGCCTTCCGCGAGCGGGAATGCGAACGCTGTCCTGACGGTCCGCCACATCGGCGGTGTTCGGGGAATGTTCCCCGAATTGGTCATACCCCGGGGCCACCATGGCGCCGGGGTCAGTTTTGCCCTGTCGTCGTCGCGCCTAATATCAAACGCGGCGCGGGACAACCAGCGTGGCCTGGGAAGGGCAGGGGGGCGCCCCGCCAACCCAGCGGTTTCGTCCTGGCCTAGCGGCGCAGGCCGAGCTTGCCGATCAGCGCCTCATAGCGGCCCTGATCCTTGTTCTTGAGATAGTCGAGCAGGCGGCGGCGGCGGCCCACCAGCATCAACAGGCCGCGGCGGCTATGAAAATCCTTGGCATGGATTTTCAGGTGCTCGGTCAGCATGGTGACCCGCGCCGTGATCAGGGCCACCTGAACCTCCGGGCTGCCGGTGTCGTTGGTGGAGGTTGCATGGGTCTTGATGAGAGCCGCGCGGCTCTCGGCGGTGATCGACGACATCGGGGTACTCCTGAACGGGGTTGAGAGGGCGCGTGCGGGCTAAAGAAGCCGTTCGGGTTTCAGCCAGCCATCCTGCAGCCGGCACAGCCCGATCACGCGGCTCCCCGCCATGGCGCGGGCCAGGCCCCCATCGGGGTCGGCCGCCCGTGGAATGCGGCCCATCAACGCAACCAGGCTGATTGCCTGGCCATGCGACAGGTCGGAGGCTTCTGCATCGGTCAGGGCCAGCGCCGGGATGTCGGCCAGCGCGGTCGCGACCTCAAGCAGGAAGTCCGGGGAAGTCGGCGGGGTATCCTCCGCCCGGGACAGTTTGTCCAGCGGAATCGCTTGCGATTCGGTAAAGGGACCCACGCGCAGGCGGCGTAGTGCCGCGATATGGCCCAGCGAGCCGCAGGCCACCGCTAGGTCGCGCGCCAGGCTGCGCATGTAGACGCCCTTGCCCGACTGCACCTCGAACACGCTGTGGTCGGGGTCGAGATGCTCGATCAGATCGAAGCGGTCGACGCGCGCCGGGCGGGGTTCCAGCACCGGTGGGCGGCCCTCGCGCGCCATGTCGTAGGCGCGCTCGCCGGCCACCTTGATGGCGGAATACACGGGTGGAATCTGCATGATGTCCCCGCGCAAGGCGGGCAGGGCGGCCGCGATCTGCGCGTCGGTGGGCCGCACGTCGGTGGTGGCGGTGACCGCGCCATCGGCATCGTCGGTGTCGCGCGCCTCGCCCCAGCGCAGGGTGAAGCGGTAGAGCTTGGTGCCGTCCATCACATAGGGCACGGTCTTGGTGGCCGCCCCGAAGGCGACCGGCAGCAGCCCGGTGGCCAGTGGATCGAGCGTGCCGCCATGCCCCGCCTTCTGGGCGTCGAACCAGCGGCGCACGCGGTTGACCACATCGGTGCTGGTGAGGCCCGCGGGCTTGTCGACGATCAGCCAGCCGTCGAGCGGGCGGCCGCGGGGTTTACGGTGGCGCATGGTGTTTCCTTGGGTGTCGAGCGGGCAATGCCGTGCGGACAAGGCCCCAGCTATTGGCTACAGGATACCGGCAGCCTGTCTTGCATAGGTGAAATACGCAGCCCGCCTACCGGTGCATTCGGCCGCGAGATCGAGTTCGAGATCGTCGGTCAGAAGCATGGCATGCTTGTCGCCCGCCAGGAGCACGGTCACACCGGTTAGGTCGAGGCACACGGATTCCGGCTGGTTCGCCGCCTGAGCGCTCGGCACATACTGCTCCGCAAGGAGGTTGAATGCGGCGGTGTCGTAGCGCTTGAGGCGTTTGTGAATCCCGACCAGTTCGGGCACGGGAAGTCCGACCACAAGCAGCACCAGCAGGTTGGCATCGAGAATGACGTCGCGGCCGCTCAATGCTGGGCAAGCGCGCGATGCCGCACCGCAAGAACGCGGCCACTCGCATCCGAGATGACGACAATCTTATACGTCCGCCGGCGCGCCAGACCGGCCGCCGCAGCGAATGTCCCTTGGCCGTCCCATGGCCGCGCGAACCCAATGGTGACTTGCCACTCGTCACGTTTCTCGTCGAACTCGATCTCTTCAAGCCCGACATTCGTTATGTCTTCTGGCGCAAACAGGTCGCTCACATGCTGCTTGGCAACGACCACCGCGTGCTTGACCTCCATCGCCTATGCCTCCTCGTCCGGTGCGTTGAGATCCCGCGCCACATCCGGCGCGCGCAGCAATTTGTCCACATGCATCGCATAGTCGATGCTGGTGTCGGCCTGGAACGACAAATCCGGGGCCACGCGCAGGCGCAGCGCCTTGGCCACCTGGCCGCGCAGGAACGGCGCCGCACGTTTCAGCGCCGGCAGTTTTTCACCGACATCGGAACGCCCAAGCCGGGTGACGAACGCGGTGGCGCGTCGGAGGTCGGGCCCGATCCGCACTTCGGTCACCGTGATGACGACGTCGGCCAGGGCCGGGTCGCGGATTTCGCCGCGCCCGAACACGCCAGCCAGCACGTGGCGGATTTCCTCCGCCACGCGCAACTGTCGCTGGGTGGGTGCCTTGGCTGAAGGAGCAGTCAGCCTCAACCCGGCACCATCTCGATTTCGAAGCACTCCACCACATCGCCCTCGCGCAGGTCGTTGTAGTTGGCGAAGGACAGGCCGCACTCGTAGCCGCGGGCCACCTCGCGCACATCGTCCTTGAAGCGTTTCAGCTGGGTCAGTTCGCCGTTGTGGATCACCACGCCCTCGCGCAGCAGCCGCACGCCGGCGCCGCGCTTGACCACGCCTTCGGTGATCATGCAGCCAGCGACCTTGCCGGTTTTGGTGATGTCGAACACGCGGCGGATTTCGGCATAGCCCAGGAACCGCTCGCGGGCCTTCGGCGCCACCTTGCCGCGCACCAGCTTCTCGATATCGTCTGCCACGTCGTAGATGATCGAGTAGTAGCTGATAGCCACCCCGTCGCGCTGCGCCATCTCGCGAGCCTGGGAGGTGGCGCGCACGTTGAACGCCACGATCACCGCCTGCGATGCCTTGGCCAGCTGGATGTCGCTTTCGGTGATCTGGCCAACGCCGGCGATCAGCACCCGAACGCGGACCTCCTCATGCGCCAGCTTGGTGACCGTGGCGGTGATCGCCTCGGCACTGCCTTGCATGTCGGCCTTGATGACGATCGCCACTTCTTTCTGTGCGCCGGCCTGGATTCGGGCGAGCATCTCGTCGAGCGTGCCGCGCGATGCCGTCATCGCGCCGGCCGCCTTGTCGCGCAGCTTGCGCTGGCGGAACTCGCTGATTTCGCGGGCGCGGCTTTCGTTCTCCACCACCACGAAGGGCTCGCCCGCCGACGGCACGCCGCCCAGGCCCAGGATTTCCACCGGGGTCGACGGCGGCGCGTAGCGCATCTGCTTGCCCTTATCGTCGAGCATGGCCCGCACGCGGCCCCACTCGGCGCCGGCGACCACGATGTCGCCCTGGAACAGGGTGCCGTTCTGCACCAGCACGGTCGCAACCGGGCCACGGCCACGGTCGAGGCGGCTTTCCACCACGCTGCCTTCGGCGGACCGCTCGGGGTTGGCCTTCAGGTCGAGCAGTTCGGCTTGCAGCAGGATCGCCTCCTCCAGCTTCTCGATGCCGAGGCGCTGGGTGGCGGAAACTTCGACGTCCTGGGTTTCGCCGCCCATGTCCTCGACCACGATCTCGTGGCTCAGCAGTTCCTGGCGCACCCGGGTGGGGTTGGCGTCGGGTTTGTCCATCTTGTTGATGGCCACGATGATCGGCGCGCCGGCCGCCTTGGCGTGGCGGATTGCCTCGATCGTCTGCGGCATCACGCCGTCATCGGCGGCCACCACCAGCACCACGATGTCGGTCACCGAGGCACCGCGCGAGCGCATGGCGGTGAAAGCCTCGTGGCCCGGTGTGTCGATGAAGGTGATGGAACTGCCGTTCGGCAGTGCCACGCTATAGGCGCCGATGTGCTGGGTGATGCCGCCGGCCTCGCGGCTGGCCACGTCGGTTGCGCGCAGCGCGTCAAGCAGGCTGGTCTTGCCATGGTCGACATGGCCCATGACGGTGACAACGGGTGGGCGCGGGATCAGGTCGGTGTCGATATCGACATCGCCCTCCAGCCCCTGCTCCACGTCGTCCTCGCTGACGCGCTTCACCTTGTGGCCGAATTCCTGCACCACCAGCTCGGCGGTGTCGGCATCGAGGCTCTGGGTGATGGTTGCCATAACGCCGAGCTTCATCAGCGCCTTGATCACGTCCGGCCCGCGGGCCGCCATGCGGTTGGCGAGTTCCTGCACCGTGATGGTGTCGGGCAGCACGACCTCGCGCACCACCTTCACCTGGTCGGAGCGCAGGCGCTCCAACTCGGCCTGGCGGCGCTCGCGCTCGCGCTGGCGGCGCACCGAGGCCAGGCTGCGGACGCGGTCGTCCTCGCCCTCGATGGCGGCGAGCACGTCGATCCGGCCGGTGCGGCGGCGGTCATCGGTGCCCTTCTTGGGGGCGACGACCGGCGGTTTGCGGGCGGGTATCATGGTGCCGCCCGGGCCGGGGCGGCGGATCGGGCGCGACTCCTCCTCCTCCTCCACCACGCGGGCGCGCAGCCGCAGCGTTTCGCCGGCGGTCGGGGCGGGGGTGGCCGGGGTGGTGGCCGGGCGCGCGGCGCGGCGCGGTTCCTCGGTTTCGCGCGCCACTGGGGCCGCGGTGCGCGCGACGGTTGCGGCTTCCTCGGCAGCGCGGAGCGTCTCGGCTTCGGCGCGGGCGCGCGCCTGTTCCTCGGCGGTGCGGCGGGCTTCCTCCTCGGCGACCTTGCGGGCGTCCTCATCGCGCCGGCGAGCTTCCTCGGCGGCCGACAGGATCGAGATCTTTTCCTGTTCACGCCGCTCGGCGTCGCGTTTGGCGGTATCGCGCTGCTGTTCGAGCAGCGCGCGCTGGCGAGCAGCCAATTCGGTCGCCGTCAGGGCGCGACCACCCGCGCCTGGCCGTGCGCCAATGCCGCCGGTCGGCCGTGGCGCGTTGGGCGCGGCACTGCCGGAAGCGGCCACCGGCGCGCCCGTGGGTGCTACTGGTCCGGGCGCACGCTTCTTGCGCACCTCGACCTGCACCACCTTGGATCGGCCATGGCTGAAACTCTGCCGCACGGATCCGGCATCCACGGTCCGGCCCAACTCCATGCGTCCCGCCGGACGCAGCGAGAGTCTGCCCTTGCCCGCGTCCTGGTCGTTGCCTTCGCTCATCTACCCGCCTGTGTCTTTCACCATGCCCCCGGCCGCGCCGGGCGCATCATCCCGGCCCGCATCCTGTCCGGCAGCGCCGGGGGGTGAGGGCCTTGCCACGGCCAGGGGGGTGTTTCGCACCCCCGCCAGTCGCTCCGCTTCGTTCAGCACCCGCTCGGCTAGCCGGCCGGGCAAAAGCACCACATGCACCGCGTGGTCACGGCCGAACACGCCACCCAGTTGCGCCGCTTCCAATGGGGCCACCACCGGCACCCGACCGTTCCATCCGCCCAGAAAGCGTTGCCGTTCCTCTGGGCTGCCGTCGCTCGCCTGCACCACCAAACCGGCGCGTCCGCCGTTCAACCACTCCCGCGCCTTGCTGAACCCGGACACCGCTTGCCCGGCGCGTCGGGCAAGGCCCAGGGTTTCGCCGACCCGTCGCATGAGCGCAGCAGCAAGGCCGGACGAAAGATCGGGCGATACCGTCACCGGGCAGCGTGCCGCCCTGGCGAAAGCGCCCCGCGTCCGGGCAGTTTCTATCACATCCCCTCGCGCGCTCAACCATATTCCCCGTCCGGGCAGCGTTGCGGCCAGGTCGGGAACAACCACCGCCAGTTTGCGCCCCGCCGCCGGGTCGGCCGGCACAACGACGAAGCGGATCATCCGCTCTTTCGCCAGCCGTTCGCGCGTGACGATGCAGCGGCGCAGCGGGCCCCGCTCGGGCTCGTCGGCGTCGCTGTCGTCGCCCGCGACGCCCTCGGTGCCAGTGCTGGCGTCGGATGCGGCCTCAGTCGTGGTTCGCCTCCTGCGTTGTCGTGCCTGCCTCGCCGGCGGTGGCGCCGCCATCCTCGTTATCGAACCAGTGGGCGCGGGCGGCCATTATCACCGCGTTGGCTGTTTCTTCGTCCATCGCATCGGCGCCGAAGACCTCGATGAGTTCGTCCGAGGCCAGGTCGGCCAGGTCGTCGAGCGTTTTCACGCCCTTCTCGCCCAGTGCCACCAGCATCGCTGGCGTGAAGGTTTCGATGGCCGCCACCTCGTCGGTGACGCCAAGTTCGATGCGCTTATCGTTCAGCTCGTTGTCGCGCTTCAACAGATGGGCCTCGGCCCGGCGGATCAGTTCCTCGGCCACCGACTCGTCGAAGCCCTCGATGTCGGCCATCTCCTCCATCGGGGTGAAGGCCAGTTCCTCGATGGTGTTGAAGCCCTCGGTCACCAGCAGCCCGGCGATCACGTCGTCCACATCCAGCGCCTCGACAAACAGCCCGGTGCGGCGGCGGAACTCCTCCTGGCGGCGCTCGCTCTCCTCCGCCTCGGTCAGGATGTCGATGTCCCAGCGGGTCAACTGGCTGGCCAGGCGCACGTTCTGGCCGCGCCGGCCGATCGCCAGCGAAAGTTGTTCGTCGGGCACCACCACCTCGCAGCGCCCGGCTTCCTCGTCGAGCACCACCTTGCTCACCTCGGCGGGCGCCAGCGCGTTCACCACGAAGGTTGCGGTGTTGGGCGACCAGGGGATGATGTCGATTTTCTCGCCCTGCAGTTCCTGCACCACCGCCTGCACCCGGCTGCCGCGCATGCCGACGCAGGCGCCGACCGGGTCGATCGAGGAGTCGCGGCTGATCACCGCCATCTTGGCGCGGCTGCCGGGATCGCGGCTGACCGCCTTGATCTCGATGATGCCGTCGTAGATTTCAGGCACCTCCTGCGCGAACAGCTTGGCCAGGAAGCCGGGATGGGTGCGGCTGAGGAAGATCTGCGGCCCGCGCACTTCCTCGCGCACGTCGAAGATATAGGCGCGCACCCGGTCGCCGTTGCGGAAGCTTTCGCGCGGGATCAGCTCGTCGCGGCGCAACAGTGCCTCGGCGCGGCCCACCTCCACCATCAGGTTGCCGTACTCGGTGCGCTTGACCACGCCGTTGATGACCTCGCCGACGCGGTCCTTGAACTCGTCGAACTGCTTCCTGCGCTCGTACTCGCGCACCCGCTGCACGATCACCTGCTTGGCGGTCTGGGCGGCGATGCGGCCGAAATCGATTGGCGGCAGGGGGTCGACGATGAAGTCGCCGATCCCCTTCTCGGGGAACAGCTTCTTGGCGATCGCAGCCGGCATCTGCGTTTCTTCGTTCTCCACCGCCTCGACGATCTCGGTCCAGCGCGACAGGCGCACATCGCCGGTCTTTTTGTCGATGGTGGCGCGGATGTCCTTCTCGTGGCCGTACTTGGCGCGGCCGGCCTTCTGGATGGCCTGTTCCATCGCCTCCAGCACCTCGTCGCGCTCGATCGATTTCTCGCGCGCGACGGCGTCGGCGACCAGCAGCAATTCAGGGCGGGCGATCGAGGTATCCATGGTCGTGCCTCTTGCGTGGGACGCGGGTGGACGGGTCAATTCGGGGTCGCTGCCTGCGCGGTGGCGGCGATGAGGGCGTCGGTCAGCACCAGTTTGGCGCGGCGAATGTCGGCCAACGGCAGGGCAAGCTCGGCGCCGTCGTCCAGCCGCAAGCGGGCATGGCTCTCGTCGGCGCCCAGCACCACGCCGGAGATGCGCCGCCGGCCTTCAAGCGGCACCGACATTTCGGCACGCGCCAGGTGGCCGGCGAAGCGGTTCCAGTCCTTCACCCGGGTCAGCGGGCGATCAATGCCGGGCGACGACACCTCCAGCGTCCAGGCACCGGGCACGATGTCGGCCACGTCCAGCACGGCACCCATCGCCTGGCTGATCGCCTCGCAATCGGCGACCTTGATCGGCGCGCCGTCGGCACGGTCGGCCATCACTTGTACCGTCGGCCGCTCGCGCCCCAGCACCGCCACGCGCACCAGTTCGAAGCCCATGTCCACCATGGATGGCGCTATGGCATCGGCAATCCGGCCCTCAAGGCCCGAATTGCGCGGCAGGTCATCGCTGGGCTGATCATTCACCATAACAAAAAAGGCGGCCCGTTAAGGCCACCCCCCGTTGCAGACCGGAAGATATGAAGAGGCGCATATAGGCCAGTGATCATTCAAAGGCAAGGTCGGCCCGAAGGGCAAGATCAGCGCGGCACCAGCAGCGAGACGTCCAGCCCGCCGTCCGATCGCGTCCCGCCGCGCAGCAGCCTTATTTCAGAGCGTGTGTCGTTCAGCTTTGCCACGGCCGCTTCGTGCCGCGGCGTTCCTCGGCGGGTCACGAGCCACACGCTCTGGCCAGTCGCCAGCACGGGCACGTCCGCGGCGCCGATAAAGGTGCCCGGAAAATCGCGATACCAACGTCCATCGGGCCGCCCGAACACCGCATATGGCCCAGGCTGCCAGCCGTAGTGCAGCAACAACAGCGCCGTCGGTGCCGGCGTCAGCACGATCGCATCCCCCGGCTGCATCCGCTCGCGCAGCAACGCGGCAACGTGCGGCCACGGCTCGGCGGATGCGACCGGCCGCCAGAACGGCACCGCGTAGACCTGCGCCACCACCAGCACCGCCGCCACAACCACGCCCGCGGAGCGCAACCAGCCCAGCGCCACCGCCACCAGCACGATATGGATGGGAACCAGCCACAGCAGCACCCGTCCGTTCATCAGCGGCCGCCATTGGCTGATGGCCCAGGTGACCGCCGGCACGCCGGCCAGCACCACCACGGCAATCCCGATGCCTATCCAGCGGTCGAGCCCCCGCCGCCGCACCAAGCATAGCAGCCCCAGCGCGCCAAGGCCGGCGAACACCAGGTCGGCCAGCGGCTGTGGCCAGGTGACCCATGGCAGGCCGACGACTTTCTGTACGGCATAGCGCAGATCTGCCGTACTGGGCGTGGCGATCCAGAAGCGCGCAAGGTCGCCGGTTGTCTGCGTCAGCACGGTCGGCAGCCAATACAGCCAGGCGCCAGCAACCAGGGCTTGGGTGACCAGCCAGCGCCGCACCAGCC
>Ga0105044_10010498_pt1 | contig 12639 bp, 7 predicted proteins | sample MAT01_FD_78092 | JGI IMG/M metagenome (GOLD analysis project Ga0105044, IMG submission 78092) | Freshwater microbial communities from Lake Fryxell liftoff mats and glacier meltwater in Antarctica - MAT-01 | ecosystem: Environmental > Aquatic > Freshwater > Ice > Liftoff microbial mat | place...
CAATTACTTCAACAAGATCTCTGATATCGACAAATCCATTGCTGCCTGATGGGCAATATTTCATGCCAGCCTCAGCTTGTTCAACAAATACAGCGGTTTGTAATTCGTATTCTGGTGGCCCAATAATAATTGATGGAGCTATTATTACAGCATCGAGTCCCTCTGTTATTCCTCGATGAACTTCTAACTCTCCATACCATTTGCTTTCAGCATAATCTGTAATGAATCCCTCAGGATCCGGGATGGCAATATCATCCAATAAAGGATTTGTTTCATGAAATCCAATAGCTGCTGTGCTGCTTATGTGAATCAAACGAGTAGAATGATTGATTGCTGCATCTACTAAATGGCCTGTTGCCTTCTGGTTCGTTGTAAATAGTGATTGTCTTTCCCATGTTTGATAACTTACCAATCCTGCACAATGAATAATTAAATCTGCCCATTCTGCAATTTCATCCAGAAATAATGTATCCCGAATATCTCCAATAAACAACTCATTCTCAATTGATTTTTCTGCGGGTTTCGGAATTTCACGATATACACCTTTGATTTTTAGTCCATTGATTTGTGATAAATGCTTAAGAACCGCCTTACCCAAACCGCGCGAAGCACCAGTGACAACTACTTTCATATCTTGGTTCATGCAATGCTTTTTTTATGAAAATATACTGCACCTGCGCAATGGTCAGCAGAGGCACCTGTAACAACTTTTAGGACATTATTCTGCTGATTCAAACGCAGTAAACCCATCAAAGCCATGAGCAAACATTCCTTAAAATCTACCAGTTTATTATCTGGAAACAACACGTCGGCCTTAATGCATCCCGTCCGAATAAGGTCAAGGAGATATAAATTGTGCGCACCTCCACCTGTAATGAGAACCTTAGGAGTTGTCTTTGTAAAAGTGTTTATACTGTTTATAATCTGTTCAGCCAAATGTTTGGTCATTGTAGCAATTGCAATAGGAGCTAAAATATCTTTGGGAAACAAGCCCAAAAAATCATCCATTACTTGCTGGTTGCTCAAGGATTTCGGTGGTTCTTTGTTATAATAACTCCATTGGTTCAGGATATTCGATAGTTGAAAATCTATGGAGTTGTTTTGAGCAATTTCGCCTTTGTTGTCGTAATTCTTGCCAAGTTTTTGCGAAAAGTGATTCAGGATTTGATTGCAAGGGCACAAGTCGAATGCTTTGGCAACAAAGCCTTTTTCAAGATGCGTTACATTGGCTATTCCTCCCAGATTAAAGATCATGTCACACTCAGGGAAACAGTATTGGTCAACTATCGGTGCAAAAGGTGCGCCTTGTCCACCTAAAGCAACATCAGAACTTCGAAAATCACCAATGGTTATCATTTTGGTCTTGGCAGCTGTGCTTCCTGGGTGACCTATCTGAAGTGTAAAACCCTTTGAAGGTTCATGAAAAACTGTATGTCCGTGTAGAGCTACAAAATCAGGTTCGATTCCTGCTCTGCTACAAAAGTCTAAAACAATATCAGCAGTATAAGTGCCGAATTTCCGATCCAAGTCAATCAAATCCATAGAGGATAGATAGCTTGCATTTTTCAGTTGCTCCTTCCACATATCACTAAAAGCATAGGTGGCGCCTGATTCAATGGTCCATTCGACCAAGTGAAAAGAATCTCCACTGCCATCTGTGGTAAATTTACAATGCGCAATATCCATTCCGTCTAGGGAACTTCCGGACATCAATCCCAATACATCCCAATTCCTCATTTTTTCCAGATCGGATTCAGAGTGGTGGTGTACTGAGCAACGGCTTTAATTTCCTTGCTTGTCAGGATTCCCTTGTAAGGAGTCATCAAGCCTTTGCCATTTGTGATTTGATTGATTCTTTCCTCTATGGAAGTACTTGAAATGCTCAAATCTTTTGCGCCATTAAGTGCCAGCTTACCATCTTGCCCATGGCATAAAACGCAGTACTTTTGGAATATTTGCTTGCCGTCCGAAGCCACTAGTTGATCGGCTGTCTGAGGATTTTCAGAAGCGCAAGCTGCTATAAGCCAAATGCTAAAAATGAGCAGAGTTGAAATGCATGATTTAATCACAATAGAATTTATGAGTGAAACAGAAATATAAAGATAGAGTTTAGTGGCAACTATTTTTGTACTTAGAGTTATTTTCTGTGATGGGGATGATTTCAGCGATTAGCCATTTGCTCTTGGCTGTTGGCTGGCCGAATTACGAATTACAATTTACAAATTACGATTGAAGGGAAACGAAAGACGATGGATGGCGATTGGCGCTTAGCCTTTGGCTGTTGGCTGTTGGCCAGAAAAATTACGAATTACAATTTACAAATTACGATTGGAAAAACCGAAGGCGTTTTCCCACCTAATCGACTAAACCTCTAAACGACTAAACGACTCAACAAAATAAGCGATTGGCCTTTAGCCTCAACCTCAGCCTCAACCTCAGCCTCTGCCTCAGCCTTAACCTCCACAAATAAACGTATCAACAAATTTCACAAAACAATTGACAGAATATTTGGATAAATGACGGATTAGTTATATCATTGTTTTATCAATTGATGAGTACCTCTAGTCGTGCTTTTTGCCAATAGAGGACTTGGCAGGCCTTTGCAATACTGTTAACTACGATTTTCAAATCTGAAACTGTCTTTAATTTTTTATAACTTAAAACCGTCCATGATGAAAAACAAAGTTCTCGGTAGTTGGGCTCATAATTTGAGCGGCCAATTATCAATTTATTCCAAACAAAATGCGTTAAATAGTATCAAAAACGCAATTAAACTCGCGAGGGGGGGGTAGCTCTCTTCCTGACTAGTTTTTTACTTTGTGCCAATTTGAATGCTCAAGAAATTTGCGAACCAGTAACACCCGCCTGGCAACAGTCTTGTTATTATGACGGTTGGGGCCAAATCAGTGGTCAAGTATTATGTATCAACTATACTGAATCTGAAATCACCAATGTCAGCACAATTAATACAAGCGGCTATTTAGATTTTGCAATCACTGGCACATTGATTGTCAATGTTGATTTTGCATTTCCTTCAAATTCAAGAATATTAATGAATGGATAGGTCAAGAATCATTGTTCAAGGCGGAAAGAGGTTAAGTTTTGGGAGTAATGTCCAGATAAGATCTTGCGCCCGAATGTGGAGAGGAATTGTAGTTGAGGATGGCGGACAAGTCAGTTTTCGCCCAAATTGCACATTTAGAGATGCTAACGTGGCTTTACAATTCCTTGGAGGAGGTAGCTTGTCTCTTAATTCTTGCTCCTTTGTAGGTAACAAGCGGGTAATTGATACCGGAATTGGGGGCATCAATTCTATAAATTCTGTCAATAACGCAGGAATGATAGTTGGTTGTTATTTCAATTCAGGCTTGTTTAAGCCAAGTGATTTTCCGACATTTATCCAAAATTGCGCTATAAATTTAGGTAATACCTCAGACTTTTTTATTGGTGTTAACTCACAACAAGCTGACGTGGGTCTTGTGAATATTTTTGAGGGTTACGATCATGGAATCTATGCTAATTTCGTCAACAATTTGTTGGTTCGTAATTCAAGGTTCATCAATAATGGTAATCAACCTCTACCTTGGGGTATTTTTTTGAATAGATCAAACGGCGTTATGGCTGGATTAGGTCAAGCTGAAGCTGCACCTGCCATGTTTATGAATAGAAATGGAGTACTTGGTGATAGATCAACATTCAGAATCCAGAATGCTAGATTTTTTAATTCTGTTGTAGGAGTTGGAGCAACCAATGGTAACAATCAATCATTGAGGGTTGCTGATAATTCATTTAGGAATTGTGAAACTGGAGTTAACAAGACTTGGTGTTCAAATTATACAACAAGGATTACTGGAAGCATCTATAATGCTAGCCAAAATACGCTGATACAAAACCCATTAAATAATGCGAGCTTTGTAAGAATAGTTAACAGCCCCAATGCAATAAATGATGATAGAGTAATCGGAAATATCTTTACAGGATTGCGCACGACAAGTCACATGGGAGTAAGTGTTGTTGGAGGTGGAAGGACACAAGTTAATTTCAACTTTATTACGCTACAATCCAATTCTCCTCAGTTTCGTGCTATACGTTTTGAAAACAACCATAGCAATGCTACATTAAGAAATAATGTGCTTACTGGAGCAGTTGTTATTGGTGCGCCAGATAATAATATTGGTATTGCATTAGAAAATTCAAGTTTGAGCTTCATAGAATGTAATAACTTAGCGGCTTTCCCAAGCGGATTTAGATTTGAGGGTGCATGTCAAATGACCAATCACTTAACCAATGATATGGGTAACCATGGGAATGCAATAAGAGTCATAGGTGCTGCTAATACGCAGATAGGTATTCAAATAGACAAGGGCAATAGATTTCTAGGTGTGCCAGTTTCAACAGAAGCGGCTATTCAGCAATCAGATAAATTTTCAACTACTTTTAGCAGATACGAAGTTCGCAATCAGAATTTAATGACGCCTCAACAAATAAACGAATTTTGGCCTTTAACCTGGGCACCTGCTGATTTTTTTGGACCTTCATCCCTCGGCTCTCTGCCGTTTTGCGCTGATCCAAGTTTTAATGGACATGATTGGACTGAAATTGAGCAGCAAATTGTTGAAGGTGGATTCAATACCAGCAATGGCATTCCATTAATTAATGCTTGGTCATCAAGATGGACACTCAACGAATATTTGACTGGCAATCCAAATCTGCTAGGAACAAGCAATATTATTTTGAATTGGTATAATGCCGAACAATTGACTCCTAGAGGCAAATTGTTTAAAATTGCCAAAGGGATTGAAAATCTTGAAACACCCACATCTTCTCAAAAGGCAACAATTGACCAGAATCAAGAACAGTATTTTATACTCAATGACCAGCTTCAGGGCTTATTTGATAATCTGGCAAATACCACTGACAGTTTATTGCGCATACCTATTATTGGTTCAATCAATACCAAACGAAGCCAAATCAATAGCAATGCCATTGCCACGAGTATCATAAGAGACTCTATCCAAGCTTTGGTTCCCAGTAAATTGGCAGTTATGAGTTCAGGTTTCAATTCAATTGTAGCTGGGAATATCATAGAACAAAAGCTGAAGGATGTCCAAGGAGTATTGTTGGCTGTGTTTGCCACGCCTAATTATACGATCACGCCAACACAAACCGCCCAATTGACAACTATAGCTAACAGTTGTGCTTGGACAGATGGAAGAGGTGTTTTGGATGCAAGAAGCATATTGCTAAGAGACAATGCTATATTGACATGGGATGATGCAACGATCTGTACTGGTCAATACCGCTTGGAAACGCCTGAAACAGGCAGCCCGTCGGTTTCAGTATTTCCCAATCCAAGTTCAGACAATAGGATATACATAAAAGTAAATGGAATAGAAACCATAACTATTCATTCCATTGAGATCTATTCATCCAATGGTACATTGGTAGCTAGTACAAACACCACAGGCAAGCAGATAGAAGAAATAAATACCAATGGCTTATCCAATGGTGTTTATTACGCCAAAGTAACACTTAATTCTGGAAGGGTTGATCATGTAAAATTTGTTAAACAATAGCTTTCGATACAACAGGCAGACCTTGATTGAACATCATGGTCTGCTATCTTTAATAGATCAAATGAAAAAGATACTTCTTTTACTATATTGGGTATTTATTACTACCACATCATATGCTCAAAAGGATGACTTTATCTGGTTAAATGGTACTTATGTTGATAGTCCTGTATATGGCTATACGAATGGAACCAAGCTAGACTTCAATACGGAGCCACCGACCATGAGTAAGGAGTTACTAGAAAGATATTCCTCATTTTTTTACACCATGATGGCCCAATGCGATACAGCAGGTAAATTGTTATTTTATAGCAATGGCATGCGTATGGTAAACTCAGACTATAAGTTGATGATGAATGGTGACAGCATCAATCCGGGTACCCAATGGGATATTTGGTGGAATGGCGGTATCCCACCGGCAGTGGGAGGATACAACGCAAGCCAAGGGATGATCAGTTTGTCATATCCAGGTTCTGATAAGTATTTGGTGGTGCATCAAGCATGGCACAATAATTTGCAAGAGATTAAAGGAACTCACCGAAGTTATACTTATTTAACCGAGATTGATACCAAGGACAACAAACAAGTAGTAAAATATAAGAATAAGCTAATCAATGGGAGCTTAAGGCAAAGTCAATTCACTGCATGCCGAGCGGCGGATGGGGCATCATGGATACTGGGTATGTTTGTTTTGGACACCAAGGAGCAACAGATGGTTGGAATTGACAAAGATGGGGAGGTAGTGAGTTTGAGCAAATTTAAGTTTAACCATCCTTATTTCCAGGGATGCTGCATAGGTCCATCGCACTTTAACAATATTGGCGATGCCTACTTTAGTCTAGAATTCTTAGCTGATACTTTAGGTGCACCATGTAAGTTGTGGCGTTATGACTTTGACCGTTGTTCAGGCCTACTGTCAAATGAACGATCTTATGATGTGGGTAAAGCCAATGGATTCAGCTTATCAACTTCACATGATGGGAAATTCTTGTATTATAGTGTTGGACGCAAGCTAATGCAAATGGAATTGGCAACAGAAGATATAGTCGAAGTTGGCAATGACAATGGCACAAAGTGTGGCGATTTTGGAAATGGGTTTGCAGTTTCACAGCTGGGTCCAGATGGCAGGTTGTACCTATCAACCAATGGAGGGTCAGACTGCATGAGCGTAGTTGATTATCCATACAAGAAAGGAAAGGCATGTGGAATGAGATTGTATGGAATAAAATATCCTACTCCATTAAATGTATGGCCTGGGATGCCCAATAACCCAAACTACCGACTAGGCCCCATAGATGGAAGCCCGTGTGATAGCTTAGGTATAGACAATATTCCTGAAGCTAGATTCCGTAAATCAAGCGGTACCGATACGATTATATTTACAGATTTGAGTTATGGAGAGCCTGATGAATGGTATTGGGAGTTTGGAGATGGAAGTACATCCAATGAGCGATTCCCAGAGCATGTTTATTCAACATCGGGTATCTATAATGTCTGCTTAACGGTGACCAATGAGAATGGAAGCAGCAGTACATGTCAGGATGTGAAGACAGCAGTTTATGAGCTGACAGAAGATAAAAGTGGAATGTTATCCATTTTTCCCAACCCAGCCAAGGATCATGTATCATTTGGTTCTAACACATTATCATGGGAGGCATTTCCAGCCACGATGAATATGTACGATATTTTAGGAAGATTGGTATTGTCCCAACCGATACAATATGCTACGGATGTGGTGGATATATCAGCATTAGGAGCTGGAGTTTATACGTGGAGCCTAGATAAGAACAACCGTATCTATGGTCAAGGAAAGCTGGTGGTGGAGCGGTAAGTTTCGTAGGTATGATTTTGGCGATTGGCAATTAGCTCTTGGCCTTTGGCATTTGGCAGAATTACGAATTACAATTGACGAATTACGATTGAAGAAACGAAATACTTTGTGCTTCATAAACATCATAACATCTAAACAAAGCTATTCCTTTCCCCATTCAAAGGAGTTAACTTTTAGCCCTGCAAGCTGAAGTGCACGGTCAGTTACGGTGCGTATTATTGAATCAGTGTCTTTTGGTTCGCTATAAAAGGAAGGTATGGCTGGGCAAATAATGCCTCCGGCCAGGGTTATTGTTTCCATATTCCGGATATGGATGAGATTGAAAGGAGTTTCACGAAGTATTACGACTAGTTTTTTGCGTTCTTTGAGCATTACATCTGCTCCACGGGTACTTAAATCACCTGATACGCCAGCAGCAATTCGGCCCAATAAGCCTGCAGAGCAAGGGCAGATGATCATTGCATCGTATCCAGCGCTTCCACTTGCAAAAGGTGCATTAAAATCTTGAGCATCGTACCATTTCCATTTTGGATCACTGGGATATGCACCACCTATTTCGAGATCCCAGTTGGTTTTGGCGTTTTTCGAAGCAGTTATACTCACTTCTTCGAGCTGATTTTGGAGTTCAATTAGACTATTTAACAGAACTTTAGTATAAATTGCACCACTGGAACCACCTATTGCTATTGCTAATTTCATATTACAGTCTCACTTTTGTACTCTGATAACACTTACATCAATAAAACGTTAAATAAATCTACAATCTTTTTCATGAAATATACGTCCACAGTTTTAATTCTGATCTTGTTGGCACTTGGATTCTCTACAAACGCACAAGTTGTTGCCAAAGTTGATGCTGGAACAAAGGTAAAATGGTACACTTGGCAGGAAGCGGTGAAAATGCAAGCAATCACACCCAAGCCAATAATGGTCGATCTATACACCGATTGGTGTGGTTGGTGCAAGCGAATGGATGCTACTACATTTCAAAATGATACAATAGCTGATTATCTCAATGCCAATTACTATCCGGTCAAGTTCAATGCGGAAAGTAAAGAAGAAATTGTGCAAGGTGGGCAAACACTAAAATTCAAAGATGCTGGAAATGGAAGAGGTGTGCATGAACTAGCTTACGCCTTGGTCGATGGCAAATTAGGCTATCCATGTTTTGTTTATCTGAATGAAAATCTTGAAAGAGCTATGATTTCTCCTGGTTACAAAGGTCCAGCTGATGTGTTGAAAGAACTCCGATTTATATCTGAGGGCAATTATCTGACCATGAAATGGGAGGACTACAAAGCTGCAAACTAAAAAATTGAGTTTGTTTGTAAAAAATTTCTTGTTTGGGTGAATCATTAGAAATGTCATGAAATAATTTTATGTCAAAATGATATCATGTTCAAGCGCTAATATTGAAATATCTTGAAAATCTTTCTCCCTTGTTGGCACGGTTTCTGTTACATATTACTTCTGATAAACATATATTCTGAAAACCTGGCTTTTTATTAGGCCTCAAACAAATCTCATGAGCCGTACATCTACGTTTCAATTTCTCGATTTGCTCCTCTTGTGGTTATTTTTACCAAAGACATGCAGCATTCCCCAACATTTAGGTATCATTAATAATCAATAGGCATAAAGATATGCGATGTTCGGTTTCATAGATCGAACTCAGTAAAGTAACTATGCCTGAAAAGAAATCTAATCCCATGAATAAAACGGCTTTTAAATTTTCATTTATTGGTCCTCGGCAGGAAACATTTTTATCGAACATCACGTTTGAAAGAAAACCCAGCCGATTTTACGGTTCCATTTTCCAAAACACACACACATATAGTTTTTCTCGCATTTTTACTGCACAAGAAAGAGTGACGTCTATGAACCGATACATCCTAATAATTTTAATAGCAGTTTTGACTGCTACGGCTTCTTTTGGCCAATTAGAAATCAAAGCTGACAGTGGATCCGCTGCGCCTGGTCAATCTATTAAGGTAGGAGTCAAAGTCAAGAACTTTACCAATTTGATTGCATTGCAATATTCATTGCAGTGGGACCCAAATGTGTTGAAGTTTGACACCATCGCAAATTTGAACATTCCTGGGTTGGATCCTGGGTTTATTGGTTCACATCCTGATACCCTCGCCAAGGGACGGATAGGATTCGTTTGGATTTCGTTCCAATCTGGAGGCAATAAATTAGTTGATGGTACCAATATTATAAATTTCGTATTTGATGTTATCGGCCAAAAGGGCGATAGCAGCTTCATAAGTTTTAAAGATTATCCAACAGTTATTCAAGCACTGGACTCCATACAAAATGAAGTTTCCGTTGTTACAATTTCTGGATTGATTAAATTGGATATCACTTCATCAACATCAGATACAAAGAATTCTAATTGGAAGCTATATACTCCTGATCCAAACCCATTCAGTGGAAATGCAAACATCAAATGGGATCAAGCTCATTCTGCTAAGGTAGAATGGAGTGTTTTTGACATGACAGGTAAAAGAGTATTTACAAAAACAACCAATGAATCTGAAGGCCAACATAGTTGGATATTGGATTCAAGTATATTACCGAGCTCAGGTACATATTTGATTCAACTTAAAACAGCCACTACCCAACTGACACAAAAAATAGTACACAATAAACCATAGCCACAAATTTTTATCAATCCCAATTTCTAGGACATGAACAAACTTTTTTCTTTATTTTTGGTAATTACCAGCTTGTTTGTAGCACAAACAGCAAGCGCGGTAGCTCCGACGATTCGAATATTGCCGGATGTAACCATGAATGTAAACGACCAACAAACGTTTACAGTGACGGCAGAGAACTTTAACCATCTGTCAATTCAGTTTAATATCAATTTCAATTCTGGATTACTTGACTTTGTCAATTTTTCAGACATCAACCCCGCACTATCTGAAATGCAGATCTTCAATGTGCCATTTGGAGATCCAATTTTTAAACCAGGTATTCAAATGGTTTGGCTTGAGGACTCATTGTTAGCAAAGAATCTTCCTCCCAATACCGTGCTTTTTAAGTTTACCCTGAAAGGAAAGTCGCCAGGTATTACAAATCTGTTTATTCCTTGCAATGCTGATTATGCATGTGAGGCAATTGATGGTTTGTTTAATATTGATGATAGTATCCCTTCCTTTCCAGCAAAGGTTACAATTACAGGTACTCAAACATTCAATGGTTTGACATTGGATATTGGTGAGGCTTCTGGTCCGGTAGGCAGCGAGGTCTGTGTGGATGTGAAGGTGATTCAGCAGTTTACAGAAGTAGTGGGCTTTCAATTTTCATTGGCATTTGATGAGACCAAACTTCAATATAAATCAGTCAAAAACTTTGCTTCAGCATTACCAGGTTTTGGCTCTGGGTCATTCAACAATGCGGGAGCGCCTCAAGGCCTAGTGTGCACATGGAATGATCAAGGGGATCCCTTGGGTTACAATCTTGTAGATGGTTCAACTTTTTTTACAGTTTGCTTTACCGTGTTGGGACCAAATGGTACTACCACACCGGTAGTTTTTAATACCAATAACCCCGATGTTGCCAACGAATTTTACGACAGTAACGAGGATGTAATAAGTCCAACAACATTGCTGAGTGGATCCGTAACCGCTGGTGGTGCTGGCGTTGAATCAATTACAATTACTTCTTCGCAAGATGTAGGCCTGCAGGGGTCAGTAGTTTGTAACACTATATCTGTTTCTTCAGGTTTCGATAGTCTGAAGGTATTGAAATTTTCACTCCAATTTGATCCCACTAAGATTACACCCACCTCCTCATATCTTTCGGGCTGTAATCCTTTATTGAATTTGGACTGTTCAGTTCCAAGTTCTAATATTTCCTTGTCAGGTGATGTAATTAGCTTTACATGGAACACCAATGCCGCAAGTGGCTTGTCATTACCAAATGGATCTTCCTTATTTAAAGTTTGTTTCAGTGTTTTAGGAGGTCCTGGCACAATTGCAAATGTGGATTTAGGTGGTTTTGCAGGTAACCCTGTTCCAATTGCTACCGATGCAGCAGGAGATAATTTCGTAATGAATTACAATGATGGAAAAATAACTGTTCCAAGTGGCAATTCAGTAATAGTAGGCGCAGAGAGTCAGGATATTTGTCCTGGTACAACAGTCTGCTTTCCAATTAATTTTTCAGGAAATACTTGCGTTGATGCAATGGAATTTGCAATTCAGTACGACCCAACTGTGTTAACATTCACAGAGTTAAAAAACTGTTATGCGCCATTAAATCTTACATGTTCTACAACTGGCTCGCTGAATTTTGCACCGGGACCACCAATTGTATTTACTTGGTTTCCACAAGGCGGACCTGGATTTCCAATACCTGATACATCTCTGTTTTCAGTTTGTTTTCAAATACCAAATTTGAACAATGTTCAAACTACTATATCAATAGTGCCAAATCCCTTCACATCCGCTTTAGAAGTTACTGCTTGTGGTGCTGTTGCCTTGAATGTTATACCATTAGCTGCAACCATTAATATTACAACGAACGCTTGTGTGCAGCCTTGCAACTTGAGTGTCGCTCAAAATATTAAGAAAGTAACGTGTCTGAACGGCAGTGACGGACAAATAACACTAACCGTAACAGGTGGAAGTGGAAATTATGGCTACAAATGGTCAGCTGGAGTTGCTGGAGGTGCGCAAAATATTGCAGCCAATTTACAAGCAGGCACTTATGATGTTACTGTTACCGATCTGAGCAATCCTACTTGTAGTTTGGTTGTAAAGGGCATGGTAGTGCTTCCGGGTTCATTATTCACAGCTGTTGCAACAGTAGTAGATGCAGGTTGTGGACCAGGAGCAACAGATGGAAGTATCAGTTTAGCTATTTCAGGTAGTGCAGGTCCTTTCAGTTACCAATGGACACCCAATGTAGGCAGTACCAATCCATTAACAGGTATTGGTGCAGGACTATATAATGTTTTAATTACAAATACTCAGAGTGGATGTTCTGTTACTTTGAACGGAATTCAGGTAAAATCTGGAGTAGATCCGAACCTGTTTATATTTGCTGAAACTTTTAGTCCTAAATGTGTGAATGGCAATGATGGAGCCATTTCAGCAATAGCAACAGGTGGTTCAGGCAACTACGCTTGGTCTTGGAATACTGTACCTGTTCAAACATCTAGCAACGCGATTAATTTGACTGCGGGTATTTATACTGCGGTTGTTACTGACAACACTACAGGTTGTA
>Ga0105044_10010504_pt1 | contig 12635 bp, 15 predicted proteins | sample MAT01_FD_78092 | JGI IMG/M metagenome (GOLD analysis project Ga0105044, IMG submission 78092) | Freshwater microbial communities from Lake Fryxell liftoff mats and glacier meltwater in Antarctica - MAT-01 | ecosystem: Environmental > Aquatic > Freshwater > Ice > Liftoff microbial mat | place...
TGCGGCTCTTGCCAGAAACAAGTAGTGGACTTCAGCAACATGAGTGACCGGCAGGTGGCCGAGTTTTTTAAAAAACCAATCCTGAGTTTATCGAAGGGTGGTTCAGTCTGTGGCCGGTTTATGAACGATCAGCTTGACAGGGAAATTAAAATACCACGAAAAAGAATTCCTTGGGTAAAATATTTTTTCCAGATTGCCTTACCTGCTTTTCTGATGTCAATGAAAGTATCTGCGCAAAAAACACAAGGGAAAATAAAAGTGGTAACCACAGATACTGTAAAAAGACCTGCGAACCCTGAATACAGAACAATGGGAATAGTAGCCCGGCCAATGGATAAAAAACCTGTTCCTGTTGATACCATGGTAGTTCCTGTAAAACAACCCCTGCAGACAGTGAAGGGTGAGATAGCCATAAAAACACAGGCAAAACAACCAGTTTGTTCAGAAGAGTTAATGGGAACTATTGCAATAGACTGGCAGCCTGCAAAAAACGATAAAAATCAAATAACAGGCAGGGTAGTGGATGAAAAAGGTGAGCCGGTTGCATTTGCAAGCATTGAAACAAGTAAACAAGGTCAAGTGGTGATAGCAGATGAAAACGGATTTTTTACAATCAAAAAGAGCTCGTTAAAGAATGATAAGGAGCTTTTAATTTCTTCTTCAGGATTTGAAAGCCGGAAAATAATTGCGGGAGATGAAAAGAATAATAATGGAGAATTATATGTACAGTTGAAGGCAAATGTGGTGTTGCCGGAAGTTGTCGTCGTAGCATACACTGGTACTACTATCGGTAAAATAAGTATGGGTGCTGTTAGCAGGGTTACTAAAGAAGAATTGATTGTAAACAAAAAGGATACAATATTATCCGTACAGGAAATAAAATTACCTGCGAACGAAAATGGTATTCTCGTTTACCCAAATCCTGTACAATCTGGAACAACCCTTTATTTAAGTATAAAAAAACCAGATGAAGGATATTATCAATTTCAGATTATAAATCAATCCGGACAAATGGTTCAGCAAAAAGAATTATGGTTTGATGCGGAAGCAAGGTTTTTAAATGTAGAAATGCCTTTAGTTGCAGCCGGTAGTTATTTTATGGCACTGGTGAATAAAAAAACCGGCAAGAAGTTTACAGAGAAGATTATAGTGCAGTAGTGTATTTCTCCCTCTCCATAAGGGAGAGGGTCGGGGTGAGGTTATTTAAACCCGGGATGAAATTGCTCCAGTGTTTTTTTCAAAAATTCTCTGTCAAGATGGGTATAAATTTCTGTAGTGGTGATGCTTGCATGACCCAGCATTTCTTGCACAGCTCTAAGATCGGCCCCCCCTTCCACTAAGTGTGTGGCAAAAGAATGACGGAACGTATGCGGCGAAACAGTTTTTTTAATGCCTGCTTTTAATGCCAGGTCTTTGATGATATAAAAAATCATCACTCTTGATAGTTTACTTCCCCGGTTGTTGAGAAAGAGAACATCTTCGCTGCCTTTTTTTATATCAAGATGTACCCGTATTTCTTTTTTGTAAATGTTGATATACTTTATGGCACTGCTGCCAACCGGTACTAATCTTTCCTTATCGCCTTTACCGATAACTCTTATAAAACCTGCATCAAGATACAATTGAGATATTTTCAGGTTCACCACTTCGCTTACCCGAAGCCCGCAACTGTACATAGTTTCCAAAATAGCTTTGTTGCGGCCTCCCTCGGCTTTACTCAGGTCAATCTGCTGAATCATGTTTTCTATTTCATCAAAACTCAATGTATCGGGTAAAGACCTTTTTAGTTTCGGGGCTTCCAGCAGAGTGGTGGGGTCTGTTTTCGAAATATGTTCAAGTAAACAATATTTGTAAAATGCCCGCAAGCCGGAAATAATCCTTGATTGTGAGGATGCCATCATACCCAGTTCAGTTATCCATTTAATGAACTGCTGCAGATCCTTCAGTGTAAGTTCAGCAGGGTTTTTAGGTGATTTCTTTTCTAATAAATGCAGCGTCAGTAATTCAATGTCCCGCAGGTAGGCCTGAACAGAATTATCCGACAAAGATTTTTCTAACTGTAAATATGCTTTGAATCCTTTCTTATAAGGTTCCCACATTATTCAAGAGTAATTTTTTTCTCCAGTTCTTTCCAGGCTCCACCAACTTTCACTTTCACCCAAATTTTTGTGTTAGTTACATTTACAGAATCAATGTGCTCATGTATAGCATCGTATTCAATGTCTAATTTTTCTCCAAAAGTCATCATGGCTTTTTTGCCGGTGGTTATCTCTTCTACATAAATATTTCCCCTGTCAGTATAAGCCAGCAGGTTATCTGCAATAGAAAATTTCGGATCAATACTATTAATACCGCTGGTTTTCATTACAAAGCTTTGTGTTTTATCATAGGGCAGTTTTATCTGGAACCCACGGCCGGTGGCGCAGTCATTAAATAATATGTAAGCAAATTCGTTGTCTTTAAAAATGCAACGGGCAAAATCTTTATTCAGTTTAGCATCCGGGTAATCAAACTTGGTTTTCCGGGAAGCGATACCAGTAAAGCCCCAGACAAGAGTATCTCCTTTGCAATTATTGGGGGTGATATAAACAAAAGGGTTTGATGTATGATCACCTGCAAACTTCAGGGTGTCTTTCAGACAAGCTGTATCACAAAATGGTTTTGGCCCATTAGCGGAGGAAGACTTGCAGCCACCCATTGAAAAAGCCAGGATCAAAGCGATGGCAGGAACAAGAAGTAGATTCATTATTGGTAGTTTGATGTTGCAACAAAAATAACCATTGCTAACATCGGGACGAAAATTCTTTTACAGTGTGCAACGAAACGGGTGAAGTAGTATCTTCGGCACATGCCAGTAATACAACCCATCAACCTCCGTTCGTTCAAACAAAAAGTTCGTCATAAAAAAAACAGCATGCGCCGTTTCCTGTCTAAACTGGACAGGGAAACACCAAAGGGGCTCCAAAATAAAATCGCTATAGTAGAAAAAGAAGTATGGGCAGAAACGGATTGCCTGTCCTGCGCCAATTGCTGTAAAACGATGACACCGACTTTTAACAAACAGGATTTAAAAAGAATATCGGCGCATTTCAATATGACGGTAGAAGCATTTCAAACAAAATGGCTGAAAAGAGAAAGAGGTGGTGAAAGAGACTGGCTCAATAAAGTAGAGCCCTGTCAATTCTTAAATCTGAAGGATAATAAATGCAGCATATATGAAGTTCGCCCCGCTGACTGCGCCGGTTTTCCCCATTTATCAAAAAAGTTCAAAGACTTTGTTCACATACATAAACAGAATGTAGAGTACTGTCCGGCTACGTATAAGTTGGTAGAGAAGATGATGAGTCAGGTCAATGGTGAATAGGGAATGGTGAATGGGTCAGGCACTCAGATTGGTAATGAGTTTACTTAACATTTTAAAAATCGATTCCATTGACTTTTCTAATTCGATTGTCTTTTTAGGTTCAGTATATCCCAGTAAAATTGATATTTCGATTTGTGTTTCTATTTCAACCAGCGAACTTCGGGATATTTCATAGAATCGTTTTCTCTCCAATTTAGAGCTTCTGGCTGAACCTTCTGCGATATTACTGCATACAGAAATATCAGCTCTTCTTAATTGGCTTACTAATACATATAGTTCTTCCTTTGGAAAGGATTTTGTAATCAAATAGACTTCTTTTACCAAATGCAATGAAATTTTATAAACCTATAGATTTTTGTGTGCAAGAATCAACATAATATTTTGTGTTTAATTAATAAATCATGGTTAATAGGGTTTTTGTATTCCCCATTCCCTATTCCCCATTGACCATTCACTACAAGAATACATCTTCAATAAAAAAATACTCCGCCTCTCCATTCCTTTGCAACGTAATAGAAAGTATATCATAAGAAATCCATTGATGGCCGGGATGCAGGAATAAAAATTCATCGGCAGCCTTTTGAAGATTCTTGAACTTCTTCTTGGTTACGCTGTCTTCGGGGTGGCCGCCAAAGGGAGATGCTTTCCTGGCTTTTACTTCTACAAAGTGTAAAAACTTTCCTTTGGTAGCGATGATGTCAATTTCATGATAGGAGTGCCGCCAGTTGCGGTGCAAAAGTTCAAACCCGTTTTTTTTTAGCCACCGGGCCGCCATTTCTTCTCCTTCTTTTCCCAGTTCGTTATGCGAGGCCATTTATTATCTTTACTTCAAATTAAAGAAGAAATAGTTTATGCCGGGCATTTATCCATTAAAAGGCGTTGTTAAGCAGTATGACTGGGGGGGCACTTCCTTTATTCCATCCTTATTGAAAATGGAGAATAAACCACCAAAGCCTTTTGCAGAATACTGGATGGGTACACATCCGTTAGGTCAGTCGTTAGTAGATACAGGTGGTAGTGTGCCAACGGAATTGTCTCATATTGCCGGCAACCTTCCTTATTTATTCAAGGCGCAGGATGTAAAAGAAATGTTGTCTATCCAGGTACATCCTGATAAAGAAGCGGCAGAAAAAGAGTTTGCCAGGGAGAATGCAGAAGGCATTCCAGCGGATGCACCGCATCGTAATTATAAGGATGATAATCATAAACCGGAAATGCTGGTGGCATTGGGTGATTTTTGGTTGCTGCATGGATTTAAACCTATAGAACAATTATCGTACACATTGCTGAATGTGGTAGAGTTACAGGAACTATTACCCATTTTCAATGAAACGGGGTATGCCGGTTTGTATAAGCATGTAATGGAAATGCCACAACCGGAAGTGAACAGGATTTTGCAACCATTGATTGATAATATGGCTACAATATATGAAGCTGAAGAGCCGGATAAATCGGATCAAGATTATTGGGCGGCTAAGGCAGCTGCTACTTTTACAAAAGATAATAATATAGACAGGGGAATTTTCTCCATCTATTTGTTCAACATTGTTCAGCTAAAAAAAGGAGAGGGGCTTTTTCAGGGAGCTGGTGTGCCGCATGCCTACCTCGAAGGAAAATGTGTGGAGATAATGGCAAATTCGGATAATGTGCTCCGTGGGGGCCTTACCACCAAGCATGTGGATGTAAAAGAATTACTGAAACATGTAAAATGCGAAGCCACCTATCCGGCCATCATTACCGGTGAAGAAGCAGGGCCAGAAGAACGATTGTATAAAATACCGGCACCTGATCCGATAGCTATCGGATTCCGGCTAAGTGTTTTTGAACTTGAAGCAGGGGGAACGATTTCTTTTGACCCTGTTAGTGTTGAAATTCTGTTGCTGACAGAAGGTGTGGCAGAACTCGATGATGATAATATTGCTATCAGGCTGGAATATGGAAATCCGTCGGCAGTCGTTTTTCCCGGGCAAACAGTTTATCTCGCCGCCGCCAAAAAAGCCACTGTTTTCAGGGCTTCTGCACCTGTCCGCAATGGTTGATAATTAGACCGGGCAATTGCTTCAATTCATTTATTTTTGCTCCGTATCCAACGAACTAATCAACTAAAAAAATATGAAGAATAACGGACGGTTAATTGTTTTCACATTGGTGCTGGTAATACTGGCTACAGCCTGTAAATACTTCTTTGGGCCCGATCTTGACTGGTCTGGTTTTTCACCTGTTATTGCGATAGCCTTATTCGCAGGATTTATCATCAAGCAAAAGGATATGTCTTTCCTGCTGCCATTACTCGCCTTATTTATCAGCGATGCAGTAATTCAATTCCTATACACACAGGATATGTTTCCGTATGCCGGCTTTTACAGCGGTCAGTGGAAAAACTATCTGATATTAATGGTGGCTACATTGATTGGCTGGGCATTAAAAGGCAGAAGTTATACAAGTTTGCTTGCCGGAACAATCGCCGCCCCAACGGTATTTTTCCTCGTATCCAACTTTATGGTATGGCAGGCTACAACAGAAGCGCTATATGCAAAAAGTTTCAGTGGTTTAATGACTTGCTATGAAGCTGGTCTTCCGTTTTACAGAAATTCTTTAATTGCTACATTGCTATTCCTGCCGGTGATTCTTTTAGTTTACAACTATCTCACCAAAAAGAAAGCGGTACTTACATTGGCTTAATCCATTCTCTATATGATTTGAAATTTATCCCGCCAGCAGCGGGATTTTTTTTGCCACAGATTACACAGATTGATTGCTTCGCAATCTTTGCATTAAATAACTTCTGCCGCAGGCAGAAAAATCTGTGTTAATCTGTGTAATCTGTGGCTAAGTTGTATTCATTCGTGGCTTAACTCGCCGTCCCCTCATACCCCTCATCATGCAGCAAAGTATGATGGCTTCCATCCGCAGCTTCAGTTGCCAGTTCATCACAACGATTATTAAATGGATTATCGGCATGCCCTTTCACCCATTTGAATTTGATCGTATGCTTCTTCGATAACTCATAAAACTCCCACCATAGATCTGGATTCTTCTTACCGCCTTTAAAGTTGGTCTTAATCCAGTTTTTCAACCAACCCTCTTCCCATGCTTTTACAACGTACTGACTATCGGAATAAATAGTTACGTCCATCTTTTCTTTTTTCAATGCTTTCAATCCTGCAATTACCGCCATCAGTTCCATGCGGTTGTTGGTGGTATGATGATAGCCTTGCGATAATTCTTTCCGGTGATGGCCACTCATAAGAATAGTTCCATAGCCACCGGGGCCGGGGTTGCCTCTTGCAGAGCCGTCTGTGTAGATTGTAACTGTTGTATTCATTTTTACCACTAATTGCTGTGCAATTTATTTGTTTAGCCACAGATTAACACGGATTGATTGCTTCGCAATCTGATTGTCTTCACAGCCTGTCGTGTCCAATAAGGAGAAACCACACAAAAGCACAATACAATTATTACTCGTGTAAACTTTTTTGCCGCAGGCAAAATAACCTGCCTGCCGGCAGGCAGGTCTGTGTTAATCTGTGTAATCTGTGGCTAACTCATTGCCGAAGGCAATCCTTTCGTGGCCCAAATTACACCTGGAAAACACCAATCTTCATACTTTCAATTAGCGGATTACAATTCGCCGCACTAATCCCTTCGCTAATCACTTCTCTTGTTTTCACCGGGTCAATAATGGCATCTACCCATAAACGGGCTGCTGCATAGTAGGGTGATGTTTGTTTGTCGTACCGGGTTTTAATATCGCTCAACAGTTTATTCTCTGCTTCCGGAGTTATCACTTCTCCTTTTGCTTTTAAGGAGGCAACTTCTATTTGTAATAATACTTTCGCAGCCGCATCACCACCCATCACCGCAATCTTTGCAGTAGGCCAGGCATAAATAAACCGTGGGTCGTAAGCCTTACCACACATAGCATAGTTACCAGCACCATAACTGTTACCAACGATGATAGTAATTTTTGGAACAACAGAGTTCGCCACTGCATTCACCAGCTTGGCACCGTCTTTAATGATGCCGCTGTGCTCACTGCGACTGCCCACCATAAAACCGGTTACATCCTGTAAAAACACCAATGGTATTTTCTTCTGGTTACAATTCAAAATAAAACGGGCTGCTTTATCCGCACTGTCATTATAAATAACACCACCCAGTTGCATTTCACCTTTCTTGCTTTTTACAATCTTCCGTTGATTAGCAACAATGCCAACTGCCCAGCCATCAATGCGGCCATAACCACAGATAATTGTTTTACCATAGTCTGGTTTAAATTGCTCAAAAGAAGAAGCATCTTCCAATTCAGTATCGACTTTTCCACCTTGTTCCTTGTTCCTTGTCCCTTGATCCTTGTCTACAATCCTTTCAATCACATCCAGCATATCATACGGCTTACCATCATGCGGAAACATACCGTAGAGTTCTTCTGCATTTTTTGCCGGAGCTTTCGATGCTATTCTATCAAAACCAGCTTTGGATGTAGAGCCCAGCATGCCCATCATCTTTTTAATATGGTCCATGCATTCCTGTTCTGTCTTAAATTTATAATCTGCAATGCCCGATATCTCCGTATGCGTTACTGCACCACCGAGAGTTTCATTATCTATGTCTTCACCAATGGCGGCTTTTACCAGATAAGAACCGGCCAAAAAGATAGAACCATTGCCTTCCACCATCAGTGTTTCATCACTCATGATGGGCAGGTAAGCACCACCTGCTACACAAGCACCCATTACTGCGGCTATTTGTGTAATGCCCATGCCACTCATGCGGGCATTGTTACGAAAGATGCGGCCAAAATGTTCTTTGTCAGGAAATATTTCATCCTGCATTGGCAGAAATACACCGGCACTGTCCACCAAATAAATAACGGGCAGATGATTTTCCATTGCCATCTCCTGCATCCGCAAATTCTTTTTACCGGTAATGGGAAACCAGGCACCGGCCTTCACCGTCTGGTCGTTGGCAACAATGATACATTGCCTGCCGCTTACATAACCCATACCGGCCACCGTGCCACCGGCAGGACAGCCGCCCTGTTCTTTATACATGTCAAAACCGGCGAAGGCACCCATCTCAATAAACGGATGGTCCTTATCTACGAGGTAGTCTATCCGTTCCCTTGGAGTGAGTTTATTTTTTTCGTGTTGTTTATCAATGGCTTTTTTACCCCCGCCTTCGTATATTTTTTCCAGCCTGCGGCGCATATCGCTGAGGCTTTGTTTTAATACATCTTCGTTCTTATTAAATTCCAGATTCATATTAATAGCTGTTGAATGATAAAGATACCGTTACATCCCTTCCTGCCGAAGCCTTGGCGAAGGCAGGTTCGTTCTTATTGAATTCGAGGTTCATCGGTTGTTCGTTAGAAGACAAAGATAGTGGTGAATGCCGAGTGTGCAGCTTGAGCTAAAATCTCCGATGTAAAGGCATCCCTCCGGACAGTAAGGCAGGGAAATTTAATATCTTTAATGCTTAACAAAGGGGTCGAATTCGACTCCTTTCTCTTTCAGGCCGGAATTAATTCCTTTCAGAAAAAATACCTGTTTGTGGTACTATGAGAAATTTTTCTGCCGATTATTTTTTTGTACTTTGAAAACTCTAACCACAACAACGATATGTCAAAATCCAAAACGATAATAGTAAAGGAAACTCCAATAACTATTATTGAAGTAGGGGAGCAGGATTATATTTCATTAACAGATATGGTTAAATCCTTCGGGGATGAAACAATAATTTATAATTGGATGCGGAACAGGAATACTGTTGAATTCCTCGGGCTTTGGGAGCAGATTTATAACCCCGTTTTTAAACCTGTCGAATTCGAGAGGTTTAAAACTGAAGCAGGATTGAACCGTTTCAGCCTCTCTCCCAAAAAATGGATTTAAGCTACCAATGCTATTGGTGTCATTTCAAAATCCGGCAGGTATGGCGGCGGCAAGAGAAGAGTGATACTTCGTTCTTTTTGAATTCAAGATTCATGATTGCAATTCGTTGAGAGGCAATGTTATCAGCAATATTGCTTTAGTACACTTCCCCGCCTGGGCGGGGTGAGTTAAGTTAATTAATTGCTACCAGAAAACGGGGTGGGTTTTGGTTGGTGTTTCGTTTGTACGCAGGTAACACTCTTCATAGCACGGTTATTAATGGTAAATAAATATGTTCAAAAATAAAACATTTATTTGTTTTAAATAAGAACTATTTTTAAATTTGTGAAAACTTCGCAATTATGTCAACAACCCTTTCTCAAAAAGAAATAGGTAAAAGAATTATGCAACTTCGAAAAGCAAAGGGATTATCACAAGAGGAACTGGCAAAAAATATTACTATTTCAAGGTCTTCTCTTGTTCAGATTGAAAAAGGAAATCGTTATGTAGACATTCAGGAACTTCATAAGCTTTCGATTTTGTTGGAATTTTCTTTAGATGAATTTCTATCAAAGGATTTTAACAACCCTAAAAAGGAAGTACTGAAAGAAGAGAAAAAGAAAAAAACAGAAGAAAGAATCTCCATACCAGCCATGAGTGTTTCAAAATTTAGAAATATATTATTATACATCTTAGAGAAATGTGCAGGCAAGCCGAATGTTGGAGAGACGGTATTGTATAAATTATTATACTTCTCAGATTTTAATTATTATGAACTGTATGAAGAGCACCTGTCCGGAGCAAGGTATCGTAAACTACCCTATGGTCCTGTTCCAAAAAGATTTGAAACTATTGTAAATGCTATGATAGAAAAAGAGGAATTAAAAAAAATTAAAACCGAGTATTACGAAAAGACACAGACCCGGTATATACCTCTGACAAAGCCTGACCTGACAAAATTAAAAGCAAGTGAAACAGAAGTAATTGACAGGGTCATTGAACAGATGAGTGATTGGTCTGCAGCTGCCATCAGTAACTATTCTCATAACGATATGCCCTGGAAGGCATCAAAAGAAGGCGAGGAGATTAATTATGAGCTTGCTTTTTACAGAGATGCGCCGTACAGCGTCAGGAATTATGGAAACGAAATAGAAGAGCCATGATATTTGAAGAACTGGACGAATATAAAAAAGACCTGAAGCAACTGCTAAAAAAATACCGCACCCTTGTTGATGACCTGGAGGTGGTAAAAAAAGTGTTAGCAATAAACCCGGATGAAAGGCCACCATTCAGTTATCGTATTAGTGAACTCGGATTGTTGACCTGCGTAATTAAAGTGAAAAAAATTGCTTGCAAGGCTTTAAAGGGCAGGGGAGTTAATAGTGGATTACGGCTTATTTATGCCTGGTTTGAAAAAGAAGAAAGAATAGTTTTTATTGAGATTTATCATAAGAATGATAAAGACGTAGAAAATAAGGAAAGAATAAACAACTATTTTAAATAACGTTGCGGTTAAATTCGAGGTTCATGATTGCAATTCGTTGAGGGGCAAAGATAAGGCTTGCCCGCCTTAGCCATAATTCATGTGTTTGGCGAGAAGAAAATATCAAATACGGCTTAAGAAAGCTAGTGAAGAAGCTGCAACACTAATTTCACACCACTGCTTTATCTTTACATATAAGATTGGCTATGGAAGAAAACATTGCGATATTGATGGCTGATCTGTCGGGTTATACAGCCCTTACAGAAACACATGGATCTGATTCTGCTGCAGACTTGGTGGAAGAATATATTGAAATGGTGAACGATAGTTTAGTTGCGGACTGCCACTTGCACCAAATTGTTGGCGACGAAGTGATCATCGTTTCTTCTTCACCTGATTATCTTCTGTCTACGGCTATCCTGCTGATGCAAAAGGCCCATGATAAACATAATTTTCTGCAACTGCACGGCGGTTTGCATTATGGAAAAATATTAAAACGTAACGATAATTATTTTGGCACTACGATCAACCTTACATCCCGCATTACCAATACTGCGCATCCCGGCACTTTCTGTTGTTCGGAGGATTATGTAAATGCATTGAAAAATAACGATAGTATCACTTTTACTTCAAAGGGGAGAAGCAGCTTTAAAAATATAAGTGAGGATATCCATGTGTTTGAACTGGATATCTTGAACCCCAATGAGTTTTCTGTTGACCCTGTCTGCAGGATGCTGATTCATAAAGAGAAAAAAGCAGTTCCTCATCCCAATGCACCGAATATTTTCTTTTGCTCTGCCGGGTGTCTGGATATTTATACGAAGAAAGAGTTTACTTAATCCCTCCGCCCTTTCTGGTTCTAACGTGTCCGACTTTGGCGGATCCTGCAGCTTTTAAGCCGTGGAAATTTATCAGGTTTTAAAGCCAATTTGCTAAAGTTCCCCAAAATAACTTAAGTAACACTTTTTTATATTGTAATACTTTTATACATTTGGTTACTAAAATTTAAAGTATGGAAACTTCTGTGTTAACTTCAAAAGGACAATTGCTGATACCAAAGCGGCTGCGTAATAAATATGGTATAGAATCAGGCGTAAAGATTGTTTTTGAAGAAAAGGATGGTGCTGTAGTGATAAGGCCTATGAACAAGGAGTATTTCAATGCTTTCCGGGGAATATTAAGCTCTACCGGTAACCTGAAAGATGAAATGAAAAAAATGAAGACAGAAGAAAAGCAGTTGGAAGAACGAAAACTACGCCTGCATAAAACCAGCAAAAGAAAATAAAGAGTATGGCTAATTTCATTTTAGACAGTTATGCCTTGCTGGCTTTTTTCAGGGATGAAGAAGGGGCTGATGCCGTAGAAAAGTTGTTGCATGAGGCTGCAGAAAATAAACATGAGTTATATATACCGGTGGTGAATGCAGGTGAAGTGTACTACATAAGTTACCGGAAAGATGGAGCAGCAAAAGCAGAAAAAGTGTGGGCAGCTATGCTGCAATTTCCCCTCCATTTTTTGGAAGCTGACCTGGCCAATTCATTAGAAGCTGCGAAAATTAAAGCCCGGTTCAAACTGTCTTTTGCCGATGCTTTTGCGGCAGCACTGGCCATAAAAAAGAAAGCCACATTAATTACCGGCGACCATGAGCTTGAAAGTTTGGCCGGGGAGGTAAATTTTAAAGTGAAGTATTTGTAAAATAACGACGATCCCGCCGCCCGCAAGGTCCGGCTGGGAGACTCGTCTGAGAAGTAGTAATTAAATTATCTTTAAGTAAAAATCAATATGTCGGAAAATATTAATGGGGCTTACTATGGAATTTGGTGGCTACACGGTTGTGAAAACAAGCCCATTAATGGTACACTTTATTTGACAGAAGACAAAAGCGTATTATATACCCTTGACGAATTTGAATCAGACA
>Ga0105044_10010508_pt1 | contig 12632 bp, 12 predicted proteins | sample MAT01_FD_78092 | JGI IMG/M metagenome (GOLD analysis project Ga0105044, IMG submission 78092) | Freshwater microbial communities from Lake Fryxell liftoff mats and glacier meltwater in Antarctica - MAT-01 | ecosystem: Environmental > Aquatic > Freshwater > Ice > Liftoff microbial mat | place...
AGCGAGCCGGCATCGAGGGCGGATGGAGCTGGCTGGTGTGCCGCTTGTGGTGCTGGGCTGCGTGTCGCATGTGCAGCGTGTTTCGTGCCCAGCGAAGCTTCGGGCTTTGGCTCAATCTGCGGTGCGACTGCGGGCGCCTCGGCGTTGGAGCGAGCGATCGGAGCCGATGTATCGGACTGGGGTGGCGCGCCCCGGAGCAGCGCGACCAGCGTGGCGATGTTGGTGCCGTCTTCGGCCTCGCCTCGGTAGAGCGTGGTGGTGGTGCAGGCGCCGATCTTGGCGATGCGTGCCGCGCTCGCGAGGGAGCGTCCGAGGAAGTTCGCGGCAGCACGCTGGAGCTTGGCCTCGGCCGCAGCGGCCTTGGTGTCGTCGGCACCCATGATCGCGATGCTGAGGCGCAGCGGCTCCTCGCTGCCCTCTTCGGTCTGCTGGAGGGACTTGATCGTGCGGTAGGAAGCGACCACGGCGGGATCGTCCGCGCCTGTGAGGAGCGTCATGCGTGTGACGTGCGGCGCTGAGACGAGATCGGCCTCGCTTGCTTCATCGACTCGAACGAGCCAGAGGCCGCAGCGTGATTGCGCGCTGCGAATAGCTTCCAACAGGCCCGAGGTGTGCATCTCGCCGATGCGGCTTGAGGTCGGTGCGCTGGCGGAGCGGGGCGTGAAGACGTCTACGGAGACCTGTCCGGCCTGCATACGCAGGAGCGCAACCACACGGTGCTCGCGATCCGCGACGTGCTTTGCGTACTGCGTCACCCAGACGCCGCCCATCACGGGCAGATGCCCGACGAGGAGCGCCTCGATCGGAACGCTCGACGAGGTGGAGGTCGATGGGTCAGTGGTGGTCTCGGCCGAGCGATCGCTCTCAGTAGTCCGCTCGCTCTGATCAGTGACGGTTGCAAGGCGCAAGGTTGGAGTGGTGATGGGTGCCGCGGAGCGAGCTGCGTCCGCGTGCGACAGAGTGCTTGAAGCGTGCGTGCTAACGGAGGCGGCGTGCCTTGGTGCCGTTGCACTCTCGCCAGCGATGCGTGGGCCGGTGGTTCCGGTGGCGGACAAGACTCCATCACCCAGGAAGAGGTCGGCGAGGGCGTCAAAGTCGGTGCGGCCTTCGTGCATCGTGGTCATCCCTGGCTCTGTGTTGCCGTGTGTCACTCTGCGAGTGCGGATCAGTCTGCGCTCCGCGCTTCCTGCACGGATTGCTCCATACAAGGCCGACTTGTGCTACGCGGTGCCGGGACCACTCTGCACGATGAGGGCCGAGTTGGCCTCCCCGAATGGATTGGGCTCGCAGGTGTTGTTGTGCGGATCGCTGGACCAGATGCCATCGATGACGACTCGGTAGAGGTACTTGCCCGGCGGCAGCCGCAGGCACAGCTCAAAGACGCCGAGGTCGTCGTTGCGGCGCATCGGGTGCGTCGTTGCGGACCAGTCGTTGAACGTGCCCGCGATGCTCGCGGAACGCGCGCCCTCAATGGGCTGCACGAAGAGCATGCCATGATTCGTCTGACGCACTCCCAGCAGTCTCTTGGTGGAAGGGTTGACGCTTGTCGCCTTCGCCGCTGGACCGTGCGCGAGATAGACACCGCTGGCGTTGGACGCGGCGTCTGCGCTGGGAGAGGTCATCGTGGCCGTGGCCGTGCCCGTGGGCGAGGACGCGGTCGCCGCGGCCTGGCTGCGACCGAGCGCAAGCTTGCGGAGGAACTCCTGTGCGCGTCGAGCGACGTCCTCCGCTCGCGAGACTGGCTTGAGCTCCGACTGCGCATCTGTGCCCTGCGAGGCGAGACCCGCAGCGAGTCCGGAAGCCACGAGCGATGCCGTGACTTCCGCGGGAAGCTCGATCATGCCCGGGGCCGAGTGGGACGAACCCTCCGAAGCACCGACGCTGGCAAGCTCGGTCGCGGGAGCTTCGTGATGAGTGTTCAGGGATGCCGTTGAAGGCTCCCATGAAGCGGAGGTGGTGTCGCCCAAAGCTTCCGAATCGCTGTCGGATATGGCCCCATCGAGGTGGGAAGCTTCCGGGCCGCTGTCGAGCTTCTCTGCGATCCACGATCCGAGCCGCCTGTAGTCCTCGGCACCCTCGCATCCGGGTGCGTAGTCCGCGATCGGCTGGCCGAACGACGCGGCCTCGCGAAGCTTGGCATCGCGGCGAATAACAAGGGGGACGACCCGGCCCTTGAACCTTCGGTGAAGTTCATCGAGCAGATCGGTCGCGACGGCGTTGCCCGCATCGTGCATCGTCGCGAGCATCCAGATCGCCGGGGCCACGCCGAGGCGCTTGGCGAGCGTGCGGACCGTGCCGGCCTGTCGCGTGGCACCCTGGAGCGAGAAGTATCCCGTCTCGACGGGGATCACGACCATGTCCGCAGCGACCAGAGCGTTGTACGTCAGCAGGCCGATGGATGGGGAGCAGTCGATCACCGCGACGTCATACTGCCGGCGCATCGGATCCAGGGCCTTCTTCAGCCGGAGTTCGCGATCGGGCGCATCGGCGAGGCCGCCCTTGGCGGCTTCCAGGCCCGCGAGCCGCATGCGGCTGGGAATCAGGTCGAGATTACGGACCGGCCGCCACAGAAGTCGCGACGCATCGATGGGCTTGGGTGAGCCTGCGTTGAGCAACGCATCGGTCACGTCCAGCTCGATCCGGTTCTCGGGAACGCCAAGCCCGAGCGCGCAGTGAGATTGCGGGTCCATGTCGATCAGCAGGACGCGTCTGCCCATCCTCGCCATGACGGCGGAGAGGTTGATTGCGGTGGTGGTCTTACCGCAGCCGCCCTTCTGATTCAGGATGGCGATCGTGCGCATGGACGGGTGCTCCAGGGAATCGGAGAGCGAACCGCGAAAATCGCCAGGCGCAGACACAACCGACGACGCTGACCTATCGGACTCACGTTCCGGCCGCCTTGAAAACGTAGAAATATCAAGATTTCCCAATCCTCTGGGAAGACAGGATCTAGGGATGATCACCCATGCACAAACACCCATGCGATCTCGATGAGTCGAGCACTGTGTCAGGCTGTGTCAGGCGGTGTCAGGCAGTGTCAGGCCGTATGAGGCCGTGTCAGGGCATGTCAGTTTGCATCAGTGCTTTGACGGGCGGATCGCGTCCCATCCGGCGAGGACCACGCAAGTCGGTGGGTCCACAACGACTCGCGCCCGGCAGCCATCCATGGGCAGGATCAGGCGCAGTTTTCCGGCTCTGACCTTCTTGTCATGGCTCATCAGTCCCATCAGCGTGGATGAGTCGGGCAGCCCAGCCACCGAGACTGGCAGTCCAGCCGTGCGCAGCACCGCGACGATGAGCGGCGCGAGTGTGGGCGAGCAGGTGCCCATCGCGGTTCCCGCGGCGCACGCGGCGACGAGGCCCAGGGCGACGGCTTCGCCGTGCTGGAGAGGTGCGTTTGACGCTTGGTTGTCGGGCGAGAGCGTGCGAATGGCCTCGAGCGCGTGCGCGTACGTGTGGCCGAGGTTGAGCAACGCTCGACCACCGGTATCGTTCGCGAGGTCCTCGCGCTCGTCGGTGGCGACGATGGCGGCCTTGATGGCGATGTTGCGGCTGAGGAGTTGGCACGTCGCCTCGGGCTCGAGCCGCAGCACGCGGCCGATGTGAGCCTGGGTCCAGTCAAGCAGGGCCGCGTCGTTTGCCTCGGCGCCGATCATCGCGTGCTTGACGCACTCGGCGAGGCCGGAGCGAAGATGGCGTGCGGGGAGCGACTCGAGTGCAGCGGGATCAACGATGACCAGGTGCGGCTGGTGGAACGCGCCGATCAGATTCTTGCGAAGGCCCCGGTGCGGAGCGGGAAGCACGAGATTGACGCCCGTCTTTCCACCAACGGCGGCGTCCACCATGGAAAGGAGTGTGGTCGGGCACTGTACAACCGGAACACCCCTGCGGTAGACTGCGGCGGCGAAGCCCGCGACATCACCCACGATCCCGCCGCCGAGCGCCACGACTGGATCGAGACGATCCAACTGCGCCGCGGCGATCTCCTCGAGAATGGTGGTGAGTGTCGCGAGGCTCTTGCCCTGCTCGGAGGCGCGAACTTCGATGAGCGTGGTTGAGAAGCCCGACGAATCGAGCGAGTCGCGCACGCGAGCGACGGTCGCGGCGGGGAGAGCGGCGTCGTGAACCAGGGCGGCGCGGGTGGGCTGCGGGCCAAGTGTTGTGCGCGTCAAGGGGCCCGCGCTCGCGAGTAATCCACGTCCGACTGCGGCGTCGTAGTCGCGGCTCGCCGTGCTGACGCGAGTGGTGATGATGGGTGGTGTGGTCGGCTTCTCGGCCATGTGGTCCTCGCTTTCGGCGTGGCTCTGGCCGCCGCGTTGCTAGCGATTTACGAGGGCTCGTAGTGCATGGTCTCGATGACCTGATTCTGCTCGCTCATGACCAGGACGGTGGGGCGGTTCTCGCGGTATTCGGCGTCGGTCATCAGCGCGTAGTGCATGATGATAATCTTGTCGCCGGGCTCGACGAGGCGAGCGGCGGCGCCGTTGATCTCGATAGCGCCCGAGCCGGGCTTGCCCTTGAAGATGTAGGTCTCGAAGCGTTCGCCGTTGCGGCAGTTGCTGATGAGGACCTTGTCATTGACGCGCATGCCGCAGGCATCCAGGAGACGCGAGTCGATGGTGATCGACCCGATGTACTCCGGGAGCGCCGCGGTCACGGTCGCTCGATGGATCTTGCTATGGAGGACTTCGCGAAGCATCTGGAGTCCAATGGTGCCGCGTTGCGGCGGTGAAGGTTGGCGGGTTCAGACGAAGCTGGCGCGCGGACGCACGAGTGATGCGCGGTTCGCGGCCGGACCTACCGGCGTGCGCGTGTGTTGAGGCCAGCAAGGTCGCGGGACTTCTCTTCGGGGCGTTCCCACTCCACGCGCGGCGCGTCACCCCAGAGCATCTCAAGGTCGTAGTGCGAGCGCGTGTTGGGCTCAAAGAGATGGACGACGACGTCCACGAGGTCGGCGAGGAGCCAGAGGCTGCCGTCATCCTCGCTGGTGCGCCATGCGGGCATGCCGCGCTCTTCGCCCATCGCGCGGACGTGCGCGAGCACGCTCCCCATCTGGCGGTCTGACGTGCCCGAGCCGATGACGATGAAGTCCGCGACGGCCGAGAGGGCCCGCACATCGAGCACCACGATCTCCGTGCACTTGTCGTCGTGCAGCAGTCGCGCGGCATCGATTGCGAACAGCCGCTTGGCCTCGTCGGTCGGGTCCGCGGCGCGGACCGGCACGGGGAGCGCCTCGGCCTCACGAACGCTCCACGGCAGGCGCGTGTCCGCCGTCTCGCCGGGAACCTCGATGCGGGCCGTCTTGCGCTTCAGCCTTGGGCCCTTGTGGGCCTTTCGAACTGGCTTGGGCGCTGGGCCAGCCTTTGGCCGCGGCGAGGCGGAGGGCGGGGGCGAGGCAGACGGCGCCTTGGCGACCTTCGGTGCTGCCTTTGCTGAGGCCTTCTTCTTGGCTGGTGCGTCTGATGCCTTGGCCTTTGGGGCTTTGGCGGGCGCAGATGTCGTGGAGGGAGAGGACTTGCTACGGGATGAGGCTTTGCCGCGCGTCTTTGCCATGTGGGTCAACGATAGGTCGTCACGGGCGGGTTTGGGAGGAATCGAGGTCCCGCTCCGTGGCATATTCCTTAGCTAAAAAGCGTGCGCTGACGTTCGCGCACGGGTTGCGGCCGCTCGGTAGCCGCGGCGACCGCGGAGGCACTGGCGACGGGGATCCAGTCCGTGGGCGCGTCCGGTGATGCCACAATGACCCGCGGCACGGGCGTGCGGCTGGCTTCCGGGGCGTGCGCCGACAACGCCCGCTCTGGTGAGTTGCACTGCTTGGACAGGTGCAGGAGCACGACGTCGCCGGTGTGGCCAAGGTCGCGAACGACCTGCGCGCTCTGATGGTTGGAGAGGTGTCCCCCGCCGCCCATGATTCGGTTGATCAGAAACGCCGGGCGGTCCGAGGCGACCTGCAGCGTGGGGCAGTAGTTTGACTCGATCGCGAGGGTGCCGACGCCGCGGAGGTGGTCGAGCATCGCCTGGCTTGGGCTCCCGACGTCGGTCGCGTAGCCCAGCGCGCTGGTAGAGGTTGAGAACTTGAGGCAAGCGACGCCGGTCTCATCGTGCGAGAGCAGGCACGACGAGGCGATGACGCCTGGCATCGCTTCGAACGGTGCCTCGTCTCCGAAGAGCTCGATGCACCTTCCCGCGGGGCAGTCACGCTCGGCGCGGCGTCGATGACGACGGTGGATCCAGAGTCGCGACGACCCGGGGAGGCGCGAGCCCCACGTGGGTTGCCAGTGGTCCTGGTCCAGGTGCGTGAGCACGACGCCATCAATCATGGAGAGATCAAGGCCCAGGCCCGCCAGCAAGCACTCGGTGCGGCGCGGGGTCAGGCCAGCATCAATGAGCAGCATGCGCAAGCCGCGCGGAGTGTCCATGGCGAGCACCGAGCAGTTGCCCGATGAAGAACTTGCGAGCACACAGAGGCGAAGCGTTTGCACTGTCTGGAGCCTCCGGTGGGTGCTATTCCAGCGACTCATCATCCGCAGCCGCGGCGGCGCAGGCGAGAAGCCCCCGCTTGCTCCCCGCGACGAAGTCGGCCATCTCCATCACTGGCGGGCAATCGCGACCGAGCGCGCGCAGCACCTCGATCTGCTCGGGACGCGTGCGCGACACGCGGAATACCTGGCGGAATGCGGCCCGGAGCGATGTGATGTGCTCGCGCGGCATGCCGCTGCGTCGCAGGCCAACGGCGTTGATGCCCTTCATCTGGTTGCGTTCGGCCGCGATGCAGAAGGGAGGCAGGTCTCGCGCCACCGCGGAGAGGCCCGAAGCGAACGCGAGCCTGCCGACGCGCGCGAACTGGTGGACCACAACGGCCCCCGAGAGCGTGGCCTTGTCGCCGATCTCGGTGTGGCCCGCGAGCAGAACTCCGTTCACGAGAATCACGTCGTTGCCGATCTTTGAGTCGTGCCCCGCGTGGCTGTTGACCATCATGAAGACGCGGTCGCCGAGCGTGGTGGGAGGGCCCTGGCCCGGCTCCTTCGACGCGGCGTGGATCGTGACGTGCTCGCGGATGAGGCAGTCGCGCCCCAGCACAACGCCAGCCGTGGCCATGCCGGGCTTGAACTTGTAGTCCTGCGGGGGCATGCCGATGCACACGCCGGGATAGAGCGTGGTGCCGTCGCCGATCGTGGTGGGGCCGTTGATCGTGACGTGCGAGATCAGCCGCACGCCCGCGCCGAGCGTGACGCGCCCGGAAACGATGCAGAAGGGACCAATCTCAACGCCATCGCCGAGTTCCGCGGCCGCGTCGACGATCGCGCTTGGGTGGATCGTGTGGTTCGCCATGAGCGGGGAGCGTAGGTCGGGTGGGGCAGATTCAAGTCGCGTGCGCTCCGCTCAATGATGCACAGGAGGAGCTCGGTGCCGACCCGAGCTTGGCACGTGGCGTGAGCGACCAAGCTCGACCATGTGCCAGCGGCTGCCACCATGTGTCACCACGTTCTACATAGCATTGAAAGATGCCAGTCTCGGCCACCGTGCCCGAAGTTGTGGATCTCGGCCAGCTTCGCTACGGCGAAGCGCTGGCGGAGCAGCGGCGCGTGCATGAGCGTGTGCTGGCCTCGCGAGATTCGACATCGCCATCGGCGGGCACGATCCTGCTTGTGGAGCATGAGCCGGTCATCACGGTCACGCCGCGGCCGGGCGTGGCCGAGCATGTGCTGCTTTCGCGAGAAGTGCTGGAAGCACGCGGCATCGAACTCTGCGAGACCGACCGCGGCGGCGACGTGACGTACCACGGCCCGGGCCAGCTCGTGGTCTATCCCATCCTTGATCTCAACGCGCTCGGGCTTGGGCTCCACGCGTACATGAGGCTTCTTGAGGAGGCCGTGATTCGCACGGTCGCGTCGTTTGGCCTCGTCGCGCAGCGAGAAGAGGGCGCCACCGGCGTCTGGATCCCGGCTCCTAACAGAGCAAGTCCAACACACGCGGCGAAGGTCGCGGCGATGGGCGTGCGACTTCGCAAGTGGGTCTCGATGCACGGCCTGGCGCTCAATGTCGATCCCGACATGAGCCACTTCGGCGCGATCGTTCCGTGTGGCCTCGTTGGGAGGCCGGTCACGAGCCTGCGGATCGAGCTTTCGGACGCCGCACCGACGATGGTTGTTGCGAAGCAAATCCTGAGCGAGCAGCTCCTCGCGCTCATCGCAGCCGCGGCCAGCCGTGAAAAAAACCTCGAGGAGCGGTCCCCGGGGCCTGCGTGATTTTCTGCTGAAGGTGTGAGTTATGGATTCGGCTGAGCAGGTGTGCTGGGAGTGCTGGCGGGCGTGGCCGCCGCGGGAACCGGCTGCGCGACCACGTTCTCAAGGCCGAGCTGGCGCGTGAGGCGCTCTGTCAGGTCGTCGCCCAGCGGGCCGAGCACGATGGGGCGCGCGAGAATCTCCTGCACCGCGCCCGCAACGTTGTTGGAGCGGATGGTGGGCTCGCCGGTGCGCGTGGAGATGACGTGGCTGTAGCCAAGCTCGGCACCGAGGCGGTTGGCCGCGGTGATGACCATGCCATAGCACTCCGCAACCTGCAGCGTGTTGAACTGCTCGATCTGGCCTTGGGCCTGGGCCTGGGACCTCCGCAGTTCTTCCTGCTTGGAGCCGAACTCCTGCTCGATGGTCTTGCGCTCGGGCGTGTTCTCCTGCGTCGCGCCGGCTCGGGCGATGACGTCGCGAAGGCCCCGGTCGAGTTCCTCGAGCATCTTGTTCTGCGCGGCGGTGTTGGTGTTGCGGGCCGAGAGATACTTCTCTGAGAGGATCATCTTCTCGGTGATGCCGAGGATGTCGATGGTCGCGATCCGCGTGTCGGCCGCGAGCGCCGGGGTTGCCACTGCGGGCGAGGCCATCCACTGATACCCCGCCGCGAGCGAGAGCGAGAGCGCGAGGCCGGTGTAGATCACGATGCGTTCAGCCGTCTTCATGCGAACTCCTTGCGTGCCCAGTGGCCGCTTCAGGCCGGGCTGCCAGTATAGGGAAAGATTGCGGCGTTCGGCCCGGCGTGCGGGTTAGGGGCCGCGGGGGTGTCGGGTGGTACGCTTTCGGCACATGAACCGCACTCCCCCCGCACGCGCCACCCGCTCGCGCCCGCTTGCCATGCTCACCGGCGCGACACTCGCTGCCTGCATGTGGCTTGCCGCCTGCAATCCCACCATCCGCATTGACCTGCTCCCCGGGCCAGAGGCTCTTGAGCCGGTGGTGGTCCTTGAGAAGGAGGCGAGCACCTCGCATCGGATCGCGATGATCGAGCTTCGAGGCCTGCTCGTGGACTCTGTTCGGCCCACGCTCCTTGGCGGCGGCGAGAATCCCGTAGACCGCTTCATCGCGCAGCTCACTCTCGCCGAGGAGGATCCGCGCGTCAAGGCCGTCATCGTGCGAATCTCCTCACCCGGCGGCACCGTCACCTCCAGCCACATCCTCTACACCGAGCTTCGAGCCTTTCGCGAACGATCCGGCAAGCCCGTAGTGGTGAGCATCGGCGAGGTCGCGGCCAGCGGCGGGTACTACGTCTCTCTCGCGGCAGACCAGATCATCGCCGAGCCAACGTCCATCACCGGATCCATCGGCGTGATCGTCCAAACGGTCAACGTGAGCAAGGGCCTGAGCATGATCGGCATCACATCGCGGTCGGTTGTTTCGGGCCAGAACAAGGACATGGCCAATCCGCTCGAACCCGTTGAGGAACGTCACTTCGCGGTGCTTCAGGAACTCGTCGATGGTTCCTACGCGAGATTCAAGGACCTGGTGGTCGAGCGCCGCCCTGGCCTGAATCCGACGAACCTCGATATGGCGACCGACGGGCGCATCTTCTCGGGTGAGGCCGCGCACAAGCTCGGGCTGATCGATGGACTCGGCGGCGTTCGCGAGGCGCACGCCGCGGCCAAGTCTCTCGCGGGCATCGAAGCCGCGCAGCTCGTGAGGTACGTCACGGGTGGCGAGACTGCCCGCACGCCATACGCCGCGCTCCCCTCCTCAACACCGAGCGCAGAACGCGAGATCAATCTCTTCCAGCTCAACCTCGCGGGCCACGCGCAGCTCGGTGGGCTCGGCAACCCGATGGAGACCAGCGGCATCTACTACCTGTGGATGCCGTAAGGCGCCGGGTGCCGCACGGCTCCGGGCAGCCCGGCGGTCCCCGCCGGATCCTTCCATACGCAACAAGAACACGTCAATGCTTCGTAGGATTCCATAGCTCAGACCGACTTGTTCGAAACCGCAACCCGGAGTCCGATCATGCCCAACATTCTCGTCCTTGGTGCTGGCATGGTGGGCCGCGTGATCGCTGCGGACCTTGCGATGGACGCTGCACATCGCGTCACGATCGCGGATGTGCGTGAGGGCAATCTCGCCAGCGCCGTGGAGCACGCGAAGTTGCAGGGCCGCACTGTCGCGGCGCACCGTGCGGATCTCTCTGACCCCGCGGCGGTGTCGCGACTCGCATCGTTATTCGACATGGTCGTGGGGGCGCTCTCAAGCCGAATCGGCTTCGCCGCGCTCGGCGCGGTCATCGATGCGGGGAAGAACTACTGCGACATCAGCTTCATGGGCGAGGACTTCGCGGCCTTCAACGCACGCGCGAAGGAAAAGGGCGTGACGTGCGTGGTGGACTGTGGAGTCGCGCCCGGCATGAGCCACATCCTCTCGGCCCACCTTGCGAGGCTGCTCGAACCCTGCGAGACGATCGAGATCTACGTCGGCGGACTGCCGCGCGAGCGTCGATGGCCCTTTGAGTACAAGGCGGCCTTTGCGCCCAGCGACGTGATCGAGGAGTACACGCGCCCCGCGCGCCTCGTGGAGCACGGCAAGGTCGTGACGCGCGAGGCACTCTCGGAGCCGGAGCTGCTGGACTTTGGCGGCGTCGGCACGCTCGAGGCCTTCAACACCGACGGGCTCCGGAGCCTCACGACGTCCCTCTCGGTCCCTTTCATGAAGGAAAAAACACTGCGATATCCGGGCCACATCGCGCTGATGCGAGCCATGAGAGAGACCGGCCTCTTTTCCCAAGAACCCATCAAGGTTGGCGACGCGATGGTGCGGCCGCTCGACCTTACCAGCACGCTCATGTTCCCAAAGTGGACCTACCAACCCGGCGAGGAGGACCTGACCGTCATGCGAGTCCTTGCGACCGGCGTGCGGCGGGAAGGAGCGCGGCGCGGCAAGCGCGTTCGCGTGGCGTACGACCTCTTTGATCTCTACCATCGCGCAACGCAGGCCACGAGCATGTCTCGCACAACCGCCTTTCCCGCCGCGATTGTCGCGCGTGAGATCCTCGCGGGCCGCTTCAAGCGACCCGGCGTCAACGCGCCCGAGGCGCTCGCCAGCGCGCCGGGCGTGGTTGATCGCATCCTCGCCGCCCACAGCGAGCGTGCCGTCACATACACGTTCCGCGAAGAGGCCATGTCTTGAGCGGCTTTCGCCCACCAGAAGATCCGCGCCCGGACGCGAGAGCTGATCCGCGCACGAGCCAGACTTCGCCCATCAGCGGCGGGCTCGATCCCGATCAACTCGTCCTCTTCACCTCCGCACGCACGGAGTTCGAGGGGCGCACCATCGCCGTCACGCTCGAAGCGGCGCACATCCCCGCCCGCGTCTTCGCGGCTGGCGCGAACATGCTGCAGTGGGAGGGTGGCTATACGGATCCGATCAAGGTCATGGTCAGGCGTGCCGATCTCGCTCGCGCGGGTGCGGCGCTGAAGCAGAACAAGCAGGACTCTGTCGATCTTGATTGGAGCGAGGTCGATGTCGGCCAGCCCGAGGCAGGCACGATCCTGCCCATGCCCGGCACGACACGATTCCGCGGCACCTTCGCCATGCGCCAGGTCAGGCGCATCGGCTTCATCATGATTATCGCCGCGCTGATCGCGGGCTTCATGGCACCCAACGCAGCGATCCCGATCCTGATCGGCGCGGTGACGCTGATTCTGGCGGGGTGGAGCACAGAACCAAAGCAGGCTGTGAAGCAAACGCCAGCACGAAGAGGATGATCGTTCCGAGCCATCGCCGCAAGGCTGTGGTGGCGAGTTGACCAGCGTTACTCGCTGAAATCTGTGCGAGTCACTCCATCTATTCGCGATCCGTTTGCACCAGCGAGCCCTGATCGCGGAGGGCTGCGGCGAGCGCTGCACGGGTCATCATCGCAGTGGTCCCATCGGCACGACCGACGAGGATCTCGTGAATGCTCGGGTCCATTCGCGTCCAATCCTCACAGAGCAGGATGTACGAGCCCTCATCCTGAGTCGATGTCCAGCGCGGATATGTGTCGCCCGGCAGGACTGGCGGGGCGACATAGATCCAGTCAGGCTTGGGGCCGTCAACTTGCCCGCTGTTCAGAATGCGGCGGCTCCCGACAAGCTCCATCCACGGCAACTGGCCCTCACACGCCGCGCCGGCTGGCACGAGCCCCTTCGACTCGAGTGACGCGTAGCTGAACAATCGCAAGACCTCGTCAAAACGCGTTTTCGAAATCTGTCGCTGCGACTCACGCCAGGCGCCACGAACCAGCGGAGTCAAGGCGAGTACCGCAGCCGCGGCGACTGCAACGCCCGCCACCGCAAGGGTTCGAACGCGCCGACCAACTTAGGGCAGTCTTCTCATTCGACTTGG
>Ga0105044_10010510_pt1 | contig 12632 bp, 13 predicted proteins | sample MAT01_FD_78092 | JGI IMG/M metagenome (GOLD analysis project Ga0105044, IMG submission 78092) | Freshwater microbial communities from Lake Fryxell liftoff mats and glacier meltwater in Antarctica - MAT-01 | ecosystem: Environmental > Aquatic > Freshwater > Ice > Liftoff microbial mat | place...
GGGCTCAGCGCGGCCAGATGCAGCGGCGCCCGGGTGCCGATGCGCAGCACCTCGGCCACGAAAAGCGCAGCCGTCCGGGGGGAAAACAGCGGGACGATCACCGTCGCCGCACCCTGCAACGCGACCATCGCTGCCGGGCCAAGGGGTTGGGCACGCTGGTCGTAGACGATGACCTCCGCCGTCTCGATCCCGACGGCCGTCAGTCTTGCGGCCAGATCCCCGCGTGCGTCGCGTCCCCGCAAATGCAGCATCGGACCCGGGAGCCCTGCGCCCCGCGCCAAAGCCAGCAGCGCGGCAGCGTCACCCCCCGCAACTTGCACCCGGAACCCCGCCGCAGCCACTTCGGCCGTGCGTTGGCCGACGCACAGCGCAAGATCCGGCAGCCGGTCCGCTACGCGGCGCAGGATCGCTGCCTCTGCCCCGGTCTCGGACGTCAGCAGAATCGCTTTCCAGTCCCGCCTTGGCACAGTGTCGGCCACCCATTCGGGTACAAGCAGGGGTGAGGTCAGGTACAAGAGCCGCCCGGAAAACCCCGCTTCCAGCGCCGCTGCAAAGCGTGCGCTCTGGGCGGCGGGCCGGGTCAACAGCACTGTTGCGGACGGCACAGGGTCAGGCACGCGGGATTGTATGGCCATGCCTGCGGTGTTACCTGCAGGGCGGCTTCAAGGCAACACGCGCGGGCGGTGCATGGATCAGGCACTCACATTCCTCGGCATCGAATCGAGCTGCGATGACACTGCGGCGGCGGTCGTGCGGGGTCTGCCCGGGGCGGCGGCCGAGGTGCTTTCATCGGTCGTGGAAGGGCAGGCGGCGCTGCATGCGCCTTTTGGCGGAGTGGTGCCTGAAATCGCCGCCCGCGCCCATGCCGAGCGGTTGGACCATGTGCTGGAACGTGCACTGTCCGAGAGTGGGGTGGCACTGACGGCGCTGGACGGAATCGCCGTGACGGCGGGTCCGGGGCTGATCGGCGGGGTGCTCTCGGGTGTGATGCTGGCCAAGGGGCTGGCTGCGGTAACAGGATTGCCGCTTTACGGGGTCAACCACCTTGCAGGCCATGCGCTGACGCCGCGGCTAACCGATGCATTGGCGTTCCCTTACCTCATGCTGCTGGTATCGGGCGGGCATTGCCAGTTTCTGATCGTCGAGGCGCCGGACAGGTTTAGCCGGTTGGGTGGCACCATCGACGATGCGCCTGGGGAGGCGTTCGACAAGACGGCGAAGCTTTTGGGCCTGCCACAGCCCGGTGGCCCTGCGGTGGAGGCGGAGGCGCGAAATGGGGACACGCGGCGCTTCGGTTTTCCGCGGCCCCTGCTGGACCGTGAGGGCGTGGACCTGTCGTTCTCGGGCCTAAAAACAGCGCTGCTGCGGGCGCGGGATGCGCTGATCGCGGCCCAAGGGGGCCTTTATCCGCAGGACCGTCGCGACCTTTGCGCGGGGTTTCAAGCCGCTGTCGCCGATGTGCTGACGGAAAAGTCGCGCCGCGCGCTGGAGGTCTACATGCAGGGGGCACCCAAAAGCCCGGCTTTTGCGGTGGCGGGCGGGGTGGCGGCCAATGCCACCCTTCGTACCCGGCTGGAGGCGTTGTGCGCCCGGACCGGCACGCAGTTCTGTGCGCCGCCGTTGCGTCTGTGCACCGACAACGCCGCGATGATCGCCTGGGCGGGGATCGAGATGGCCCGGGCCGGGACCGCGCCGAATACCGGTTTTGCCGCCCGGCCACGCTGGCCGCTGGATCCGGCTGCGGCACCGATGATCGGGTCGGGCAAGAAAGGGGCCAAGGCGTGATCGGCATTCTTGGCGCCGGCGCCTTTGGCACGGCACTGGCCGTGACGCTCGGGGCAAAGGGGCAAAAGGTGCGGCTGTGGCTGCGGGATGCGGACGACGCGGCGAAGATCGCCAAGAGCGGACAGAATGACCGGCGTCTGCCGGGGGTCCCGCTGCCCGAAAGCGTGTCTGTCACTGCGGAGATCGCCGATCTTGCAGGGGCGGAAGCGCTGCTACTGGCCCTGCCCACCCAAGCGCTCGCGGCGTTTCTTGCGTGTCATGGGCAGCGGCTGAACGGCGCGGCACTGATCGTCTGCTGCAAGGGCGTCGATCTTGCCTCCGGGCGCGGCCCCACCGCTTTGATCGCCGCGGCCTGCCCCGACTCGGCCGTCGCCATCCTGACCGGGCCCAGCTTTGCCACCGATATCGCGGCTGGCAAGCCCACTGCCCTGACCCTCGCCACCACCTCGGGGCAGGGGGAGGCGCTTCAGCGGCTGCTGTCCACCCCGACCCTTCGGCTTTATCGTACGGATGATGTGACCGGCGCGGAACTCGGCGGCGCGTTGAAGAATGTGGTCGCGATTGCCGCCGGTGTGGTGATCGGTGCGGGTTTTGGCGAATCCGCCCGCGCGGCGCTCATTACGCGCGGATATGCCGAAATGCTGCGCCTTGCCCTGCACTCCGGCGCGCGGGCCGAGACGCTGGCGGGCCTGTCGGGCTTTGGCGATCTGGTGCTGACCTGCACGTCCGCCCAGTCGCGCAACTTCTCTTACGGCATGGCGCTTGGCGCTGGGGGCCTGCCCGACCCGACCGCCACCGTCGAAGGCGTGACGACCGCCCGTGCCATCCGCGCCCTCGCCTTCGTCAGCGGGATCGACATGCCGATCGCGATCATGGTCGCGGCCCTTGTCGCGGGCGAAGTGACGGTTCAGTCTGCCGCCCGGAGCCTGCTTTCCCGACCCCTGAAACCGGAGTAACCGATGCGCGTCGCCCTCATTTGCCTGGACAAGCCAGGCGCCCTGCAAATCCGTCTCGACACCCGCGCTGCACACCTTGCGCATATAGAGGCGTCCGGCGTAGTCGAAATGGCCGGCCCGTTCCTGACGCCCGAGGGGCAGATGACCGGCAGCCTTATCGTGCTGAACGTAGGCTCGATGGCCGAGGCCGAGGTCTGGGCCGCCGCTGACCCCTATGCCAAGGCCGGGCTTTTCTACTCTGTCAGCTTGCGCGAATGGAAAAAGGTGATTGGCTGATGGCCTATTGGCTGTTCAAATCCGAACCCGACGTCTGGGGCTGGCCCGATCAGGCCGCGCGCGGTAATGTGGGCGAGGAATGGCACGGGGTGCGCAATTATCAGGCGCGCAACGCGATGCGCGCGATGGTGGTCGGTGATCTCGGCTTCTTTTACCACTCCAACATCGGCAAAGAGATCGTGGGGATTGTCGAGGTCTGCCGCACCTCGGCCCCCGATTCGACGACCGAAGACCCGCGATGGGATTGCGTGATGGTGCGCGCCAAGAAGGCACTGTTCCGCCCCGTGACGCTGGAAACCTGCAAGGTGCATCCCGGGTTGGAGGCGATGGTGTTGGTCAACAGCAGCCGCCTGTCCGTGCAGCCGGTGCGGCCGGACGAATGGGCCATTGTCTGCGCCTTGGGGGGCCTTGTTGACGAGCCGTTTCGCTGAACTGCCCTTCGGACTCAAGCTTTCAAAGAAAACCGACGGGACGATCGGAATTCCTGAACGCGAACGGTGCGGGCGTCGCCATGTCTGTTTTTGCTGCGGTCTGGTACATGAGGATGCTAAAACCCTGAAGGGTTGCGGCCGACGTTTGCCTCGGGCCGGATGGTTGGCCTGCAAAAGCCAGTGACAAGTTGCCTTTTGTCATCGGCCTTGTGGGGATGCTGCGGTCTGCGGGCAGGATGCGGCTGACCACAATCGATACGTTGGGCGAGGGTCTGAAGGTGGGCCTCGGGATAAGTGCGCTTTGCGTGGTTCCGTGGTTCGCGATGAACTAAGCCTTTGGCCAACGCAGGTTTATGCTGACCAAGATTGATGACGAAAATGTAACAACTGGCGTCGGGAATGGGCCTGATGCTGTTCTGACGCAGGCCCGCGCGCGTTGCAAGAACGCGCAGATCAAAGCAAAAAATGAAGGGCCCCGCACCCCTACGGGACCCTTCACCACCCCACGCGCTCCCTTGGCACCGCACGTGTTATGAAAAGGTCCCGGACATCCTGTCCTATGCCCAAACGTATAAACGATCCGAGGGGATTGCTGCAAACGAGATACTGAGGCAATTTGATTCACATGCCTTCTGTCGTTTGAGAACGAAAAGGCCCACGCCTGCGGCATGGGCCCTGTCGGATTGACGCGGCAATCTGGCCTACTTGTAGACCGCTTCCTTGCCGAAATGTTTCACCAGCATGTAGTAGACGGCCGCGCGATATTTGTTCCGTTCGGACCGGCCATAGGTGTCGATGACGGCGTCGATCGCCTCCATCAGCTTGGGGCTGTCAGCCAGACCCAGTTTCTTCACCAGGAAATTCTTCTTGACCGTTTCCAGTTCCGACGCGTCGGTTCCCGCTACAATTGCACTGTCGGCATCGTAAATCGCCGGGCCACATCCGATGGTCACCTTGGTCAGAAGCTCCATGTCCGGGGTGATCTTGCACTTGGTCTTCAGATCGTCGGCATACGTGGCAATCAGTCCGTCTCTTTTGCTCATTCTGCGATTCCTTTTCCAGACCTGTCAGGAGATGAAGCAAAACACCCCAACACGGTTTTGTGATCTTAGGGGAGGATACCGCAGCGGCAAAGAGAAAAGGCAGTCATGGTTCCCGGCAAGCCATCTGGCGCCCCGCCCTTGCGGCTTGGGCGCCAGAAGCGGTGTCAATAGCGGTAGTGTTCCGATTTGAAGGGGCCTTCGACCTTCACGCCGATGTAGTCTGCCTGATCGCGGCGCAATTCGGTCAGCTTCACGCCGATCTTCTTCAGGTGCAGGCGGGCCACCTTTTCATCCAGCGCCTTGGGCAGGATGTAGACCCCCGGCGGATACTCAGCGGCTTTAGTCCACAGTTCGATCTGCGCAAGCACCTGGTTGGTGAAGGATGCCGACATCACGAAGGAGGGATGGCCCGTGGCGTTGCCAAGGTTCAACAACCGCCCTTCCGACAGAAGGATGATCCGGCTGCCCGAGGGCATCTCGATCATGTCGACCTGTTCCTTGATGTTTGTCCACTTGTGGTTGCGAAGCGCAGCCACCTGAATTTCATTATCGAAGTGGCCGATGTTGCCGACGATCGCCATGTCCTTCATCGCACGGATATGCTCGATGCGGATCACGTCCTTGTTGCCGGTGGTGGTGATGAAGATGTCGGCATTGGCCACCTCATCTTCCAGCAGCGTCACCTCATAGCCGTCCATTGCGGCTTGCAGAGCGCAGATCGGGTCGACCTCGGTCACTTTCACCCGCGCACCTGCCCCGCGCAGGCTGGCGGCCGAGCCCTTGCCCACATCACCATAGCCGCAGACAACGGCAACCTTGCCTGCCATCATCGTGTCAGTGGCACGGCGGATGCCGTCCACCAGCGATTCCTTGCAGCCATACTTGTTGTCGAACTTCGACTTGGTCACGCTGTCGTTGACGTTTATCGCAGGGAAGGGCAACTGACCCTTCTTGTGCAGATCATACAGGCGGTGGACGCCGGTCGTCGTCTCTTCCGACACGCCCCTGATCGCGGCGCGCTGGGCCGTGAACCAGCCGGGGCTTGCCGCCAGCCGTTTCTTGATCTGGGCAAAAAGGCAGACTTCTTCTTCAGAGGTGGGCATTTCGATGATGCCCGTCTCACCCGCTTCAACCCGGGCGCCGATAAGCACGTACATTGTGGCATCGCCGCCATCGTCGAGGATCATGTTGCAGGTGCCGCCAACGCCGCCGAACTGGAAAATACGGTCGGTGTATTCCCAATAGTCGGCCAGCGTTTCGCCCTTGATGGCAAAGACCGGAACGCCCGCAGCGGCGATGGCAGCCGCAGCGTGGTCCTGGGTGGAGAATATGTTGCATGACGCCCAGCGAACCTCGGCGCCCAGTGCCGTCAACGTCTCGATCAACGCAGCGGTCTGAATCGTCATGTGCAAGGAGCCTGCGATCCGCGCGCCCTTCAGGGGCCTTGTCGTCCCAAATTCCTCCCGCAAGGCCATGAGTCCCGGCATTTCCGTTTCCGCAATGGTCAGCTCCTTGCGGCCGAATTCAGCCAGACCGATGTCTTTGACGATGTAATCCTTCGGCATCTGCCGCTCTCCTTGATCCAATTTGCTGCGCGCAGATAGCACGGGCTGAGCCTTGCGGCAATTGGCCGGGGTTGCTGCAGATCAAGGCATGCGGGGCCCTTTTCCCTAGAATGAGAAACACTTCAATCCCATCATGAGGAGAAACCCATGTCGCTTCCGAAAACGATGAAGGCTGCCGTTGTCACCAGGCTCGGTGCGCCGCTGGAAATCCGCGAAGTGCCGGTGCCGGGCGTGGGCCCCGGGCAGGTGCTGATCCGCGTGCGTGCCTCGGGTGTTTGCCACACCGACCTGCACGCAGCCTCGGGCGACTGGCCGGTGAAGCCGCATCCGCCCTTCATTCCGGGGCATGAAGGAGTGGGTGAGGTGGCCGCCGTGGGCGCCGGGGTCAGCCATCTGAAAGAGGGTGATCATGTTGGCGCGCCTTGGCTGCACAGCGCCTGCGGTCGTTGCTCGCATTGCGTTGGCGGCTGGGAGACGCTGTGCGAAAGCCAGCAGATGACGGGCTATACCGTCGATGGCAGCTATGCCGAGTTCGTGCAGGCCGAAGCAAACTACGTGGGCAATCTGCCGCGAGGGATGGAGTTTGGACCAGCGGCCCCGTTGCTCTGCGCGGGTGTGACCGTCTACAAGGCGTTGAAGGAAACCGAGGCCCGGCCCGGCCAGTGGGTCGCGATCTCCGGGATTGGCGGCCTTGGGCATATGGCGGTGCAGTATGCCAAGGCGATGGGGATGCATGTCGCGGCCATCGATATTTCGGAAGACAAGCTGGCACTGGCCCGAACGCTTGGCGCCGACCTTACCTTCAACGCCTCAGAGGTGGACCCGGTGGCCGAGTTGCAGACCCAACTTGGCGGCGTGCACGGCGCGCTGGTCACCGCGGTGTCGAACAGCGCCTTTTCGCAGGCCGCAGGTGTTCTGCGCCGGGGTGGGTTCATGTCTCTGGTGGGCCTGCCGCCGGGGGACTTCCCGCTGCCCATCTTCGAAATCGTTCTGAAGCGGATCACGGTGCGCGGCTCTATCGTGGGCACCCGAAACGATTTGGCCGAGGCGCTGGCCTTTGCGGCAGAGGGCAAAGTTGCCGCGCATTTCTCGTGGGACACGCTCGACAACATCAATGCCATTTTCGAGCGGATGCGCGCGGGCCAGATCGATGGGCGCGTCGTGCTGCGCATCTGAGCCTTGAGGTGGGCGCGCGCTTGCGCCATCTTCCCGCCGGACAGGAGGAACCGATGACCAAGGCACAACCCCGCGCCTGGCAGCGCATGCTGTCGGGCCGCAGGCTCGACCTGCTGGACCCTACGCCGGTGGATATCGAGATCGAAGACATTGCCCATGGCCTGGCCTTCGTCGCGCGCTGGAACGGTCAGACGCGGGGCGACTGGCCCTATTCGGTTGCCGAACACTCGCTGCTGGTGGAAGAAATCGCCGGTCGCGCGCAGCCGCGTTGGGGGGCGAAGTGGCGGCTGGCCGCGCTGCTGCATGACGCGCCCGAGTATGTGATCGGCGACATGATCAGTCCGGTAAAATCGGCGGTCGGACCCGGCTACGGCGAGTTGGATCTGCGGCTGACGGCGGCCGTGCATCTGCGCTTTGGTCTGCCTGCCGTGCTGCCGGTGGAGGTGAAGCGCGCGATCAAGGCGGCGGACAAGGTTTCAGCCTGGCTGGAAGCTACGAGCATTGCAGGCTTTACGTCGGCCGAGGCGGACAAGCTGTTTGGTAAACCCGACCCCACGCTCGCGGCGGGGATGGCGATCAAACTGAGACCGCCCGCAGAGGTGCGGGCGGACTACGTGGCGCGGCATGCGATACTGCTGGCGGCCCGCATCTAGAGCTTGACCGCTGAAAGCGAGAACCAGCAGCGCTTGGCAGCTTCTTCTGCCTTGAACGACGGCGGCGGCGAGGATGCATGGCGGGGCAGCGGGTTCTGCCGGGTCGCGATGAGGAGCGCATCTGCAAAGATATGTAACATGTGATGTTCCTTTGTTTCACTGGACATAACCGGTTTATAGAACATATTCTTACCCAAGCGAAGTCAGAGATTCTTCCGGACTGTAAGGCAAGCTAACATATGACTGTGGATTGGCGCAGCTTTCCCTCGCTGACGGCGCTGCGTGCGTTTGAGGCCGCTGCATCGGCGCACAGCTTTTCCGGCGCAGCGAGGGCGCTGAATGTCACGCATGCCGCCGTCGCCCAGCAGGTCCGCGCACTGGAACAAGAACTGGGCGCGGAGTTGATTTTTCGCGAGGGCAGGGGTCTGCAGCTGACAGTGCAGGGCGCGCGCCTTGCAGCCGCGCTGAGCGAGGGGTTCCGCGATATCGCCGCAGCACTGGCCGAGATTACGGCCGCCGACCCGGATGCACCGCTGCGTGTCACGATGACCCCGGCTTTTGCCGGGCAATGGCTTATGCCGAGGCTGGGGGCCTTCTGGGCCGGCCATCCAGAGGTGCCCCTTTCGCTACATCCTGACAAACGGCTGGTGGACATGCGGCGAGAACCGATGGACCTGGCCATCCGCTTCGGCTCCGGCAATTGGCCCGGCTTGCAGGCCGAGCTTCTGACGGCGGCACATTACGTGATCGTCGCTGCTCCGGACCTGCTGGCTGGCCGCACCGGCCTGACGCTGGAGGAGATGTCAGCCATGCCTTGGGTGATCGAACAGGAATGGCCAGAGGCAATGGCCTGGCTGAAGAGTTTCGGCCTGCGCCCCGATGCGATGAACATCGCCTATGTGCCGACGGAAGAGCTGGCCCTGTCAGCGGCCAGACAGGGCTACGGCCTGCACGTTGAGGCAGCTGCGCTGGTGGAGCATGATGTGGAAAACGGCCATCTGGTCGAGGTCGGCCAGATCAGGGACGATAGCCTGGCCTATTACCTTGTCACACGGACAGGGCCGCAACGAACCGCTCTGAAAACCTTTATCCGTTGGATTAAGGCGGCGGTTTGAAATCTGCGTCCGACCAAGGCCGGACGCAGATATAGGGCATCAGAGCTTTGGCTCAGACAGAAAGGTCTTCGGGCGACTTGCCCCCCGCAATCGCCGCGATGAACCAACGCGGCTTGCGGCCACGCCCGGACCATGTATCAGCGGCATTGGCGGGATTGGCGTATTTGGCAGACGCAGCAGCGCGTTTGCGCGTGACCGGCGCACCAGTCAGCTCAGCAAGCGAGAAACCCATCTCCCGGGCTTTCTCGTCCAGCTCGGCGAGCGCGGCTTTTTTCCTGCGATCCTCAAACGAGCCAATCGCCTTGCCCACTTGTGACTGAAGATCCTTCAGCTCTTTCAGGGAAAGCGTATTCAGATTCATTTCCACCCTTTTGTCCTTTCGATTTGGAACTAGTGGGGTAGTAGAACACAAATTTCATTGCCGCAACACGTCTTTTCTATTTCGGACTGCGTTTCGCCAGAATACGCTGAAGTGTCCTGCGATGCATGTTAAGCCGCCGTGCCGTTTCCGAAACATTGCGGTCGCACATCTCATAGACCCGCTGAATATGTTCCCACCGGACACGGTCTGCCGACATCGGATTCTCTGGCGGGCCGGGGTGCGCCTCTGCTCGCGACAGAAGTGCATTTGAAACGTCATTTGCATCGGCGGGCTTGGACAAGTAATCAACCGCGCCGAATTTAACGGCCGCGACAGCAGTGGCAATCGCGCCGTAACCCGTCAACACCACAATCCGGCAATCGGGGCGACGTTCGCGCAGTGCCTCGACCACATCCAGCCCGTTGCCGTCTTCCAGCCGAAGATCAACAACCGCGTATGCGGGAGGCCGCGACAGTGCGATCGCGCGACCTGCCGCCACACTCTCGGCCGTTTCTGGCAGAAATCCGCGTTTTTCCATCGCCTTGGCCAGACGCTTCACAAATGGCTCGTCGTCATCAACCAGCAAAAGGGTGCGATCTGCCCCGATTTCTACCGCAAAGTCGTCAGGCACTGTCATCCTCCCCAAACGTGTTGGTCAAGTTAGCCTGCAAACCCAGATTGTCAATTTTGCGGTCTTGTTTCTGCTGCCGTGACGAAACACGCGACACGGTCGGCCACCGCCTCGGCAGTATCGTCGCGGCGAAAGAAATCGGCAAATCCTGCTCCGGGCAGCATCAGATAAGTAAAGGTCGAATGGTCCATAAGGTAATATTCGTCACCTGAATCCTGCTTCTGGTAGTAGGTCTTGTAAGCTTGGGACGCCGCTTTGACCTGTGCATCGGTTCCGGTCAGCGCGATCATCCGCGGATGCAGATTGCGACTGAATTCGGCCAGCACTTCGGGCGTGTCACGGGCGGGGTCGATGCTGATGAAGACCGGCTGCGCATCAAATCCACGCTCTTCCAGCACATCGACGGCCTCGGCATTGCGCGCAAGATCCAGCGGGCACACATCCGGGCAAAAAGAGTAGCCGAAATAGACCAGCGTGGGTTTGGTCAGCACATCCTTTTCCGTGACTGCGGCTCCGTTGGTGTCCACCAGGGTGAACGGCCCGCCGATGTCTCCGCCTGCGACCTGCCCCTCCCGGCATGCGGCAAAGGTATCGCCCTGCCGTGTTATCGACACGTAGAGCCAAGTGCCACCGACGAGGACCACCACCCCTGCCACGGCAAGGCCAGCGAAAACCCTGTTCATTGCGCGTCCCCCTTTGTCGTGCTGCAAGTCTTGGTCATTGATCCCCGAAGATCAGCGGCTTAACAATGCCAAACTTGGACAAGAGAGGCCAGACACCACACATGACCGCGCCACGCTTCGGACCCCAGACACACAGCACTCGCAGTGACTGGGTCCGCCTGCGTACCCTGATCGTCCTGCGGTGGATGGCAATTGCGGGGCAGCTCGCCGCGATTGCCATGGCAGAGATCGTCTTTGGTTTGCAATTGCCGCTCGGGCTGTGTTTCCTCGCCGTAGGTGCGTCGATCATCGCCAACCTGTTTCTGGTCTTCGTTTATCCGGAAAACAAGCGCCTGTCGGAACTGGAGGCGTTGCTCACGCTGCTGTTCGATCTTGCCCAGCTGTCTTTTCTCGTCTTCATCACCGGCGGGCTGACCAATCCCTTCGCGCTTCTGATCGTGGCGCCGGTGACAATCTCTGCGTCTGCCCTCGAACTTCGGACAACGATCTTCCTCGGCTTCAATGCAATCATGCTGGTCACGATGATCGCTTTTGTCAGCGTGCCCCTGCGCTTTGCCAATGGCACGATCCTGGAAGTCCCGCTTCTGTTCGGCTTTGGCTTCTGGATCGCGATCATCATCGGGATTGTCTTTCTCGGTATTTACTCACGGCGCGTAGCCACTGAAATCCGCTCGATGTCCGACGCGCTGCTCGCGACGCAGATGGCACTCGCCCGCGAGCAGAAGCTGACGGACCTGGGCGGCGTGGTGGCTGCTGCGGCACACGAGCTCGGGACGCCCCTTGCCACGATCAAGCTCGTCTCGACCGAGCTTCTGGACGAGCTGAAGGGCCGACCGGACCTGTTGGAGGATGTGACCCTGATCCGCGCGCAGGCCGACCGCTGCCGCGATATCCTGCGGGCGATGGGACGGGCCGGCAATGACGACAAACATCTGCGGCAGGCCCCGCTTGCCACTGTACTGCGCGAAGCGGCAGAGCCGCACGTGGCACGCAACCGCGACGTCGTCTTCGGCCTGCAGCCCGGGGATGGCGGCGCAGATCTGCAACCCACGATCCTGCGATTGCCCGAAGTCATTCACGGCTTGCGCAACCTCATACAGAACGCTGTCGATTTCTCGCGCAACCGCGTCTGGGTAGATGGCGAATGGACCGACCGTGAAATCATTATCCGCATCACCGATGATGGTGATGGCTATCCGCCGCAAGTGATCAGACGCATCGGCGATCCTTTCGTGCGCTCGCGCCTGACGGAGGCGAGCCATGCACGGCGGCCGGAGTACGAAGGCATGGGGCTTGGGCTTTTCATTGCTAAGACCTTGCTGGAACGATCGGGGGCCACCTTGACCTTTGCCAACGCGTCGGACCCATTCCTGACCCCTGAAGAACGACCGGAACGTTCGGGCGCCGTGGTTGAAGCGATCTGGCCGATCGCACGAATTCTTGCCCCCACAAACACCGCGTTGGGGCGCAACAGCGCAATCGACACCTGAGCCATCGTAGTACTTTCGTGCTTTTCGTACAACCAGGGCGTGCTCGCGGGCGCGGTCACTAAAATTAATCGACGGTTAACACTTTCTAATATAGAACCGGGATACAACCTGGGGGTTATTCCGATGGTTTTTGACTGGGCAATTGCGCTTGGCTTGTTCTTGACGGCGCTGATTTCTGCAACGGTTGCGCTTTTGGGTTTGGTCGCCCTCCAATCTCGTTCGGCGCGCACCAAGGACAGCGTGTTCTGTGGCACCGACACCAGTACCGTCGTGCTGTTCGACGGCGATGTGCTGGTTGATGCCTCCCCTTCTGCCCGTGCGCTTCTGGCGAACAGCCCAACCCTGGGTGGCCCCTGGTTGCGGCTGGTCGGCCGACTTGGCCCGCACTTCCCTGATCTGGAGGCGCGGACTAAAGCCCTGAGCCATGACGGTCAGTTCATGATCGCCTCCGCCGGGGCCACGGCCGA
>Ga0105044_10010512_pt1 | contig 12632 bp, 10 predicted proteins | sample MAT01_FD_78092 | JGI IMG/M metagenome (GOLD analysis project Ga0105044, IMG submission 78092) | Freshwater microbial communities from Lake Fryxell liftoff mats and glacier meltwater in Antarctica - MAT-01 | ecosystem: Environmental > Aquatic > Freshwater > Ice > Liftoff microbial mat | place...
CGGCGTCGATCGCCGACGGATCGACCACGGTGATCTCGATCGCGCCACCGGTGAGGTCGAACGTCTGCTTGCCGATCAGCCCGACCTCGGAGGTGATGTCCGTCCCCTCGATCTCGAACTGGATCGTGCCACTCGAGACCATGAACGGGAACACGGCGGGCGTCGAGGTCCAGATGTCGGGTCGCGGTTGATCGAACGACTCGGTCAAGCAGGTCTGTACGCCGGCGTCGGGCGTCGCGTCGGCGAGCGGGCCATCCAGTGCGAGGAACGTGTTGTCGTCGTCGAGCCCGAAGACCGCGTTGCAGCCGATCGCTAGAGCGCACGATGCGATCCACGGGTACGCTCGACCAGTCACCATGTTCGAGCATACACGCGTCGCCCTGGTCTCCGCGGTCGTCGCGTGCTCGAGCTCACCGCCACCGCCGACCGACCGGCCGATCGACGATCACGCACACTACGAAGGTCGACAGATCGCCGACACCTGCTCGTACCTCGGCGCCGACTGGCTCGACCGCGCCGATCGTGAAACACGCGAGCAACCCGAGAAGGTGCTGGATCTGCTCGCGATCGCGCCCGGCTCGACCGTGGCAGACGTCGGTGCGGGCACCGGCTACTTCACGGTCCGGATGGCGAAGCGCGTGGGTGACAAGGGCGAGGTGATCGCCACCGAGCTCCAGCCCGAGATGCTGCGGTTGCTCGATCACAAGGTGTCGAGCGAGAAGCTGTCGAACGTGCGGCTCGTCCGCGGCACCGATACGGACGCGAAGTTGCCGGAGCGCTGCTGCGATCTCGTGCTGATGGTCGACGTCTACCACGAGCTGACCAGCCCACCCGCGGTGATGGCCGGCGTGCGTCGTGCGCTCAAGCCCGCGGGCCGGCTCGCGCTCGTCGAGTACAAGGGCGAGGATCCCGAGATCCCGATCAAGCCCGAGCACAAGATGACGCTCGCGCAGATCAAGAAGGAGCTCGCGCCGCTCGGCTTCGCGTTCGTGCGCTCGTACGAGGAGCTGCCGGATCAGCGCGTCGTGATCTTCACGCGCGACGATGCGCGCTGATCACGGCGTCGCGAAGAACGCGACCGTCATCGCCGCCGTCGTGGCAGAGCTGCACGGTCGCGCACGTCGACGACGTTCACCTCGCGAGCTCGACGCCTCGCCCTCGCGGCCAGCAACAACGAGCCCGCGCTTGACGCCCCGAGCGCACACGCTGATAGGCTCGCGTCATCATGGCGAGTGTGGTCGCGTTGCTCGACGAAGACGCTTTCAAGAAGTACGCGAAGCAGGCAACCCTCGGCGCGGTCCTTCCAATCGACGGCTACCAGACCGACGACCGCTCGTTCGCGACCGAGCTCTCGCATGGCGGCGCGCTCTATCTCGTCGTCGTCCGGCCGACGGGTGAGCTCTGGCTGGTCGCCGTGCTCGAGGAACCCGAGACCTCGGGCCTCAAGAAGGCCGACAAGCGCAAGCCCGGCTGGTACGCGGCGGTCAATACGACACCTGTCACCGACATCTCGAAGCTGCGCGGCAAGCTGAAGCTGGCCAGGGCGTTCTGTGCGCCGCGCATCCTCACCAAGAAGCACGACGGCGCGATGCGCGAGGCGCTCGACGAGGTCGACGCGCCCGTCCAGGCAGGCGTCGAGACGGTCGCGAGGATCGCCGAGCTCGACCCGAAGCAGCCTCCGCTCGAGCGCGCCGTGACGTATCTTGGATCCGGACACGTCGAGCAGGCGATCGAGGCGATGTGCGAATCGTGGCGAGCCTCGCGCGCACCGATGGTCGCGGATCTGATCGATCGCGCGACGCGGCTGACGCCCGCGTATCACCGCCCGCTGTTCGACCAGCGGCAGCGCTACGACCAGAACCACGCCTCGAAGATCTGGAAGGCGGCGTTCGAGGCAGACGCACAGGCGGCGATGCCGCAGCTGTTGCTCAACCTCGGCATCGGCGGCTACTCGGTGATCTCCGAGCGGATGAAGCTGCTCGGTACGCTGCCGCTCGATCCACGGATCGGGGCGCGCGCGATCGAGCTGCTGGCGTCGCGACCGAGGCGGGCCGAGGAGGACCGCTGGTGGTGGCCGCCGATCGCAGAGCTCTTGCTGAAGTCGAACGACACGCGAACGTTCGAGTCGCTGCTCGACCTCGAGCGCATGGAAGAGGGCATCGGCGCTGCGACGGGGAAACTCTACGCGATGGCGAGGACCGCGCCACCGAAGCTGCCATCCGCGGACACGCCGCTGGTGACGAAGCTCGAAGCCGAGCTCCACCGCCTCGAGGCACCGCTGCGTACCGAATGCGATCTCGTCGATCAGATCGCGGCGCATCCCGATGACGACGGCCCGTACCTGGTCTACGCGGACTGGCTGATCGAGCACGACCGTCCGCTCGGCGAATTCATCACGCTGACCTGTCAGGCGCGCAGCGGCAAGCTGTCACCCGCCCACGTGCGGAGGTTCACCCACCTCCAGGAGATGCCGTATCTGTGTGGCGTGTTCGACGACTTTCCCGCCACGCGGTTGCGCAAGCGCGAGCGCGGCGTCGACCGCGAGCTGAGCGTCTACTGCAGCACGCAGCCACGGTCGTGGCGCATGCTGGCCAGATCTCCACTCGTGCGTGCTCTCGACCGGCTGCGCCTCGTGGGCCATCCATGGAAGGGGCGTGCCGAAGCGAACAGCGAGATGATCGCGGCGGCACCTGCGCTCCAGCGCGTCGAGGAGATCGGCGAGACGACCGGCAACGAGGTCGCGAAGCTGCTCGGTGGCACGTTCGAGCTGCGCGTGCCGAAGCTGAGTGCAGCCGAGCGCGAACAGGCCGAGTCCGAGGGTCGCCCCGTCGACCATTACCTCGAGCGTGTTACTCGAGCCGGCCGTTCGCGCTGACCTTGCCGCGCTCGCGATACATCCGCTCGACGGTGGCGCGCAGCAGCTTCTCGTCGATCTCGCTACCGGCCGCGCCCGCGACGTAGGCGGTGCGCTCGCACGCGACCTTGATGAAGCCGCCCGACAGCTCGTACATATCGGCGAGCGCGTCGAAGTCGATGTCCTTCGACGAGCGCTCCTTTGGCAGCGTTCGGCGCCACAGCTCGGCGCGCATGTCGGGGCTCGGGAAGCTGAAGAACACGTCGTACGTGAACCGGCGCTTGAACGCCTGATCGATCGCGGAGGTCAGGTTCGTCGTCAGGATCGCGAGCCCACCGAAGCGCTCGAGGCGCTGCAGGAGATAGTTGGTCTCCATGTTCGCGTAGCGATCATTGGAGCTCTTGACATCTGAAGTCCGCTTGCCGAACAGCGAGTCGGCCTCGTTGAACAGCAACACGACGTGACCGGGCTCGGCGGCGTCGAACACGTCCGAGAGGTTCTTCTCGGTCTCGCCGAGCCACTTGCTGACCACCTGCGAGAGATCGACCTCGTAGATCTCGAGGCCGAGGCGCTTCGCGAGCACGGTGCCCGACATCGTCTTGCCGACGCCGGGGTGACCGGAGAACAGCACCGAGATGCCCTGCGCACCGCGGAGCTTGAACGCGTCGCGGATCTGCCGGCGCTGACTCGCGGCGGCGGTGATCTCGAACAGCGCGGCGCGCGTATCGTCATCGACGATCAGATCGTCGAGATCGTACGGCGTGGGCAGCCGCTTGCCGAGGCGGGAGATCCGTTGATGGAGCTGCGCGGCGACCGCGGTGGCGAGCTCCTCGGTCCCGGGTGCTCCGGCGTCGGGCATCAGCCCTGCCTGTGCCGCCTGCGCCGCCGCGACGATGATGCCGCCGGGGATCGCGAAGCGTCCCGACAGGCTGTCCGCGTCGCCCGGTCCGAGCGTCGGCACGATGTCGCTCCACATCGCCGTGCGGGTCTTGAGATCCGGGACCTCGAGCGTGAGGTGCACGATCGGCCGTTGATGGATCCGCGGCAAGCGCTCGCGATTGAACGTGATCGCGACCGGGCCGGTCCAGTCGTCGAGCAGCGTGCCGAAGAACGCGGGCATCTCGTCGCGCTCGGCCTCGCTCACCGTGGTGTCGTCGAGATCGGCGAACACCGGGATCGCGTCGAGCAAGCGGAGCTCGCGCGAGATCGCGCGGATCGTCGGCAGGTGCGCGGCGGCGGGCAGCTGCGAGAGCCGCGAGCCATCGATCAACAACACGCGCTGCTTCCAGTGCGCCGCGGCGAGCTGCAGCAGCAGCTTCTTGCCGAGCCCGCGCTGACCTTGCACCGCGAGCACCACCTCGTTCGAGCGCAGTGCCGCGGCAGCTCGCTCGAGCAGGAGTGGCGCGAACGAACCGCGGGCCTCGAGGCCGCGCAGCTCGCAGACGTCGGCGAGCTCGGGATCGAGATCGAGCCCGGTGCCGTCGAGCAAGTAGACGAGTCGCGTCGCCGCGCGAATTCGCCGGAACATCATCGAGTCGCCCGCGGCCGCGCCGGCGACGATGTCGACCAGCCGGTGCCGCACGAGGGGCGAGCTGTTCGAGAGATCGCGCGCCATCAGCGATCGGCTCGTCGGCGTGTCGTAGACCAGCTGTGCGAGCAACCGGCCCTCGAGCCCACGCGCGCTGTCGTCGCGTGCGAGGTAACGATAAGCCTGCACGAGGTTCGGATCGGTCTCGGGCAGCAGCGCGAACATCAACGTCGACCATTGTCGCGGCGTCAGCGCGAACGCGCGGATCAGATCGATCAGCGGTGACCGCTTGCCCGCCTCGACCGTCGCGCGGATCCGCGCCTCGACCTCGCGGTGCTTGATCAGCCACTGCTCGAGTACCGTGGACGCGCCTGCATCGTCGCCGGTCGTCTGGTTGCCGCGCGCCTGCGCGAACAGCCGGCCGATGTCGGTCGCGCCGATCACGTCGTCGGTCACGCCCACGCGACCCTTGGTCCACGCGACGCGCACCTGATACTCGACCCGCAGCCACGCACGCTCGAGCTCGTCGCGAAGGTGGGTTGCGACGTCTGGATAGGGCTCGGTCACGTGACCGTGACGTTAGCCCGAAACGGAAGACGGCGCGCGACGCGCAGGTCGTCGCGGAGGCGCGGTCTCAGACCAATTCGCGGTCGGCCTGCTGCATGCCCAGCTCCTGAGCGACGACCAGCGGATCCTGATCGAGCTCCGCTTCCTGCTTCGGCTTCTCCTCGACGCGCGCTTCCTGCACCGGTGCCTTCGGTGCTTCGGTCGGCTTCTCGCGATCGTCGGCGGCCTTCGCGATCGCGCGCATGTTGTCGACGAGTGGTGTGGTGTAGAGGCCGGGCGAGATCACCAGGCGCTGCGCCGCCGGGATCGCGGAGTCTTCGTGGCTATTTGCAGAGCCGAACAGCTTGTCGAACTTCTTGTCGCCGAGCTCTTTGCGCACGGTGTCCATGTCGTGGGCGACGCCGGCGGTGCGGTAGTCACAGATCGTGGTGCCCTTGATGAAGTCCTGCACGGACTTCGAGGCGCTGGTGCTCTTCTGGAGCTGCCACTCGAGGTTCACCTTGTAGCGCTCATATGGCTGGACCCAACCCTTCGCCTCGGTGTGACCGAGCCGGTAGTGGTCTTTCCATTTCTCGGGCTTGCCGACCGACTCGCAGGTCGTCTTGTACTGTCCCGCGTGAACGTGCATGCCCTTGTCGAGGTTCGCGGTGGCCTCTTCCTTGTTGCCGAACGCTTGCTCCGATGCGGTGGGTGCGGCCACTGCTGCCGATGCCACCGCGGGCAAGGCACCCTCGGCGGAGAACTCGCTCTGAGCTGCTTCTGGCCCGGTGGGGGCTACTTCGGAAGCGACCGTGTCTTCAGCTTTGCGTTGTTCGGCTTCGCGTGCGGGCATGGCGGTTCGATAGTACGGGCAAACCTCCGATCCGCTTCCCGAAACCAGCGATGATCCAGGCGTGGGTTTTGCGATCGATCGGCGGGCGCGCTCCAAGCGACCGAAAGCTGGGCTTCGGGCGCTCCTCGGACGGGCCCCCGATGCCCGCGAAGTCGGCGAACGGCTGAACTGGCTGACGCGCCGGACCTTCAAGAGCAAGGTGATCGATGCCACCCCGAAGCGGGTCACGATCGGCCTTCACCCCTACGCCGCTCCCGTTCGCATGGTGGTACTCCCCGACGGGGATCTCGAGATCCACGCCGAGACCTCCGCGATCGGCCCGGGGTATCACGCCGAGGTGCTCGCCCGGATCGCTCCAATCCTCGAGGAGCTCGAGTTCACGCTCGACGGCGAGAGCGACGATCCCAAGAAGGAACTTGCGGCGTGGCTCGCAGCCGAGCTGCGCGGCGGCGCGACCCGGATCGGGATGCCCGTCGATCGACAGTTCAAGCTCGACGCGCTGATCCAGACCGCGATGGGGCCGCGCGATGCCGCGTGGCGCGACGCCGTGCTCGCCGATCCCACGAGCGGTGCCGATGCGTTCGCCTGGTGGAATCGCGGCGCGGGTCGCGAGGCGTTCTCGCGCGCCTTGCTCGCGATGTGGTTCGACGTCGCGTGGCGCGAGCCGCTCGACCACGCGGAGCGCGCGGTGATGGAGAGCGTCGATGAAGAATTGACGGCGGCGCGCAAGGCGAACCCCGATCTCCCGTTCCCGTACGCCGAGTGGTCCGAGCTCCTCGAGTGGCTCGGTGTCGACGACGCGCATGCGCAGACGATCCGCGACCGGATCGGCACCACACCGGTCCCCGAGATGTTGATCGGCTATCGCCGCCACATGATCGAGGTCGAGCTCACCGGCGGCTGGACGATCGATCTCGGCGGCGCCTACGTCGGCAAGTGGGAGGATGACGGCGCGAGCTGGTGGGCGACCGATGGCGACCGCGTCGTCGAGTTCACGTCGCTGAGCGCCGACGGCGAGACCGATTCGCAGAAGCTGCTCGACGTCGCGCCGAGCCTGCATCCGGTGATCGCACAGATCGAGGAACCGACGCGGCGCGGGCGCGCGGAGGCGTACGACGAGAACAAGGTCCACGTGGTCCACGGGCTCGTCAGCTGCGCGCCGCACGTCGCGATCTTGACCTGCAAGGGCCGCGCATCGGACGAGGCGTGGGCGCTGTCAACCTGGCGCAGCCTGCGAAACGGGTAGTTCTACTCTCGCGCGGCGTCGTGCGAACGGCGGCGCATCAAGGTCGCCATCCTCGGTTCTGGTCCGGTCTGGCACGGTCGGCACGGCATTCGCCAAGGGATTCACGGATCAAGGAGATGCGGTGATGTGCGCCTCGTGCGCTCCCGCGGAGCTGAGTGGAAGGGAGCGCGACGTGGCGACCGCTCCGCTGAAGCTCTGGTCGCGTCAGGCGATGCCGATCGCGGCGAGCTCGATGCTGTCGATCGAGGTCGTGCGCAAGAAATCCTCGCACTGGCGAGCTTTCTAACGGGTCGAGTCACCGTGATAACCTCTGCCGGGCGGGGAGTGGGATGAACGACGGGGCATCGAACCGACCATCGAACCGACCATCGGTGCTGATCGTCGAAGACGAGCGGATCGTCGCGAAGGATCTGCAGCAGACGCTGTTGGCGATGGGCTACGACGCGTTCGGCATCGCGTCGTCGGCCGACGAGTGCTTGTCGCTCGTGACGGAACGCTGTCCCGACGTCGTGCTGATGGACATCCGGCTCAAGGGTCAGCGGGACGGGATCGAAGCAGCTGGGTTATTGCGGGCGCAGTTCGGCGTGCCGATCGTGTTTCTGACCGCCCATGCGGACGACGCCACGATCGAACGGGCGAAACGAATGGAGCCTGCCGGCTACTTGATGAAGCCCGTGAAGGCCGGCGAGCTGCGCAGCGTGATCGAGGTGGCGTTGTACAAGCACGCCATGGACAAGCGCTTGCGAGAGCGTGAACGCTGGTTTTCGACCACGTTGCGGTCGATCGGTGATGCCGTCGTGACGGTAGATCTCGAGGGGATCGTGACGTTCATGAATCCCGCCGCCGAGGCCTTGTTGGGCGAGCCAGCAAGCGTCGCGGTGGGACGACCGGTGCGCGACATCATCCGGCTGCTCGACCCGGCGCAACCGAGCTCCCCACTCGATCAGGTCCTCGAAGAACACCGGAACCTCGTCATCCACGAGGCCCCGGTTCACCACCCCATCGCACCCCGGTTGATCTCGGATAGCGCGACGATGGTGGTGGACGACAACGAGGTCCTCGGCGCCGTGATGGTGTTTCGCGACATCACGGAGCAGAAGATGCTCCAGAAGCAGCTCGAGGTTTCCGATCGGCTGACGTCCCTTGGCACGATGGCGGCAGGGGTTGCGCACGAGATCAACAGCCCGCTGTCGATCGTCCTCGCGAACACGTCGTTCGTACTCGACGAGCTCCGCAGCCAACGGGCTGACGCCCAGGCGGCAGGCCGAGAAACGCACCCGTTCGACGGCACGATTCGAGCCCAGATCGAGACCGAGTCCGCGGTGGAACGGATCGCGAAGATCGTCTCCGAGCTCCAGGCGTTCGCACGACCTGCGCAACCGTCCGGCGGTGCGGCGAGCGTGCACAAAGCGGCGGTGTGGGCCGTTCGCTCGACCGTTGCGGAGTTCACGTCCCGCGCGACGGTCGACGTCGACATCCCGGCGGAGCTGCCACCGGTGCGGCTGGACGAGACACGACTCGGTCAGGTGCTTGTCAACCTCCTGGTCAACGCTGCGCATGCGATCGCTCCGGGACATTCTGCTCGGAATCGGGTCTCGATTCGCGCTCGCGATGCCGAGAGCTCCGTCGTGATCGAGGTCAGCGACAGCGGTAGTGGGATGGCGCCGGACCTGCTCCGGCGCGTGTTCGAGCCGTTCTTCACGACGAAGCCGGTCGGCGTCGGCACCGGGCTCGGCCTGTCGATCTGTCATGGCATCGTGAGGTCGGTCAGTGGTCAGCTGGACGTCGAGAGCACACCCGGGGTGGGGACGACGTTCCGGATCACGATACCCAAGGCGGAGACCGCCGAAGTCACGGTCGACCGGCCGGCGGTTTCGGCTCGCCGCGGACGGATTCTTCTGATCGACGATGATGCCGGGTTCCTCAAGGCGCTGTGCAGGATCTTGAGCGATCACGAGACGGTCGCGGTTCAGGATGCGCGTGATGCACTCGAGTTGCTCGCGCGGGAGCCGTTCGACATCATCTTCAGCGACATCATGATGCCCGCGATGTCGGGACCCGAGTTCTACGAGCAACTCCTCTCGGTCCAGCCCGAGGCCGCAGGTCGCGTCGTGTTCTTGACCGGTGGCGCGCTCTCGAATCACACGCGCGATTTCTTGGGTGCCATCGCGAATACCTGTCTGGAGAAGCCGATCTCGGTCGCGGAGCTTCGCGCGTTCGTAGCGCAGCTGCTGGCGAGGTCTTGACCACGACTACGTGGAGGTCGCCAGCGGCCACGGAAACGTCACCCGAACGGTCGTTCCATTGTCGCTCGAGACCGAGAGGTGTCCATCGAGTTGCTCGGTGAGCGTGGGGACCAGCTGCATCCCCAGCGATGTCGTGGTCGCGAGGTCGAAGTTGAACGGGATTCCGATGCCGTCGTCAGCAACGGTCAGCACGAGGTCGCCGTGGTGTCGAGCCATGGCGACCCGGATGGTGCCGTTGCGTTGCCCGGGGAACGCATGCTTCAGGGCGTTGGTGATCAACTCGTTGAGAATGAGTCCGCACGGAATCGCCTTGTCGACGGGTAGTGCGAGGTCATCGATCTCGACCTCGAGCTTGATGTGAGAAACGCCGAGCGCGTGAAAGATGTTCGTGGTCAGGCTCCGCGCGTACTCCGAGAACGGAATGCGGGCGAAGTCGGCCGACTGGTAGAGCTTCTCGTGGACCAGCGCGATGGCGAGCACACGGCGTTGACACTCGGCGAGCGCCGCCTTGCCTACCGGATCTCCGAGTTGCCGGAGCTGCATGTTGATCAGGCTCGAGATCACCTGCAGGTTATTCTTGACGCGGTGATGCACCTCCTGGAGGAGCGTGTCGCGCTCGGCGATGCTCCGCTGCAGGCTGTCCTCCAGCGTCTTGCGATGCGAGATGTCGGTGACCATGACGGCGAAGCCATGGACGACGCCGTCCAACGCGTGCGGAACATACTGGGCTTGGGCGATACGTGGAGGTCCACCGTGCGGGTTCGCAATCTCGCGTTCGAACAGCTGTGGCTCTCCGCGTAGCGCGGCTTCGATGAGGGGGCGATTTTGCGAATAGAGTGGGCCGAGGATGTCTTCCATCGTGTGACCGATCATGTCGTCGGAGCGAATCCCGAACCACTGCCAGTAGGCGGCGTTGGCGAACCGGCACGTCTGCTCGGAATCCCAGTACGCGAGCATTCCCGGCACCGAATCGACGACCCGCCGCACCGCCTCGGCCTGGTGGCGTGCCTCGAGCCGATCGACAACGAGCTTCGCGAGTAACGCCAGCGACTCGAGTTGCTTCGGCGTGGGAGTCCTTGGCTGGTGGTCGATCACGCACAGCGTTCCGAGATCGTAGCCACCCGGCGTGCGCAACGGGATCCCCGCGTAGAAGCGGACGTGCGGAGCGCCGGTACTGAGCGGGTTGTCCGCGAATCGAACATCCGCGAACGCGTCGGTGACGACGAGGGACGCTCCGTCGGCCACCACGTGACCGCAGAACGAGACGTCACGCGAGGTCTGCGATGCCGCCAGACCATGGCGCGACTTGAACCACTGGCGGTTGACGTCGACGAGGGAGATCAGCGCGATCGGGACCTCCATGATCTGGGCCGCCAACGCCGTGATGGCGTCGAATGCAGGATCGGGCGCGGAGTCGAGGATCTCGTAGGCTCGGAGCTCGGCGATCCGCCGCGCTTCGTTCTCGGGGACACCAGGAGCCTTCATCGCCCGGCTGTCTCGTGGCGGCATGCGCGAAGCGGTGAGACCAGCGCGGGTGTCTTCACCGACGCCATTCGACCTCCGAACGCGGCCGCGAACAAGGCGCACGATGGCGAACCGACGGCCGTTGCCCAAGCTCGTCGTGGTCCAAGCTCGAACGGGGCTCGTCGCAAGCAAGGAGGGGCCATACGAGGCCGCTGCGCTCCCGAGGGGGAGGGCGAGTGTGACGAGCCACCGGGCAATCGCGGGCGATGGTCGGGCAGTTGCACGCACCACCCGCCCTTCGGTCTACACTTGGAGCGTGGTTCGCGCGTTGCTGATGGCCTCGCTTCTGATGTCGTGTAGCGACGGCGCACTGGTGCCGCAGGAGCCGTGGAGCTGCATCACGATGCCGGAGCGTCGGCTCGAGACCGGCGTCGGTGCGCTCGGCACGCGTCTGGTCCTCGCCGGTGGGATCTCGGCGAGCATGGTGGAGGGACTGCCGATCACGCCTTCGGTCCTGACCTACGACACGCTGCTCGGCGAGTGGGGGGAGCTGCCGGAGCTACCGGTCGCGTGGACGCACGCGAACATCGCGGCCGTCGGCGGCATCGTGTTCGTGCTCGGCGGGCTCGACGGGCAAGCCTTCGTCGCCGACGGGCGCTCGTTCATGCTCGAGGCCAACGCCACCGAGTGGATCGAGATCGATCCGCAGCCGGTGGGCGAGGAGCGCGGTGCGTCGGCGGTCGTCGTCTCGCCGGGGCACATCTTCCTGTTCGGCGGTGCGTCGACCTTCGATGTCGTCGGCAGCAACCTCGACTTCGATCTGATCTCGCGCACGTGGTCGAAGCTGCCGCCGGTCGATCTCCCGATCGCGCGCTCGCACGCCGCGGCGATGCGGCGGTTCGATGGCATGTTCGTGGTCGCCGGTGGGCTCGGCGGGCTGACCGGTCCGCAGCCGCTGCAAGATGTCTGGGTGCTGCCGCAGGATGCCACGATCTGGCAGACCCGCACGCCGATGCCGACGGCCCGGGGAGGCTGCGCGTACGGCGAGCTCTATAGCAACCTGATCTGCGCGGGCGGCGAGGCGGGGATCGAGGCGCTCGACGTGGTCGAGCTCTACAACGTCGCGATCGACACCTGGGAGACGCTCGAGCCGGTGCCCAGCAGACGTGCGGGTGCGCGAGGTGCGGTGGTCGCGAACCGGCTCTATGTGCCCGGTGGATCCGCGTCGTTCGCCTTCGAGCCGACCGACACGATGTTCGAGTTCGTGTTGACCGCGCGGTGAAGAGCCGCGTCACGCATCACCTTGAACGATTTCGTGAACCGCTTGGTCCTCCGAACCTTGAGAAACACCTCTTCCAGGTACTCGAGGTCGCCGTCCGCCATGACCGCTGAACCGGCCGAACTACACGAAGATGTTGACCTCGCTCATGCAGTGGGTGTCACAGGCAACAGGCTCGGCCCGACCAGGAGCGGCATCGGGGGCTCATCCCGGGCGATCTGCTGCCACGCCGTCGACCAGACGGACCAATAGAGCGGCTCGCGACCGAACAGCGCGTGGCGCTTGTCGAGATCGGGGAGCCCACCGTCGAACTTCTCGCCGCGCATCGTCGGGACCAGCTTCTTGGAGCGGAGATCGTACACCGCCTCGCAGTCATAGGCGCCGGCAGGCCACACCAGGAGCCCTTCGTCGGCGATGTCGTACGGTGGCGGTGCGCTCCCGTCACCCTGCAGCGCGGTCTCGAGCTTCTTGAACACTACGGCGACCACCGAGAGCTTGTAGAAGCCGGTGAGCGCGATCTCGAAGATCCGCCGATGATGCTCGTCGAGCGCGGCGACCCATCCGGCCGCGGGGATGCTCGCGACCAGCCACCCGGACTGCTGCTCGAAGCGGACCA
>Ga0105044_10010514_pt1 | contig 12630 bp, 9 predicted proteins | sample MAT01_FD_78092 | JGI IMG/M metagenome (GOLD analysis project Ga0105044, IMG submission 78092) | Freshwater microbial communities from Lake Fryxell liftoff mats and glacier meltwater in Antarctica - MAT-01 | ecosystem: Environmental > Aquatic > Freshwater > Ice > Liftoff microbial mat | place...
CGTTGCGCGCGCGCCGGATAGTCATCATTGGTTGCCCAGCGACCAGGGTTACCCTTGGCCTTTGCACCAGCGGCCCTGCTGGGTGCAGCTGGCGGAGGCGGTTCGGGTGGGGCGGCTCTTGGTGTCGGCGGCTGCGGCGGCGGCGACGTCGGCGTCGTATCGCGCAAAGTGTTTTGCGACAGCGACGGAATAGGAGACTTCGGCACGACCACCGGCGGCGGCGGCGGCAGCTTATTATCCGGCGGCGGCGGCGGCGGCGGCTCTTCCGGCGGAAGGGGTTCATCCACCTCGATAACGTCGAGTTTCGCTGCCAACGTCTTGACTATCTGGATGTTGAGACCGTTCACCAGGCCATAGCCCAGCGTTGCGGTCAGCAACCCCACCAAGACGATGGCGACTACCCTGTTTTTAGGGTCGGTTGTATCACCATATGCCATTCAGGAAAGCCGCTCCTTGCTAGATCATCCTGACAAATACCAAACCGGACGGGAGCAAAGCATAGCCAGGGGATCGAAGTCCCCTTCCCAAACGTTGAACCCGGCGGGTGCTGACTGGCTATTATTGCTTTTACCAGCAGACGTTGCTGTCCTATCGCGGCGGCGGCGAGTTCGCAAACCCTTTATCAAGGGTTAATATCGCCCGCACCATAATCGTACAGAGCGCGATTTCGCTCGCTGACAAGGATGTGACCAGATGCGCGGAACGCTTGGCTCGATTGCGGGACTATTCATTTTTTTCGGCTGTTTTCCGGCCTCATCGCAAGTGCGTACACCGCCAATGGTACCTGCGGTGACCAGTCCCTTTTCCTATGCGGATGTTGCCGATCTGGCGACGATCGCCCCCTTGGTCGTCGATGCGCGTATTCGCAAGGCGACTGTGTTGCCCCCCGAACGGGCGCCCGGAATAGCGCCGACCATGACGCGATTCTATGTCGAGGCCGATGTTATCGCGCTGATTCGCGGCAAAGCGGCGCTGGCCGCGCGAATCGCCTGGCTGGTCGATCTGCCCCGCGATTCCCGAGGCAAGCCCGTTAAGCTGAACAAACAACGCGTCTTGCTGTTCGCTCGGCCGGTCTCAACTGGCCAAATCGCGCTGGTCGCGTCCGATGCACAACTGGCGTGGGATGCGCCAACCGAAGCGCTGACCCGGCGCGTGATTACTGAGGTGATCCAGCCCGGCGCGCCCGGCGCGGTGACCGGTATCGCCAACGGTTTTCATCAACCCGGCACATTGCCGGGGGAGGGGGAGACGCAGTTTTTTGTCGAAACGGCAGGCGCTGAACCGCTAACCCTGTCCGTGATTACGGCGCCCGGCAAACCACGGCGCTGGGCGGCGGCCTTTGGGGAAATTGTTGATGGCGCGGCGGCCGTGCCTGCGCCTGATACGCTGGGCTGGTATCGGCTCGCTTGCGGCTTGCCGCGCGCTCTGCCTGTCGCCAAGCTGGCCGGAGCAGGGCAGGCGGAACAGGCAGCGGCAATCGCCGATTATCGCTTCATCCTTGATCAGCTTGGCACGTGCCGCCGAACACGCAAAGGCCCGTTGCCGCGTTGACTGGAGTCTAAAAGGCGATAGGGCGGTGGCGCGACAAATCGGGTCGTGTTTGCCGGAGAAGCCTGTTCATGCCGCCCAGATTGCCCAGTGACGCCCGGCGCCCCCCGCTTCGGGTTGGCCTTGCGGGGATCGGCGTCGTTGGCGTCGGTGTGATCCGGCTGCTGGAAACTAATGCCGCGCTGATCGCGCGCAGGGCCGGGCGTGCGATCAGGATTGTTGCCGTGTCGGCGCGCGATCGTCACCGCGATCGCGGCGTCGATTTAACGCCCTATCGCTGGGAAGACGACATGCAGGCGCTGGCGAGCGCCAATGACGTTGATGTTGTGATCGAGATGATCGGCGGCGCGGATGGCCCTGCGCTAACACTGGCTCGCGCGGCCATTGACGCGGGCAAGGCACTGGTCACCGCGAACAAGGCGATGATCGCGCACCACGGTCTGGACCTCGCCCGTGCGGCCGAGGTGGCGGATACACCGTTGAAATATGAAGCGGCGGTCGCAGGCGGCATTCCGGTGATCAAGGCGATCCGCGAAGGCGCATCGGCGAACGAGATTGCGCGTGTCTATGGCATTTTGAACGGCACCTGCAACTATATCCTGACGCTGATGGAGCGCGAGGGCGCGGGCTTTGCCGAAGCCTTGGCTCAGGCGCAGGCCAGGGGTTATGCCGAGGCGGACCCCTCGTTCGACATCGACGGCGTTGATTCGGCGCACAAACTGTCGATCCTGGCGGCGCTGTGTTTTGGCACACGGCTTGATTTCGCCAATGTTGGCATCGGCGGAATCCGCAACGTTATCGCCGCCGACATTCGTGAGGCCGAAGCGCTGGGCCACCGCGTCCGCCTGATCGGCATGGCCGAACGCGATGGCCCGGCGCTGTACCAGCGGGTGCAGCCCTGCCTGGTCCCCAGCGATCATCCGCTGGCTTATGTCCCGGGCGCGCTGAATGCCGTGGTGGCGGAGGGTAATTTTGTCGGCCGCCTGTTTTTCGAAGGGGCGGGGGCGGGAGCAGGGCCGACGGCATCGGCCATCGTTGCGGACGTCATTGACATTGCGCGGGACGAATATGGCCCCGCCTTTGCCATGCCGGTCGATGCGCTTGACGCTGCCGCGCCAGCCGATCCGGGGGCGCGGCAGGGCAAACATTATATCCGCTTGATGGTGGAAGACCGGGTGGGCGTGCTCGCCGAAATTGCGGCGGCGATGCGCGACGCGAATGTGTCGATCGAAAGCTTTATCCAGCGCGGACAGAATGCCGGGGGCGACGACGACGGCGTCGTAATGGTGCTGGTCACGCACATCTGTCCGGCGCAGTCGGTTACTGTGGCACTTACCGCGCTGGCCGCAACTCCGCACGTCATCGGGGCGCCTATGCATATGCCGATCCTGACACTGTAACCTTTTACAATAAGGGCACATCCGGGGGGATGTCATGACGGGAATATTGTTGGGTCAGGCATCCGGCCACGCCAAGGCGCTGCTGGTTCAGGATCGTGCGGCGCTGGCGCTGTACTCGCGATTGCTGTGCTGGTGCCGTATCTGCTGCATGCGGGCGAGCCAACGATCAGCCCGCGGGCGCTGGTTGCGGGGTTTGCATTCCTGATCTGTTACACCGTAATAACTTTCCTGATTGCGCTGTTGCCCGGGATTGCGCTGGGCTTGTTAACGGCTTCCATCACTCTGTAGGGGCCGCAGGGGGCCATGGCGAAACCGCTACGGCTGTTCTGTGGTTGCTGGTGTGGTTTATGATATTCCTGGTCCAGTGCTTTAATGCCGCCGGTCTTTTCCGGGTGAGCGACGAAGGGCCGACTACCGCGATATTCGCCTGACGTTTAGTAATCTTGCGCTTGGGCCACTGCCGCTGCGTTCTTTTGTCGCCCCATCCAGTTACAGGATCGGCAGGCTCGTCCCCAGGCGCCATGGACATGCCCGATGTGGTCACTATCAGAAATACAGCGCCTCTCGACAAGACTGTCATCGCTTTTTAAGGCTGCGCTGGCATAGGATCACTTAATCCCCTTCTTTTCTGACTGGAGCTTGACCGACCATGACTGAACGCAGCCAGACGCTCGACCGCGTGCTCGTCCTTGAAATGGTCCGCGTGACCGAGGCCGCTGCCATCGGGGCATCAAAGCTGATCGGGCGCGGCGATGAAAAGGCCGCCGATGCCGCTGCGGTCGAAGCGATGCGCGCGGCTTTGAACGAGCTTTACATGGACGGCACCGTGGTGATCGGAGAGGGCGAGCGCGACGAAGCCCCCATGTTGTTCATCGGTGAAAAAGTTGGCAACGCGCCGGGCAAGGGGCCAAAAATCGACATCGCGCTCGACCCGCTGGAAGGCACAACCATCTGTGCCAAGGCGGGCCCCAACAGTTTGGCGGTGCTGGCGATTGCCGAGGAAGGCAATCTGCTCAACGCGCCTGACGTCTATATGGACAAAATTGCGGTCGGCCCCGGCTATCCTGAAGGCATCATCGACCTTGACCGGTCTGTGACCGAAAACATCAGAGCGATTGCAGCGGCCAAGGGCGTTGCCCCCGATGAAATCATCGCTTGCGTGCTCGACCGCCCCCGCCATGAAAAGCTGATCGCCGAGCTGCGCGCCTTGGGGTGCGGCGTGGTGCTGATCGGCGATGGCGATGTCGCAGGGGTGATCGCAACAACCAATCCCGACACGACCATCGACGTATATATGGGCAGCGGTGGCGCGCCCGAAGGCGTGCTGGCTTGCGCCGCGCTGCGCTGTGTCGGCGGCCAGTTCAAGGGCCGCCTGCTGTTCCGCAACGACGACGAACGCGGCCGCGCGCGCAAATGGGGCATCACCGATCTCGACAAGCAATATGACATCGACGAACTGGCCAAGGGCGACGTCATCTTTGCCGCGACCGGCGTGACCGACGGTTCACTGCTGGCCGGTGTCAAGCGATTGAAGGGCGGCAAGATGACCACTGACAGCGTCGTCATGCGCGCATCGTCGGGTACTGTGCGCTGGATCAAGGGGGAGCATCGGCTGGGGTGATTAGAACACGCCCGCTGCTACCCCCGCGGCCAGGGCTGCGCTCAATTGTTGTGCAGCGGCCAGGTCCGCCGACTGGATCACCTTTTCCGCCCAGATCGCCTCTGCCGTTTGCGCGCCTGTTATCACGATCATCGGCTCTGCCACGCGCCGCAGGCGCCAGCCGGTGGCGGTGCGGTCGATCTGGCGCTGCGCTCCCGTGCCGTCACTCCCGGCGCAGATGATGGTGGCGTAAGGGCGGCCTTCGATCTGACCGAGGCAGGCGTAGTAGGTGCGGTCGAACATCTCTTTCATCGCGCCGGATAGGGCGGCGAGATTTTCGGGGGCGATGAAGAGGTACGCATCGCTGCTGAGCAAGGCGTCGGTGTCGGTGTCTTCGGCGCGGCGCAGTATCGTGTGGACTTCGGGCGCGGCGCTGCGGGCGCTGCTTGCGGCCGCCTCTGCCAATGCGCGGCTTCCCCCTGTTCTGCTGTGCCAGATGATGATGAGGCGTTTTTGAGTCATGCGGCCGCGTTATGCACCGCTTTCCGCTTAACCGTCACCCCGAACTTGATCCGATGCCCCATAGTGCCAGGCCGCATCATTGCGCCGTGGATGCTGAAACAGGTTCAGGATGACGAATGAGCGATTGAGGTTTGTTTTCCTTGATAGCTCTGCTGTCGAGGGTTGCCAATCCGCTCTGCCCGGCGCAGCTTGATGCGCGGGACAGGGAGGCTTTATCATGGGCATATTTCGCACGACCGCGCGCACCGCTGCGGCGCTGACGGTTTTCGGGCTGACACTCGCTGCACCGCTCGCCGCACAGGATGCTGCGAGCGAGAATACGATTGCCGCGAATCGCGCACTGGCGGCACGGCTGGCGCTCGCGGGCGGGGAAGATCGGGCAGAAGCTGAACGTGGGAAGATTGCTGAAATTCCCGACGGAATCATCCTGTCTGGCGACAAGCTAGTATGGGACTGGCGGCCCTATGCGTTCCTTAATGCCGCTGAACCGCCGCCAAGCGTCAACCCGTCGCTGTGGCGGCAGGCGCAGCTCAATCGCATCCATGGGCTGTTTGAAGTGGTGCCGGGGAAAATATGGCAGGTGCGCGGCTATGATATTTCGGTGATGACGATTGTGCGCGGCAAGACGGGGTGGATCATCATCGACCCGCTGACGACCGAAGAGACGGCCGCAGCGTCGTGGAAGCTGGCAATGGCGCATCTGCCGAAACTGCCGATCCGCGCGATCATTTTTACCCACAGCCACAGCGACCATTTCGGCGGCGTCGGCGGCATCGTGACGCGCGAGCAGGTGCGGGCTGAGAAAATCCGCATCATCGCGCCGCACGGCTTTTCGGAAGAAGCTGTGGCCGAAAATGTCCTGGCCGGGACGGCGATGGGGCGGCGCGCGGGATATATGTTCGGGACGTTCCTCAACCCTGGCCCACTGGGTCAGGTCGACTCCGGCCTTGGCCCTCGCCTGCCCGCCGGGACGATTGGCTATATGGAGCCGACCGAGACGCTGCCCGAAACGGGCGGTGTGCGAAAGATTGACGGGATTACGTTCGACTTCATGGATGCAGGCGGGACCGAGGCACCGTCGGAATTCATGTTCTATATCGCCGATTACAGGGCAATGCATACCGCCGAGGTCGCAACCAAGACGCTGCACAATGTACTGACGCTGCGCGGGGCGCAGGTGCGCGATGCGCTGTTCTGGTCAAAGGTGATCGATGCCGCGCTCCAGCGGTGGGGTGCAAAGTCGGACGTGCAGCTTGCCTCGCATGGCTGGCCGACCTGGGGACAGGCGCGGGTCGCGACCTATATGACCGGGCAGCGCGATGCCTATCGCTATGTCCATGATCGCACGCTGTTCCGGGCGAACAATGGGGCGACCTTGCATGAGGTTGCGGATGGCGTAGCGGATGCGCCGGTGCAGGGTGCGGACTTTGCCACGCGGGGATATTACGGCACGCTCAACCATAATATGAAGGCGGTGTATCAGCGCTATTTCGGCTGGTGGGACGGCGTTCCCGCAAATTTCAACCCGATCCCTCCCGAGCTGGCGGCGAAGAAATATGTCGCGCTGGCAGGTGGGCCGGAAAAGCTATTAAGCGCAGGGCAGGCGGCCATGGCGAGCGGCGAATATCGCTGGGCAGCGGAGCTGTTCAACCATCTGGTGTTCGCCGATCCATCGAACGCAGCGGGACGCGCGGCGCTGGCGTCGGCCTATGACCAGTTGGGCTATCAGGCCGAATCGGGCGCATGGCGCAACTATTATCTTGCCGGGGCAGCAACATTACGCGGAACAGAGCGCGCCGGTGCGGCGGCAAGCGGCCAGTCGCGCGCCTATATCGAGGGTATTCCTACAGCGGCGCTGTTCGATGCGCTGGCCACGCGGTTCGATGCCGAGCGGGGACGGGCGATCACCGGGCAGTTCCAGTTCATCCTGCCCGACCGGGGCGAGCGGGTGGCGATCGAGGTGGGTAATGGAGTGGAGTTTCCGCGCTATGGCGGCACGCTGACCGCACCGACCGCCACGGTGACGATTGATCGCAAGACGCTGGATGATGTGTCGCTAGGAGCGGCGAGTTTACCGGAGCTGCTGCGGTCTGGTCAGGTGAAGGTGGAGGGTGACATGACGGCGTTTCTGGCATGGTTCGCCCTGCACCCGCCCGCCAATGGGCGGTTCGGGGTGGTGCTGCCGTAGGTCGCATGAATCCTCCCCGCTTGCGGGGGGGGGGCTCAACACGCCCCCAGTGCGCCGCTCAGCAACCCGCCTAGGCCCTTTTTGCACTTGGGTGTTTCCTTTTCGCCCTGAGCCGCGCCCATGTCCGGGCCGCCGATCATGAAGCTGGTTGAGGAGCGGTGGCGGACGCGGGCGGTCCATACCAAGTCCCAGCGCGCCTTGGTGTCAGCAGGCTTGGGCGGAAAGGAAAAACTTTCTTCCGGTCCATAGGCATATAAGTTGCCCATCAGGAAATCAGGCGCGTCGCGGCGGACTTCGGCGGGGATGGTGCATTGGGTGATGGCGGGCGGCAATACGGCCTTGCGGTTGATCAGCCGCGTAACTTCGCCTGGCGAGACCCAGTCGGTCAGGCCGCCGAAGAAATCGCGGTTGGCGCTGGATGACCACCATACCAGATCAGTCGCATCTTCGGGGCCGCTGCCTTTCATGCCGAATGCCCACATGAAATAGCCGGTCGAGCGTGGCACGCTGTTCCAGCTGACCGGCACGCCCGTGCTCCCATCGACCGCCTTGGCCTTCAGCGGGTCCAGAAAATCCTGCGCCAGGGTGAACGCGATCTCGGGCGAATAATTGCCCGCGATGCGGTGCGCGCCCAGCAGCGAGCTGTCGCCTTTCAGCCGCTTGCCGTCGCTCCCAGGCCAATAGCCATAGGTGCGGCTGTTCGACATTTGCGGGCCATAGTCGCGGATGACGGTGGAGGCGAACAGATCGGGCGGCATTTGCCCGGCGGCCATTTTGGCGAAATCAATCACGATCGGCTGACCCTTGGCGGCCTTTGCCCCGCAGCCCCAATAGATCAGCAGGCGTCCCTTAGGGCGTTTGAATTCGCGCTGCGCCGGGTCGCGCTCGTCGGGCGTGGCACGGCCCGGTTCGGGCGACATCAGCGGCACCGATTTACCGAGCTTGACCCCGGCGGGCATGAAATGGTCGGCCTTTGGCTTGCCTTTGTCGGGCGCGCGCTGTGACCCCAGTCGCAGTTCAAGTTCACGCGCTGACCCGCCGCCGCCGCCCATCATCATCGACAGCGCGCCGCCCATGCCGCCTACGGCCATAAAGCCCGACACGGTTCCGGCGCGCATGTCATAGCGCGCGACAGGCCCGCTCGCGGCATTTTGGCTAGCCCCTGGGCCGATCAGCAGCGGCGCGGTGGCCAGTGCCGTCGCGGTAAGCAGCATGGGTCGGCGGCGCAGGGTCAGTCGGGTCATTGCAACATCCTTTCATTCTGCGAATCGTCCTGTGCGACGATGGCCAGTGTGTATCGACGGTGGCTGCGACCCGATGTGATATGGCGCACGCTATCATGTGTTTTATGGTCGGCCAAGCAGGCCTTGCCCAGAATCGTGTGAAGCCCTAGCTAGCGCTGTATGACTGACCTGCAACAGTCGGATGAAACCGGCCCCGTTATCGCCCCTGTCCAGCCTGTAGATGAAAGCGGGCTGTGTCCGGTTGACCCCTCCTATACCAATGTGCTGCGGATCAGCATTGCACTGGGCTGGCTTCCTGTTGCCGTCGGCGCGACGATCGCCGACATTCTTGTCATGCCCCGGATTGATGGACCATATGGGCTGTTGACGACGGCGGCCTGGCTGTTCGCGACGTTGGCAATCGTCGTTTTTCCGGCGCGTCGCTATGCCCATATTGGCTATGCAATGGGCCGGGACGATTTGCGGGTCGCGCGCGGTTTTCTGTTTCGTACCGACACCATTGTGCCGTTTGTTCGGGTTCAGCATATCGATGTAGGGCAGGGGCCGGTTGAGCGGCGTTATGGGCTGTCACATCTGGTTGTCCATACATCGGGCACCCACAACAGCATGGTGATTCTGCCCGGCCTGCCATCGGATATGGTCGCGGCAATGCGCGAGACAATTCGCCACCATATCCAGTCCGATTTCGCATGACCCCTGCGGCGGGCGAGGATGCGATGGATTGGCGGCGGCTGTCGTCGCTGACGCTATTGCTCGCGGTCGTGCGGCTTGGTCCCGGTACTGTTCGGATGATCCCGGCACTCGCCGCCATCGGCATCGCGGCCAGCTGGGTTTATGTGGTGCCCGCGCTGCTGGCGTTTATGGCGCTTAGCCTGGGTTTTGCCTGGCTGGCATGGGCGCGGTTTCGCTGGCGGATCGGCGGCGACGCGATCATCATCGAAAGCGGTATTCTGGACCGCCAGCACCGCACCATCCCGTTTGATCGAATACAGGATGTCAGCATAGAGCAAGGGCTGGTCGCGCGCGCGCTCGATCTGGCCAAGGTTGGTTTCGAAACGGGCGCCTCGGCCGAAGGCGGCATGGGCGATGGCGGCCTGGATTCGATCAGCCTTGTGGATGCAGAGGCGCTGCGCACAACAATCCGGGCGTGGCGCAGCGGGATTGCACCAACGCTGGCCGCCAGCGACGCAGCGACCGGGGTGCCCGATGATGATGATGCCGAGCTTTTCACGCTGTCGCCCCAGCGCCTGATCCTGGCTGGGCTGTTCAACTTTTCGCTCGCGGCGCTGGCTGTCACGTTTGCCGTATCGCAGTACGTCGACGATTTTTTGCCATTTGATCTGTTCGATCCGCGGGCCTGGATGGATATGGTCCGGCAATCGGGTGTCGATGGCTGGATTGAGGCCCATCGCTGGGTTGCCGGGTTGGGCGCGGCTGGCGTGTTGCTATTCGTGGGGTTTGCGACAGGAGTGGTGCGGACCGTGCTAACCAACTGGAACTTCCGCCTGACGCTTGGCCCGCGTGCGTTCCGCCGGGTGCGCGGGCTGACGACGCGGACCGACGTCGCGATTCCGATTGCCCGCGTACAGGCCGCGATTGTCGCGACGGGTCTGATCCGCCGCTTTTGGGGCTGGCACGAGCTGCGCCTGCAAAGCCTGGCAAGCGACGGCAAAGAGGAAAAAGACCACCAACTGGTGCCGTTCGGGCAGTTGACGGATATTGACGCGGTTATGCAGCCCGCCGGGATCACGCGGCCGGGGGCTGACGTCCAATGGCAATATCCGCCGCTGATAGTGCAGGCTCTGCCCGGATTTATTGCTGCGGGTCTTGCCGTTGCTGGCGCGGTCGGCGGTTATGTCTTTGGTCAGCCGTTTTGGCCAATCCCGCTGCTGGTTGCGGGATGGCTGATCGGTATCAGCATCATGACGGCGCGGCGCCATCGCTGGGCCGAGACGGCTGACACCCTGTTTGTCTGGCGCGGTTGGTGGAACCCGCGCCTGACGATCCTGCCGTTCGCGAATGTGCAAAGCGCTGACCTTGCCGATGGCCCGATATTGCGGCGCTATGGCGTTGTTCGTCTGGTGCTGGGTGTGCCAGGGGAAAGCGCCATGGCGTCGCATGAAATCGATGCCGTGCCCGCTGGTGCTGCGGCGGGTCTGCGTGCCCGCATCCTGATGGCCAGGACGCGCCGGTCATGAGCGGCGGCATTGCCCTTGGCATCACCCATTCGATCACCGGGCAGGGCTGGCGCTGGAGGCGGGGCAGTGCCGATGTCGGCGGTGATGGCCTGACCCCTGACGATCTGGTGACCCAATTGCTGCTGGCGCGCGGGGTCGAGCGCGACGATCTGGAACGTCACCGTGCCCCCAGCCTGCGCGGGTTCATGCCCGATCCCGCGATTTTCCAGGACATGGACCGCGCCGCCACCCGGCTGGCTGACGCGGTCGAGGCGGGCGAGGCGCTGACCATTTTTGGCGATTATGATGTCGATGGGGCGACCTCTGCCGCGCTGCTGGTGCGATTGCTTCGCCAGCTGGGACTTAACCCCGGCGCGTACATCCCTGACCGGTTGATGGAGGGCTATGGCCCCTCTGGCGCAGCACTGGTGAAGCTGGGGGACGCCGGGTCAAAGCTGATCGTGACGGTGGATTGCGGCGCACAGGCGTTTGAGGCGATTGCAGAGGCCAGCGCAGCAGGGATCGAGGTCATCGTGGTCGATCACCACCAGTGCGCAACGACGCTTCCCAGCGGCTATGCCATCGTCAACCCCAACCGGCTGGACGAAGCGCCGCAAGCCGCTGTGCACGGCAATCTGGCAGCAGTGGGCGTTGCCTTTCTGCTCGGCGCGGCCCTGTTGCGCACCTTGCGCGGGCGCGGATTTTTTGGCAGCCGCGCCGAACCTGATTTACGCCAGTTGCTCGATATCGTGGCCCTTGGCACGGTGGCCGATGTGGCGCGTCTGACCGGCTTTAACCGGGCGCTAGTGACGCAGGGACTGAAAATTATGGCAAAGCGCGGCAATATTGGACTTGCCGCGCTGATGGATGCGTCGCGCCTGACGCGCAGCCCGCAGGCGAGCGACCTTGGCTTTGCCCTTGGCCCGCGCATCAATGCCGGTGGCCGAGTGGGTAAATCGGACTTGGGGGTGCGGCAGCTGACCACCGAAGATGCGGGCGAAGCCGCCGCCATTGCCGCTGAACTGTCGCGCCTGAACGAGGATCGCCGGGTGATTGAAGCCGGTGTGCTTGACGATGTGCTGGCGAAAAGTGCGGCAACGGGCAACGCCGCTGTGTCGGTGGTGTCGGGGGAGGGGTGGCACCCCGGCGTTATCGGCATCGTCGCCGGTCGGTTGAAAGAACGCATGGGCCGCCCCGCCATCGTCATCACCATCGATGAACAGGGCGTTGGCAAGGGGTCGGGCCGGTCCATCAATGGCGTCGATTTGGGCGCGGCTATTTTGGCCGCCAAGGACCAGGGGTTGCTGATTGCAGGCGGCGGCCATGCGATGGCGGCGGGGCTGACGGTGGCCGCCGACAAAATTGCGGCGCTGGGGGAATTCCTGAACGATCGCCTTGCCGAAGTGGTGGCGCGGGCGACCGCCGACCGGGCGTTGGCCATCGATGCCGTGCTTTCGCCGCGTGGCATTGCGCCGCTGTGGTGCGACGCAATAGAGGCGGCGGGCCCCTTTGGCGCAGGCTGGCCAGCACCGCGCGTTGCGACGGGGCCGGTGCGGATTGTCGACGCATCAGTCGTCGGCACTGACCATGTTCGCGCTATTGCAAGCGGGGACGACGGCGCGCGATTCAAGGCGATGGCATTTCGCAGCGCGGCCAACGAACTTGGCCAGTCGCTGCTGCAATCACGGGGGCGGCGATTGTGGTTGGCGGGCCGGGCCAAGCGGGACGATTGGGGCAGCCGCCCGGCTGCCGAGCTGCATGTCGAGGACGCAGCTTGGGTGGATTAGCGGCCGCAAAACAATTTCCCACCGATTCCGCGTCCCACCCCCTTGACCCTTTGGGAAGGCGCGTCTAATGCGCCCGCTCACCGGCTACGGCCCCTTCGTCTAGCGGTCTAGGACGTCGCCCTTTCACGGCGAAAACACGGGTTCGATTCCCGTAGGGGTCACCA
>Ga0105044_10010515_pt1 | contig 12630 bp, 15 predicted proteins | sample MAT01_FD_78092 | JGI IMG/M metagenome (GOLD analysis project Ga0105044, IMG submission 78092) | Freshwater microbial communities from Lake Fryxell liftoff mats and glacier meltwater in Antarctica - MAT-01 | ecosystem: Environmental > Aquatic > Freshwater > Ice > Liftoff microbial mat | place...
AGTTCCATAGGATGTGAACGGCCCACAGTGACCCCCTACATCTGGCAAGGTCAGGGAATCACAATCCCTTCAGCTTGAGAATCTTGAATCAAGCGAAGTGCGATACGCTCTAGTCGGATGGTGCGCATGCGCGCCCTGTGACGGAAAGGCGGCCAGTCCGCCAGTCCCGTGCCTGAAAACCTCCGCAAACCGCGAAAGTCCCCCTGCGGTGGCGCGCACGACGACGCAACCGAAGCGTCCCGAGCGTGCTCGTTGCGAACATGCGCCGCTGCCGCCACGCCCCGCGCTGTTGCGCGGCCCGGCTGGCGTCGCAGGGACGCAAGGCTTATGCTCGCGCCATGCAGGCACCCGCCCTTACTTTCTCTGACGATCAGGCCGAGGCGCACGACCGCGTCGCTGCCACCCTGATGGGGCACGGCATCAACATCACTGAAGGCACGATCACCCCGATGGCCGAAGGGCGCGCGAGCATTCTGGCCGTGGTAGGCAAGGCGGGGTCTGGCAAGACCATGCTGCTTGCGAGCCTTTACCGCGCAATGAAGGACGCGGGCGTCGACATCGTCTCGGGCGATTACGAGGGTCGCCGCCGAAAGGACCGCCGCACCCTCGCCATCCTCGCTCCCACCAACAAGGCGGCGTCTGTCCTGCGTCTGCGCGGCGTGCCCGCGACCACGATCCACCGTATCCTTTACACCCCGGTCTACGACCCGCAATACGAACGCATCGCGGAATGGCTGACCGGACAAGGCAACCGCCCCGCGGTCGAGGGGCTGACCGACCTCGCGCTTGACCGCGCACATGCCTTCTACCAGACCATCGCCTCCATCCCCGGCGCTCTGGCCGCGGCAGGGCTGAAGGGCAGCGACTTCATCAAGGGCTGGAAACGTCGGGAAGAGCCACTGGATGTGGGCTTTGTCGATGAATCCTCAATGCTGGACGAGCGGCAGTTCGAAGATCTGCGCGAGATATTCCCCGCGCTGGTGCTGTTTGGCGACCCGGCGCAGTTGGCCCCGGTGGGCCAGTCGGGCGAGATGGTCTTTGACAAGTTGGGCGAGGGACGCAAGCTCACCCTCAGCCGCATCCACCGGCAGGCGCAGGACAACCCGATCCTTGATCTTGCCCATGCCTTGAACGACGACCGGCTCGGTTTCGAGGATTTCGAGCGGATGGTGGAGGCCCGCGCCCGCGCCGATGATCGGGTGGTCTGGGCAGAGCGGGTGGATGCGGGCCTGATGGCGCGCTCGCCTGCGCTGGTCTGGCGCAACGCCACGCGGATCCGGCTGATACAGGCGTTTCGCGCGGCTTACGGCGCGCCTGAAGACGCGCTCCTGCCCGGCGAACCGCTCGTCTGCGATGGCATCGAGCTGCCCCTGAAGCATCGCAAGAAGCGTATCGACCTTGAAGCCCGCGGCCTGATCAAGGGCGCGCAGGTCATCTACCTCGGCCCCGGCAATCGCGACGGCTTTGCCCGGCTGCACGTGGTGGGGGCGGAGGAGCCGCAGGTCTCGGCCGCCTCGATCATCAAGATCGAGAAGCCGGGTGAGGAGGAACCGTTCATCCCCTCGGCTGCGCGCATGGGGGCGGCGTTTCTGCATGGCGCGGCGGTCACGATCCACAAGGCGCAAGGGTCGCAATGGGACGAGGTGCAGGTCTTTGCCCCAGACCTCTATGCCGCCGCCCAGTCGGGGCGCAACGAGGCGGGCACGCCGTTGTGGAAACGCCTCGCCTATGTGGCGATCACCCGCGCGCAGACGCGGCTTTACTGGGTTGTTCGCAACCGGCTGGCCTTGCCCAAGGCGTCCCTGTCAGTGGAGGATCTGCGCGCTGGCCCCGCTCCGATGGCGCTGGAGACGGAGCCGGAGTGACAGGGTAACGCCTTGGCAATGCCTCGATGTGTATCCTGAGCAGATGAAAGTTGTGCGGACCGCCACGGTTGTTCTGCTTCTGCTCGTAGCTCTTTGGGTCATCGCCTGGACGGTCGTCTCATCGCTTGCCGGGCGCGAGGTGACCCTGCCGAACGGAATGGTGCTGCGCAGGGTTCTTGACGCAACTCTCAACCGCCGCGACGATCTGTTTTCGGCAGATGGCCGCACAAGGCTCGCGCGCGATGTGGAATTCGTGTGCTTTGATGACCGTTACGTCTATCTCGCGGCATTTGAACCTGGGGACACCGGGCTCTATGAAAGCGCAACTGACTGGAAGGCGGCGGGTGACCGCATTGCTGGTGCAGCAGAAACGACTGACCTTTTTGCAGCCACGGGCGGATGCGATGGATACTTTTCTGCCTGGATCGGCCCCGCGCTTCTCTACGACGAGGGCCGCGTGCCGCATAGGCCGCTCTGCCGATCACGCAACCTGCAGAACACTGCGCTGAGGCGGCGCGACTGGTTCGACCGCCCGTGCACTCCGGAAGAATGGCCCACGAGCGGCGGCTGACGTCAGCTGAGCCCGCCTGCGAGGTCGGGCATGTCGAGTGCGGCAAAGCCATAGTGGCGCAGCCAGCGCAGATCGCTTTCGAAGAAGGCACGCAGGTCGGGGATGCCGTATTTCAGCATGGCAATGCGGTCGATGCCCATGCCGAAGGCAAAGCCCTGCCACTGGGTCGGGTCCACCCCGGCGGCGGCCAGCACCTTGGGGTGCACCATGCCACTCCCGAGGATTTCCATCCACTTGTCGCCCTGCCCGATCTTGAGCTGGCCACCTTCCCAAGAACACCGGATATCGACCTCGGCGGAGGGTTCGGTGAACGGAAAATGGCTGGCGCGAAAGCGCAATTCCACCGAAGGCACCTCAAAGAAGGCGCGACAGAACTCTTCCAGCACCCATTTCAGGTTGGCCATCGAGATGTTGCGGTCAATGGCGAGGCCTTCGACCTGGTGGAACATCGGCGTATGCGTCTGGTCCATGTCCATCCGGTAAACCCGACCCGGAGCGATGACGCGGATCGGCGCGCCCTGTTCGGTCATCGCGCGGATCTGCACCGGAGAGGTATGGGTACGCAGAACATGCGGCGGGCGCGGGTCATCGGCGTCGCGGTGCAGAAAGAAGGTGTCATGCTCCTGCCGGGCGGGATGCTCGGGCGGGATGTTCAGCGCGTCGAAGTTGAACCAGTCGGATTCGACCTGCGGGCCTTCGGCGACGGCAAATCCCATGTCGGCAAAGATTGCAGTCAACTCCTCCATCACCTGAGAAACAGGATGGATCGTGCCGGAGCGGCGGGGACGGGCGGGCAGCGTGACGTCGAGCCATTCGGCCTGCAGGCGCGCATCGAGTGCCGCATCGCCAAGGGCGGCCTTTCTTGCGCGTAAGGCAGCGTCGATCTCGTCGCGCAGCACGTTCAGCATGGCGCCCGCAGCGCGGCGCTGGTCAGGCTCCATCTTGCCCAAACTCGCCATAAGGGCGCTGATTTCGCCCTTCTTGCCGAGCGCCGCGAGGCGCACCTCTTCAAGCAGGGCCTCGTCGGCGGCCCCGGCGACGGCAGCAAGGTATTTGGCTTTGAGCGTATCGAGACCGTCCATCGGCGCCTCCCCGGAATGCCGGATGGTGCTATCGGGCGTTGCCGCGCGATGCAAGGGGCCGAAGGAAATGCGTCGCGCGAGCGGAGGGTGCGGTAGCCTCTGGCGGGGCTATTCTGGCCAGACTGAACGGGCAGGTGGGGCCCAAGACCAAGACCGGCGAAAACCGGGCCGAAGCCGGGCCATCGGGCTAGGATCGCGACAGCGGTCGGGCAGCGCATACGGGCCTTGCCGCTGGGCGTTCGTCATTCGGAAAAAAAGCCCCACCGCGAAGGGCAAGGCTTTTTTGATCCCTTGCAGAGGTCAGACCAGGGCGGCCTTGGCTTGCGCTGCGATGGCGTTGAACGCGTCGGGCTCATGCACGGCGAGATCGGCGAGGACCTTGCGGTCCACTTCGATTCCGGCCTTTGCCAGGCCGTTGATGAAGCGCGAATAGGTGAACTCGGCGTCGAACAGCCGCACCGCTGCGTTGATGCGCTGGATCCACAGGGCGCGGAAGTTGCGCTTGCGCGTCTTGCGGTCGCGGGTGGCGTACTGGTTCGCCTTGTCCACCGCCTGCGTCGCGGTGCGGAAGTTGGTGGAGCGGGCGGCATAGTAGCCTGCCGCCGCCTTGATCACCTTGCGATGGCGGGCGTGCGTCACGACGCCGGATTTTACGCGGGACATATGTGTATCTCCTTACCGGTCGTAGGGCATGTATTTCTTGACGATTTTCGCATCCGATGCGCACAGGATCATCGCCCCTGATGCATCGCGAATGAATTTCGTCGAGCGTTTGATCATGCCGTGGCGCTTGCCGGCGGGGCCGGCCTTCACACGACCGGTGGCTGTGAAGCTGAAACGCTTCTTGGCCGCCGACTTGGTCTTCATCTTGGGCATTTCCATCTCCATGGTTTCAGGCGCGACTCGGCATGCCACGGAGGCCGGTCGCGCAGGATGAGGCGCGGCTCTACAATGGGTGGGACGGTCGCGCAAGCCCAAAGGCCGGAGGGCCGGGCGAAAATCGCCTCATCCGTCAGTTCAGATAGCGCCCGATCACCGACATCATGATGTTGGGCACTTCGCTGACCATGTAACCGGTGGGCTTGTTGTTGGCCGCCGTGGCAATGAGCCCCGCCCCTGCCAGCACAACCAGCGCAGCAAGGCGCGGGAAACGCCCGTCGGTCCAGGCCGAGAGCAGCGACGGGATGGTGATCAACAAAAAGACCACGCCTATGGTCAAAAGCAGGTCGGGGTCCATGATGCCCTCGCGTCAAACCGGCGCCATGCCGGGGATGGCACCAGTTATTCCGGGTCCACCCGCGAAATCAACCGCTCATCGCAGGGCGCCACGCGCAGGATGTTTGTCGTGCCCTGCACATTGAAGGGTACGCCTGCGGTAAGCACGATCTGATCCTCGACCCCGGCAAAGCCGTGGTTGCGTGCAGCGGCAATGGCCGCAAGCACGGCGCCCTTGAAGCGGTCCTGCGGTTCGGTGATCACGCAGTAGGTGCCCCAGGTCAGGCACATCCGCCGGGCCGAGGACATCAGCGGGGTCAGCGCGATGATCGGCACATGCGGGCGTTCCCGCGCCACGAGCGACACCGTTGTGCCTGACTGGCTGAAACAGGCGATGGCCTTGATGTTGGTAGCCTCGGCGATCTCGCGCGCGGCAGCGACGATGCCATCGGCGATGGTTTCGCGCTGCACCACCCGGCTTGCTTCGATCACGGAACGGTACGTCGGGTCCTTTTCGACCGAGAGGGCCACGTTATGCATCATGCGGACGGCTTCGATCGGGTACTTGCCGGCCGCAGATTCAGCCGAAAGCATCACAGCATCGGCGCCCTCATAAATCGCAGTCGCCACGTCTGACACCTCGGCCCGGGTGGGCACGGGCGACTCGATCATCGATTCCAGCATCTGGGTCGCCACGATTACCGGCTTTGCCGCCGCACGGGCCCCACGCACAAGGCGTTTCTGAATCGGGGGAACGGAGTAGATGGGCAGTTCCACGCCCAGATCACCGCGAGCGACCATTATGCCGTCCGAAACCTCGAGAATGGCGTTGTAGGCCTTGACCGCCGCGGGCTTCTCGATCTTGGACAAGATCAGGGCACGGCCCTTGGCAAGGCCGCGGGCCTCGGTCACATCCTCGGGCCGCTGTACGAACGATAGGGCAAGCCAGTCCACCCCGATCTGGCAGGCAAATTCCAGATCGATCCGGTCCTTGGCCGACAGCGCCGCGACCGGCAACAGAACGTCGGGCACGTTCACGCCCTTGCGGTTGGAAATCGTGCCGCCCACCATCACAGTGCAATTGGCGAAATCCTTGCCGCAGGTCAGCACCTTGAGGCGGATTTTCCCGTCATTGACCAGAAGCGAGGCGCCAGGTTCCAAAGCCGCGAAAATCTCGGGATGCGGCAGGTTAACGCGGACGGAATCGCCGGGGGCAGGCGACAGGTCCATACGGAAAGGCTTGCCTTCGACCAACTCCTCGCCGGCCGGATTGGCAAAGACGCCTACGCGCAACTTCGGGCCCTGCAGGTCAGCCAGAATGCCGATCGGACGACCGGTATCCACCTCGATCTGGCGGATGATCTTGTGACGGGCGGCGATGTCATCATGGGTGCCGTGGCTCATGTTCAGGCGAAAGACGTCGGCCCCTGCCTCGAACAGTGCGCGGATGGTGTCGTAATCGCTGGAGGCCGGGCCCAGGGTGGCCACGATTTTCACGTTCCGAAGGCGTCTCATGCCTTTATCCTTTTCGTGGTGTGCGGGCTTCGCGGTGGGCCGCCGGTGTTATGGCCCAAGTTCCGCCACGGGGCAACGCTGCATTTGTCGAGACTGTGGCGCGCCACGCCAGAAAAACCCCCCGCCCCGGATGCAGGGCCGGTCTTTGCCATTTTCTTTTGCAGGGCCAACGCCTAGACCAACGCCAGGAAGCAAGAATGGCGGGCGGATGTCGGACGCATATCAGATCTGGGGCGAAGACCGGCCGGGGCGCTGGCTTATCACGGCAGATCATGCCTCAAACCGGGTTCCCGCCGATGTGGCGGGGGGTGATCTGGGCGTGGCGGTCGCCGACATGGTGCGCCATATCGCTTGGGACGTGGGGGCAGCTGGCGTGGCCCATGCCCTTGGCGTGGCGCTGCAAAGCCCTGTGATCGCTTCCGATTTCAGCCGCCTCGTGATCGACCCGAACCGGGGGGAAGATGACCCGACACTCTTGATGAAACTTTACGATGGGACAATCATTCCGGCCAACCGGCACGCGGATGCGGCCGAACTGGCGCGGAGGCTCGATCGTTTTCACCGCCCCTATCATGCGGCGCTGGCACGGCTTGCCGCGCGGCAGGCCGATACGGTGATCGTGGCGGTGCATTCCTTTACCCCTTGCCTTGCCGGGCGCATCCCGCGGCCCTGGCAGGTAGGCGTGCTTTACAGCCATCTCGACGAGAGGCTCTCGCGCCCGCTGATTGCGCGGCTGCAAGGCGAGCCCGACCTTTGCGTCGGCGACAACGAGCCTTATGCCGGTCACCTGCCCGGCGACAGCATCGACCAGCATGCCCTGCGCCCCGGGCGGCACAACACCCTGATCGAGCTGCGCAACGATCTTATCGCCACCCCGGATCAGCAAAAGGCCTGGGCCCGCCGCCTTGCCCCGATCCTGACCGATGCATTGGCCGAAATCCTGGCCGAACCCCCGGAGTCCCCATGACCGACATCGACCCGCAAACCCGAACCGAGCTTGAGGCCGCGGCCTTTCGCATGCTGATGCATCATCTGCTGGAAAAGCGTCCCGAGGTGCAGAACATCGACCTGATGAACCTTGCAGGCTTCTGCCGAAACTGCCTCAGCCGCTGGTATCAGGAGGCGGCGGAGACGAAGGGTATCGCGCTGAGCAAAGACGAAGCGCGCGAGATCGTCTATGGCATGCCCTATGCTGATTGGGTCGCAAAGACGCAGATAGAGGCGTCGGACGACCAGAAACACGCCTTTGCCAACGCCTTTGCCGAAAACGTGGGCAAGCCGGGCTGAGGACGGCAAGAAGGGGCCTTGCCTTGGGTCACACGGCGGTCTTGCGCATTTCCTCGATGTAGATCTCGCGCAAGCGGGTGGCGACGGGTCCAGGGGTGCCGCTGCCGATGGGGAGCCCGTCGATCTCTACCACAGGCATCACAAAGATGGAGGCTGCGGAGGAAAACGCCTCATCCGCGCCTTGCGCCTCGTCGATGGAGAAAGGGCGTTCCTCCACAATGAACTGTGCCTCTGCGGCAAACCTCAGCACGCTCGCGCGGGTGATCCCGTGCAGCACGTCCGTATCCAGCTGGCGAGTGATGATGCGGTTGCCCTTGACGATATAAGCGTTGTTGGAGGTACCTTCGGTAACCGTGCCGTCCTGCACAAACCAGCTGTCATCGGCCCCGGCGCGCTTGGCCATCATCTTGCCCATGGACGGATACAAAAGCTGCGTCGTCTTGATATCCACCCGGTCCCACCGCAGGTCGGGAATCGAGATGACCTTGTGCCCGGTCTTGGCCGCAGGGGCATCGGCGAGGTTCGGCACGTTCTGAGTGAAAGCCACGACCGTGCAGGGAACACTTGCATCCGGGAAGAGGAAGCTGCGGTCGCCCGGATTGCCACGAGTGATCTGCAGATAAATCATCCCCTGCTCAATCCCGTTCAGCCGCACCAGTTCGCGAAACATCGCGGCAAGGTCGTCCTCGGGCATCGGGTTCGCCATGTCGAGTTCGCTCAGCGACCGGGCGAGGCGGATCGCATGACCGGCAAAGTCGATGAGCTTGCCATCGAGCACGCTCGTCACTTCATAGACCCCGTCGGCCATAAGGAACCCACGGTCAAAGATCGAGACCTTGGCCTCGGTTTCGGGCAGGTAGCTGCCGTCCAGATAGACAATGCGGCTCATTTCGGGCTCCGGATTCACGTGGTGACGCGCAGAGGGGTGGCGGAGCGGACCGGCGCTGTCAAGGGAGGCCAGGCTCAGCCGCCGCCAATTGCCCGCTGATAGCCGTAGCGCAACCTCTCAGTCGAGAAATCATGACCGCCGGGGAACGTGCAGATCTCCAGCCGTTTGCCCGCAGGATTTGTCGATTGCGCGCAGGTGAGGCCCGCCGGACCCGTGGCCTCGCCCGTGGCCACATAGAGGCCGTAGGCTGCATACATCGCCAGCACTTTTGGCACGTTACCCTGCCGGGTCGCCCCGATGGCGCGCCCGGTCAGCGGAACGGTGGTGTCCTTCGTTCCGTGAATGTGGATGACATTGGCGGGCGCACTTGTGCAGGTGGCCGGTTCCGGCCCCCAGAACGTGCCCGACATCGGAACGAACCCCGCGAAGTCCTGCGAAATCTCGCAGGCCATCGTCCAGCTCATCATTCCGCCGGCCGAGAAGCCGGCAAGGACCGTGCGGGTGGGGTCCAGCGCGTGACGGATCTTCACATCGGCCAGAACGGCTGCGACATAGCCAGCCTCCGCGGCGTCCGTGCGGTCCGGTTCCTGCGGAGTATGCGCAAGCTGCCAGTCGTCACCGGCCGAAGCCAGCGCGATCAGGGCAACACCAAGGCCATCGGCCAGCGCGCGCAAGGCCTTGTTCCGCATCTCGCCTGCAGCATTGCCCTTGTAGCCATGCGCAAAAAACAGCGCGCCCACGGGCGCATCGCCAAGGTCCGGCGGCAGATAAAGCCGGTAGCTGCGGTTGGCGACCATACAATCCGTATCCGGGCCGCACGCCATCGCCGGGAGGGAGAACCAGAGGCAGATGATCGTCAGAAAAGCCCGCATAGCCGTTGCTCCTCACCCCGTTATAGTCGTGCGGGAACCTGCAGGACGGCGCGGACGGATGCACCGCACAGTTGCGTGATCCCGCCTAACCCCAAAGCACTGCGTCAGGCGGATGAATGCCGTCGCCATCGTAAGTCAGCGGGTGGGCGCGGTCTTCGGCCAGAAGCAGCGGGCCGTCCAGGTCCGTGAAGGCGGCGCCCTGTGCCAAATGTATCGCCGGGGCCATCGCAAGGCTTGATCCCACCATGCAGCCCACCATCACGCCGAACCCCAGCCGCAACGCTTCGGTCTTCGTCGCGAGGGCCTCGGTCAGCCCGCCGGTCTTGTCGAGCTTGAGGTTGACGACATCATACTTGCCCAGCAAGGCGGGCAACGAGGCACGGTCGTGGCAGGATTCGTCCGCACAAACGGCCAGCGGCCGCGCCATCTCGGCCAGAAGGTCGTCCCCTCCGGCGGGCAGGGGCTGCTCCACCAGCGCAACCCCCATGCCCACCAGACGTGGGGCGAGGTCGCGGTAGACCTCCGCCGTCCAGCCTTCGTTCGCGTCGATGATCAGGCGGGCGCGGGGGGCGCCGCGCCGCACAGCCTCCAGCCGGGGCATGTCATCGGGAGTGCCCAGCTTGATCTTCAGAATCGGGCGATGGGCATGGGCACGGGCCGACGCCTCCATCGCGGCAGGGGTATCGAGTGAGAGGGTGAAGGACGTGACCTCGGGGCGCGGCGCGTGCAGGCCCGCAAGCGCCCACACGCGGCGGCCTGCCTGCTTTGCCTCCAGATCCCAAAGCGCACAGTCCACGGCATTGCGGGCGGCACCGGCGGGCAGGATGTGCTGCAAGTCCATGCGGGCAATCCCTTCAAGCAGACCCGCAATCTGCGTTGCGACGGACCCGAGGCTCTCGCCATACCGCGCGTAGGGCATGCATTCGCCCCGGCCCAGATGACCGCCCCGGGTCACAGTCACCGTCAGCACCGCAGCCTCGGTCTTTGACCCGCGGGCGATTGTGAAGGCTTGGGCAAGGCGAAAGCGTTCGGCTGCGACAGTGATCATCCCGACGGTTTCGCGCCTTCTCGGCCGGCGTGCAAGCCGGTTTCCGTGCCTTGTCTCGGGGCCCCGGACCGTTTGGAATTCTGCAATCATTCGGGCTGATCGCATGCGCATAAATCGTTGACATCATGCCCGGAAAAGGAGCAGGTTCAGACTGTGGCGGCCCAAGTCTTGGGCGAGCCGCAAAGAATACCAGAGCCGCGCACCAGGGGAAGGGAGGCCCCGCGCGGCAGATGGGAGGATGCACGCCCCGGACCCCTGGTCCGGGGCGCTGCTGTTTTTGCGCCCCGTTGTCATCGCCTCATTATGAACGCTCGGCCATCAGCGCCCCGCCCTCAGTACCCCGTCATGAGCACCCCGCCCTCAGCGCAGGGGCGGGCAGACTCCCGTCAACCGGTTTTATGGGGCGGTATCCATCGGACTGTTGAGGTAAACCTCGAACATCGGGTTATCGCCGGGTGACTTCATTGATCGCGGCAGCCATCCGCCCATCAGCTGGTCATAGGCCACTGGAAGCCCGGAATAGAGGCTCTTGAAGGCGAGGACGGCGTAGAGCCCGCAGAACGCGCGGGCCGCGACGATGCTGTCCAGCTCTGTAAATGTGTGGCCGATTTCGGGATAGGCGCTTTCGTGCGCGACGGCGGCCAAGCGGTCGGCGGGGTCAGGGCGAACGGTAACGGGATGTATGGAGGGTGCTTTCCAGGCAAGTGTCAAAGGGAAGGGGCGATCCTCGCCCCGGTTGCTAAAGGCAGCAGGCCTCGGGCCGTAAAGCCCCACAAAGGCGGAGGGAAAACTGGCAAGGTTCGGCTATCCCGCCCCGCAGGCGATGGTGCGCAGGGGCACACTGCCCCCCACCAGTTGCACTGCCGCGCGATGCAACCGCATCCGCCGGACGGTGTTGGCCGCCGGACCGCAGGTGAGGTCATGACAGACCCGGTGGAAGTGAAAGCGCGACAGAGCCGCCACAACCGCCAGTGCAACCTGCGACAGATCCCCCGCGGGATCATCGTGGATATGGTCCACCACCCGCAGCAATCGCTTTTCATAGTCATTCGCCATGGCCACACCTTTGCTGCCCCGAAACAGTACTCGACAGCGCGCATGCAAATCTTGCCGAGTTGCATCTTGCGCCACCTCTGGCCATATAGAGGTCATCCCCGCGGAGAGTATCTCATGAACTATCTGGAATTCGAAAAGCCGTTGGCCGAGATCGAGGGCAAGGCCGAAGAGCTCAAGGCGATGGCGCGGGGCAATACGGCGATGGACATCTCGAAAGAGGTGGAGGGGCTGGACCGCAAAGCCGACCAGATGCTCAAGGACCTCTACAAGGGGCTGACGGCGTGGCAGAAATGCCTGGTGGCGCGCCACCCGGACCGCCCGCACTGCAAGGATTACATCGACCAGCTGTTCACCGAATTTACCCCGCTCGCCGGGGATCGGAACTTTGCCGATGACCATGCGGTGATGGGGGGCCTTGCGCGGTTCAACGACCAGCCGGTTGTGGTAATCGGGCATGAAAAGGGCAATGACACCAAGAGCCGGATCGAGCGGAACTTCGGCATGGCCCGCCCGGAAGGTTACCGCAAAGCGATCCGGCTGATGGATCTGGCAAACCGGTTTCGGCTTCCTGTGATCACACTGGTGGACACCCCGGGCGCCTATCCTGGAAAGGGCGCGGAGGAGCGTGGGCAGGCCGAAGCCATCGCCCGATCAACCCAGAAATGTCTGGAAATCGGGGTTCCGCTGATCGCAGTCATCATCGGCGAGGGAGGCTCGGGCGGGGCCGTGGCGTTTGCCAGCGGCAACCGTGTCGCGATGCTGGAGTTTTCGGTCTATTCCGTGATCACACCCGAGGGCTGCGCCTCTATCCTGTGGAAAGACGCCGAACGTATGCGTGAGGCAGCCGAGGCGCTTCGCCTTACCGCGCAGGACCTCCAGAAACTCGGCATCATTGACCGAATCATCAAGGAACCCGTAGGCGGTGCCCAACGCGGACCCAAGGAAACGATCGAAGCCGTCGGCAAGTCAATCGAGACGATGCTGAAGGAGCTTGCAGGGAAAACGCCCGCTCTGCTGGTCAAGGAACGCCGGCAGAAATTCCTCGACATGGGTGCCAAGGGTCTTGCCGCATGAGGCGGAGGCCTGGGCGCTGATCCTCTTCACAAGGCAGTTGTAAACCGGCTAGGCGTTCGTTCCCGCGGTTTGACGGTGCGATCCTTTCTCAGGAATGGAAGGAAGCGACATGGGACAGGTTCGTCACGGCAGCGCCCGGATCGAGCCATGGTGCTC
>Ga0105044_10010517_pt1 | contig 12628 bp, 13 predicted proteins | sample MAT01_FD_78092 | JGI IMG/M metagenome (GOLD analysis project Ga0105044, IMG submission 78092) | Freshwater microbial communities from Lake Fryxell liftoff mats and glacier meltwater in Antarctica - MAT-01 | ecosystem: Environmental > Aquatic > Freshwater > Ice > Liftoff microbial mat | place...
CCGACAAATCCGAACGCAGCCCCGGCGGCCCCACGCCATGCCATTGCCCATGTCGTTGTGGTGAACTCTTGCGGCAAGTCAGTGGTGCGAACTTCCGCCTCATTCATTACCCACCCCTCCGCAGAATGTACCCCAATGGGTCGATTCGCTCGCGCAGAAGGCGCAGTTCTTCGTCGGTCGGCTCATCAGTGCGGCCGAGATCGACTGCCTCTTCCAGCTTGAAGCCTGTGGCTGCCTGCATCTCAAGGAGGGTCTTGCCCGGGTGCAGGCTGACCGGCATCATCCGCTTTGAGTCGGGATGAAGCCCGAGTACGCCAAGTTCCGTGATCACGCGATACGGGCCGCTGCCGGTCGGCAGTCCCGCGGCCTCGCGCGCACCCGGGCCGGTGAGATACCCCGGCGATGTGATGAAGTCGAGCTTTTCGACGAACTTCTTCGCATCGTGCCGCATGATGACGTTGGCCCGCCAGCAGAACGACGCGAGATCGTTGGCCCCGCCGCTGCCGGGTAAGCGTACCTTGGGCTTCGCGTAGTCAATCCCGATCATTGTTGAGTTGAGGTTGCCGTATGGGTCGATCTGGGCTCCGCTCAGGAAGGTGTAGTCCATCAGCCCTTTCTGGCAGAACTGCATCACCTCGGCCATGCTCGTCGTCATCAGGGCCTGGTGCATGGTGCGGGAATCGCCGACGCTGATGGGCATCGTCGGCAGTCGCGGTGCCACGCCGCCGGCCTCGAAGAAGATCACCAGATTCGGGGCATGCGTCAACTGGGCGAGCATCGCGGCCGCGCACGGTACGCCGGTCCCCACGGCCACGGTTTTGCCGTCTTCCAGCACGCGTGCGGCACAGACGATCATGAGTTCAACGGGAGAGTAGCGCATGACCATTCGGTTTCACTCGTAACGCAGCGCGATCACCGGTTCAACACGCGACGCCCGCCGGGCGGGCAACAGGGCAGCCAGCGTGGTCAACAGCATCGCAAACAACGGCACCGCAAGCAACAACTCGATCGGGTAACTAAACACGGATTCCGGCAACGGCGTGTGCCCCTGCTTGCGCATGATGCTCAAAGCGTACCCGTCGCCGGGGATCGACGCCAGCCACCCGAGCAGCACACCACTTAGTCCGCCGATCAGGCCGATGAGAGCACCTTCGGTCAGAAAGATCAGGAGTATGTGCCGGTCCTTTGCGCCCAGTGATTTCAGGATGCCGATCTCGCGCGTTCGTTCCAAAACGGTCGTGAACATGGTGTTCATGATCCCCAGCACCGCGACGATCAGGGCCACGAGCGCGATGAAATCCATCGTGAACCCGATCAGCACGGTGTTCTTGCGCATCTGCTGGATGAACACGCCCATCGAGAATTCGTTCAGGCCCATCTTGCGGATCGCCTGGACGACCTCTTCAAGGTTGTCCTCGTGGTCGACCACGACACGTACGCCCGCGAAGCCGCTTTCGGCCCGGTGCGGTACCCGCAGAAAGAACTCTCCGGCCACTTCGCGCGGGATGATTACGTCCGATTCACGTACGCCGCTGTCGATAAATCCCTGATCGGGTTTGTCCTCCTTCACCGGAGCGCGCAGCACGCCGACGATCGTAAAAGTCTCGCTGACACGCGAATCCTTCACTTCCTTCGCGCCGGGTTTCTTCCGTCGCAGGGCCTTGAGAAGGATCGCGCGTTCCTTTTCCGGAAGCGGTATTGTTTCCATGAATTCGGGGAACATCTTCCATGCCTTCTCGATCACTTCCGTTTCTTCGCGAGTCAGATTGCCGGCTTCGGCATCCATCAGATTCAACAGCGACATGGGCGTCCGCCGGGCGCTGGTCAGGTCGATCCGCAACGGACTGCCGAGGATCGCCTGGATGTCGGCATCATTGCGTATGCCCAGGCGGTAGAGGGCATATTCATGCACCAAGCACTCCTTCGCGTCGGCCGACGAGAACGATCGACCGAACTCGACGCGTGGCGCGAGGCGATTGAAGTCGTGCGGGATGCCGTAGACGCGAGCGTCGGTCTCTTTCTGCCGAGCGGGAAGCGACGCACGGCCGCTCTCGTCCAGGATGGGAATGATGTCAACGACGTGGGGCAACCGGCGCAGTTCGTCGATGCGTTCGGTCGTCAGCGGTTTGGGGGCTGCGGGCGCGTAGGTCCGTTTCCAGCGAATCGCACGGATCTTGCGGATGCGTTCCCGGCGGGCATCGCTCATCGAGCCGTCGACTTGCAGAACGTCATCGGGCACACCGTCGAAATTCTCTTCGACGCCGTCGTTCGACGGGAAGACCGAGATCTGCCGCAGGTTGTCTTCCTTGCGGAGTTGTTCGTCGATGACGTGGCGAACACCCAGACCGATCGAGATGCTGATCACCAGCGTAGCGGTGCCGATGGTGACCCCAAGCATGGTCAGCAGTGTGCGCAGTTTGTGCCTGCGGAGGGCGAACAGGCCGAACGAGATGAGGTCGCTTGAAAGCACGTCGAGGCCATTTCGTCGAAGTCAGGTGTTCAGAATCATCCCATCCTGCATGCGGACAATGCGGTTCGCGCAGCGTCGAGCCAGTTCCTCATCGTGCGTGACCAGCAGCAATGTCGCCCCGGCCGATTCGAGATACCCCAGCAGCAGGCGCACCACTTCGTCGCCGGTTGTGCTGTCGAGGTTGCCGGTCGGTTCGTCGGCCAGCAGCAGCGGCGGACGGTTCAGAAGGGCGCGGGCGATGGCCACGCGCTGGCGTTCCCCGCCCGACAATTCGGCCGGCAGATGCCCGGCCCGTTCGCTCAGTCCCATGCTGTCCAATGACGCCAGTGCCTGCTTGCGGCGCTCGCTGCGCGCCATCCCGGCGAGCACCAGCGGCATCTCGATGTTTTCGATCGCCGTGCGTGAAGCAACCAGGTTGAACGACTGAAAGATCATGCCGACCGTGGTCAGTCGATAGTCGGCCCGCTGGTTCGGCGTCATTCTGCCGAGGTCCCGGCCATTCACGACGATCGACCCGGCCGACGGCACATCCAACCCGCCGAGCAGGTTCAAGAGTGTCGATTTTCCCGAGCCCGAGCGGCCCAGCAAAGCGACGCGCTGGCCGCGCGGAATCGTCAGGTGCAGATCGCGCAGCACCGTCAGCGGGCCATAACTTTTCGTCAGCCCGGCAGTGGCGACCAGTGGTTCGTCCATCGCGTTACTCATGCCGTCGGAGCCAGCAGCAGTTCCTGTTCGTGCAGTTGCCGCAGTCTTGGCAGTCCGCCGCAGCGTTGCAGGTAGCCATTGAAGTCGGGTTGGTTGAAGATCATTTCATCCAGAAACCGCAGGTGAGCATCGCGGTCGCGTTCCACATCCAGCCAGTGCCGCAGGTGCTGCTCGTCCGAGAAATACTCGCCCGGCATGTTGCCCGGGTAGCTGCCGTAGGGCACTTCGCAAACGGCATCGACGCAGAAGAACGGGATCATCGTTCGCGACGGGTCGTGCCGGAATGTTTCGGCAGGGACCAAACGTTCACACGTGACAATGAGCTTGCGCGAGGCGCGGGCCAGTTCCAAATCGGCGACCGTGGTGCCGCGCAGCCAGGCATTGCCGTGGATGTCCGCTTCGTGCACATGAATCGCGGCCACGTCGGGATAAAGGGCGGGCAGGGCAGTCAGCGGAGTACCGGTAAACGGGCAGGCAATCACCTTCGCCGCGGAGCGGGTCAGCGTATCGGTGCCGAGCATGCTGCGTGCCGGCAGGAACGGCACGCCCATGGCGGCCGCCTGCAGTCGCACGGCCAGCGCGTAGTTGGTCCATTCGGTCGCTTCGACGGTACCCGACTCCATCACGCGTCGGGCGTGCGGCGACAGGCCCCGAGCTTCCAGTCCGACGATGTAGGCGATATCGACGCGCGACAGCGTCTGCCCGCGGCCGGTCAGGTTGCCGGCACACAGCAACTGGAAGTCGTGTGTGGCGGTGTGGCCGGCGAACGCGAGGCTCTGCTTCTTCTGCCGCAGGATTTCATGAATGATCGCGGTGGGGATCCGGTTGGTACCGAAGCCGCCGATGCAGAGGTAGTCACCATCGCGCACAAGCGACGCCACGGCATCGCGGACGGTCATGCGCTTGTCGGACAGGGCGCGGGGCTTGGTCGCGAAGTGGGCGCGGGCGACGTCGGCATCAGGGTTGGCAAAAAGTGTGCCCCGCCCGGCTTGCGGCATATCGGTCGTCGGCATGGATGCCCCGGAGAGTAGGCGGGTCAGACCTGTTCGAATTCGCGAAGCAGCTTCTTGAACCGCGGGTCCTTCCGCAACGGGTCCAGATCACGATCCTGGCGGATGTATCTGAAATCGCGGTAACCGTACTCAAGTGCCTTGCGCAGCGTGCTGAGGGCCAGATCCGGCTGCGTCAGCACGGCATAACTGCAGGCGAGGTTGTAATGAGCCAGTGCGTCTTTGGGACGAAGTTGAATGATCCGCCGTTCAACCTGCAGGCTTTCCTGATAGCGGCGCCGGGCGACCAGGTTGCTAGAGTGAACACGCAATGCTTCGAAGAACAGCGGGTGCCGGTCGAGAATTTGGCCGAAGAAGTCGAGTTCGAAGTCGATCTGCGACTGTTTGGCGAGGTCGGCCAGCGAAAGAATGGCTGGTTCCGACGTTTCCGGTTCGCGTTGTTTTCCGGTGCGTGCCATGACAGGTCCCATCCCGACGGCGAATCAGTTGCCTCACTGAAAATTATAACGTCCCGGTGTCGGCATGCAATGGACAGAACCTCAGGATCGCGAACACCGGCGAAGCGTGAACAAAGCGACTTCAGGCCGGACGTTGAACCGAAGCTTCAATCCGTAGCCGACGCCCTTGTTCACATAAACATGCGTTGACTTGTGCTTGTACATCCCGGCGGCGAACTGCCGGCCTTTGCGGCCGAGGAAGAACCGGCCCAGGCCGGGCCAGTCGATCTGCCCGCCGTGCGTATGACCGCTGAGCATCAGATCGCAGCGATGCTCGCCGAGCAGATGAACTGTCTGCGGGTTGTGAGCCATCACGATTCGCGGGGTGAGCGGGCAGAGGTCTTTGAGCGCCTGGTCGGGATCGCATTCGCGGGACCAGAGGTCGTCGAGCCCGGCCAGGTACACCTTGCAGTCGTCCTTCTCGATCGCCAGCGATTCATTGCGAAGCACGCGGATCCCTTCGTCCTGCAGCGCATCGACCACGGCGCGATGCAACCCGCGGTGCCGGCGAAAGCCCAGCGAGTTGCGTACTGAGAAATCGTGATTGCCGAGCACCGCAAATACCCCGTGCGGGGCACGTAGTCGAGCCATCGAGCGGGCCACCTGCCGCACATGGCGATAGCCCTTGTGCACAAAGTCGCCGGTGAGCGTGATGACGTCGGGCTCCTGCGCGAGCGTCATATCCACGACGCGCGGGAGATAGTCATCGGGAAGATGGGTGCCGCCGTGCAGGTCGGAGAGTTGCGCGATGCGGAAGCCGGCAAACGGCGTCGGCAGGTGCGGAACGTCGATCGGGTGCGGATTCAGCTCCAGCCAGGTCGGTTCCACGCGGCGGGCATAGCCGACACGAGCCCATGTCCGGCCGATCCATTGTGCGGCTTGCAGGGCCACCGGCACGGCTTGTGACTGCGATGACTGAGTTGAATGCCCGCTCATGACTGTCCATCAGGTATCAGGGGAAGCAATACTCACCGCAGTGCGATTCTGATGCCGTGCCCGGCCAATCGATCTGCCTGACGAGATATTGATACGAAGCGGCAATGAAAAAAAGCCGGTGGGCGATGCCTTTTCTCGGCATGGCCAACCGGCCGTGCAATCGTTGCCGTGATACGTGCGGGTAGGTCAGACTACTTCCTCGTCGACCTCATCCTCTTCCTCATCGTCGTCATCGTCATCGTCATCGTCGAGATCATCATCGTCATCAAAGTCGTCGTCGAAGTCATCGTCTTCATCAAGTTCATCGAAGTCGTCGTCTTCATCGTCGTCGAAGTCTTCGTCATCATCGAAGTCTTCGTCGTCGTCTTCCTCATCGTCATCATCTTCATCTTCGTCGTCGAGTTCTTCTTCCTCGACAGCGGCAAGTTGCGGCATCAATGCCGTATTCCATTCTTCCCATTGAGTTGACGCGGGAGCGGCCAGGACTTCCGCGAGGGAAGAGATCAGCAGAGGGGAACGCCCGAACATCGTGTTTTCCTCAGTCTCGAACAGGAAGTTTCGCATTCCCCGGCCGGTGTGGTGCATCCCTTCACCGGAACAGTTTCGCATCTACTGGACCGGCGGGGAATCAGGCCGGTCCATCCCTTTACGAGCGCTGGCTCGATCGACAACGCCGGTCCCCAGTTCGCCGGCCAATTCCGTCGAATGGGGGACGATGTACGGGGGGTCTTAGGAAACATTACGCAGCTTGTCAAGCCGACTGAAATCTTTCTGTTTCGCCACGGCACATTCTTTGTCGTTCACTTGGAAAACCAGCCAGGATGCCTTGAGATAACACGGGAATTTCTCCATCATTTCATTGTGCCCTTGCACGATTTCACCGTGCGTACGAGACGATGCGAATGGCCGCTGCCGATACAGTTCCGAATCTGCCGCGTTTGTCGGACGGGGGGCCGCGCTACGTCGAAACACCCTTCGACCCGGCTCAGCACGCAGGCTGGATGGCCGAGCCCTGGAACACGGCCACGGCCGTGCTGTTCGTTCTAATTGCCATCGGCTGGGCATGGACGTTGCGCGGCCGCTACCGGCAGTACCCGTTTCTGACAATGTGCCTTCCCGTTCTCTTTGTCGGCGGCATTGGCGGAGTGCTTTATCACGGCACCCGGTCGCACCGCGCGTTCTTTCTCATGGACGTGCTGCCGATCTCGATCATCGGCATGGGCGTGAGCCTGTGGATCTGGATCAGGCTGGGCCCGAAACTGGCGCATCTTCTGGGGCTGATCGCACTCGTTGGCTTGCTGCAGATGGTAGCCCGCTGGCAATTGCCGACACAGTGGGCCATCAACGTTTCGTATGCAACACTCGCGTTGACCGTGCTGGTGCCGATCATTCTTTGCATGATCCGCACTCGCTTTCAGGAAGCCGGCTGGGTCTACACCGCGCTCGTCTGTTTCGCGATCGCCTGGATCTGCCGCATCGCGGACACGATTGACCCGCCGCTCATGCCGATGGGCACGCACTGGCTGTGGCATACCTTCGGCGCATTGACGACGGTGGCATTGAGCGTCTATGTCTATCGCATCGAGAAGGTTTCCCTCAAGTCGGCAGCCGTACCGGTGGCATAATCCGCATCTCCGGCAGAGTTTGCCTCAATTAACATCGCCAATTCCGTCGATATCATCCGGACTGCGTCCATCAGGGGGCGACGGATGATTATGCGGCCAATGATCGCGAGCATGCTGATGGGGTTGGCCGTCCCGGCCGCGCTTGCCCAGCAGCCAACTTACGTCGCGGTCGAATGGTCTCGCTCTCCTACGCGCCCGCCCCCGCCTGCAACCCCGTCCACAGCCCCGATCGTGCGGGCGCAGTTCACGCAACCCGAACCGATCATGCCTGCCCCGCGTGTCGAGGTCGAGTCGTCGATCGTGACACCGCGCCTGCTGCCGGACGAGCGGTCGGGACTGCCGATCACGCTGCCCGCGGCGATGCAGTTGGCGAACGCCCGGCCGCTCGACATTCAGATTGCCGCGAGACAGGTGCAGGCCGCGGTTGCTCAGTTCGATCGGGCCAAAGTGCTGTGGGTGCCGTCGCTGATCGGTGGCGTCGACTATTTCCGTCATGGCGGGAATGTGCAGAACTTTGAAGGCGAAGTACTTGATCGCGACCGGCAAAGCTTTATGATCGGCGGCGGTGCCAATGCCGTGTTCGGCATCAACGATGCGATCTTTGCGCCGCTGGCCGCCAGGCAGGATGCCAACGCCCGCCGTGCGCTGTTGCAAGCAGTGAACAACGATGCGGCGTTGGCCGTGGCTGAAGCCTACTTCGGCGTGCAGCAGGCCCGCGGCGAATTAGCCGGGGCGCTGAACTATGTTCAGCAGGCCGAGGAACTCGTCCGCCGCACGAAAGAGTTGGCCGAGGGGCTGGCCCCGCCGATGGAGGCGACCCGGGCTCGCGTTGAACTGGCCCGGCGACAGCAGGCGGTCGCCACGCTGCGCGAACGCTGGCAGATCGAGAGTGCCGAACTGGTGCGCATCCTGCGGCTCGATGCGGCATCGGTGGTCGAGCCACTGGAACCCGCGAACCTGACGGTCAATCTGGTCGAGCCGTCACTGTCGCTGGATGAACTGATTGCCTTCGGCCTGACATCGCGGCCCGAGTTGGCTGCCCATCAAGCGTTCGTCAAGGCGACGCTTCAGCGGTTGCGGCAGGAGAAACTGCGGCCACTGGTGCCGAGTCTATTGCTGCGCAGCGTGTCGACAAACCCTAGCGGTTCGCTCGGGTGGGGCAGTTTCGGCGGTGGCCGTGACTCGATCAGCACACTGAAACCCCGCTACGATTACGACGTTCAGGTTCTTTGGGAACTGCAGAACTTTGGCTTGGGGAACAAAGCCCGCGTTGATGAACGCAACGCCGAACGGGAAGCGGCTTTGCTCGAACTGTTCCGCATCCAGGACCGCGTGGCTGCAGAGGTGGCCCGGGCGCAAGCCCAAGTGACAGCCGCCCGCACTCGGCTGAAGGCCGCCGAGCCGGCAATGACGGATGCTCTCGATTCCCTGCAGAAAAACATGGAAGGCCTGTCGCAAACCCGGCGACTGGGCAACGTGCTGATTCTGGTCGTCCGCCCGCAGGAAGCCGTGGCCGCGTTACAGGCGCTGGCGCAGGCCAACAGCGATTACTACTCCGCCGTGGCCGACTACAACCGGGCCCAGTTCCGCCTTTACCGCGCCATTGGCCACCCCGCGGGTGCCTTGCCGTGCGCGGTCGAGCAGCAGCCCTAGCGGCTTCTGCTACTTCGTTATCCGATCAACAATCGTTGAACCAATCTGCAGTGAAGCCGTTGCCGCGGGCGATGGGGCGTTGCAGACATTGATCACGCGATCGTCCTCGAGAATCAGAAAGTCATCCACCAGTTCGCCTTCGGCGGTCACGGCCTGGGCGCGGATGCCGGCCGGGGCGGGTTCCAGATCGTCAGCCTGAATCTCGGGCAGCAATCGCTGCAGGGCACGCACGAACGCGGTCTTGCACAGCGAGCGCCACAGTTCGCCCAGACCCATTCGCCAATGCCGGCGAGCCATCCGCAGGAAGCCGCGGTAGCTTAACGTTTCGAGCAAGTCTCGAGCGTTGCCGCTGAACAGGGTGTAGGCCTCGCGCCCGAAGGCCAGCACGGCGTTCGGCCCACATTCGACGCCGCCCTCGATCATCCGTGTGAAATGCACGCCCAGAAACGGGAACTTCGGATCGGGCGTCGGGTAGATCAGGTTGCGGCACAGATGCTGTGCGTGCGGCAGCAGCGCGAAGTACTCGCCCCGGAACGGTACGATCAGTGCCCCCGGTACCAGACCGCTCAGCCGGGCCACGCGGTCCGAATGCAGACCCGCGCAATTGACGATACGCGGTACTTCAAAGTCCCCCGCAGTGGTGCTCAGTGTGACCGCATCCGGCCGACGCGCGATGCCGGTGACGCGGGCATTGAACACGATCTCGCCACCGGCTTCACGCAACCGCTGCCCCAGCCGTTCGCACACCTGCCGATAGTTGACGATGCCGGTTTCGGGAACGTGAAGGGCCGAGATTCCAGCGACGTGAGGCTCCAGTTCGAGCAGTTCATTTCGGTTGATCAGCCGGCAATTGACACCGTTGGCAATGCCGCGTTCATGGATGCGGTGCAGGGCAGGTAGGTCGGCGGCATCAACAGCGACGACAACCTTGCCGCAGATGTCGTGGTCGATTCCTTCATCACGGCAGAACGCCTCCATCGCGAGCTTGCCGGCCCGGCAGTTGACTGCCTTCAACGAACCGGGCTTATAGTAGATGCCCGAATGCAGCACGCCGGAGTTACGCCCCGTCTGGTGCAATGCCAGGGCGGCCTCTTTTTCAAGGAGTACGACGCTTCGACCGGGGCAGCGTTTCACGAACTGGTACGCGGTCGCCAAACCGACAATGCCGCCGCCGATTACTGCGAGGTCGTGGCGTTTCATGACGCGGGCCAGAACCCGGCGAAGATCGCCCCGGCGATGATGGCGAAGGCGACCGATTCGATGACATGGCCGACGATGCGATTCTTGAACCAGATCGACTGCGGAATCATCGCGCTGAGGTACACCATCAATGCTGCGGTGGCGACGAAGCGGAATACTGGCAGAAAGCCCGCACCCGTCGGCAGCGCCAGTGTGGCAAGGTACGCCAGGCAGGCGGCCGTCGCCAGAAAGTACAGGAACGTCAGCCCCAGGTTTTTGCCCATGCTCACGGGTGGATAAATCGACATTGTACCGGCGGGGCCCTTCTGGAACTTCTGCTGAAACTCAGGGCTCTGCTGTTCTTTCGCGTCGCCTGCCATCGGGAACATGTAGTTGCCGGGCGGCAGGTTGTGCTTGCGTACACCATCCATGAAGCCAACTTCGTTCGGCACTTTGTTCCAGTCGTTCTTGTGAAGTTGCAGCACCATCCATGCCACGAAACTGGCGAAGAACAGCGCGAAGCCGGTGATCAGAATCGGCAGCCACAGGGAGGCAAGTTCAACCACGGGAATTCCTCGAAATACAGTGACGGTTCGCGGCTACAGTTTATCGGAATCGAGCACTTCGCCGATGGATCGGTCGAGCAGGGCGAGCATTTCGTCAAGTTGTTCGTCGGTAACGCACAAGGCCGGCCCGAAGGCGAGCCAGTGCGGGTCGAAACGGCACAGCAAGCCGTTCGCGAGTGCCCGCCGGCCGATGCGCACGCCGATGCCCGGATCGGCGGGGAAGCGTTCCTTCGTCCGGATGTCGCGCACAAACTCCATCCCCTGCAGCAGCCCTTTGCCGCGCAGGTCGCCGACGATGCCATACTTCGCGCCGATGGCAGCAAAGCCGGCACGCAACCGCTGCCCCTGATGGCGGGCATTGGCGCACAGGTCGCGCTCGATGATCTCGCGCAGTACGGCGATGCCCGCCGCACACGACACCGGGTTGCCTTCGAAGGTGTGCCCTTCGACGAAACCCGGGTTCTGCGCGATCGGCCCCCAGAACACATCGGCAATCGGCTGACGGACGATCATGGCCGACAAGGGAGTGAAGCCTCCACTGAGGCCTTTCGCGGTGCAGATCACATCAGGAATGACGCCAAACGTTTCCGCCGCGAACAATTGCCCCGTCCGGCCCATGCCGGTGATGATCTCGTCGAAGATTAGCAGAATGCCGTGCCGATCACAGACTTCGCGCAGGATCGGCAGGTACTCCGCCGGCGGATCGATGATACCGCCGGTGTGGCCGATCGGCTCGACCATGATGGCCGCCACGGTCGACGGGTCTTCCATCTCGATGACGTCGTTGACGATGGTGGCACAGGTGATTCCGCAATCGGGGTAGCTCTTCCCGAACGGGCAGCGGTAGCAGGTCGGCGGAAAGACATGCAGGAAGCCGGGGGCCAACGGCTCATTCACGGTCCGCCGACTCTTGAGCCCCGACGCGGACAGCGAACCGAGTGTCGAGCCGTGCCACGACATGTAACGGCTGATGATCTTGTAGCGGCCCGGGTTTCCAGTGAGCTTGTGGTACTGTCGCGCGATCTTGATCGCGGCTTCGGTGACTTCCGACCCCGCCGATTCGAACTTCACTGTATTCAGGTCGCCGGGGGACAGTTCGGCAATCAGGTTCGCCAGTTGCACGGCCACGGGGTTGGTCCCGTGCATCGGTGGCGAGAAGTGCAGCTTGCGAAGCTGCTCGGTCATGGCGTCGATGACGCGCGTGTTGCCGTGACCGACCGAGACGGTGTAAATGCCCGACAGCGCGTCGAGGTAGCGCCGGCCCGCATGGTCCCAGTAGTGAACCCCTTCCGCGCGGGCCATCAGCAGCGGGTTCTTAGACCACTCGGCCATCTGATCGCGGACGAAGATCTGCCGCAGGAATCGTTCCTCGGATGCCTGCGCCTCGGTGATCAACTCGGGGAATGCAGCCATGAGGATACCTTCGATGGAACAGGGTACGGCTTTCCGTTGTTCTATCGCCCCATGAAGACCAACCGCATCCAATCAACGAAATCGGCGGAGTACGAGACACGCAATGTCGTTCCACCCGTCACGCGTCCTTCGATCGGCCGGAAGCTCCGGCTCTTCGGGAACGCTTTGCCCCATGCGCGGGCGATGTCGTCGTTGTCGGTCGCTTTGATCAGCGGAATCAACCGGGACGGGTCGACCTGCACAAGTAACTGCGGCCCTTCACGCGGTTTCAGCTTCGTACTTTCGTTGAGGCGTTTGATCGCCTCGCCGCCCAACGCGGCATAGAAGCGGTCGTTCTTTTCGTAGAAGAACAGCTCATGCTTGCCGAACACTTTGTTCGCAGGTTCGTTGAGACTCGGCAACGTCAGCCGATGCACTTGTGTGCCGTCCTCGAGTTTCTCTGCATTCAGCGTGAAGCGGTCTCGCTTCTCCTTCGGCAGCTTTGCGACGTAGGCGATCATCGCCAGCGACAGCAGCTTCGGCTGGTTCAGCTTCGCGGCCACCACGGCGGTGTATGTCTCTTTGCCGGCATCGC
>Ga0105044_10010520_pt1 | contig 12627 bp, 10 predicted proteins | sample MAT01_FD_78092 | JGI IMG/M metagenome (GOLD analysis project Ga0105044, IMG submission 78092) | Freshwater microbial communities from Lake Fryxell liftoff mats and glacier meltwater in Antarctica - MAT-01 | ecosystem: Environmental > Aquatic > Freshwater > Ice > Liftoff microbial mat | place...
GCCGTCGCGCCCGGACCCTCGACCCGGCGGCGCCCGGGGTCGGTCCGAGCCGGGTGTGCAGCACTCGGTGTCGACCTGGCGCCAGCCCGTACCGGGCCCGGCGTCGCCCGAGCGGGCGGCCGTTATCGACCGCATCGTCGGCCTGATCAACGAGCGGGGCATGCGACGTCGACGGGTCGCGATCGACGGGTTGACCGGTCCTGCGTCGGCCGTCGCCGTGACCGGCTCGGGCGAAGCCATGCTGCTATCCGCGGCACCTCGACACGCGATGCATGTGTCGGAGCGAGTCGTACCACGCCCACCCAGGCCAGGTGTCGGCCGACGTCCGGGCGGCGTCCGGAAGCGAACGGGGTGCCCATGACCGATGACGATCGGCTGTCGGGCCTCTACGCCGTGTGGAAGGCAGCCGACATCACCGTGGCGGCGTCGTTCATCGGCGGACTCGCCCTCGGATTCGTCGGAGTCATCCCGTTCGGCGTGGGGTTCGCCATCACCTTCCTCTCGGGGGCGATCGCGATCGTCCTGTCCCCGACGCAGAGCCACTGGATGCTCCGAGAGTTCGAGCGGCTCGCGCGTCGCCCGACGTGGGCGGCGGCGAGCGGCGGCGCGACGCAGATGGCTCACGCGGGCGAGCTCTCGGTGTTCCGGGGCGAGGGTCGCCTCCTGGCCCACTCGCGGGGTCGACGGACGGCGATCGTCATCGGCTTCGACGAGTCCGCGTTCGTTGCGCTTGCCCACGGACCCGGACTGAGCCGCGTGCGTCGACGCGTCTTGCTCACGGGCCAGCCGGTCGACTTCGACGTCCAGGTCGTCCGCGGTGACTGCATCCTCGAAGAGCGCCTCAGTGGTCTGCGCCTGCGACTCGTTCCCGACCGCGGGCTGCCCGCCAGCGCCTTGGGGTACCTCGGTCTCGACGCCGGCAGCCCAGAGCACGCGGAGCGCCTGATCGGCGCGCTCGCAGCCGCCGGATGGCGGTGACGGATCGGGCGTCGGCCCCGTTCTCGGTCGAGGGTGCCTCCCTCCTAGCCAGTGCGCTCCCACGCGACCCTTGCGGGCCGGCACCCACGTCCAGGCGTGGCGCTCAGCGGACCGAGGATCAGCCGGTGGTGAAGGTGCCGTCGGCGGCGACCCGCACGGGCCAGCCGATGGGGTCGGCCGCGACGAGCAAGGCTGCCAGCTCGCCGTCGGTCGAGCCGGCGATGGTGCGGGTGCCGTCGGGGAGGTCGACGAGCGCCACGGCGCGGGCGGGCTCGCCGTCGACGACGTCGACCGTGGCCGTGGCGATCGCGCCCGTCACCGCCGTCCCCGTGGTGTCGACGACAGCGACCTCCTCGGTGCGTTCGGCGACGGTGGCCGTGACGTCCTCGTGGCGGAAGCCGCCGCCCGGTGGTGACGCCTGCCAGACGCTGAACGCCTGCTTCACCAGGAAGCCGCTGACGCTGCTGGAAAGGCCGGGTCGTGACGGGTCCGCACGGAGCTGCTCGACCAGGGGCACCATGGCCTGGAGGACGTAGTTGTTCAGCGGGCCGCCCCCGAAGGTGAGCCCACCGGTGACCGTCAGCGGGCGGGCGGGATCGCCCAGCGGGAGCCCGAGCGCACCGGCGAGGAGCTGCACCGCAGAAGGGAAGCAGCTGTAGATGTCGATCGGACCCAGCTCATCGGCGGCGGTGCCGGCGAGCTCGAGGGCCCGCCGCGCAGCCACCTCGGCACCGACGCTGCGGTGGATGGCCCGCCGCTGGGTGACCGACAGCGCGTGGTTCGACACCGTCGCCGCGTGCGGGAAGACCCACCGGTCCCTCGAAACCCCGAGCTCGCCCGCGACCGCCGCCGAGCACAGCACGATCGCGGCCGCCTGATCGACGTTCCACTGGGCGCTCAGCCGCTTGGTGTACGGGAACGAGATCATCCGGTTGCCCGGACCGGCATCGCGGATCGCCGCCGCAGTGGGACCGCTGCGATCCCAGGCGCGGGGGTTGTCGGCGGCGACGGCGGCGAACGAGGCCCACAGCGCCGCCACCCGATCGCGGTGCTCGTCCTGGGAGCGACCGTCGACTCCGGCCAAGGCGTGGCCGATCGCCCGCTCGATCAACGCGTACGCCGCGACGGGCGTGACCGTGTTGCGGATGATCTCCAGATCGAGCACGGCGAGCGACGCCGGCCGCCACCGCTCATCGGGTTCGACCCCCTCGGGCTGGCTCGTCTCGGGAACGCTGACACCCGTGATGGCGCTGCGGAGCTGGCGGTGCTTCGCCTCGCCGCCGACCACGACGGCGACATCCAGCTCGCCGGCCGCGATGCGGGCCGCGGACGCGGTCAGCAGGTCCTGCTGCACCACACCGACGTCGGCCAGCACCGTGTGCACGGCATCGGCGGGCGCGACACCCAGCCGCGACGCCAGCAGCCGGCCGGGATCGCGGTAGCCCCACGTCCCCTCCGGTACCCCGATCCACGCGATGCGGCTCCTCAGCCCGGCGGCGGTCCGTGCGCTCCCCGCGTCGGCCAGCGCGGCCTCCACCGCGAGCGCCATGAGCTCGATCGCCTCGACCCCGTGAGCGGGATCCTCGTGGCGCTGATCGACCGCGCCGACGCCGACTACCACCGGCATGCGTGCATCCCCGTTCACCGTGCTGCGCTCCTGTTCACCGCTCGTGCTCCGACGGTCCCGATCGTGGCGCAGTATCGCCGACGGTGCGCGCCCACCTCGACCCCGCACCGCCCCGGCGGCGATCCGCCTCGTCGATGCGCTCGTCGGACCCGACCGACCGGTCGCCGTGCGGCCCGGATCCGCGCCTCGTCCGCTCGAGTGCCTCCGGCGAGCCGCCGTCCGGGCGCGAGTCCTGACCCGTTGCGGAGGATCCTCGGAGACAACGAAGCGACGACGTGGAGAATCAGTCGAGCGACGAACCGTCGGCGCGGGGAACCTCCGAGGACGGCGCGGCGGGCCCAGGGGCGTCGGGGCGCGTCGGTAGGCTGCGGCGATGCCCGACGTGAACGATGAGCTTGCTGGCCTGCGGTCCTTCCTCGACGCCTCGCCGTCGCCCTTCCACGCGGTGACGACCGCCTCGGGCCTGCTCGACGCCGCGGGGTTCACCCCCCTCGACGAGACCGAGACGTGGGCCACGTCGGTCGGCCGTCGCTACGTGACGCGGGGCGGCTCGCTGGTCGCCTGGTCGCTCGACGATCCCGAGCAGCTCGACGGCGGCTTCCGGCTCGTCGGCGCCCACACCGACAGCCCCAACCTGCGCATCAAGCCCCGCCCCGACACCGGTCGGGCCGGCTACCGCCAGCTCGCCGTGGAAGTTTACGGCGGCGTGCTCCTCAACTCGTGGCTCGACCGCGACCTCGGCCTGTCCGGGCGAGTCGTGGTGCGCGGCGGCACGACCGGGTCGGTCGTGCATCTCGTGCGCATCGACCGGCCCCTGCTGCGCATCCCCCAGCTCGCCATCCACCTCGACCGCGGGGTCAACGAGAACGGGCTGATCCTCAACCCCCAGCAGCACCTGGCTCCGGTCTGGGGCCTCGGTCCGGTCGACGAGGGTGGCCTGCGCGCCGTGCTGGCCGACGAGCTCGGCATCGCCCCTGTCGAGGTCCTGTCCTGGGACCTCATGCTCCACGACCTGACGCCGGCCACCCTGCTCGGACGGAGCGACGAGCTGCTCAGCTCGGCCCGACTCGACAACCTGCTGTCGTCGTTCGCCGCGGTCGATGCGCTCGTGCGCACGACGGCACCCGGCGCCGCCGTCCGTCCCGGCGTGCCCGTCGTCTGCTTGTTCGACCACGAGGAGATCGGCTCGGAGACCTCCACGGGCGCGGCCGGCTCCCTGATCACGACCATCACCGAGCGGATCGCGGCGACGGCGACGGATCCGACCACCGCGGCCGCGGCCGGCGACGTCGCCCGCGACCGCTACCTCCGGGCGCTGGCGCGCTCGCGGTGCGTCTCGGCCGACGGGGCCCACGCCACCCATCCCAACTACGCCGAGCGTCACGAGCCCGGCCACCACATCGCCATGAACCAGGGTCCGGTCATCAAGATCAACGCCAACATGCGCTACGCGACCGACGCCACCAGCTCGGCGTGGTTCAAGTTGGTGTGCGAGCGGGCGGGCGTGCCGGTGCAGGAGTTCGTCGTCCGCTCCGACATGGGCTGCGGCTCCACCATCGGACCGATCACCTCGGCCCGCCTCGGCATCCCGACGGTCGACGTCGGCGTCGCCCAGCTCTCCATGCACTCGACCCGCGAGCTGTGCGGCGCCCACGATCCGGCCTACTTCACCCGCGCCCTCACCGAGTTCCTGTCCGGTCACTGATCCGTCGACTCGCCACACAACCCCCGCCACCCACCGGGCAACGAGAGCCACCACACGACCCCCGCCACCCACTGGGCAACGAGAGCCACCACACGACCCCCGCCACCCACTGGGCGATGAGCGGCCGGCATCTCCAGTGCACCACTGGGCAGCAGGAGGCAACGCACGACGCTGGATGCCCGCTGGGTGACCAGCACGCCGCGCGTCCGGTGCCCACTGGGCAGCACTCGAGCGAGCACGGCCCCAGATGCCCACTGGGCAGCAGAGGAAGGGGGCGATCCCAGCTGCCCAGTCGGCAGCCGGATCAGCCGAACAAGTTGGGCTCGGCATCGTCGGCGGCCAGGAGCGGGGCGCGGGCGGGGGCGATGCGGCCGAGGTGCTTCCACGCGGCGGGGGTGGCGACGCGCCCGCGCGGGGTGCGCATGAGCAGACCCTGCTGGATGAGGAACGGCTCGTAGACGTCCTCGACGGTCTCGGTGGGCTCGCTGACGCTGATGGCCAGGGTGGACAGGCCGCAGGGCCCGCCGCCGAAGCGCTCGCACAGCGCAGTGAGGATGGCGCGGTCGATCTTGTCGAGGCCGAGCTCGTCCACGCCGAAGACGACCAGACCCTCGCGTGCGGTGCTGTGGTCGATCACGCCGTCGCTGCGGACCTCGGCGAAGTCTCGGACCCGGCGCAGTAGGCGGTTGGCGATGCGGGGCGTGCCGCGGGCCCGGCGGGCGATCTCGTGCGCCCCCGGCGAGTCGGTCATGATGCCGAGGATCCCCGCAGCGCGCACGACGATGGATTCGAGGTCGACCGCGTCGTAGAAGTCGAGCCGGGCGACCAGCCCGAAGCGGTCGCGCAGCGGCCCGGTGATGAGGCCGGTGCGGGTGGTGGCCCCGATGAGGGTGAACCGCGGCAGGTCGAGGCGGATGGATCGGGCCGCCGGGCCCTTGCCCAGCACGATGTCGAGCTGGAAGTCCTCCATTGCCGGGTAGAGGACCTCCTCCACGGCGCGCGAGAGGCGGTGGATCTCGTCGATGAAGAGGACGTCGCCCTCGTCGAGGCGGGTGAGGATGGCCGCGAGGTCGCCGGCGCGATCGATCGCAGGCCCCGAGGTGATGTGCAGCCCGGCCCCCATCTCGGTGGCGACGATGCCGGCGAGGGTGGTCTTGCCCAGGCCGGGAGGACCGGCGAAGAGCAGGTGGTCGGCGGCTTGGCCGCGACGCCGGGCGGCCTCGAGGATGATGGCGAGGTGCTCCTTGAGCTCGCGCTGACCCACGAACTCGTCGAGGTCGCGCGGACGCAGGCCGCCCTCGTCGGAGAGCTGCTCGACGACGAGGTCGTCGAGATCGGCGGTGGGATCGAGCAGTTCGTCTCTCATCGGTGGCCCCGATGCTGGCGCAGCTCCTCGAGCGCGGCGCGGACCCCGGCACGCTGGGTGGCGAGCCCGGGATCGCCCGGGCCGACGGGTTCAACGGTCGCAGGAGCGCCGCCCGGCCGGGCCACGGCGTCGGACGCCAGGATCTCGATCGAGGCCGAGCCGCCCAGCGGGGCCGGGTCGGCGTCGGTGTGCAGGCGACGGGCGCTGCCCGCCCGCAGCTCCTGGCGCGCCGCGCGCAGGCCCGAGCGGAACACCGCAGGTGTGCGGGCCTCGGCGTCGCCGGGCATCGGACCCAGGACCGTGATCACCCGGTCGCGCCCACGGCGAGACGCTGCAGGGCGTTGCGCAGGAGCGTGGCGGAGTCGTCGCCGTCGGGGAGCTCGCGCAGCACGGCGAGGACCTCGTCGGGTTGGTAGCCGAGGCTGGTGAGCGCCTCGCGGACGTCGGCGCGCGCCGACGTGGACGCGGGCACGACGGAACCCCGGGCGTCGCCGACCGACGGCACCGACAGCTCCAGCTCGGGCATGTCGAGTCGGGACTTCAGCTCGATCAGCAGGCGGGCGGCGGTCTTCTTGCCGACCCCGGGCACGAGGCACAGGGCGCTGAGGTCGTCCTCGGCAAGCACCTGACGGAGGGCCCCGGGCGCGTGGACCGACAAGATGGCCAGCGCCAGCGCAGGGCCGACCCCGTGCGCCCCGAGCAGGGCCTCGAAGCACACCCGCTCCTCGCGGGTCCGGAACCCGTAGAGGGTCTCGGCGTCCTCGCGACGGTGGTGGTGGATGTAGAGGAAGACGTCGTCGTCGGGCTGGCCGAGCTCGACCACCGTGGCGGGGCTGACGGTGACCCGGTACCCGACGCCCATGACCTCGACGAGGACCTCGTTGAGCTGGTTGCGTTCGAGCAGGGTGCCCCGGAGGGAACCGATCATCGGGGTGCTCCTGGCAGGGACTGGGCCGGACGCTGCGTCCGGCCGACGGCGTTCTTGACCTGGCCGGCGCCCGACCGCGGCGCCATCCGGGCGGCCGCGGCGGGCGAGGCGGGCGAGGCGGCATCGAGCGACGACGCGGTGAGCGACGTGGCCACCGCGAGGTGGGTGAGGGCCAGCGCGGCGGCGTCAGCGGCGTCGGCGGGCTGGGGCAGGGTGGCGAGACCGAGCAGGGTCTGGACCATCACCTGCACCTGCTCCTTGGTGGCGGCGCCGTAGCCGGCCACAGCCTGCTTGACCTCGTTGGGCGAGTACTGGACGACCTCGCAGCCCGCCGAGGCGGCCTCGGCCATGGCGATGCCGCTGGCCTGGCCGACCGACATGGCCGTGCGGACGTTCACCTGGAACAGCACGCGCTCGACGGCCACGACCTGGGGCGAGAACTCGACGAGCAGGGCCCGGATGTCGCGTTGGAGATCGGCGAGGCGGGTGGGCAACGGGTCGGTGGCCGGCGTCGTGAGGACGCCGAGGGCCAGGGCCCGGGCACGGCGGCCGTGGCCTTCGACCACGCTGTAGCCGCACCGGGTCAGGCCGGGATCGATCCCCAAGACGAACACGCGTACGACGCTACCCGGGACGTGCGCCACCCGGGTGGATGCCGCTCGGGGTCGACCCGTGCGCCGCGGCGCGTGCGACGATGTCCTTGTAGCCCATCTAGAGCCTCGTCCTGCGTCCTTGCCAGGGAAGAACCTGACTCGCCGATTTCATCCACGACCTCACGACGCAGGTCACCAGCCGGCGGGGCCCGGAACGGCTCGCGGTCCGCTGGGCCATCGAGACCAGAAGGGCGGGGACCCCTTGACCTCGACCGTGCGCTGCCGATGAGAGATCGATGACCCTTTCGAACGCTGCGCCTGCGGGGGCGCCCACACCGTCGACCCCGGACCGGGTGCCGCTCGGCCACCTCGACACCGGGGAGAACGATCAGCGCGAGCTGGTGGTCGAGCTGCGGGGGGTCGCCAAGGCCTTCAACGCCAACCCGGCGCTGTCCAACCTCGACCTGCTCGTGCCCAAGGGCCGCATCACCGTCCTGTTGGGCCCGAACGGCGCGGGCAAGACCACCGCCATCCGCGTCATCACCGGTGCGCTCGAGCCCGACGCCGGCATCGTCCGCACCTTCGGTTGGGACCCCGCACGGTACGGCGAGCAGGTCCGCATCCGGTGCGGGATCGTGTCGGCCAAACCCGCCCTCTACGACCGTCTCACCGGGTGGGACAACATGCAGTATTCGGCCGAGCTCTACGGCCTCGGCCGCAACGCCACCGCCAAGATCCGCGAGGCCGCCGGGCGCTTCGGCATCGTCGATGCCCTCGACCAGCGCGTCGGCGGGTACTCGACCGGCATGAAGACGCGGCTGGCGCTGGCCCGATCGGTGCTGCACGACCCTGAGCTGCTGCTCTTCGACGAGCCGACCTCGGGCCTCGACCCCGAGTCCTCCAAGGCGGTGCTCGACCTCATCCGGGAGATGACCGCCGACGGCCACACCGTGGTGATGTGCACCCACCTGCTCATCGAGGCCGAGGGTCTGGCCGACCAGATCATCGTGCTCGAATCGGGCACGGACCTGCTCCACGGTTCCCAGGACGAGCTGATCCGCCGCTACTGGCCGAACCAGCTCGTCTGGTTCGACGCCGAGGACCCGACCGACCTCGACCAGCTCCGCTCCATGGACGGCGTGATCGCGCTGCACCGCAACGCCAGCCGCCTCACCGAGGTGCAGATCGACCACGTCGACCGCGTCCCCGACCTCGTCGGCGCCCTCACCGCCGCCGGTGTCCGCCTCACGCGCGTCGACCCCCACCAACCCACCCTCGAGGAGCTCTACTTCGCCGTCCGCAAGGAACGGCGCGAGCTCGGCGTGGAGGCCCCCCTGTGACCACGACCACCAGTCGAACCGCCGCTCCCCCGCCGGCGCCGCCGTCAGCCGGCGTCGTCCCCCGCAAGAACCGCTTCAACTGGTCGCGCATGTGGGTCGTCGCCCGCACCGACCTGCGCAGCCTCCTGCTCCAGCGCGACTTCTGGCTGCCGATGGCGTTGCTCGGCAGCTTCTTCTTCGTGATCGTCCCGGTCTTCCTGCTGGGCGTGATCGGCATCATCGGCAGCAACGACGCCGTGCAGGGCGTCGCCAACGCGGTGCAGGTGCTGCCCCGGGACGCCCAGGCGGCGGTGCCCGACGTGTCGCCGATCGGCAAGGTCCAGTTCATGATCGCCGTGTACGGGTTGGCCCCGATCGCGGTGGTCGTGCCGTTGACGATCTCGTCGGCCATCGGCGCGTCGACCATCGTCGGCGAACGCGAGCGGGGCACGGGTGAGTTCCTGGCCCACTCCCCCGCCGACACCCGAGAGATCTACGTCGGCAAGCTGTTCGCCAGCATCATCCCCGGCTACATCACGACCATCGTCGGGTTCGGCCTCTACTCCCTGCTGGTCAACCTGATCGTGAGCCCCAAGATCGGCTACTGGTTCTTCCCGACCACCTCGTGGTGGCTGCTGATCGTCTGGGTGCTGCCGCCGTTCCTGGCCATCACCCTGTCGCTGGTGCTGCGCCTCTCGAGCAAGGTGAAGAGCACCGCGGCGGCCCAGCAGGCGACCGGTCTGGTGACCCTGCCCCTGATCCTCATCGCCTACGGGCAGTCGACCGGCGCCCTGGCCAGCGGCGGCATCACCGTCAGCATCGTCATCGGGCTGATCGCCTGGGCCGTCGCCGCGCTCAGTCTTCTGACCGGCGTGCGCAGCATCAAGCGGGGTCAGCTCCTCGGCGTCGCCGACGGCTCCTGAACGGGTCCCGCCGCGCTCGGGCAGCCCGACGAACGGGCTTCAGGGGGGTCCAGGCCACCCGGTAACGTGCCCGCCATGTCCGACGCCGCCCGCCCCGACACCGACGACCTGCCTCCCCACCGGTACACCGCGGCGCTCGCCAACGAGATCGAGCGGCGCTGGCAGGACCACTGGGAGGACCACGGCACGTTCTTCGCCCCCAACCCCGTCGGCGACCTCGAGGGCGGGTGGGACGCCGTGGGCGACCGGCCCAAGCTGTTCGTCATGGACATGTTCCCGTACCCGTCGGGGTCGGGACTGCACGTCGGCCACCCCCTCGGCTACATCGGCACCGACGTCTACGCCCGCTTCCAGCGGATGAACGGGCACAACGTGCTCCACACCCTCGGCTACGACGCCTTCGGCCTCCCCGCCGAGGAGTACGCCCGCCAGACCGGCACCCACCCCCGCGCCACCACCGACGCCAACGTCGCCAACATGCGCCGGCAGCTGCGGGCCCTCGGCCTCGGCCACGACTCGCGCCGCTCGGTGGCCACCACCGACGAGGGCTACTACCGCTGGACGCAGTGGATCTTCCTCCAGATCTTCAACGCCTGGTACGACCCCGACACCGATCGGGCGCGGCCCATCGCCGAGCTGATCGCCGCGTTCGCGTCCGGCGATCGCCCCACCCCGGACCGCCGGTCGTGGGCCGACCTCGACCCCGTCGAGCAGCGCGGGCTCGTCGACGGGTACCGCTTGGCCTACCTCGATGAGGCGCCGGTCAACTGGTGCCCGGCCCTCGGCACCGTGCTCGCCAACGAGGAGGTCACCGCCGAGGGCCGCAGCGAGCGGGGCAACCATCCGGTCTTCAAGCGCCCGCTCAAGCAGTGGAAGATGCGCATCACGGCCTACGCCGACCGGTTGATCGACGACCTCCCCGGGCTCGACTGGTCCGACGCCATCAAGGCCCAGCAGCGCAACTGGATCGGTCGCAGCGAGGGGGCCCGGGTCACCTTCGCCGCCCACACCCCCAACGGCGCCCCCCGCCCCATCGACGTGTTCACCACGCGACCCGACACGCTCTTCGGCGCCACCTACATGGTGCTCGCCCCGGAGCTCGACCTCGTCGGCGAGGTGGCGCCGGTGGCCTGGCCCGACGGCACCCCCGACCGCTGGAAGGGCGACGCCGCCGGCCCCGACGACGCCATCGCGCAGTACCGGGCCATCGCCGCCTCCAGGTCCGATCTCGAGCGCCAAGCCGAGGGCCGGGTCAAGACCGGCGTGTTCACCGGCGCCTACGCCACCAACCCCGTCAACGGCACCGCCATCCCGATCTTCATCGCCGACTACGTGCTGATGGGTTACGGCACCGGCGCCATCATGGCGGTGCCCGCCGAGGACCAGCGCGACTGGGACTTCGCCCGCGAGTTCGAGCTGCCGGTCATCCGCACCGTGGCGCCCCCGGACGGCTGGGAGGGCGACGCCTTCACCGGCGACGGCCCCACCATCAACAGCGGCTTCCTCGACGGCCTGTCGATGGCCGACGCCAAGCGAACGATGATCGAGCACCTGGTGGCGAACGGCACCGGTGAGGCCACGGTCACCTACCGGCTCCGAGACTGGCTGTTCAGCCGGCAGCGCTACTGGGGCGAGCCGTTCCCCATCGTCTACGACGACACGGGACTGCCCATCGCCCTGCCCGACGACCAGCTCCCGGTGCTGCTCCCCGAGATCGACGACTACGCGCCGGCGCCCGTGCCCGAGGGCAGCGACGCCGTGCCCGATCCGCCGCTGGCCCGAGCCATCGAGTGGGCCACGGTCGAGCTCGACCTGGGCGATGGTCTGCGCACCTACCGGCGCGAGCTCAACACGATGCCGCAGTGGGCGGGATCGTGCTGGTACCACCTGCGCTACCTCGACCCCACCAACGACGCCGCCCTCGTCGATCCCGCCATCGACGCCTACTGGATGGGCGAGGCCGGGGTCGATCTCTACGTCGGCGGCGCCGAGCACGCCGTGCTCCACCTGCTCTACGCCCGCTTCTGGCAGAAGGTGCTCTTCGACCTCGGGCACGTGTCGTCGGTCGAGCCGTACCACCGCCTCTACAACCAGGGCTACATCCAGGCGGCGGCGTTCACCGACGAGCGCGGCGTGTACGTCGACGCCGAGAAGGTCGACGAGCGCGACGGTCGCTTCTTCGTCGGCGACGCCGAGGTCGCACGCGAGTACGGGAAGATGGGCAAGAGCCTGCGCAACAGCGTCACGCCCGACGAGATGTACCAGCAGTACGGCGCCGACACCCTGCGGGTCTACGAGATGTTCATGGGCCCGCTCGACCAGGACCGCCCGTGGGACACCAAGTCCATCTCCGGCAGCTACCGCCTGCTGCAGCGCATCTGGCGCACGGTCATCGACGAGGACACCGGCGAGGTGCGGGTCACCGACCAGGCCCCGTCGGCCGAGACGCTCACCGCGCTGCACGTCGCCATCGATGGTGTGGCCACCGACCTGGGGGGGCTGCGCTACAACACCGCGGTCGCCAAGATCACCGCCTTCAACAACCACCTCACCAAGGCGTACCCCGACGGCGGCGTGCCCCGATCGATCGCCGAACCGCTCCTCCTGCTGATCGCTCCCCTCGCCCCGCACATCGCCGAGGAGCTGTGGTCGCGTCTGGGCCACCAGGCATCGCTGGCCTTCGAGCCGTTCCCGGTCGCCGATGCCTCCCTGCTCGTCCAGGACACCGAGACCATGGTCCTCCAGGTCAACGGCAAGGTCCGCGACAAGGTCGAGGTACCGGTCGACATCAGCGACGACGACGCCCTCGCGCTCGCCCTGGCCTCGGAGAAGATCCAGGGCTTCCTCGACGGCGCCGAGCCCCGCAAGGTCATCGCCCGCCCACCGAAGCTGGTCAACCTCGTCGTCTGAGAGGCTGTCGGTGAGACACCGACCCGACGGGTCCGACTCCCCTTCGGACCCCCGAACCCGACGGGTCCCCAGCTGCCCCACGCGGCGCCCACGACCCGACGGGTCCGCGGCGCGCCACCGGCGACTCCGACGACGACGACGGGGTCAGACCGTGGCAGCCTGGACGGCGGCCAGGAGCTCCTCGGTGGGACGGAAGGTGAGTCCGGCCGTCGAGCGGTGGGCGTAGCGGACGATGCCCGCGGCGTCGATCACGAACACCGAGCGGCGGTAGAAGCCCA
>Ga0105044_10010521_pt1 | contig 12627 bp, 14 predicted proteins | sample MAT01_FD_78092 | JGI IMG/M metagenome (GOLD analysis project Ga0105044, IMG submission 78092) | Freshwater microbial communities from Lake Fryxell liftoff mats and glacier meltwater in Antarctica - MAT-01 | ecosystem: Environmental > Aquatic > Freshwater > Ice > Liftoff microbial mat | place...
CCTGCTCGACGCCACCGCCACCCACCCCGTCGACCGCATCTTCCGCGAGCTGCCCGCGCTGCTGGCGCCGGGCGATCTGCTGGTCTTCAACGACACGCGTGTCATCAAGGCCCGCCTGCAGGGCGAAAAGCCCACCGGCGGCGCGGTGGAGGCGCTGGTGGAGCGTGTGCTGCCCGGCCATGAAGTCTGGGCGCATCTGCGCGCCAGCAAGTCGCCACGCGCCGGCAGCGTGGTGCGCTTCGGCGATGCCTTCGACGCCGAGGATTGCGACACCTGCGCGGATGACGGGATGCTCGGCGCGATGGCGGGATGGGTCGGCACTTTCGCGGCGCTGCAAGCGATCAAGGTGCTGCTGGCTGGCGTGAGCGCGTTGGGCGATTCCAGCTGGGGCAAGTTGCATATCCTTGATGGCCTCGCGCCGGGAATGCGGACGATCCGGATCGCGAAAGACACAAGCTGCAAGACCTGCGGCTAATTCAGTCGCTTTCGAACCACCGCTGACGCAGCAATGCTCGGTTGGCCCGTTCAAGATCCGATGGGTGATCCGCATCAGGATCAGGGCGGCAAATCGTGCTGCTTCCGGTCTCCTCACAGATCCGACCCAGCCGGTCGCGCCCTGGTTCAGGGGTGTCCAGCACAAGATAGAGCAGCGCAGGCTGATCATCCGCACCCACATGGCGCCACCCTATTGCAGCGGGATTAATTTCGGGTTTGCAGCACCTCATCCACCCACGCCGGCACCTGGACGCTGGCTGGCCCTAAGCGCGATTCGTGGAACAATCTCGACCCATCACTCGGATCGAGATTGAGTTCGAGCGTGCGTCCGCCCGCCGCCCGCACCTCCTGCACAAAGCCCGCTGCCGGATAGACAGCGCCGCTGGTGCCGATGCTGACGAACAGATCGCACGCCTCCAACGCGGCATAGATGCGGCCCATCTGGTAGGGCATCTCGCCAAACCACACGACGTCGGGGCGCAAGGTCGGCGCGCGGCACACCGGACATGGCGGACGGTCAAGCATCGTGGCCTCCCAGCGCGAGCGTGTTTCGCAGGACGTGCACAGCGCCGATTTCAGTTCGCCATGCATGTGCAGCACGCGGGCAGAGCTGCCGCGTTCATGCAGATCATCGACGTTCTGCGTGACCAGCAACAGTTCGCCCGCAAACTCCCGCTCCAGCCGCGCCAATGCCATGTGCGCCGCGTTCGGCTCAACCCGCGCCAACGCCTCGCGCCGCATATCGTAGAAGCCGAGCACCAGATTGGGGTCGCGCGCAAATCCTTCGGGCGTGGCAACATCCTCGATCCGGTGCTGTTCCCATAGGCCCCCAGCCGAACGGAAGGTGTCGATCCCGCTTTCGGCGGAAATCCCTGCTCCGGTGAGGATGACGATGCGTTTGAAGTCTGCCATGACGCCTCCAGACATGATCACAAGAGGCGTGACAATGGCACAACTGCAATTCGGGGTGATCGGACACAAGGGCCGGATGGGACAGGCGCTGGAAGCGGCGATTGTCGATGCCGGGCACGAAATGTGCGTCGGCGTGGATGTTGGCGGCAATCCCGGCCCGCTGGCAGTGCAATGCGATGTGTTGGTCGATTTCTCTGCGCCAGAAGCGCTGGCCGCCAATCTTGGCGCGGCCAGGCAAGCGGGAAAGCCCATCGTGATCGGGACCACCGGGCTGGGCGAGGAGCATTTCGTCATGCTCGCCGAAGCCGCCAAGGTGATGCCCGTGCTGCAATCGGGCAACTTCTCGCTGGGCGTGACGCTGATGGCGCATCTGGTGCGCGAGGCGGCAGCGCGGTTGGGCCCGGACTGGGATATCGAGGTGCTGGAAATGCACCACCGCATGAAGGTCGACGCGCCGTCGGGCACTGCCAAGCTGCTTGGCGAAGCGGCGGCAGCGGGGCGCGGGATTGCGCTGTCCGACCATATGGAAAGCGGTCGTCACGGCATGACCGGCGCACGGGCCGAAGGCGCGATCGGGTTCGCCACTCTGCGCGGCGGCACCGTAGCGGGCGAGCATAGTGTGATCTTCGCCGGGCCGGAGGAACGCCTCACCCTGTCGCACTCGGCCGAGAACCGCATGATTTTCGCGCGCGGTGCGGTGCGGGCGGCGCAGTGGCTGACCGGCCAACCCGCCGGACGCTACACCATGAACGATGTGCTGGGCCTGAGCGTCTGACCGTGACGCTTGACCCTGCACAGGCGCGGTGTATTGCATAGCCAACACACTGGGGAGCTATCATCATGTCAAATGCCTTGACGCCCGCGCAGGAAGCCGCGCGCCTTGTCGATACGCTGGGGCCAGAGGCGCTGGCCAAAGCGCAGGCCTATACCATCGGCAACCACTGGCTGCTGTTTGCAGGCGTCGGGGTGTCGCTGCTGGTCGCGCTTATCATGATCCGTTTGAAGCTGCCCGACCGGATCGCCGCGCGCTTTAGCGAAGGGCGTGGGTTTCTGGCCACCTTCACTGTCAGCGCCGCCTTCCTGCTGATTTCGACACTGATTGCCCTCCCCTGGACCCTCTACACCGACTGGCACCGCGAACGCGCCTTTGATCTCTCCAGCCAGCCATTGGGCGATTTCCTCGGTCAGCTTGCGATCGGCGAAGCCATCGGCATGGTGCTGGGCGGGCTGTTCCTAACCGGGGTCTATGCCTTGATCCGCCGCACCGGGGAGCGTTGGTGGCTGTGGAGCGGCGGCTTGGCCGGCGCGGTCACGCTGCTCGCACTGCTCGCCGGGCCCAGCCTGATCGAACCATTGTTCAACGAATACAAACCGGTTCCTCCGGGCGAAGTGCGCACCGCTCTCGAACAGATCGCCGATGATGTCGGCATCCCGAAAGACCGGATCTTCCTGTATGACGGATCGCGCCAATCGGATCGCTTCACCGCCAATGTCTCCGGGATCGGCCCGGCAGCACGGATCGCGATTTCCGATGTGGCGATGAAAGAAGCTTCGCTTGATGAGGTGCGCGCGGTGACCGGGCACGAGGCGGGGCATTACCAGCTTGGCCATATCTGGCGGTCGGTCGTGTTGCTGCCGCTGCTGGCGATGGCGTTCTTCTATCTGCTCAACCGCCTGTACGCCCCGACGGCACGCTTGCTGGGCAGCGATGCGCGGCTGGACGAACCGCGCGGGTTGCCGGTGTTTGCCGTGGTCGGATCGGTGCTGGGGCTGCTGGTCACCCCGATCACCAACACACTGACCCGCGTGGGCGAGACTGAAGCGGATCAATATTCGCTGCAGACGGTGAACGAGCCCGACGCGCTCGCCACCGCCTTGGTGAAGACCGCCGAATACCGCTACCCGCGCCCAAATGCCTTGCAAGAGGCCTTGTTCTACACCCACCCCTCGGTCGAAAAGCGCGCGTTGATGGCGATGGAGTGGAAGGCGAAAACCCCTCCGACCCCATGACCAAAGACCAGATTTTCGAATTCTTCCGCCGCTTGGCCGAGGACAATCCAGCGCCGCAGACCGAGCTGGAATATGACAACGCCTACCAACTGGTGGTCGCGGTGGCGCTATCGGCGCAGGCAACCGATGTGGGCGTGAACAAGGCCACCCGCGCGCTGTTCGCCAAGGTCGCAACGCCGCAACAGATGCTCGATCTGGGCGAGGCGGAGTTGAAGGAGCACATCAAGACCATCGGGTTGTTCAACTCCAAAGCCAAGAACGTGATTCTCCTCTCACGGTTGCTGGTCGACGAATATGGCGGCGCAGTGCCCGATACCCGCGAAGACCTGACGCGGCTGCCCGGCGTCGGGCGCAAGACCGCCAACGTGGTGCTGAATTGCTGGTTCGGGCAGGAGACCTTCGCGGTCGACACCCACATCTTCCGCCTTGGCAACCGCACCGGCATGGCCAAGGGCAAGACCCCCGATCACGTCGAAGCCAAGCTCGAAAAGCGCGTCCCCCAACCGTTCCGCCGCGATTCGCACCACTGGATGATCCTGCACGGGCGGTATGTCTGCAAAGCACGCACGCCCGAATGCTGGCGCTGCAAGGTGGCGGATCTGTGCAGTTTCAGGAAAAAGGTGCTGGAGGTGCCGAAAGGGCGCGCGGCTTCTGAACCGGCGGATTAAGCCGGGGTTCAAACGGCGGGGTGATGATAAGTGCACTCTTTGTGGAGAAGCGTCATGGCCCCTCGATTCCTCGCTCTAGCCCTCCCGCCCCTATTCGCCATAAGCTGCGCGCCGGTTGAACGACCGACTGACGCCAACCCCGCCGCTGGGGCGCCCGCCGTTACCGTAGTGGGCGAAGCACAACGCTGCATCATGCGTGACCGCTTGCGCCAGACGCTGGTGCGCACCAACCGCGTGATCGATTTCGAAATGCAAAGCGGCAAGGTCTATCGCAGCACCCTGCCCTATAGCTGCCCCGGGCTCAGCTTTGATCAGGGGATCACTTACGAAACCTCGATCAACCAGCTGTGCAGCAATCAGATCGTCTATTCGCTGGAGAACATCGGCGGCGTCCCCCGGCGCGGCGCAGGCTGCTCGCTCGGTGAATTTGTGCCGGTGGAATATGTGAAGGAGTAATCCTCCTTACACATCATCCGCGCTGACCAGCTCAGCCTTGTCGAGTTCGCCCGTCAGGCTTGCCACCGTTACCGCCACCGCCGCATCTCCGGTAATGTTGGTGGTGGTGCGCATCATGTCCATGATCCGGTCGACGCCTGCGACGAACGCGATGGTTTCCAGCGGCACGTTCACCGCGCTGAACACCAGTGCCATCATGATCAACCCTGCCCCCGGAATGCCCGCCGCGCCAACTGCGCCAAGCGTGCCGAGCAGCGCGATCATGCCGTAATCGCCCCAGCTCAGGTCCACCCCGAAAATCTGCGCGCCGAACAATGTGGCGAGGCCAAGATACATCGCCGTGCCGTTCATGTTGACCGTCGCGCCAAGGCTGATGATGAAGCTGGCGACCGAATTCGACACGCCCAGGTTCCGCTCGGCACAGCGCAGAGTCACCGGCAGCGTCGCGTTGGAACTGGCGGTCGAGTAACTCACCGCAATCGCATCCACCATCCCGCGGAAGAAGCCGATCACCGGCACCTTGGCGATGAACTTGATCATTCCGCCGTAAATCAGGCCGATGATCAGGAAGCAGCCGAGGTAATTGAGAAATACCAGCTTGCCGAGCGCAGCGAGCGCATCGAAACCCAGCGTGCCGGCCACCCATGCCATCAACGCAAACACGCCGAACGGGGTCAGCTCCATCACGATCATCGTGACTTTCTGCATCACCACAGAGCCGCTTTCGAAGATCTTGAGCGCAGGCTCGCCTTCTTCCTTGGCCATCAGGATGCCGATCCCGATCAGCAGCGAAAACACGATCAGCGGCAGCACGTTGACGTCCGCCATTACCTTGACCGGGCTTTGTGGGATCATGCCCAGCAGCATGTCGCGCCAGCTGGTCTCGGTGGCTTCGGGCGCAATGCCAATGGTCAGCGCCGAGGTATCGACCCCCAGCCCCGGCGAAAGGAACGTGCCCAGCGCAAGGCCGAGCCACACCGCCATCTGCCCGGTCACCACGAACAGCAACATCGCCCGCCAGCCCACGCTGCCGAGCTTCCGCAGATCGCCGATACTGGCCACGCCAGCGACCAGGCTGAAGAAGATCAGCGGCACCACCAGCATCTTGATGAAGGCGACGAACACATCGCCGATGATCTTGATGCTCTCTGCTCCAGGCCCCCACAGACGACCGACGATTATGCCAAGGATCAGTGCAGCGATAACGCGTTGCCAAAGGGGGATGCGCAGCCAGATGCTCAAATCTCGAGTCCTTCTTCCAAGGCCAGCGCGGCTTGCGCAATGCGGGCATAAATCCGGGCGAGGGCGGCCAGATCAGGGATCGCAACCGCCTCATCGCGTTTGTGCATCGTCGCGTTGCACAGGCCAAATTCGATCACCGGACAGACATCGCGTAGGAACCGCGCGTCAGACGTGCCGCCCGTGGTGGACAGCTCGGGCGCGATGCCGGTTTCGGCCTCGACCGCGCTGGCCACAATCTTTGAAAACGCCCCCGGTTCGGTCAGGAACGGTTCGCCCGAAATCACTGGCCGCGCGCGTCCGCCGTGCTTTTCGGCGATGGCGCAAACCCGGTCGGACAGGCTTTTGCCGGTGTGGAGATCGTTGAACCGGATAGAAATCCGCGCCTCTGCCTTGGCCGGGATCACGTTGTGCGCGCGGTTGGCGGCGGCGATTTCGGTGATTTCGAGATTGGATGGCTGGAACCACTGCGTGCCGGTATCCAGCGTCAGCGAGTCAAGCTCCCCCAGAATCGCCACCAATTTGGGCAGCGGATTATCGGCGAGATGCGGGTAGGCGACGTGGCCCTGCGTGCCGTCAACGGTGATGAAGATATTGACCGAGCCGCGCCGCCCGATCTTCACCATGTCACCCAGCTGGTGCACCGAAGTCGGCTCACCCACAAGACACAGGTTGGGCGACAAGCCCTCTGCCGCCATATAATCGATCAGTGCGCGGGTGCCGTGGAGCGCGGGGCCTTCTTCGTCGCCGGTGATGATGAAGCTGATCGTGCCGGCGTTCTGCGGCACGTCGGCCACAGCGGCGACCATCGCCGCAATCGCGCCCTTCATATCAACCGCGCCGCGCCCGTGGAGCAGCTCGCCGCGTTCAATGGGTTCGAACGGATCGGAAGCCCATCCGTTCTCTCCTCCAATTGGCCCCGGCGGCACCACATCAAGATGCCCGGCAAAGGCAAAGTGTTTTGAACCTGCTGGCCCGTGCCGGATCGCGAACAGGTTTTCGACCGGGGCATCGTCGCTCCCCTCCGGCCCGTCCCCGCGGGTAAAGCGGTGCACGGCAAAGCCCAACGGCGCCAGCATCGCCTCAAGCACGCCAAACACCGCGCCGGTCGCAGGCGTTACGCTGGGGGCGGCAATCAGACGCTTGGCAAGGTCGAGCGGATCGAGCATTTCTGCATGACTAGCAGGAGTTTTCGCCAATGCCCAAGCTCGATCTTGCCACCATTCCCCAGACCAATGCGACGGGATATCCGCCGCCTTACGCAGCTGAGGTTGATGGCAGGTGGTACCGCCGACTTGCCCCGGCGGGGGGCCTTGCCGATTTCGGCGCGAGCCATGTGGAGCTTCAACCGGGAGCGTGGTCGGCGCACCGCGATTGGCACGAGGACGAGGACGAAATGGTCATCATGGTGGCGGGCGAAGCTGTGCTGGTCGATGACGACGGCGTGCACGTGATGCTGCCGGGCGACATCGCGGTGTTCCCCAAGAATGATGGCAACGGCCATGTGCTCCAGAACCGGTCGGACCGCCCCTGCGTCTACGTCGCCATAGGCCGTCCTGCCGCGAGCGACTGCCACTATCCCGATATCGACATGCACCTGACCAATGGACGCGGTTTCCACCGTAAGGACGGCAGCGACTTCGGAAACGCGCGCACGCCGTGATGGATATTGCCGGATTTGCCCTTGCCGTCTTGCTGATCGAATTGACTCCGGGGCCCAATATGGGCTGGCTGGTTGCGCTCACCCTGGCAGAGGGCAAGCGCGCTGGCCTTGCTGCGATCAGCGGCATTGCGCTGGGGCTGGCAGGCAATGCTGTGCTCAGCGTGCTGGCCGCCAGCTTTATCCTCGCCCAAAGCGCGGGGCTGGCGCAGATCATGTCGGGATTGGCGGCAGCGATGATGGCGTGGCTGGCATGGCAGGCGTGGCGAACGTCGGGCAACCCGGCGACGGCGGCAACACCCACCGCTGTGGCCCGCCCCAATTTCTACGCCGGGCTCGTTATCAACCTGCTCAACCCCAAGGCCGCTTTGTTCTTTATCACGGTGATGCCGCAATTCATCGCTGGTGGGCAACCAAGCCTGCCGCAGGGGCTAGCGATGGCGACAATCAGCGTCAGCATCGCCACCGGAATTCATCTGGCCTTGGTGTTTGGCGCGGAACGGATGCGGCCGCTGTTGATGGCGCGCAACCGAGCGATGATCGTGCGGCGGATACTGGCGGTCGGGATGCTCGGCGTGGCGGTGTGGTTTCTTGCCAAAGCCTTCGTTTAACGCCGCCGTTCGTCCTCCACCACCAGCGGCCCCGGTGCAAAGGCGCTTTCGAGCAGGTCAGCAATCCGCAAGCCCGCCTGTTGTACCCGCCGCTTGGCAATCGGCACACCGCGGATGATGTCGTCCTGCGACAGGGCGGTTTGCGATGGCAGCGGCGCAGCGCACACGTCTTCGGTGTCAAACGCGGTGGGGTAGACAAAGCTGCGGGCGATTTCCCAGCTTTCGCGGCCCCAATCATTGGGCGTGCCACCAGTCAGTTCGGCGCGCTCGGTCGGCGAATAGCGCCGGACCACCGGATCGGCAGGATCGCTGATCGCGCGTTCGGCCAGGGGGCCGTCCCAGATGCTATGCAGGTTCAGCCCCGGCTTGATGCCGTAATCGGTCACGCGGTCATTGCCGCCGCGATCTTCATTGTCGCCCGAATGCAGCGGCATGTGCACATCACCCGCGAAATGCACCATGAAGGCCAACGCCTCCAGCCGGATCGCGGCGGGCAGGCCTTCATCCGCCAGCATCCGGTGCGCACGGGTGATCTGCGCGGTGACGCAATTGCCGCCCGAACAATTGGCGCGCGCGTTGAACGCCTGACAGATCGGCGCGGTGCGGTAATGCCACGCGGCGGTAAAGCCCCAGCGCCAGCCTTCGCCGCGGACGCAATCGGCCCAGACGGCGGCGTCCTCAAGGCTTTTGAGCGGGCATTCAGGGGTGCCGAGCGCCTTTTCACTGGCGATCAGCCGCCGGATCTTGGCGCGCACTTGCGGCGAGACATTGGCCTCGGCAATCGTCGCGGTCTTGCGGTGGGCATAAAAGCCCCAGGCGTGGGCGGGCGCGGGCAGCAGTGCCACCAACGCCAGCAGCGCAGCAATTGCGGCCTTCACGCGACCTGCTCGTATTGCTCGATCACCCATTCTTCTTCTTCGGCAGCGCTGATCCATTCGCGCATCCAGTCATGTTCCAAGATCGCCTGCATATAGGCTTGGGCAAAGCCGGGAACGCCGATGCCATAGGTGATGAAGCGGGTAACGAGCGGTGCGTAGAAGATGTCCGGCGCGCCAAAGGTGCCAAACAGATACGGCCCCGCGCTGCCATGGCGGGCGCGCGCTTCGGCCCACAGCCCAAGGATGCGGACGATATCATGCTTGGTCGCGTCGGACAGGCCCGGCAATTCCACCCGGCGCCGAATGTTCATCGGCAGTTCCTTGCGCAGCGTCTGATAGCCCGAGTGCATCTCCGCCACCATTGATCGCGCCATCCCGCGCGCCGCATCATCCTTGGGCCAGAACCGTTCGCGCCCGACCTTATCGGCGCAGTAATCTAGGATCGCGAGGCTATCCCAGATCACCGTTTCATCATCCCAGAGGATCGGCACCTTGCCGCTGGAAGGCTGCACTTCGCCCATGTCCTGTTTGATCCGGTCCCACTCCTCGCCCATGATCGGCACGGTGAGTTCGTCAAAATGCAGGCCCGACTGCTTGACCGCGAGCCAGCCGCGCAAGCTCCAGCTCGAATAGTTCTTGTTGCCGATGATGAGTTTCATGCGCCGTCTGCTCCACCTGCAAGACTGATTGGCGCTCGCCCTAGTTATTAAGGCTAGCGCTGTCGAGGCTGAACGGATTAGGACGGAGCCAACAAGGAGCCTTGCCGATGACCCTTCCCCCGTTCCACCTCGCCTTCCCGGTCGATGATCTCGCCGCCGCGCGCACGTTTTATGGCGGAGTGATGGGCTGCGGCGAAGGTCGGTCGAGCGATGAATGGATCGATTTCGACTTCCACGGCCACCAGATTGTCGCGCATCTTGCGCCGGGGCAGGCGGGAGACCGCGCGAGCAACCATGTCGACGGCCACGGCGTGCCGGTGCCGCATTTCGGTCTGGTGCTCGGCATGGAGCAATGGGAGGCGCTGGCCGAGCGGCTGCGCGCAGATGGCGCGGAATTCGTGATCGAGCCCATGGTGCGTTTCAAAGGCCAGCCGGGCGAACAGGCGACGATGTTCCTGCGCGATCCATCAGGCAACGCGCTGGAGTTCAAGGCGTTTGCGGACGTGGGGCAGTTGTTTGCGCGGTAGGTCGAAAATCGGGCGTTCGGCTACTGGCCCCTGCGTAGATGCCAGATTCAACGTCAGAACATTTCTGAATAGGAAGTCGGAACGAACCCGAACACCGAACCCGCATTATTGCAGTAGCGGAACGATGTCCTCAAGCTCAACGTCGCGCATCTGGTTCAAATAGGCTTCGTAGTAGCCCTTGTGCGACGCGCCGACGATCGCGATTAACCGCATTCCCGATCCTCGACCGAGCACCTCGCGTATGTTGGCAACCATCCTGAGGTTGCGAGTCTCCCAATATGCGACGTATCGTCTGCCATAGGCTTGCGGCGACGGTTCTTGCAGGGCCGCGCCCCAATCCGAAAGATAGGCTTCGGAAGCATAGGACGGGGCGTTGTAGGCCCGGTACATCGCAAGGAGGCCATCTGGCTCCTCGAGTTGCTGCTCAAGCGAGGAGCCTTGCGCAATGCGCCTGCGCGTGGCCTCATTATCCCAAGCACTCGAAATCGCTGCGCCATACGCGTCTGGATTGTCGAGTCTGCCCTGATATCCCGATTGATCGTCAACGCTCCACACACGTTCCAAACCCGACATTGCGGCCACTCGCGCTGCAATCAGCGAAGTTTCGTTCCTGCTGTGCATCTGCCGGTCCAGCTCATCTGCGAGGGCCGGGGTAATCCCATCGGCAACGGTTCGCTCCTCCATCGGCAGCCGGAGCCACTGCACAAGTGCTGATGCCGGTTCGCCCGCAGCCAAAAATATCGCGGCAAGTCGCCTCCGCATTGCCGGTGCAGGGTCATCTGGCCAGCTCTCAAGCAGACGCTCAGCTTCGGCATTTGCGGCAGGAACATCAAGCCCTGTCGCTGTCTTCGCGAGAGCTGTATCGTAGCAATAAGCTTCGATGGTGTCGGCATCGTTTCGGGCCGTGTTACGGCGCATCGAATCGCACAAAAGTCCCGCAGTCTCTTCGACAGCGATCGCATCGGGACGCCATGCCGCAAGCCGATCAACCAAAGGCACTGCCATTTCGGGTTTGAACGCTTCCGACAACTGCGACAGATGCGGTGTCCCCAATACCACAACACGATTGAGTGTGCCCGCCGGACTATCGTTGAGGCCGCTTGGATCGAATGGAGGTCGATAGGCGTGAGATAAAGCCGGGCCGACGCAAGCGGCCACGGTTAATGCGAGTGCGCAAACAAACAGGATGCGGATCAAAATCACTGGCCTGCCTTCGTAAATACCAAGCTCTGCAATGGGTCCGTCTCGGGCCGAAGTCTGCATCTTTCTGATTCTTCCCAACAGAGAAACGTCAACTCCCCACCCGGTCACGTTTATGAATCTGCTTAATTTGCCCCTCAAAGGCGGCTCGTTCTTCCCGCCCAGCCCTCACCCAAGGCATCGGCCACAAAACCGCTACGCGCAGGGCCGCAATCCCCATGCCTTTTTCTGGGCTTAAAGGAGCAACGGCGGGCATAGGGCGAGCGAGACCGCAGGCCAGCCGCCCTTAATCAAAGATGTCGAAGATCGAACTGCGGCGTTTGCGGTAGCCGCCTTGGCCGTATTCGCCGCGCTCGCCATACTCACCGCGTTCGCCATATTCGCCGCGCTCTCCGCTCTGGCTGTAACCGCCATAAGGTGGCTGCTGGGGCGGCTGGTGAGGCGGAGGGGAACGGTTCGGGCTAGCCGGGGGAGGCGGCGGCGCTGCGCTTTCCTGCGCGCCGGCCATAAGCTTTTCCAGCTCCCCGCGATCGAGCCACACTCCGCGGCAGGTAGGGCACATGTCGAATTGCACCCCGTCGCGGTCCACAGTCTGCATCGAACTGTTATCGTTCGGGCATAACAACAGGGGCATGGGGATATCCTTCTTTGGAAAAACACAGCAACGGCACAAGGCCGATTGCACCCTCAGAAGATAGAGATGCCCATGCCATAGCGCAAGCAAGCAAGCGCTCGCCGCAAGCTGGAACCTGACGCTCTAACCCGCCCAGCCCTCACCCAAAGCATCCGCCACCACGGCTGTGCGCAGGGCCGCAATCCCCATGCCTTTTTCAGCGCTGGTGAGGTGAATGTCGGGGCAGGCGGCGACGTGCTTTTTCGCTTCGGCAGCGGTTTTTTCGGCGACGGCGGCCAGTTCGCTCGCCTTGATCTTGTCGGTCTTGGTCAGCACGATGCGGTAGCTGACCGCAGCTTCATCGAGCATCGTCATCATGTCGCGGTCAACCTGCTTCAGCCCGTGGCGGCTATCGACCAGCACTAGCGTGCGCGACAAGACCTGCCGCCCGCGCAGGTAGCTTTTGACCAGCGATTTCCACTTTTCGACCACCTTCACCGGCGCCTTGGCAAAGCCGTAGCCGGGCATGTCGACCAGCCGGAACAGCGGCAACGGGTCTTCATCCTCGGGCCTGCCTACGTCGAAGAAATTCAGCTCCTGCGTGCGCCCCGGCGTCACCGAAGCGCGCGCGATCGCGCGGCGTCCGGTCAGCGCGTTGAGCAGCGAGGATTTACCCACGTTGCTGCGCCCGCAAAACGC
>Ga0105044_10010523_pt1 | contig 12626 bp, 10 predicted proteins | sample MAT01_FD_78092 | JGI IMG/M metagenome (GOLD analysis project Ga0105044, IMG submission 78092) | Freshwater microbial communities from Lake Fryxell liftoff mats and glacier meltwater in Antarctica - MAT-01 | ecosystem: Environmental > Aquatic > Freshwater > Ice > Liftoff microbial mat | place...
CGAAATATCTTTTAATAATTTCAGCGACTAAAATCTTTAGAGCTCACTCAGCCCTTGCATTGCGCTTACTTCAAAACCACTCACCCACACTTACTATACCCACAATTCAAACAAGTCTGACACCCGTCCATCAAAATCATGGCCTTGGTGTTGCACTTGAAGCACATGCTTGCGCTAACAGGAAAAGAGGCGCCCTCGCCGGTGTTTGCAGATGCTGCCTCGTTAGCGCGTAACGCGCTTTCAGCACCGGCTCCGGCGAGGTCGCCCGGAACTAAATCGTTGTCGGAACCCGCGCGGTTGGCGGGCTCAGACTTTTTTGCATTGCGGTTCTCATACGCGGCGCGCTTTTCTGCAATCAGTGCGCGTTGGGCGTCGGAGATTTCCGGGTCGTGGATTAAGCCGATGGATTTCATGTGTTGTTCGATCACGCTGCCAATTTCAGCAACAATCGAGGGCATATAAACGCCGCCGGCTTTGAAGTAACCGCCGCGTGGGTCGAATACGGCTTTGAGTTCTTCAACCAAAAAGGTAACGTCGCCACCTTTGCGGAACACGGCACTCATAATGCGGGTGATGGCCACCACCCACTGGAAGTGGTCCATGTTTTTGGAGTTGATGAATACTTCAAACGGGCGGCGCAGTTCGTGTTCGGTGCCTGGGTTGAGCACGATGTCGTTGATGGTGACGTACATGGCGTGTTCAACGAGCGGGGATTTGATTTTGTAGGTGGAACCCACGAGGGCTTCTGGGCGCTCGAGTTTTTCGTGCATTAAAATAATTTCTGCCATCGGGCGTTCGATGATGATAGTGGTAGGCGCAGGCGCTGCTGCCTCGGCCACTTTATCTTCGGGCTTGACGACGCTGTAGTTCTTGATTTTTTTTGTAATTTTGATGGCCATTGTTGCTTGAACTCCTGGGTGTTTCTTTTGTTATCGGACCGCTTCATGCGATTCGTGTCTTGGTGCTTTAAAAGCGCCCCTCACCTGTCCCTGCGGGACATCCTCTCCCCGTGAAGGGGGAGAGGGACAAAGCAAGGTTTACTTATTTTTTACGTGCTGCTTTTTTTGCGGCTTTTTTGGCTGGCGCTTTCTTGGCGGCGGCTTTTTTGGCCGGGGCCTTTTTCGGCGTCATTTTTTTCACGGCTTTTTTGACGGCTTTTTTCACTGCGGCTTTTGCCGTTTTGACCGTGGTCTTCTTGGCGGCTTTTTTGGCTGGCGCTTTTTTGGCTGGGGCTTTTTTCGCTACGGCGGCTTTGGCTTTGTTCATCATGCCCATGGCGTATTTTTCTGCTTCGCCCACTTTTTTACCGGCAGCGGCGGCAGCGGACTTCACTGCTTTACCGGCTTTGGATTTTTCAGCGGATTTGATAGCGCCTTTTACGGCGGCTTCGGCTTTTTTACGAGCCGGTGCAGTTTTCTTCTTGACGGCAGCGACCATTTCATTGGCTTTTTCACTGACGGCTTCAACAGCACTATTGAAGCTATTACTAACGACATTACCTTTATTCTTTTTCATATTGCCTCCGCGTAAGTTGAAGTGTTGTTGAAGTTGACGTGATGTTGCACAACAACCGGCCAGAATTTCGCTAGGCCGGTACCAGTGTAATTAAAATTTACCGTAGTAGCCTTCTTTTAATGCATCGAACAAATTGGCGGCGCTGTGAATTTCGCCGTCGTATTCAATTTCTTCGTTGCCTTTGACTTCGACGACGCTGCCGTCTTCGAGTTCAAATTTGTACATTGTGTTTTCCAGATCCGATTCTTTTACCAGCACGCCTTGGAAGGCAGCGGGGTTGAAGCGGAACGTGGTGCAGCCTTTCAAGCCTTTGGAATGGGCGTAGCGATAGATGTCTTTGAATTCTTCGTAGGCAAAGTCAGTCGGCACGTTGGCGGTTTTGGAGATCGAGGAATCGATCCACAACTGCGAGGCGGCCTGAATATCGACGTGGGCTTTGGGCAGAATGTCGTCGGCAGCGATGAAGTAATCGGGCAGTTGGGCATTCGCTTCGGTCGAATACGGCATGGCATCGGCGTTTACCAAGGTGCGGTAAGCCAATAATTCAAAGCTATAGACTTCGACTTTTTCTTTCGACTTCTTGCCTTCGCGAATTACGTTGCGCGAGTAATGGTGGGCGAACGAAGGTTCGATACCGTTGCTGGCGTTGTTGGCGAGCGAGAGCGAGATGGTGCCGGTCGGTGCAATGGAACTGTGGTGGGTAAAGCGTGCGCCCACTTCGGAGAGTTCTTTCACGAGTTCTGGTGCAACACCGGCCACGCGTTGCATGTAACGCGAATAAGTAGCGTGCAGTTCGCGGCCCTTAATTTTCTGGCCAAGCTTCCAACCGTCTTTTGTCATTTCAGGACGCTTGCGCAGCATTTCGGCATCAACGACGAAGTCTTCGTTCATGATCGGGGCTGGGCCTTTTTCTTTGGCCAAGCTCAATGCCACTTCCCAACCGGCGATAGCCATTTCTTTGGAAATTTCTTCGGTGAACTCGCAGGATTTTTCCGAGCCGTATTTCATTTTCAACATGGTCATGGTCGAACCTAGGCCCAAAAAGCCCATGCCGTGACGACGCTTGCGGATGATTTCGACGCGTTGTTGTTCCAGCGGCAAGCCGTTTACTTCAACCACATTGTCGAGCATGCGGGTGAACACTCGCACGACTTCTTTGTATTCTTCCCAATCGAAACTGGCTTTGTCGGTGAACGCGTCACGCACGAATTTGGTCAGGTTGATCGAGCCGAGCAGGCATGCGCCATAAGGTGGCAGTGGTTGTTCGCCGCAGGGGTTGGTAGCGCGGATGTTTTCGCACCACCAGTTGTTGTTCATTTCATTGACGCGGTCGATCAAAATAAAACCGGGTTCGGCGAAATCGTAAGTGGAGGCCATGATGCGGTTCCACAATTGTTGCGCTTTGATCTGGCCATAAATTTTGCAGGCGACCAAGCCGTCTTCGCGCGTTACATAATTATGGGTGTGCGGCCATTCGCGCCAGACGACTTCTTTGCTGTTATCAAGATCGACTTCGTTTTTTTCTTTGATATTGACCGGGAACACTAAAGGCCAATCGCTATCGTCGGCGACCGCTTTCATGAATTCGTCGGTAATTAATAATGACAAATTGAATTGACGCAGACGGCCGTCTTCGCGTTTGGCGCCGATGAATTCTTTTACATCGGGATGCGAAACATCGAAGGTGCCCATTTGCGCGCCACGACGGCCACCGGCAGACGACACGGTGAAACACATTTTGTCGTAGATATCCATGAAGCTGAGCGGGCCGCTGGTGTAAGCGCCGGCACCGGCCACATAGGCACCGCGCGGACGCAGGGTGGAAAATTCATAACCAATGCCGCAACCAGCTTTCAGGGTTAAACCGGCTTCGTGGACTTTATCGAGAATGCCGTCCATCGAATCGGTAATGATGCCCGACACGGTGCAGTTGATGGTGCTGGTGGCAGGTTTGTGTTCCTGGGCACCGGCATTGGAGGTAATGCGGCCAGCGGGAATGGCACCGCGGCGTAAGGCCCATAAAAAACGTTCCTGCCAATATTTTTGTTTTTCTGCCGTGGGTTCGGCTTCCGACAGCGCTTTTGCCACGCGCTTGTAACTGTCGTCGATACTTTCATCGACGGCGATACCCTGTTTGGATTTCAGGCGATATTTTTTATCCCAGATATCGTACGAGGCCGGTTGCATATCAATGTCTGCTACCGATTTAATGTTGACCGCTTCCAAGCGAACCGTACTCATAGTGCCTAATTCCTCCCGTGCCACCGCTCCGCGTTGGCATTTAAATGTGTGATGTTGGACTCATTACCAAAGGGAAAAGACAGAGAAACGCGCCTGTGGGCCAAAGCCCGCATGCGTCCATTTTGTCCTCGCTTACTTCCATGTTTGTACCGCGATAGGTGCAATCAGGCTTATGCAGGGCCTTCGCGGGCGTAGGTGTCATCTGACACCACCCATTGGGGCCTCCCCCCGCCACTTACCCAATATATTGTGTAAGAGCCGAGGAAGGAAATTACGCCCTCCGCCCGCTGCTGTCAACCGTTTGTCACATCTCGTGAAAGAAATTTTTCCGTATCAAAAACAATTGCTTACTGAACAGACCCGCACCACTATGACCTCTTACAGGGTGAAAATAGTTCTGATTTTGCTAGTCTGGCAGCAGTTTTTCGACCAGCCCCTTTCTTGAGTAGATCATGCGACCCATTCCGACCCTGCTTTGTGTCTTTTTTGCTGCACTAGGTGGCGGCCTGACCGTACACGCCCTGAGTCTGCCACCCGAGCCTAGTCCGGCGACAGAAATTATTGAAGGTGCTTCGGAATTGGTGCTTCCTAGTGCAGCCTACGCGGCGCTACCGGCGCAAGTAGGCGGCACGCCAATGCCTTCGCTGGCGCCAATGCTAGAAAAGGTTACGCCAGCGGTGGTGAATATCTACACCAAACAAGTGGTGCGCGTGCGCAACCCGATGGCCGAGTTTTTTGGTGGTTCACGGGTACCGCAGCAACGTATTTCGCAATCATTAGGGTCTGGCGTAATTGTGGATGCCAAGCGCGGTTTGATCCTGACCAATAATCATGTGGTGGAGGGTGCCGATGAAGTGTCGGTCATCCTTAGCGATGGTCGTACCTTTGAAGCGCAGCCGATTGGCTCGGATGCCGATACCGATATTGCGGTGATCCGAATTCAGGCCACCGGCTTGACGGCCTTGCCATTGGCCGATGCAAAAACATTACGCGTGGGTGATTTTGTAGTAGCAGTGGGTAATCCGTTTGGTCTGGGCCAGACGGTCACATCAGGCATTATTTCGGCCGTTGGTCGCAGTGGTTTGCAGGGTTTTGGCTATCAGAATTTCATTCAGACCGATGCGTCGATCAATCCGGGTAATTCCGGCGGTGCCTTGGTGAATCTTCGCGGCGAATTGGTCGGCATCAATGCCGCCAGCTTTAATCCGCAAGGCAGCGCAGCCGGCAATATTGGTTTGGGCTTTGCAATTCCGGTAAATTTAGCCAGCGAAATCATGCGGCAGATCATGGCCTACGGTGAAGTTCGGCGTGGTTCGCTGGGCGTGGATACGATTGATATTACGCCGGAGATTGCCACCCAATTGGGCCTGAAAAATATACGCGGCGCGTTGGTGTCACGGGTATTTCGTGCATCGCCAGCGGAAGCTGCCGGCTTGAAACCCGAAGATGTGATCACTGCATTGAATGGCCAGAAAACCGATGGCGCCGAAGCCCTGCACAATATCGAAGGTTTATTGCCGGTCGGCCAATCGGTCAAAGTGGATTTATTGCGCAACGGCCAGGCAATCAGCTTTCAAACCACTTTAAAAGCGCAGGCCAAAGAACTGGCCGGTGCACAAATAGATGCCCGTTTAAGCGGTGCCACCTTGATCGATTTACCCGAACGCTACCGCTCGCAGGGCGCGCGCGGGGTGATTGTCAGCAAGGTGATCGCAGGCAGTCGAGCAGCACGCAGCGGCCTGGAAGCGGGCGACCGCATTGCCATGATGAACCGCGCACAGATTCGTGATTTACAGGATTTCCGCAGCGCCCTCACCAGCCCGCCGAAAGAACTAAGCCTTGGTCTGCAGCGTGGACGGCAGACCGGATTTTTGCAAATGAAGTGAAGTTTATTCGTAGGAGGGCCCTTGGGCCCGAATGATGAAGACGTGAAGGCCGCTCACCAGTCGCCCGCAAGCGGCCTCCTATGAAGTGTTAAACTGGCTTGGTGAAACACATCCGCGCGCTCAGCATTGATTTAGACGATACCCTGTGGCCGATCTGGCCGGTAATCGAACGGGCCGAATCGGCACTCGATGCATTCCTACAGGAAAATTGCCCGAACACCGCGAAAAATTTTCCGCTGGAAAAAATGCGCAAGTTGCGACTCAATATTGTCGAGCTGTATCCGGGAATTGAACACGATTTCACCAAGCAACGGCAGCTGTCTTTATTGCATGCGCTGCGTGAAAGCGGCGATGCCGAACATCATGCCGAAACCGCATTTGAAATTTTCTATGCGGCAAGAAACAACATCGAATTTTACCCCGATGCACTCGCCGCATTGAAACGCCTGACCGCGCGTTATCCGGTCGCCGCCCTGACCAATGGCAATGCGGATTTGCAGGCGATCGGCATTGCTGATCATTTCGTACATTTTGTTGCTGCGCGTAACGAAGGTCACGCCAAACCTGATGCACCGATTTTTCATGCCACCGTGCAACGGCTCGGCGTGAATGCGCACGAAGTTTTGCATATTGGCGATGATCCCTTGCTTGATGTCGTTGGTGCGCAACGCGCCGGTTTACGCAGTTGTTGGATCAATCGCCGCGATGAACGCTGGCCAGAAATGTATGCGGCGCCGGATTTGCAATTCACCAGCTTGACTGACCTTGCCGATTATCTTGAGCAGGTTGAACACATTCACTTGGAAATGAAAACCTCATGAGTTTACCGCCCTGCTTTGCTACCCCCGATCAAATCGCCAATGCGGTGCCTTTGGTCTTGATGAATCGCAGTAATTTTGCGGAATGGCGCGACCAGCAAACATCACAAGTGCAAGCCTGGTTAGCAGCGCACGCATTCAGCGCCAGCGGCGGAAGTTTTTTAGTGATTCCCGATAGCATCGGTAAGGCCGGTATGGTCGCGGTCGGTGTGAACGATGCCAACGATCCATATTGCCTGTCGCATCTTCCCAGCATGTTGCCATCGCAACACGCGTATCGCATTACGAATGCATCGCCCTTGAAAATGGCGGCATCACTGGCATTATTGAGCTGGGGTTTGGGCGCTTATAAATTCAATCGCTATGTCGAAACCAAACCGGTTGCACGCTTGTGTCTGGAAGCTGTCGGTGAAAGTTCCGAAACTTTTGCGGTATTGAAAGCCACAACGCTAGTTCGCGATTTAATCAACACGCCGACCGAACACATGGGTCCGGAAGAATTGGAAGCGGTCGCGATTCGTCTGGCACAGGCTTACGGCGCCACGGTAAATATCATCGTCGGCGATGATTTACTGAAACAGAATTTCCCGGCCATCCATGCCGTCGGCCGTGCTAGTCATCGCGCGCCGCGTTTGATCGAATTGAACTGGGGCAATGAAGCACATCCAAAAATTTCATTGGTCGGCAAAGGCGTTTGTTTCGATACCGGCGGTCTCGATATCAAAACCGCCGATGGCATGCGCAATATGAAAAAAGATATGGGCGGTGCCGCGCACGCGCTCGGGCTGGCACAACTGATCATGGCCACTGGTTTGCCGGTGCGTCTGCAATGTTTGGTCCCTGCGGTTGAAAACGCGATTAGCGCCAATGCCTTTCGTCCCGGCGAAGTAATTGTTACGCGCAGCGGCCTGAGTGTTGAAATTGATAATACCGATGCTGAAGGCCGTGTCGTACTCGGCGATTCACTGGTGTATGCCTGCGAATCTGCACCGGAATTACTGCTGGATTTCGCCACACTCACCGGTGCTGCGCGCATCGCACTGGGCCCGGATTTACCGGCACTGTTTTGCAATAACGAAAAACTCGCGGCCGATTATTTACTGGCCGGCGAACAAACTGCTGATCGCTTATGGCGCATGCCTTTATGGCGCCCGTATTTGTCCTATCTGAAAAGCAATATCGCCGATCTGGCCAACGCCGGGCCGTCCAGAATGGCCGGTTGCATTAGTGCTGCACTGTATCTCGAGCGCTTCGTGAAAGAAGGCATAGTGTGGTCGCATGTCGATGTGTATAGCTGGAACGACGGCGAACGCCCGGGTCGCCCGGCCGGTGGTGAAGCACAGGGCTTGCGAGCGGTTTTCCACATGTTGAAGACGCGGTATCAAAAACCATAAGTGTTCGTGGACGTAGCAGCGAGCTTGCGACCGCCATGGACGGCGGAAGTGTTGAAACTGCAGGAGCATTTTTCAACCTCTCGAACTGCCTCGCCGCAGGTTTTTCGAGAGCAGAGCTCGCTCCCACATCAGATTACTTCGCTGGTTTTCGCGGCTTACACCGCTCCTACAGTAGGTGTCGCCCCATTCACATAACCTATATGGCGTTTTCGGTAATTTGTCTTTCCATGCATTTCCTGACTTTTGTCAGGTGTTTCCCCATCGCCGCTCAGGCACACTATCCGCATTCGTTTGCATCTGATTGGAGTTTCCATGTCTCGTCCTGCCGATTTATTGAAAGAACTCAGCATTAATCGTGGCGCTGATGGGCAAAAGAAAAAACGGCGTCTGTGGCCGATTTTTCTTGCGATTGGCGCCGTCGTCATTGGCGGAGTGGTCGTGATGGGCATGTTGAAACCAACCGAAGTTGAAACCGCCAAAACTCGTTCTGCTGCCGACAGTGGTCCGGCTTCGGTTTTGGATGCTTCGGGCTATGTGACGGCACGACGCGTCGCGACGGTGTCTTCAAAAATTACCGGCAAGGTAAAAGAGGTTTTGATTGAAGAAGGTCAAAGCGTTGAAGAAGGTCAGATACTCGCGACTCTGGAACCGATCGATGCAACGTCTCAACAAGCCTTATCGCAATCGCAATTGGCCTCGGCGCGTTCGCAACTAGCCGAAGCACAGGCGCAATTAAAATTGGCCGAACGTAATTTAATTCGCCAACGTGAATTGGCGGCAAAGAAATTAGTTGCCGCTTCCTCGCTTGATGCCGCCATTGCCGAGCGCGATTCACGCGCAGCGCGTTTGGTTAGCCTGCAACGCAGCGTAACGGTGTCGCAAGATCAGTTAACCATTGCCAATAACGGCGTTGATAACACGGTGATTCGCGCGCCGTTCAAAGGCGTGATTGTGACCAAGGCAGCGCAACCGGGTGAAATGATTTCGCCAATCTCCGGCGGTGGTGGTTCCATTCGTACCGGCATTGGTACCTTGGTCGATATGGATTCGCTCGAAGTGCAAGTGGATGTCAACGAAGCCTATATCGGTCGCGTGCAACCCAAAATGCCGGTTGATGCGGTACTGAATGCTTACCCCGACTGGAAAATTCCTGCCGAAGTGATCGCCATTATTCCCACCGCTGATCGCAGTAAAGCTACGGTAAAAGTTCGCATTGCGATGAGCAGTAAAGATACACGCATCGTGCCGGACATGGGCGTACGCGTGAGCTTTCTGGAAAGCCGCGATCCAAAAGCGGCAAAACCTACCGGTGTTTGGGCGCCAGAAAGCGCCATCATCAAAAAAGGCGAAAAGAGCTATGTCTTTGTTGTGAGCGAAGGTGTCGCCAAACAAACCGAAGTGACCACCGGCGACAAACGCGATGCCGATATTCTGGTCAGCAAAGGTTTAGCAGGCGGGGAAACTCTCGTGCTGCGGCCATCAGAAAAATTACGTGACGGCGGCAAAGTTGTTGAAAAAGTCGCGGCAGCCAAATAATGAGCGATATTAAAACCCCACTGGTGGAAATACGCGAGCTGACCAAAGCCTACGTCCGAGGCAAACAGCGGGTTGAAGTTTTGCACGGCATTAATCTGGATATTGTGGATGGCGATTTTGTCGCGTTGATGGGGCCGTCGGGCTCGGGCAAAACCACATTGCTTAATTTGATTGGCGGCCTGGACTCGCCTTCATCGGGCTTATTGAAAGTACAAAACCAACGCATCGATGATTTCGGTAGTGACGAACTGGCCGCATGGCGCGCCAATACCGTCGGTTTTATATTTCAAAGTTATAATTTAATGCCGGTGCTCACCGCACTAAAAAATGTCGAGCTGCCTTTATTGCTTACCGATATGAGCGGCAGCGAGCGCAGCAGACGTGCTGCGGTAGCGCTGGAACTGGTTGGCTTATCGGACCGAAGTAAGCACAAACCCAATGAATTGTCCGGCGGCCAGCAGCAACGTGTGGCCATTGCACGCGCGCTGGTATCGGACCCGCGCATTCTGATTTGTGATGAACCGACCGGCGATCTTGATCGTAAAACCGCCGACGAAGTCTTGACGCTATTGCAACAGCTCAATAATGATTTTGGTAAAACCATTATTATGGTCACGCATGATCCAAAAGCAGCCGAGTATGCAAAGCGAACCGTGCATCTCGATAAAGGCACGCTAGTGAACGAGGCGGCACATTAAGCATGAAATATTTTGGCTTGATCTGGGCTGGCCTATTTCGTAAAAAATTACGGACGTTACTGACCTTATTGTCATTGTGGTCGGCGTTTGTGTTGCTGGGCTTGTTGCAATCGGTGAACTCGCTGTTTTCCGGCGGCGCCGATTTTCTCGGTGCCAACCGATTAATTACCCAGGCCAGAACCAGTTTTACCCAACCACTGCCAATGCGTTTAATGGCGCAGATTGAGTCGGTACCGGGTGTGAACCGGGTCTCGCATTCGCAATTTTTTGGCGGCCAGTATCAGGATCCGAAAAACTTCTTCCCACAGTTTGTCGTCAATCCACAACGCCTATTCGATACTTATCCGGAATGGGTTTTATCGGACGATGCAAAACGTAAATTCATTTCAACCCAAGATGGCGCCATCGCCGGAAAGCTGCTCGCTGATAAATTTGGCTGGAAAGTCGGCGACACCATTCCGCTCAATTCTTTTATCTGGACCAAGCAAGACGGTAGCCGTACTTGGGAATGGAAACTGGTCGGTATTTTTAATGGCCGCAATAGCGAATGGGAAGAACGTGCCGGCTTGATGTATTTAAACTATGGCCAATTTGACGAGGGTCGTAATCCACGCGCCAAGGGCCTGGCGGGCGTGTTTGTCGTGCAAGTCAATGACCCCAACCAATCCGAACGCATTGCAGCGGCGATTGATGAAAAATTTGAAAACTCTGCCGATGAAACCAAAACCCAAAGCGAACAGGAATTTCAATTAGGTTTTATCCGGCAATTGGGCGACATTGGTTTTATCGTCAATTTAATTACCAGTGCGGTGTTTTTTTCCATTTTGTTTTTGACCGGCGTCAGCATGTCGCAAGCGGTGCGTGAGCGTATTCCGGAATTGGCTATTCTTAAAGTATTGGGATTCAAGGACCGCACTGTCATGTCGCTGGTGTTGGCCGAAGCATTTTTACTCTGCTTTCTAGGTGCCTTGACCGGCATGTTTTCAGCCACTTTGATTGCCACTACTTTGCCGCCGGAGTTTCCGATCAGCACCGACTCACGAGTCTGGATAATTGCCGGCATTAGTGTTTTAGTGCTGTCGCTGTTGATTGGTGTGCCACCGGCATTACGTGCACTACGCATAAAAATTGTCGATGCATTGGCAGGAAGGTGATATGAGCAGCCTTACTCAAATTCGCGAAATCGTAGTCATGAACTTGCAGAGCATTCCGCAACGACTCGGTGCCTCGCTGGTGGTAGTGATCGGCATTGCCGGTGTGGTTGGTGTGATGGTCGCGTTATTGTCGATGTCGCAAGGTCTGGGCAAAACATTGGGCTCCACCGGGCGGCTTGATCGCGTGGTAATTACGCGTGGTGGCTCTAACGGTGAATTGGCGAGTTTTCTGGAGCGCGGCAGCGTGACCGTGATCAAACAGGACCCGGCGATCAAACGTGGGACCGATAATTTGCCTTTGGCTTCCGGCGAATTAATCGTGATTACCGAAGTACCGCGCTTTGGTCAAAAGACGGGCGCCAATGTCACCCTGCGCGGTGTTGAACCAGCAGCTTTTGCATTACGCCCTGAATTAAAAATAATTGATGGTCGAAAATTTCGCCCAGGTATTCGCGAAATTATTGTCGGCCAGGCGGCGACGAAACAATTTGACGGACTGCGCACGGGTGCCGAGTTACGCTTCCGTGGCCAAGCCTGGAAAATTGTCGGTATTTTCAGCACCAAGGGCGACGCCCATGAATCCGAGCTTTGGACTGATGCCGAAACCGCGCAAAGCGCTTTTGCCCGTAGCGGATTTTCATCGGTGTTGGTTAGTTTGAATAATCTGGACTCATTCGAATCGCTCAAGTCGCGCTTGACCAGCGACCCGCAACTGAATGTCGATGTCAAAACCGAATATGATTTTTTCAGCGGACAATCCTCCGGTTTAACTGGCGTGATTAGTGTGCTTGCCGGCATTGTCGCTTTCATTATGGGCATTGGTGCCATTGCCGGTGCCCTCACCACCATGTACTCGGCGGTATCGGCACGCACACAGGAAATTGGCACCTTGCGAGCGATTGGTTTTGGCGCCATGCCCGTGATTGCGTCGGTTATGTCGGAGGCCTTGATTTTAGCTTTGGCGGGCGGCCTAGTCGGTGCGCTTATTGCCTATGTTGCCTTTAATGGTTATTCGGTTTCGACATTGGGCGCAGGCTTTACCCAAGTAGCATTTCAATTTGCAGTAACGCCGGGGCTGGTCTTGATTGGCTTGATCCTAGCCATTGCGATTGGCTTTATCGGCGGTTTATTGCCTGCTATACGTGCAGCAAGAATGCCGGTGACAGTGGCGTTGCGAGGTGGTTGAGTCTGTGTCATCTCCAAGCATTATTAATTAGCTAGATAACGCTGCATCCCACTTTATTCGTAACGCCAAACGTAGGAGCGCCTGCTTGCTGCGCCCAAGGGCTACGAACAATCTTGGGCGCAGCAAGCAGACGCCCCTACGGTTAAATTTGCTGTAGCTCTATTTTTTCTTCACCGTCATCAACACAACGCCAAATAA
>Ga0105044_10010525_pt1 | contig 12626 bp, 13 predicted proteins | sample MAT01_FD_78092 | JGI IMG/M metagenome (GOLD analysis project Ga0105044, IMG submission 78092) | Freshwater microbial communities from Lake Fryxell liftoff mats and glacier meltwater in Antarctica - MAT-01 | ecosystem: Environmental > Aquatic > Freshwater > Ice > Liftoff microbial mat | place...
GACGCGGTACGACGGCTGGTCTGCCAATCGCCCGCGGGGCACGCGGCGGAAGGCGGCACCGGCACCGGCGGACGGGCCACCCGCCCTCGTCCCCGCGCCACGAGTGGCGCCCACCGAGGCCAGCCGCCGATGGGCGGCGCTCCTGCAGCAGAGCTTCGAGGTCGACCCGCTGGCCTGCCCGACGTGTCGCGGGCCCATGCGGATCATCGCGTGCATCACCCAGCCGTCGGTGATCGACGGGTACGCGCGAAACGCGCGAAAAAATGACGACGCGCCGCAAGCGCATTGCCGAAAACTTGCTGCAGTCGCAGCACAACACCGCGCACCTGACCACGTTCAACGAGATCGACATGACCGCGATCTCGGCGCTTCGCGAGCGGCTGAAAGAACGCGTGGAAAAGGATTAGGGCGTCAAGCTGTCGTTCATGCCCTTCTTTGCGAAAGCGGCGGCCCAGGCGCTACAGGCCTTCCCGCTCGTCAATGCGCAGCTCGACGGCGAGCATATCGTCTACAAGCACTATGTGAACCTGGGCATTGCCGTCGCCTCCGAGGGCGGACTGGTCGTACCCAACGTGAAGGACGCGCACACAAAAAGCATCGTGGAGATCGGCAGGGAGATCGCCGCCGTGGCCAAGCGCGCGCGCGACGGCAAGCTGTCCATGGACGACCTGACCGGCGGCACATTCACGATCACGAACGGCGGCGTCTTCGGCTCGCTCATCTCCACGCCGATCATCAACTATCCGCAGGTTGCGATTCTTGGCCTGCACAAGACGCAGGATCACCCCGTCGCCATTGGCGGCAAGGTGGAGATCCGCCCGATGGTGTACATCGCGCTGTCGTACGATCACCGACTCATCGACGGACAGCAGGCCGTGCTTTTCCTGGTGCGGATCAAGGAGCTGATGGAAGATCCTGCCGCCATGCTGGTGCTGTAGGATGGCCTCCCCTGCCTCTCCCTGCGATGTTCTGATCCTCGGTGCCGGCCCCGGCGGCTACGTCGCCGCCATTCGCGCCGCGCAACTCGGCTTCTCCGTCACCGTCGTCGAGTCCGACAAGACGCTCGGTGGCACCTGCGTCAACGTCGGGTGCATTCCGTCCAAGGCGCTCCTGCATTCGTCGGAGCAGTTCGAGTGGTTGCGACTGCACGCGGCCGAACATGGCATCGCGGTGGACAACGCGCGCATCGACCTGCCCACCATGATGGCGCGCAAGACGGACGTCGTGGCACAGAACACCAAGGGCTTCGAGTTCCTGTTCAAGAAGAACAAGATCACGTGGGCGCGCGGCCGTGGTGAGCTCAAGCCGGACAACATCGTCGAGGTGACCGGCAACGACGGCTCGGTCACGCACTGGCAGGGGAAATCGGTCATCATTGCGACAGGCTCAATTCCTGTTGAACTCCCGTTCCTGCGCTTCGACGAACAGCGCGTGCTGTCGAACATAGGCGCGCTGCAGATTCCCGAAGTCCCCAGGCATCTGATCGTCGTTGGCGGCGGGGTGATCGGCCTTGAACTCGGATCGGTATGGCGTCGTCTGGGTGCCAGGGTCACGGTGGTGGAGTTCGCGCCGACCATCCTTGTCGGCAACGACGACGACGTGATCAAGGAAGCCGACAAGGTCTTCCGCAAGCAGGGTCTCGAGATTCACGTGGGCACCAAAGTCACCGGTGCCGATGTGCGCGCTGAGGGCGTGACCATTCACGTGGAGAAGGACGGCGCGACGACCAGCATCGATGCCGACTACGTCCTGGTGTCGGTCGGACGCCGGCCATTGCTGCGTGGTTCGGATGCGGCGGCGCTTGGTCTCACACTCGGTGCACGCGGCGAGATCGTCGTGGACGATCAGCAGCGCACCAATCTTCCTGACGTGTTTGCCATCGGCGATGTATGCGGTGGCAAGCTGCTCGCGCACAAAGCGGAAGAAGAGGGCGTGATCGCGGCTGAAGTCATTGCGGGAAAGCCGGTGCACATGCATCACCGCACCATGCCGGGCGTGGTGTACACGTGGCCCGAGATCGCCACGGTCGGACAGACGGAAGCCGAGGTGAAGGCCAGTGGCCGTGCGTATCGCGTGGGCAAGTTTCCATTCAGTGCGAACGGTCGTGCGCGCTGCATGGGTGAATCGACGGGGTTCGTGAAGTTCGTGGTGGACAAGGACACGGACGAGATTCTCGGTGCGCACATGATCGGCCCGCACGTGTCCGATCTGATGGCCGAGGTCGTACTGGCCATGGAGTATCGCGGCAGCGCCGAGGATATCGCGATCACCGTGCATTCACATCCGACGCTCAGCGAGACAGTGAAGGAAGCGGCGTTGAGTGCGATCGGGCGGGCGTTGCACATGTAACGGCGGATCTGATGAGGGCGCGAACAGAGCCGAAGGGAACCCAGTGGGGGCGGGTGACGTCGCGCCCCGGGGAGATGCGCGACTTTTTGTTGGGGACGCGAGCCGCCTCCCCTGAAGCACCGCGATCTCCAGGCAACTCGACGTCGTCAGCCCTGCATCGGTTTCATTCGGCTGTGTTCGCGTTGTTAGTGCGATCCGCTGTTCCCCACCGATCACGGCTGACGTAACACGAGCGTCACGCGACTCCCGATCGGCTGCAGGCTCCGCGCCACCAGAGCCTGCGACGCGACCAGTAGCCCCGGGCGAGCAGTCACGGCAATGCTTTCGCCCCGTGCATCCAGCGTGACCGCTTCAAAGCCGAGCGTCTCGAGTGTGGCCACCGCATCCTCCGCCTTGCGATCCACAAGGTTCGGCACCGGGCGCGTATCGTCGAGTGCCGACGGCGGTGGCACGGGCACGATCTTGAACGTGAGCTTGGCCGCGGCCTGCGCCTGAAAGCCAAAGCGCGTCGCGAAACCGGCATCGACGGGTGTGATGTACGTGCGCGCTTTCGATACCGCGCCCGGCACCAGCGCCGTACCGGCGCTGCCATCGGGTCCTCCGCTCCCGCCGATGCGCATCGAGACGTGTACTTCGCAGCTCGTCTCGGGGAGCACGTAAAAGGTGGGGCGATAGCCGATGTCGCGCAGCAACGTCAACGCCGCGTCCCCTTCGGTGTCATAGAGGGCGAGCGTTTGCGAGAGCGACGCGGCATCGAGTGCCGCCTGCGCCTCCGCCACCCCGCGCCCGACCGCTGCAATCACATCGCCAAGTGGTGACGCGAGACCATCGCTCATGAGACTTGCCACATCGTTTGCCATTACGTCCTCGTCAGCTGTCGCTGCGTGAGAAGATTACGAGAACACGAGCGCCACGCGCCGCTGGCGCACCACCAACCGGAGATTGGAGCATCGCTTGCCCTTCCGCGCAGTTCGGATTGAGGCTCGGCGGACCGGCACTCGCATCGAGCACGTAGCCCAACGATCCCAGCACGCGCCGCGCTGCGCTCTCCGTGAGTTGCACGACATCAGGCACGAGTAGCTGCGCTTCAGCCGTCGTAACCCGATCGGGCGTGAAATCGAGTTTGAGGTCCGACAGCGATCCCGCGGGCATCGCTTTGAGTTCGTCCTTGTCGAGCAAATTGATCGTGCTGCCATCGCCCTGCACAAGCGCGCGTGTCGTCAGCGAGATGTTCCCGATCGAAAATCCCGTCGGCTTGAGCGCGAGCTGCGCGCCATCGAGTTGGCCGCCGATGTTCGTCGCGAATGCGCCCATGCCCACAATACGACTCCCGGGCAGCAACACCCCAGCATCGACCGCGCCGAGTCCACTCGTGCCCGCACCGACCGAACCCGGACCAACCGACGCCGCCGTCGGTCCCGCCGCACTCACATCGCGAGCGGCGGCGACATCCGCGCGCAGCTGCACGATCGTGGTCTCCGCGGTTTTCAACTCGCGCACCGTGTCCGCCGTCAGCTGTTCGCTTTTGACGCGTGCATCGTCACTCACCTGCAGCTTTGTCGTGAAGTCCTGGGTCAACCGCGTGGTGACTTCCTTGCGCAGGTCGTCCAGCTTCGCGTCCAATTCAGCCGACGGGAGCGTGGCCAGTGTCGGACTCGCCACGGCACCAATGATGAAGGGATCGTCGGCGACGCTCGGCAGCGACGCGCGAGGTGGAACGAAGAACGCATTTGCCTTGAGTCGCGTGAGTTCGCCGAAGTCCACCATCAGCGCCACTGGTCGCGCGTTCACCGTGATGCGCGGACTTGCCGACAACACGGTCGGCTGACGACCCGCTACCTCTATCAGGCGCATCGCCGGTGCGCTCACGGCGATGACGCGTCCGTTCGGATCGACTGTTCCCTTGCCACGCAGCAGCCCGGTCGGCGAGGTCGTCGCCGTAGACACCGTTGCCCACGCATTCGACGCGATGTCGAACACTTGCATCGCGACCTCGACATCCGGCACACCGTTCGCATCGGTGTCCAGCAGACGCGCAAACCAGTTGAACGGCGTACTCATCCCACCAGCTCCAGCAAGACAGCAACACGACTGCTGAACGGGCCGATCGATGCGATCACCATGACGACTTCTTTGCCCGATTGTGCTGGATCGACCAGCAGCGTCGTGAACGCGGCTCCCTCGGCATCGGTGGTCAGCAGGGCGTCCTTCAGTCGGGTGCCAGGCTGTCGTTTGATCACGCCGCCACCGCGCGCCGCGGTGATCTCCTTCGAGTCTGCGTCGTCGATGTTCAACTCCACCAATTGATCGGCCAGTCGCTCCCCGGCACTGTTGGTCACGGTCAGCGCGATCGCCGCTTCACCACCGATGTTGCCGCCCGATGTCAGCCGGATGCGTGGCACCGGCAATCCATCGCCCGGCGGCGTGGCCACCAGCCGTCCGCTGATCGTGCTCTTCACCTGACTGACCGCGCTACTCTGCGATTTCGCCATGAAGATCAGCGCAACCGGACGACCACCGCTGTCGGTGCGCGTCTCCATGTCCACCTGAATCGTGAAATCCAGATATGGTAGCTGATAGCTGCCGAGCGGACGACCGGATGGGCTGACCAACGGCGCGTCATTGAGCGCGAGTTGGGCCTCGCGCACGCCTTCCGCCAGCGAGACCAATAGCTCTTCGATCGAACTCCCGACAAAGCGTCCCTGATCGCTCATCTCACGCACTCTCCGCGCGACGGCCCTTCAATCGCTCGAGTGCTCGATCGCGGCGCGCGTCGTCGTTGGATTCGTCCGCCTCCTTGAGCTCGCGCACCGCGCGCGCCGACGCACGCAACTGGTCGCCCTTGGCCGAAAGTTCGTCGATCGTGCCGACCGCCACGGACAGCTTGCGCGCCGTCTCACGCACGTAGGGATCGGCGCGTCCAAGTCCAGGTATGCGCTCGCGCGCACGTTCCAGCCACGCATCGGGGATCGCGGAACGCGCGCGCGACAACGCCTGCTCCGCCTTCGCTCCGTTCTTGCGTGCCCGCGACACGAGATCACGCGCGCGCACCAGTCGACGCTCCAATGGATCGCCAGCTGTTGTCGTTGCAGTACGCGTTGTCGCTCCGTCGGGCAGCGGCGTCGGCTGCTCGGCCGCGCGCGACGCCGGGAGCGGTGTCGCGCGGGTATCCGGCCGAGTCTTCGGGAGAGGTTTCGGACGTGCCCAGTCGTCGTCGGGTGCGGCGACCCGTACCCTCTCGACGATCCCCGACGACGCATCGCGCGCCGTCATCCATGCGGAGGGATCCGTGGGCACGCGTCCGGTCGGCTCTGTCTCTCCCCGCGTCGCGCGCAAGGCGGGAGCCGGCGATTTCGGCCAGACGGAAGCACGCACGCGCTCCGTGTTCTCCTGTGAAACGGTCGCTGCGCCCCGCACGCTGTCCCGCTGCTCGCTCCATCGCGAATGCTCGGCGCGCCGCGCTGCCATCGGTTGTACCGTATAGCGCGGATCGGCACCGTCGCCGCCGGTCACAGCACGCATGCCCGCCTGCAACTGCTCACGCTCGGCCATGAGCGCGGCGAGTTGCGGCGATACGCGCGCCGGATCGAACGGAACCGTTGCCGCCGATGCACCCGCACGGGGGGCGGTCGTTGGCGCGGCCGACGCGGGTGGCGGCCCGCCTGCAGCCCGGCGCAGCGCATCTCCCCAAGGCGGACGGACGCTCATGGCGTGCGACGTTTGGTGAGCAGATCCCGCACCCGCTCCTCGAAGATCGCCGGTGCCGGAATCGGCACCAGCTTGGTGCGCATCATACTGCTGCCTTCGGCGCTGTACTGGTATTTGGCCGCGAAGCTCGCGCTGACACTGCTCGCCTTCACGGCACCACCCCCGCCGAACGGCGTCCAGAATGCGCCGCCCGCCGCAACACTGGACGACGACTGAGACGTTTGCTCGACCTCGGTTTGCATCGAGATCGACATCTTCAATTCGATGACCGTATCGACAAACTGATAGAACGTCGGCGTGAATCCGAGTTCCATGAGGCTGTACTCCTGACCGTCGCCGAAGCGGATCAGGTACGTCTTGCTTTTGTTGCCGTCGCCGGGCGGATCTTTCTTCTCTTCTGCTTCGTCGTAGCCCGCCATCAGCCTTGCAATGCGCAGCGAGACGAGATCGAGTTGCAGCTGCGCTTCGGCAACGCCGACGCCGAGGCGTTGAATCATCTCGGGGAACGGGACGGCAAGCAGTTCGGTGCCGACGCTCATACGGCCACTCCTCTCTTGAATGTTTCGGCGTGGATCACGTCGGGGTCACCGGGGCGGGCGCGGGGGCGGGCACTGGGGCGAGCGACTTGTCGATCAGCTTGCGGCGCCGCTCCACATCTTCATCGAGCTGACGACGGATCCGCTCCTCCAGGATGGGTGGCGGCGGCAGCGGCACGAGCTTCGTGCGCAGCAAGCTCGAACCCTCGGCCGAGTAGCTGTATTTGCTCGAGTAGGTCGCATCCACCTGACTCGTCGACACATTCGTCGCCTCCACCTTGGGGCCGCCGAAGATGGCACCGAACACGCCGCCGCCGACGTTGAATTTCCGCGTCTGCTGATTCGTATTCTTCGTCGTGCGGGTGGACTCGCTGGAGCGGGTGATCTTGATGGCGATCTTCACTTCGATGATCGTGTCCACGAACTGGTAGAACGTGGGACTGAAGCCCAACTCCAGCATCGACATGCGCGTCGGCACGCGGACGAGTGTCGTGGACTTGTTGGCAGTGCTCGGGATCCCGTCGAGCGTGCGCAGTCGGTCCATCATCGCCGTCGTGTCGCCGCCGGTCATCCCCACGTCTGCCGCAAGATAGGCCTCGGCCTGCGCGATCGTCATCAGGTCGTAGCCGAAGAAGATGCGGCTGTCGTCGAAGGTCACTTTCCCCTCGTCATCGTACACGACCTTGAGTCCGCCCATCATCTCCGCGACATCGATCGACGTGGAGTCGAGCTGCATCTGCCCTTCCGCAATGGCGAACGCCATCTGTCGTATCATGTCCCCCATGGGGACGTTCAGCAGTTCCTGGCCGATCGACATCGAATGACTCTCCGTATTCAGGTAGGTGTCGTGGACTGTTCACTGAGCTTGCGCAGCAGTGCTTCCAAAATCTCCGGCGGCGGCAGCGAGACCACACGGGCCGCAATCGAACTCATGCAATCGGCGGTAACCGAGAATTTTCGCGCGTACGAGACGCTCACGCTCGCGGCGACCATGACCATGCCGGCGTTCACGCCCAATTGCGCACCTGCCGTGACACCGAACTCGGTGCCTTCGGTCATGGAGAAGCTCAGCTTCGCTTCCACTGTTGCTTCGGTGAAGCTGTAGAACGTCGGTGTGAAGCCGAGCGCCATCAGGTTGTAGGTCTCGCCGCCGAGCGTGACTTCACTCGTGGCCATCAGCTCCGCCGACTTTACGCTGTTCAGGTCGAGCGCGCGCTGTGCATCAGCGACGGCGATGCCGAGTCGTTCGATGATCTGCGGCAGTGGCGCCGAAAGCAGTTGCCGCGTGACGGCGGGGACTTCGCTCATGGCGTCGGCGCCGGCGTTGCTGGTGTAGCAGGTGTAGCAGGTGTAGCAGGTGTTGCAGGCGCAGTGGGCGTAGATGTCTCGAGAAACTTTTTGATGCCGTCCAGGAACTGCACCGGTGCTGGTACCGCCACGAGTCGCGCAGTAATCGAGCTGTTGCCGTTCACGGACTGTTCGAACTGCCGACTCGTGCGGTAATCGACTGCAATGCCGGCAGCCACGGTGATATTCGGCTTGCTCTTCTCCGCGGTCGGTCCGGCCGGCGCGAGCGCGGCCAGCGGCTTGGTCACTTCGGCGCCACCGGCTGCGACCAGAGTGATGTCGGTCGACGATACGGAGACCAGTTCGAGTGTCACCGCATCGTCTGCACTGGCGAAGACAACCACGCTGCCGCGACGTGTGGCGCGCACCTTGTTCACGTCGCTGCCAGCGTTGGTGGTCTTGGCGAGGTTGAAGGCGAACGCCTCTGGGGAGTTCGCGGCGAAGTTCGCGTCCGGAGACGTGACCGCCGCACCGCTTACCGCGATCGACGTGAGCGCGACACCGACTTTCACAGCCGTCGCGTCCACTGCCTGCGCGGTGAACTGCTTCACCACGATGAACCCATTGCCTGCACCAGCGTTGGTCTTGTCCGGGAGCGGTGTGGCCTGCAACTGCGTCGTGTCGCTGTCCACCACGATGAACAGGTCCTGACTGCCGGCCAGCGTCACCTCCACGCGACGGAACTGCGCGTTGGCGACATCCGGTGGCGTCAGTTTCCATCGGTCCTCACCCCCGCTCGTCACGCTGGTGATTTTCGTTGCATCGACACCCAGTGCCTTGAGTTGCTTCGCGACGGCATCGGCACGTCGCTGTCCGAGTCCCTTGTTGTACTCGTCGGGCGCACGCGTGTCGCCATAGCCGATGATGCTCACCGTCTGTCCGCCTGCAATGAGAAGCTGCGCCGCCAGTCGCAACTCGGACAGCGCGTCGGGTTTGATCGTTGACTTGTCGGTGTCGAACAGCGCGATGGCCAATGCGCCCGGCGTGTCCGGCGATTTGTCGTCGCCACCAGGATCGTGCGCGAGTCGGGCGTTGAAGCCGCCGAATGCCGTGATGGCCGCCAGCACCCTGCGCGCGTAAAGCAGGCGATTCGCTTCGCTGGAAACAGTCGCCGTCTTGCCCGTCGCCAGTGTGAACGTTTCCGACTGTCCGGTGGTGGGCGTCTCAACGATACGAATGACGCCGGCACTGCTCGCACCGGCCGGTAGAAAGGCGACCGCGCCCGGCGTCTTGATTGGATTCCTAGCCGTTGCCGGTTCCAGCTCGACATTGGGCGTGGTCGTCACACTCGACACGAATACGCGCTCGAATTTCCCCGTTGGCGACCGTAATGCAGCGGCGACCGCTTCCGCAGCCGCTTCCAGATCGGCGCCCGTGGCATCGGTCTGGGTGCCGTTCATGGTCACACTGGCTGGGAGCTTCTTGAGCTTGATCTGCGCCGTACGAGCCGCCGCCGCCCCGGCGCCGCTTCCGGTCGTCAGCCCGAAGTCGAGTTTACCGCCGATCCCGAACGCAGACGTCTTGCCGACCTTCATCATGATCTGCATCGACACGGTGAGATCGGCGTGCTGATAGTGATAGAATGGCGGCGACAGTCCGAGTTGCATCAGCGACTGCCCGCCCAACCCGGCACGCGGCTCCACATACTCGCCCACCTGCGCGATGGAATTGAGATCGAGCGCCTTCTGTGCCTCGGCGATCGACAATCCCATGGCCTTGATGAACTCGGAGACGCTGGCGTCGGTGAGTACCTGACCCGGCGTCAACTTCTCCATCGGATTCTCGTCGTCAGCCATGCAAGAGCTCCGCCGTAAGACGTTGAGGGTCGCGTGCGCGTGCCGGATCGACCGCGTCCCTGCGCACGATGAAGTAGCCGTACTTCCGCTGCGCCTCGATCAGACGTGAGGCGTTTACGCTCAGTCCGCGTGCAGTCCAGTCCAAAACGACGCGCGTCAGGGGGAGCGCCTCGTCGAGCGTGAGCGCGGCGACGAGCGTGACACGCGCCGCAGACACGTCGCCGGCCTTGAGCTGATTCATTCCCTGGCGCTCGAGCAGGTACGCACGATCGCGACGCTGAAACGGAGTGGGTGTTTGCGCGTCCGCTTCCGTTGCTCCCGCTTCCGTTGCTCCCGCGCGCGCGGCTTCACCGGCCAGTGCTGCAGCCTGATCGTGCGAGCCCATATGCTCCAGACTCTCCAGCACGCAGTGCAGATAGTGGCGCGCGAAGAGCTGTGGCGCCTGGACCGCGCGCGCCATGCGCAGCGCTTCGCGGTATCGCTCCAGGGCGTCGGCGTGACGCCCCTTGAGCGCAAGCATCTTCCCACGCTCTGCCACGTCAATGTGCAGCGCATGCACGTTGCGGTCGCTGCCCGCACGTGCGCGATCGTTGCTCGGTACATCGCGTGTGGTCACAACGCCTCCACCACATCGGCACCCGCCGCTTCCAATCGTGCACGCATCAAACGGGCGCGCGGTTCAGGCATGGGCACCGTGCGAAATGGTGGAATGCCGGCAAGTCCGGCCGATGCCAGTGCATCGGCAGTCGCCGCGTGTACATCGAGCGCCACCGTGGCAAAGGTCTCCAGTTCGGCACGCGCACCGAAACCAGCGTCGGCATAGGCGGCAAGCCGCGTCGAAACCTCAACGAACGGCACCCGGACTTCGACGGGCACTGGAAGCACCGTGGCGAGCATCGCGTAGTCGTCGCGCGGCACCGACGCCAACACCTCCAACGCCTCTGCGCCGCGCTCGGCATTCTCCGGCACTGCAGCCAGCAGGATCGTGAAGCGCAGAAACGCCTGGTTGACGATGCGCACTTGTTCCGGTGCCTTGAGCCGACGCCAGATCGCGTCTGCGCGTTCACGCGAGAGATCGAAGAGCGTGACGCTGCCGTCGCGCGCGATCACCGTACCCTCCGGTAAATGCGAACGCACCGCACCCTGCTGCAGTGGCGTGAGGCCGGCGGCGAAAAGTGCATAGCCGGAGCTGTTCGGCTCTGCCGCCGTGAGTGCGACGGCGCCTCGGGGCAGAACGCGCTCGAGGGCATCTCGCGTTGTCGCGCTCACGTTACCCAGCAGAATGCCCGGAGGCGTGAGCAGCGCATCCAACGCAGCGGCTGGCGTCACGCCAAGAAAGGTGCCGAGCGCCGAGGCTGTGACGTCAGCCTGCGCTGCGTCCAGCAAGTCACCCGCGATATCGAAGACCGGGCCGCGCGTCGGGACGCGGCCGGCGCGCGTGGTCGTGGCATCAAGTCCGAGCGACCGTACGATCTCGACGAGTCGGGTTGCATCGGCCGCCGGCACATTGGCCAGTAGTCGAGCGGGCGCGCGGTAGACGGCATCGACAACCAGTTCGATGGGCAGCGCCAGCGCTTTCGCCAGGGCCGTGACCTCGCGCGGCGAGGCGCGGCCGACTCCCAGCAGCACGACATCGGCGCTCGCATCCGTGGTCGCGTCGTCCACCCGTGCGTCGTCGATTTCTCCGTCTACACTCTGCATTGCACGCGTCTCCAATGGCCAGACTTCGTCGGTGTATCAACCATTCGCCTACTACCAGCGCGGAAACACGAATATGGCGTGGCGTGGACGTCTGCGATAGCAAACCCAGCTGTGCAAAGTGGCACGACCGCACATGCGAAACGGGGCGCCTTTGCAGGCGTCCCGTTCTTTGGTACTCGCAACGTGAACTGCTCAAACTCAATCAAACAGCACAACATAGCCGTAACGCGACGACTCGACATGGGATTTAATCCGATCAAGAATGAATGTGCTAGGATTGCGACCGTATACAGCGTCGAGGATTCTGTCAACCTATCAACATTTAACCAAGCGGACACAGCAGCACTGGCCTTGGTCTGCGTACGCTGCGAATGCTTGCGTGAGTTTGCTGGGTCGGATCCGGACTACCGGAACACTGGGCCGTGCTCCGACACGGCGCCTACTATGCTGTGCGCCGTTAAGGTGACTGCTACACAGATTTTCGGGACTGTGGCGCACGGGCATTCGCGACAAGTACGTCATAGACTTACGAGCAGCGCCGCCTGGTTTGCGACACCGCACTCGCGGTCGCCCTGAATTCGGTCGCTATGCAAACCTCCGCTCAATTCCTTCACTTCGTCATCTCCGATAATCCACTGTCCCGCAGAGCATAGTTGGAGATTGCGCTCCGCTATGCGCGGCGAGCGCACTCGCGAGGCGATGCCTTCGAACACAACGTGCCGGGCCTTTGACTACAGTTTGCGTTGCAACTTCTCGGCATGAGCTTACCCCGATTTAGTTGACGCATACGTAATAGGAACTCCGCGGCCACCTGCAACTGCGCTTCGTACACGGCGGGGCTGACGTAACCCAGGGTGGAGTGCCGTCGCTTCCGGTTGTACCACGTCTCGATGTACCGGAAGATCGACCGTCGCGCCTCGTCCCGTGAATGCCAGCGGTGCCGCATGATCAGCTCGAACTCCAGCGTGTCAAAGAAGCTCTCCGCCACGGCATCATAACAGTCGCCCTTCCTGCTCATGGTGGCCAGCATGCCGTGCGCTGTGAGCTCGGCGCGGTACGCGTCCGAGGCGTATTGACTGCCTCGATCCGAGTGGAAGATCAGGCCCGGCGCGGGGCGCCGCGCCTTGCGCGCCATCCGGAGCGCGCTCGTCACCAGGTCGACCTCCATGGTGTCGCGCATCGCCCAGCC
>Ga0105044_10010527_pt1 | contig 12625 bp, 7 predicted proteins | sample MAT01_FD_78092 | JGI IMG/M metagenome (GOLD analysis project Ga0105044, IMG submission 78092) | Freshwater microbial communities from Lake Fryxell liftoff mats and glacier meltwater in Antarctica - MAT-01 | ecosystem: Environmental > Aquatic > Freshwater > Ice > Liftoff microbial mat | place...
CCGAGACGTTTTGTGTGCTGCGCAGTTATATTTCCACCGCTCGCAAGCAGGGACAGCGTGTCCTTGCCGCCTTGTATGATGCCTTGCTGGGTCGCCCCTTTATGCCTGCCTGAGCAGTTACCTTTACCACAAATTATCAACGCTCAAACAAGCAAAATACGCGACCAATGGGCAAAATCGCTCTCATACAAGCGTTATTACAGTATTCAAACCCTGACCTTTCTGTCGGATGTTCGCGTTCCCTTTGATAACAATCAAGCCGAACGCGATCTGCACATGCTCAAAGTCAAGCAAAAGATCGACGGAACGTTCCGAACGAGGCCGGGGCGGAGACGTTTTGTGTGCTGCACAGTGAGGACACATCCTGATTGAGATGTGCCCCCCTTTGCGAAAATTCATTTGAACCAACGCGGCCTATTGATTGTTGGCCTCGACAACACGCCTTATTGAGGCGTCACCGTTGACGCAGCACAGAGTGGCGCTGAGTACGAATTTCGTTCGTCGCAGGTCAGATCGCGGATATAGCGGCTCTGCTCACTATAGGCCATGAGGGATGGAATATCAGGATCAACCCGCCAGATGCGGGCGGTTTTGTCCTGGCTGACAGACAGGATTGTCTTTTCATCTGGTGACAGCACCACATCCGTCACCACGCCTGTATGCCCGATGTAGCTGTGGAGTTCGATACCTGTGGCAACATCCCAGATGCTGATGGTCTTGTCCTGCGATGATGAGAACAGCAGGGTTCCAGCAGCGTTGAAAGCCAAGCCGAAGACATCACCACCGTGACCCAAAAATTGGCGCACGGTCTTACCCGTAGAAACATCCCACAGGCGGATCGTGTCATCCGAGGAGCTGCTTGCCAGGTATTTTCCATCCGGACTGAAACGAACTTGGCTCACAGAGGCTGTATGTCCTGTCCATGTTTGCAGCAGCTTGCCTGTCGCCACATCCCACAGACGGATATTGCCATCATATGAGGCAGTCGCAATCTGTGTCTCATCCAGATTGTATGAGACATCACGCACCTCAGTCGTAGGTACGGATTCATCGACAAAGGTGCGGATGTTTTCGCCTGTTTCCGTATCCCACAGGCGCGTCGTTCCATCATATGCGGATGAGACAAATTGTGTGCCTGCCCGGTTGAACTGCACACGCGACACGTAGGTATCTGCTTTATGTCCCTCGTAGCTGCGGATTTGCTTGCCCGTTGCGAGATCCCATAGGATGATCTGATTATCGCCGCCTGACAGCAACCGTTTGCCATCGGGATGAAAGGCAATACTGTCCACCGTCTGAGTATGGCCGATCAGACGCATCGTTTCCTCGCCCGTCTGGGTGTTCCAGAGGCGAATACTGCTGTCCTCCACCTCACCATTGAACGGCCCGCTGCCGGTGGCCGCCGTCAGGCCATCGGCGCTGATCGCTGCCGACCAGACCCAATCCTTGTGATTTTTGAAGGAACGAATCTCAGCGCCGTTGCGCAGATCGAACAACCACACGCTTGTGTCGTTCTGCTTCTCAACAAACTCATTATTGCCAACATTGCCCGATCCTATCAGCAGATAATTGCCATCCGGGCTGTAATCGAGGCTTAGCAAACGGTCATAGAAGCCAATAAAACGCTGGACAAGAAGCTGGCGCTGGACATCCCAGACGACCACACTGCCATCCCAGCTCGTGGATGCGACGTAGGCTCCATCAGGGCTGAAGGTCAGATTCGTCACGATGTCGCTATGCGCAAAAATACGGCGCATTTCTTCACCGCTTGTCATGTCATAAAATACAAGAGTACCGCGTGCATCAACATCCAGCATACCCAGAGCCAGAGACTTGCCATCCGGGCTGTAAGCAAGGGCGCGGACAAAGCCGGATCCAGGGGTAATCTCCAGAAGTTTGTCACCTGTTTTGACAGTCCAGATGCGTGCTTTGCGATCAATGATATCGTTGGCATCATCCGCCACAGTTGCGTCAGCCGTGCTCGTTGCCAGACGGGTTCCATCCGGTGAGAACACCACGCGCAGCACAGCGCCAGGATGCTCAAAGGTGCGTTCCGTCGTGCCTGTCGCCAGGTTCCAGAGGCGCACTGTCCTGTCAATACTGCCAGAGGCCAGATACGTGCCGGAGGGGTCAAAGGCAATGGCAGAAATGGAATCGCTGTGCCCCTTCAGCGTGCTCTTGACGCTGCCGGATTCGGTATCGAGGAGTTGAATTGTGTTATCGACCAGTGCCACCGCGATCATATCACCCGTGCGGTTAAACTCTGCGGCAGTAATGCGCTGTCCCAGATCAACCTGATGCACAATGACCCCCGTATCACGATTGTAGAGGATGAGGTCGCCTGTGGCATCTGCTGAGAGAAACAGAGGTTTAGTGGGATGGAAGGCGACAGCGATCACAGAGCCTTTGCTGTTCTGCAAGCGGTAGCGTGCTCCTGGCGCGTACACCATCATCGCCAACGTGCGCCGTACCTCTGCAGAAGGACTATCGACGCCTGTGACAGCTATACGAACCAGAGCCAGAGCCAGGGTGCTATTACCCTGATTCAGCGTATTCTTTGCATTCGCCGACAGCGCCAGACTTTGCGCCTGTGCCTCTTTGATTTCAGCCGTGTGACGCGATTCATCCGCGTAGATGCGATTCTTTTCAGCAAAAAAGGTCATGATGACAGCGGCGACCAGCAACACCAGCGAGAGCGCCAGGCCCGCTGTCAGGGTGGTTCTGGCCTGGCGCTGGCGTTTGGCCTGAAGCGTGTGACTCGCTACAATATATTCAACGTGCATGGGGAGAGGAGCAGGTTGCAGCGTTGTGCCTTTGCCCAACCAATGCTGCGCCTCGTCCACCTCACCATCATTGAGCAGAAAGCCATTGGCACGCTTCTTGGCATCCCACTCTTTGGCACGCAGCAGCAGGCGCGTGTGAGAGCGAACATGCTCAAAATCGGTCTCAATCGCAGCAATCACCTTGGCAAAGGCTTCATGAAAAGGATTCTCCTGCCCGGCATGAGGACAAAAATACACCCAGTTGATGTGCCCTATCCCGTTCGGGGGATTGCCATCGAATTTATTGTAGACAATCGGCACAATACGCTTGTTCAACTTTAATCCATGTGCAAGCTCCATCAGGCAGTATTCAGATTGCATATACTCAGGGCTGAGAACGCAAATCATCGTATCGGCCCCTTCAATGCCGCGTTCAATCTCCGTCGTGAACCCCGCAACACCGGGCGGAATGTCCTCCCAATCGACCCAGACTTCACGTTTTGTGGCTTTCAGCGCCTCATTGATTTTTTTAGCAAATTCAACGTTGGCCCGACGATAGGAGAGAAAAACGTCACTCCGTTCCATATTTACCCCTTATTTATTAATGCTAATCGAAACTATCTCTCGACCTCTTAACCTCAGCATTGATGTACGGCCCGACCTGAGCGAGATCAGGCACTGGCTACTATGCACAAGAGATATGAGATTGAAGCCATTGGCGATTAATTAAGCATCTGTTTAGTGAATATTCATCAAATACCAACGAATGTTCACGCCTACGGTTTAAAAAATCATACAATAGATGCAATAATTCGCAATAGCATATCATCTCAATTAAGTTGAGACTGAGGCACATACATGTCTATCAGTTTTTGTTGCGTGCTGAACACTGCTTCAAAAATGCAGCTCGCCATGCTTTTGAAGAGTGAGAACAGCCGGGAAATAAGGATCGACTTCAGGTTTGTTTTTTGTATAACTAGAGGCTGTTATGAACTCGACCCCTGACCTCCCAACCGCCTCTCCCATAGGGGCGAGGCGGGGAGTGGGGAAAGGGCCGACGCAAGATAACGCTGCATCAGCCTGTTCATATCGACAGAACAGCCAGATCGATCCACTCGGTGCGATCCAGGCGGTGCAGCAGTACGATCCGTATGGGCAGCCGTTTGGCGAGGCCGGGATATGGATGGGGACGTTTGGCTATGCGGGCGAGCAGATTGACAGCACAGGCCTGCCTTACAACCGCGCCCGCACCTACAACCCGGCGTTGGGGGCGTTCGCCTCGCTCGATCCATTCGAGGGCATCGAAGACAAACCGATGAGCATGAACGGGTACGCGGTCAAGCAGTGGGTGAGTAGTATAATCTCAGGCATGGGTTTTGGGATACCGTTATGGTCTTGGTCGACAACAACTTTATCTCAAAACCCTCCTCTTTTAGCCCCCCCATTTTGGCGAAGGTATTGTAAGAAAGCACCCCATTTTGATTACACCTATCACTAAAAACGCATACGAGATACGCGCATGATGGAAGAGAAGCCTGCAACGGCTTTTCCCAAGAAAATAACACGCTGTAATGACCCCGGCGCAAGCAAATAGATCTGATCAGGAGAGCTTTATGACGGCTAAAGGAACATACATCACTCTGGACGGTAATGAGGCCGTCGCCCGTGTGGCCTACAAACTGAATGAGGTGATTGCCATCTACCCGATTACACCCTCGTCTGCGATGGGCGAATGGTCGGACGAGTGGGCAGCGGCTGAGACTCCCAACCTGTGGGGCACAGTGCCACATGTAATCGAGATGCAAAGTGAAGCGGGCGCGGCAGGCGCAGTGCATGGCTCCCTCCAGGCAGGCTCTCTCACAACCACCTTTACAGCCTCGCAGGGGCTTCTATTGATGATCCCGAATATGTACAAAATCGCGGGCGAATTGACTGCGACAGTCTTTCATGTGGCGGCGCGTTCGCTGGCAGCACAGGGGTTGTCCATTTTTGGTGATCACAGCGATGTGATGGCAACGCGAGGAACTGGCTTCGGGCTGCTCTCCTCGGCATCCGTGCAGGAGGCGCATGATTTTGCCGTAATTGCACAGGCGGCGACCCTGGCCTCGCGGGTGCCGTTCATTCACTTCTTCGATGGCTTCCGCACATCACACGAGGTCGCCAAAATTCAACTTCTTGATAATGACGATTTGCGGGCGATGATCGATGATGAGCTGGTCTATGCCCATCGACACCGCGCCCTCTCGCCGGAGCATCCTGTCATTCGCGGCACCGCCCAGAATCCCGATGTGTATTTCCAGGCGCGTGAGACAGTCAATCCTGCCTATGCAGTCTGTCCGACCATCGTGCAGGACGCAATGGATAAATTTGCACAGCTCACGGGGCGTGACTATCACCTGTATCAATACTATGGTGCGCCTGATGCCACCCGCGTGATTGTGGCGATGGGTTCCGGCTGCGAGACCATCCAGGAGACAGTCGATATTCTGAACGCTCAAGGCGAGCATGTCGGCCTCTTGATGGTGCGTCTGTATCGCCCCTTCGATGCAAAAGCCCTTGCAAGAGCCTTGCCCTCCACCACAAAGGCGATTGCGGTGCTGGATCGCACCAAAGAACCCGGCAGCATGGGCGAACCGCTGTATCTCGACTGTGTGACAGGCCTCTACGAAGAATGGCGGCATGGGCTGATTCCGGGCATCGTGGGCGGGCGTTATGGTCTGTCATCGAAAGAATTTACGCCTGCGATGGTCAAAGCGGTCTTCGACAATCTGGCACAATCTCACCCCAAAAACCATTTCACCATCGGCATTCACGATGACGTCAGCGGGACAAGCCTCGATTATGATCCCACGTTCTCGATTGAGCCTGACAATGTGGTGCGTGCGGTCTTCTACGGCCTTGGCTCAGATGGCACAGTGGGGGCGAACAAAAACTCCATCAAGATCATCGGGGAAAACACCCCGAATTATGCCCAGGGTTACTTCGTCTATGACTCGAAGAAATCCGGCTCCATGACGATCTCGCATCTGCGCTTTGGCCCGCAGCCGATCCGTGCGCCCTATTTGATCACCCAGGCCAATTTTGTCGCCTGCCATCAACCGAGCTTTCTGGATCGTTTCGATATGCTAGAAGGCGTGACGACAGGCGGCGTGTTCCTGCTCAACTCGGTGTATGGCCCCGATGAGATATGGACACATCTGCCTGAGCCTGTGCAGGAAGAAATTATCAGCAAGCATCTGCGCTTCTTCGTGATTGATGCCTACAAAGTGGCCCGTAACAGCGGCATGAGTGGGCGCATCAACACGGTGATGCAGGTGTGCTTCTTCGCCATTTCCGGCGTGCTGCCCGCTGACGAGTCGATTGCGGCGATCAAAAAATCGATTGAGAAGACATACGCCAAAAAGGGCGGCGATGTCATCGCCATGAACTTGAAAGCGGTAGACGATACCCTTGCCAACCTGTTTGAAGTGAATGTGCCGGATAAAGTTTTCAGTATTATTCCGATGCTTCAGCCCGTCCCCGTTACCGCCCCGGCCTTTGTGCGCCATGTCCTCGGCCCGATGATTGCCCGTCACGGCGATGATCTGCCCGTGAGCGCCTTGCCGATTGATGGCACCTATCCGAGCGGCACCACCCAGTACGAAAAGCGCAATCTCGCGGAGGAAATTCCGGTCTGGGACCCCGATCTATGCATTCAGTGCGGCAAATGTGCGTTTGTGTGCCCTCATGCGGTCATTCGCATCAAAGCCTATGAGCCTGCCGCCCTTGCCAATGCGCCGGAAACATTCAAATCGACACCTGTCCGTGACACCGAATGGCAGGGAATGCAGTACAGCATTCAGGTCTCGCCTGAAGACTGCACCGGCTGCGGCATCTGCGTGGATGTTTGCCCCGCCCGCAACAAGTCGATGTTGAATCAGAAGGCCCTCAATATGAGTCCACAGCCGCCCCTGCGTGAGCAGGAGAGCGCCAACTGGGACTTCTTCACACATCTGCCGGAGATGGATCGCACCAACATCAAGACGACCAGCATCCGTCAGCAGCAGGTACAGCAGCCGCTGTTTGAGTTCTCCGGTGCGTGCTCCGGCTGCGGTGAGACGCCCTATATCAAGCTGCTGACACAGCTCTTTGGCGATCACACCATGATTGCCAATGCGACAGGCTGCTCGTCAATCTACGGCGGCAACCTGCCCACAACACCTTATACCCAAAATGCGGAGGGTCGCGGCCCGGCCTGGGCCAACTCGCTGTTTGAAGACAATGCCGAGTTTGGGCTGGGTATGCGCGTGGCGATGGACAAACAGAATGAACAGGCGCGCGACCTCGTGACCCTGCTGACAGATGTCATCGGCGCGGAATTGGCCCAATCGCTGCTCACCGCCGATCAGCATGACGAGGCAGGCATCATTGATCAGCGTGAGCGGGTGGCCCATCTCAAATCAATCCTGGCGGGGATAACAGGCTCTGAGGCCCGCCGCCTGTATGAGCTGGCCGATGCTCTCATCAAGCGCGATGTGTGGATCGTTGGCGGCGATGGATGGGCCTATGACATCGGGTTTGGCGGCCTCGATCATGTGCTGGCAAGCGGGCGCAACGTGAATGTGCTGGTGCTCGATACGGAGGTCTATTCCAACACAGGCGGCCAGATGTCAAAATCGACGCCGCGTGGCGCTGTCGCCAAGTTTGCCGCAGGAGGCAAAGCGGCTGCCAAAAAAGATCTTGGCTTGATGGCGATGAGCTACGGCAATGTCTATGTGGCGCACGTGGCGATGGGCGCGAAAGATGAGCATACGCTGCGGGCCTTTATTGAGGCTGAAGCTTATGATGGGCCGTCACTCATCATTGCCTACTCACACTGTATCGCACACGGCATCAATATGAAGACGGCGCTCAAAAATCACAAAGCCGTTGTGGACAGCGGCCAATGGCTGCTCTACCGCTATCACCCAGACCGTGCGGCGCAGGGCGAGAATCCGCTGATGCTGGACTCGCGTCCGCCCAAGCTGCCCTTGAGAGAGTACCTGCATATGGAAAATCGCTTCAAGATGCTTGAGTTGAGCCAACCGGATGTTGCAGCCTCGTTGTTCGCGCAGGCCCAGGAGGATGTCAATCTGCGCTGGGCGCTGTATGAATATCTGGCATCGCAGCCAGGAAAACCGCCGACAAACGGCTCGCATCACTAAGACATGTTCACTCTCACCTCCTGGCCGGGGGTGAGGGAGGTGGATAGATGATGAGGATAAAACCATGGACCTTCAAACAAATTATCTTGGAATGACCCTGCGATCACCACTGGTCGCCTCGGCATCGCCTCTCTCGCAAACCCTTGATGGGATTAAGCGCCTGGAAGATGCGGGCGCGGGCGCTGTTGTGCTGTATTCGCTGTTTGAGGAGCAGATTCGTCATGAGCGCAATCTGATGCATCTTCATATGCTCTATGGCACAGAGAGCACCGCCGAAGCCCTGACCTATTTTCCTGAGCCGCCTCATTATACGGTGGGGCCAGAAGGGTATCTGGAGCATATCCAGCGGGCAAAAGATGCTGTCGATATTCCGATTATCGCCAGCCTGAACGGGATGTCTCTGGGCGGCTGGACACAAACGGCCAAGCGCATCGAACTGGCGCAGTTTGCCAAGCGCATGGAAATCGCCGGAGCGGATGCCCTGGAACTGAACATCTACTTTGTCCCAACGGATATGCTCGCTTCGAGTGAACAGGTTGAGCAGGGCTATATTAACACCCTTGTAGCCGTCAGACAGGCGATTGATATTCCTCTCGCCGTCAAAATCAGCCCTTATTTCAGCAGCCTGCCCCATATGGCGAAGCGGATTGCCGAGGCCGGAGCCAATGCGCTGGTGATGTTCAACCGCTTCTATCAGCCGGATATTGATCTTGAGGCCCTGGAAGTGCGCCCGAATCTCACGCTGAGCACGTCTGAGGCGCTTCGTCTGCCGCTGCGCTGGATTGCCATCCTGTATAAGCGCATCGCCGTTGATTTTGCAGCCACAGGCGGTGTCTATACAGGCGAAGATGCTGTCAAACTCCTCCTGTCAGGGGCCAATGTGACGATGATGGCCTCGGCTCTCTTGAAGCATGGCATCCCACATTTAAAGGTGGTTGAGCAGCAGATGCGCGATTGGATGGAAAAACATGAGTATGAATCCGTGAATCAGATGCACGGCGCGTTGAGCCAGATTCACTGTGATGACCCGTCAGCCTTTGAACGGGCGCAGTACATGCGTGCCCTGACACATTACGGGAATTCACAGTAACGGGCTTACACGGCCAGACATTCATGTCATATCCATACATTGTCACGGGCAGCCTGCTCCTGGGCGGCCTGTGACAAACAGCAAAGGTAAAAACACGATGACCCACATCCATGCAGCCCCCTATGATGTTGATGCGCGACGGATGGATTTTCCCATTTTGCAGCAGCACCATCACGACAGCGTGCCGCTGATTTATCTCGATAATGCCGCCACAAGCCAGAAACCCGCCTCAGTCATGGAGGCGATGGACGATTATTACTACCGCTACAATGCCAATGTCCATCGCGGCATCCACAAACTCAGCGAGCAGGCCACCGAAGCCTATGAAGGGGCACGCCGTAAAGTCCAGCGCTTTATCAATGCCAGCAGTCATCGTGAGGTGATTTTCACGCGGGGCACCACTGAGAGCATCAATCTTGTGGCGCAAACATGGGGCCGTACCACCCTCCAACCGCATGATATCGTGCTCTCAACCGTGATGGAGCATCATGCCAATATTGTGCCCTGGCAAATGCTCGCGGCTGAAAAAGGCTTTTCGCTCCGTTATCTTCCGCTCCTGCCCGATGGCAGCCTGAACCTAACCGCCTATGAATCGCTGCTGCAAACGCACCGCGTTCGGTTGGTCGTCGTGACACACTGCTCCAATGTTCTCGGCACGATCAATCCGATTGCACAGATGGCACAAATGGCTCATGCGGTTGGGGCGCTGATTCTGGTCGATGGCGCACAGAGCATCCCCCATATGCCGGTTGATGTGCAGGCCCTGGATGCCGATTTCTTTGCGTTCAGCAGCCATAAGATGCTTGGCCCAACGGGGATTGGCGTGCTCTATGGCAAGCGAGCTTTGCTGGAAGCCATGCCCCCCTGGATGGGCGGCGGCGACATGATCAGCCGCGTGACGCTGGAAAAATCCACCTGGAATCAACTGCCCTACAAATTTGAAGCGGGTACGCCGAGCATTGCCGAGGCGATTGGCCTGGGCGCTGCGATTGATTATCTCAGCAGCATCGGCATGGAGCGGATTCAGGATTACACCGAACAGCTCACCGCCCTCGCCCTGGGGCGCTTGAAAGACATTCCGGAGATCACGATCTTAGGCGCGGCCCGTGAACGTGGCAGCCTCATCTCGTTCACGATTAAGGGCATCCATGCCCACGATGCCGCCCAAATTCTTGATCATACGGGCATCGCTGTGCGGGCAGGTCATCATTGTGCGATGCCGCTGCATCAGGCGTTGGATGTTTCTGCAAGCGTGCGGGCCAGTTTCTATCTCTATAACACGTTCGAAGAGGTCAATGAACTGGCCGCGCATCTTCGGCGTGCCATTGAATTCTATTCCGTGTGAGGGACATGATGCTAAACGATGAGTTTGATCTCTACCGCGAACATATCCTTGACCATGCCCGCGCCCGTCGCAATTGGGGGCTTCTGCATACCGCTGACTTCGATCATGAAGAAGACAACACCCTATGCGGCGATCATCTCCGCCTGACTCTGACGCGAGACGCCAATGATGTCATCCGCGAGGTGGGTTGGGAGGGTCAGGGCTGCGCGATCAGTCAGGCGTCTGCGTCCATGTTGGGCGAAAAGCTCATCGGCATGACGCTGGATCAAGCCCGCCAGATCACGCGCCAGGAGATGCTTGAATTGATCGGCATCCCTCTGACGCCCAATCGGATGAAATGTGCTCTGCTGTCGCTGAAGGTGCTCGTCATTGGGGCGGCGGGAGTGCCGCAGTGGGAACATATTGAGGATGAAGTCTAGTGGGCCGCCGCAGTAAAGATCAAAGATAGAATCGGGCTAAGGACACGTTTAAAAATAAAGCCGTAGAATGGAGAAGCGCTGAGTGACAGGACTCAGCACTCCTCTAAAATATCAGGCTGACCCAGGCCCGAAGACGGAGATGACAACGAAACCGATATAGCACGCCGTCAGAAACGCAGCCTGACGGCGGCCAATCACCCGATTCAGGCCAAGCCCCAGGATAAGCACAGAGAACGCCATGAGCACCGGGATTTGCACCTGAAGGCTGTTTGCCGTCACCTCAATGGGCTTGATAATGGCTGTGATACCCAGGATGGCAAGCACATTGGCAATATTCGAACCGATGATGGTTCCAACAGCGATATCGGTCTGCTTGCGCGAGGCAGCGATGAGAGATGATGCCAGCTCTGGCAGAGATGTGCCAAAGGCCAGCAGCGTCAGACCAATCACAAATTCGCTGATACCAAGCGTTCTCCCCATCGCTGTTGCGCCATCCACGGTGAGACTCGCCCCCACAATAAGAGAGATGAGACCAAATGCCAGACGCCCTACCTCAAACCAGCGGTTAATGTTGTCGTCGATCAACCCGGCGTCTTCTTCATACTCCTTCAGGTCGGCTGTCACCTTGCGGCGTTCGCGCTGAACCAGCACATAGATCAATCCGCTGAAGCCGATAAAGCAGACGAACAGAATTAGCCCATCGACGCGGCTCAATTCCCCATCCAGGCCGAGCAGAAACGCCAGTACCACCGAGCCGATCATAATCGGCAATTCGCGCCAGATGAGTTCCCAGCCGATAGTCACGGGAAACATCAGGCCCATAATGCCGAGGCACAGCCCCAGATTGACGATGTTCGAGCCGATGACATTGCCCAGAGCCAGCTCAGTCGAACCCTGCGCGGCGGCACTCAGATTGACAATCAATTCAGGGGCGGAGGTCGCCCAGGCCACAATCGTCAAGCCAATGACCAGCACCGATGCCCCGAATGAACTGGCAAGGCGAGCGGCACTTTTCACCAACCAGTTGCCCCCCACAAACAAACCAATAATCCCCAGTACAATTATGACGATATAGCTCAACATAATACCCTCCCCGTTTCTGACTCACCTGACTAAACAAACAAAAAACCGGACATCTCTTCAAGGTGTCCGGCTGCACACAATACGCATATCACTGGTTCTACCCCGTGTTTGGGGGATCAGTTATGCTGTGTCGCCAGGAAAAACGTTCCAAAAATAAATGGATAACCATTGGTTGTATGCTCCAATCTGGCCTCATTATAGGAGGTAGTAGTTCTTAAACAGCCTCTATATCGTATTGAGGTCGAATTAAGACCCTCAATACTTCTAGCATCCTGTCTCGTAAAATAACAAGGAGACTTTTCGCCCCATCATTGTTATGCTTCTGTGGTACTGATCAAGCGACCACAGGTTGATGCAGCTTGGTCTGTAGGAGTCGGCCTAAACCTACCGTTGCTGCCTCTCTGGAGCAACATGCATTGGGGCCATGCCAGCAGTCAGGATTTGCCCATCGCCATTGTCCCAACACCGAATGGATATGACGCGGCGGGCATCTTTTCCGGCTGCGCGGTCAATCACAACGGCACTCCGACCATCTTCTATAGGCCCAAAGGTAGAGAAGCTGTCACCAGCCGCCACTTGTCCTGTTTTGTGACATCCACAGCAAAAAAGTTTATCGCCATCCTACGCACCTGTGAGAGCAATTTGAACTCGGGGTATCATCGAAACCGAGCTTCGTGTGCTCAATCAGTGCGTAGAAAGATAGTAAACAGGACACAGATGGCTGAGGTCTTGCTGCACAAAGG
>Ga0105044_10010530_pt1 | contig 12622 bp, 10 predicted proteins | sample MAT01_FD_78092 | JGI IMG/M metagenome (GOLD analysis project Ga0105044, IMG submission 78092) | Freshwater microbial communities from Lake Fryxell liftoff mats and glacier meltwater in Antarctica - MAT-01 | ecosystem: Environmental > Aquatic > Freshwater > Ice > Liftoff microbial mat | place...
GTCATGGTTTGCGCCGCCCGGCCCGCCCCCGTGACCGGCCGCAGCTCGGGTTCGAACCGAGGACCTGCTGTTTACAAGGCCGGCTTGAGATGTCCACGCCGTGTGACTGCGTGCACCGTAGCCCGGAATTCCGGGGTTTTCAGTCCACGCAGTGGCGCTGCGAACACCCCGTGTTCCTGCGGGGGTTAGCAAGGGATTAGCAAGACGGGATCATCGGTGACGCAGGCTCCGCTTCGCCCACTCGGCGACGCAGGTGCCGCTACTCGTTGTGCGTCGGCCCGGCCAGGAGCGCTTCGACCATCTGCGGAATGTTGTCGACGGCGATCGCCCAGACCTGTTCGGGGTCGACCCGGTGATAGTGATGGGCGAGGACGATTCGAAGGCGAGCTATGTCCTTCCACGGGACGTCGGGGTAGTTGTCGGCTGTAGCGGAATCGATCGAGTTCGCCGCTTCCCCGATGATCTCCAGGAGTCGTTCGGCGGCGCGCTGAAGGATCTGGTCGGACGAAAACTCGGTGTGACCTCGGCGCACGATCTGCTCGAGCTCGACGGCCGCATCCAACATGTCGGCGACTCGCTGCTCGTCCGAACGGCTCACAGGCGAACGGCCTCGTTGCGGATGTGGTCGTCGCGATCCTTCAGTCCGCCACTGGAGACCACGTCGACCGCGCAGCCGAGGATGGCGGTCAACTCGTCCTGGAGGTGAAGGAGGTCGAAGAGCGAACTTCCGGGTTCGAAGTCGACGAGGAAGTCGACGTCACTTCCTTCGGTGTCATCGCCTCGTGCGACTGAGCCGAAGATCGCGATGGAGCGTCCGTGGTGGCGTTGCACGGCTGCAGCGATTTCATCGCGATGCGAATCGACCAGACTTCTGCCGCTGCCCATGCCGTCACGTTACAGTCGTGACCTCGCCGCCGGACTCGACTTGCGGCCCGACCAGGCAGCGGACGTCCTCGCGACGCTGACAGCGCCAGCGGTGATGCGAAACGCGCACGGCGGCTTGGCGGCGGGGCCCTGGCTAAGGAGCCGAGTGGATAGGCCGGGGAACGAGGCATAGCCGGCGAGAGCGACCCGAGAGGACAGCCTCGCTTGTCGGCGAAGCCGACGGCCTTCGGCACGACTGACGTGACCTATCCGCGCAACTCCTCAAGCAATCGGCATCTGGCTTTCTTTGCGACTGAGGCAGTGAAAGCCGGCTTTCCTCGGGTGCTGACTTCACCTGTCGAAGGTGGTGTTGCGGACGTTGGCGAAGTTCAACGCAAAGTCGCTCGCTTCGACTTCGGCGGGTTCGAAGCGGGCGCCCGACGTTTGCGCCTGGGGCACAACGGTCAATTGCAATTGGACATGTCCGACAGCGGATCGCACTGCGTGCGCGCGCGGTCGCTCTCAGGGGCCGGTCGCCCGCCGGAGTACGTTGGAGAGCTCACGGCATTGCCGAATCTGGTCAGCGGTCGCCAGCTCTGAATCGATGAGTGGGTCGGGTTCGAACCATGGGTCGACGCGTTCATAGGGCAGGACGACGGCACCGCTGTGTCGCCATCGGGGCTCACTGGGCTGCCAGTACTCGTGGGAGTCGAGTGCCTCAATAAGTAGCTCGACCTCGTTCCGGGTGAGTGCCAGCCCGATAGGTGCGTCGGTCATCGTCGGAGCTTCTCGAGGAACGCCTTCGTGGTCAAGAAGCCAGTGCTCCTGGGTTCGGAGTGGCTTCTCCAAATGTCCGCTGGAGCTCGTAACGTGCCCCGGATGGACGAGGTGGCCCCGGGCCTGCATGAGGTGCTCGTCACCGAGGGGTTGAGGGCGCGAATCGATGCGCTTTCGGGCCGTTGGCAATCGAGCGAGCGCGACCTGGACTCGGCGGAGGCACCGGACCGGATTGCTTGGCACCTGAGTCGTGAGATCGAGCGTGCCCTGCTCGACGTCACAGAGTCGGATCGGGTGCGGGTCGGCATCGAGGTGGCGCGGGCGTTACTCGCTCGGCTCGGTGACTTGGTGGAGTCTGACCAGTCGGAGCTTCCGACTGAGCCTGGAACCGTGTTGCACGCCATCCTTGGTCGTCGACCAGACGGAACGCCGGCACTTCTCTCGCAACCGTTGATCCCGTTGCTCGACACGACGCTGCTCACCAACGCTCCAGGTGAGCCGAACTTGTGGAACCAGCTGCGTTCGGAGATCGAGTCCGCCGACGGCATCGATGTCGTGATGGCGTTCATCCGCCGCAGCGGTATTGCGCCACTTCTCGACGCGCTACGCGCCCACTGTGCAGACCGACGAGACGCCGACGGGAAACCCGTTCTGCGGGTCCTTACGACGACCTACACCGGCTCGACCGAGCAGCGCGCACTCGAGCAACTCGTCGACCTGGGCGCAGAGGTGCGGGTTTCCTACGACGTCACCACGACCCGACTGCACGCGAAGGCGTGGGTGTTCCACCGTGGGTCGGGGTTCTCGACGGCGTACGTCGGATCGTCGAACCTCACCCATTCCGCCCAGGTCACCGGGATGGAGTGGAACGTGCGGGCCTCGGCGGCACGCAACCCCGACGTGATCGCCAAATTCGGCGCCGTGTTCGAGAGCTACTGGGCCGGCGGCGACTACGTGATCTACGACCCGGGCCGCTTCGAGGCGGAGCAGCAGTCGGCGGGCCGCACCGACAGTGGGCCGCACGTGATGTTGAGCCCGATTGAGGTCAGGCCGCATCCGTTCCAGGAGCGGCTCCTGGAACTGGTAGCCGTTGCCCGCCGGCGAGGACATCACCGCAACCTGCTGGTCGCTGCGACCGGCACCGGCAAGACCGTGATGGCGGCACTCGACTATGCGGCGCTTCGAGGTCAGCTCGAACGGTCACGTCTGCTGTTCGTCGCGCACCGTGAGGAGATCCTCGACCAGAGCATCGCCACGTTCCGTCATGCGCTTCGCGATCCGACGTTCGGTGAGAAGTGGGTCGGCGGCGCTCGTCCCACCCGCTTCGAGCATGTGTTCGCATCGGTGCAGAGCCTGAACGCCTCGGGCCTCGCTCATCTCGCCAAGGACCATTTCGACGTGGTGATTGTCGACGAGTTCCATCACGCTGCGGCTTCGTCCTATCGAACGGTCCTGGACCACCTCGAACCGTCCGAACTCCTCGGCCTGACTGCAACGCCCGAGCGCAGCGACGGGCTCCCGATTCTCGACTGGTTCGACGGACGTATCGCGGCGGAGCTGCGGCTTTGGGATGCCATCGACCAGCATCACCTCGTGCCCTTCCTGTACTACGGAATCCACGACGGGGTCGACCTGCGCGACGTCCCGTGGAAGCGTGGCCGCGGGTACGACGTGGATGCGTTGGCGACTCTCTACACCAGCTCCGATGCCTGGGCCCGGCTCGTCGTCAAGCAGGTGGCCGAGCACACCGACCTGGCGAGCATGCGGGCGCTGGGGTTCTGCGTCAGTGTCGAACACGCCCGCTTCATGGCGGATCATTTCACTCGTCATGGCTGCCCGGCGGTTGCCGTCTGGGGTGACAGCCCGCGTGCCGAACGAGAACAAGCGCTGCGCGATCTCGCATCGGGCACGGTCAGGGTCGTGTTCTCCGTTGACCTGTTCACCGAGGGCATCGATGTACCCAACGTTGACACGGTGCTCATGCTTCGCCCGACCGAAAGCCCCGTGCTCTTCCTGCAACAACTCGGTCGCGGTCTTCGCAAGGCCACCGACAAGACGTCGTGCACGGTGTTGGACTTCGTCGGAACGCATCGCCGGGAGTTCCGATTCGACCGTCGCTACCGCGCGCTGCTCGGCGGCACGCGCCGCGGCCTCGAAAGAACGGTTCAACAGCAGTTCCCGTTTCTCCCGACCGGCTGCAGCATGCAACTCGACGAACAAGCCGCTGCCGTCGTTCTTCGCAGCCTCCGCGAGGCAATCCCGTCGCAGTGGAAGGCGAAAGTGGACGAGCTGCGTTCACTCCGACGGGCCGATCCCACGATCGGATTGACCGAGTACCTCGACGAGACGGGGCTCGAAATCGAGGACCTCTACGCAAACAATCGGAGTTGGTCGACCCTGTTGGTGGACGCCGCCCAGCCCGTTCTGTCGGCAGGGTCACGCGAGGACGCGCTCCGTCGCGGAATCGGACGACTTCTCCATGTCGACGACGCGACGCGGCTCGCCACGTACCGCGCGTTCGTCAGCGGATCCGCCCCTGTCGTGGAGCGCCTATCGGTTCGTGAGGCTCGGCTGTTGCAGATGCTCGGCGCGGCGCTCGCCGACCAGGCACTGACCAAGGACACGACGCTGCAGGGAGCGGTCGACCTCGTCTGGTCCCATCCCCAGGTCCTGGCCGAGTTGGACGAAGTCTTCGGCCTTCTGGAGCACCGTGTCGATCACCTCCATCGGCCGCTCGCCACTCATCCCGACGCGCCCCTCGAGATCCACGCTCGTTACTCGCGCATCGAGATACTTGCTGCCATGGGACTCGGTAGCGAGCGCGCCAAGGTCGCCCCTTGGCAAAGCGGGGTCTATGAGGCGAAGGAAGCCAACGCCGAGCTGTTCGCCTTCACGTTGGACAAGTCGACCGGCGGGTTCTCTCCGACGACCCGCTACCGGGACTACGCGCTGAGTCGAACGCTCATTCATTGGGAAAGCCAGTCGGCGACCCGAGCCGACAGCCCGACCGGCTTGCGCTATCGCCACCACGAACGTGATGGTCGGACCATCTTGCTGTTCACCCGGCTCCGCTCCGATGATCGTGCGTTCTGGTTCCTCGGACCTGCTCGGTACCGAAGTCACGTCGGGGAGCGGCCGATGGCCATCACGTGGGAACTCGACGTGCCGCTGCCTGGCGATCTCTACGCTGCCTTCGCCGCAGCCGTGGCTTGACCTGACTGGGGCTGCCACGCAAGCTCCGAAGCTTTCGGCTGTGACATGTTACGTGCGGAGAATTCCTGATGGCGTCGCCGTTGGCGACGCTCCTATGTGTCAAGGGGGTGTTCGAGGAGCCTCCAGACGCGTCGTGCGATGTAGCGCTTGAGGCATCGGCGACCGTCTGAAATCGGTCACATGGAGCGAAAATCTCGGCCTTCCCGAGCCGACCCGCCGAAACGGCCGGTTAGCAAACGGTTAGCAAGCGGGTTTTCGGGACCCCTTCCCGGGGTAGAAAACCCCGGAAACATTGAGCCCGAACTCGGATTCGAACCGAGGACCTGCTGTTTACAAGACAGCAAGCTCCAGCCGAGCCACGATCGCCGCCAACGACTCCGGGTTGGCCAGCGCGGTGGTGTTGCGGACCTCACGGCCGTTCACCGCGTCGGCCACGGCCAGCTCCACCAACTTGCCGGACCGAGTCCTCGGCAGATCGTCGACGGCCAGCACGACGGCCGGTACGTGACGTGGGGTGCAACCCGTCCGGACCCGATCACGGATCGCCGCCACCAACTCGTCGTCCAGCACCGACCCGTCGGCCAACCTCACCAACAGCACGATGCGTGTGTCGTCGTCCCACTCCTGACCGAAGACCAGCGACTCGACGATCTGGGGAAGTTGTTCGACTTGGCGATAGATCTCGGCGGTCCCGATCCGAACTCCGCCCGGGTTCAGCGTGGTGTCGCTCCGGCCGTGGATGACCATCCCGCCGTGCTTCGTCCACGACGCGAAGTCTCCGTGCGCCCAGACCCCGGGGAACCGATCGAAGTAGGCGGCGCGGAACCGCGTGCCGTCGTCGCCCCAGAACCCCAGCGGGATCGACGGGAACGGCACGGTGCACACCAACTCCCCGCGCTCCCCCACCGGAACCGCTCGACCATCCTCACCCCACACCTCGACAGCCATCCCCAACGCGGGACGTTGGATCTCGCCGGCGTACACCGCCGACGTGGGATCGCCCCCGACGAAGCACCCGCACAGGTCGGTCCCTCCGGAAATGGAGGCCAGGTGCACCTCGGGGTGCAGGTCCCGATACACCCACTCGAAACCCTCGACCGACAGCGGCGAACCGGTCGACGCGACAGTCCGCAGCGCCGGGAGCTGGTGCGTGGTCCGAGGCGACAACCCCTCCTTGCGCACCGAGTCCAGGAACTTGGCTCCAACCCCGAGGAACGTCAGTCGCTCCTCCTGGGCGATGTCGAAGAGCGCCGCAGGACTCGGATGGAACGGCGACCCGTCGTAGAGCACTGCGGTCGCGCCCGAGGCCGGCACCGTGGACAGCCAGTTCCACATCATCCACCCGGCCGTCGTGAAGTACATGACCCGATCGCCGGCGGAGATGTCGCAGTGCAACTGATGTTCCTTCAGATGCTGGATCAGCACTCCCCCGGCACGATGCACGATGCACTTCGGAACGCCAGTGGTCCCCGAGCTGAACAGGACCAGCCAAGGCTGGTCGAACGGGAGTTGCTCGTAGACCGGCACCGCGCCCCGATACGGCTCCAGCCACTGATCCCAGGAGGTCGAGCCCGCCACGGGAGGATCATCCGGCCAGACATTGGACACCAGGACCGTGCGACGCAACGTGGGCAGTCCAGACTGGATGTCCGCCAGCTTCGCCCGGCAGTCGATGACCTTGCCGCCGTAGTGGTAGCCATCGACCGCCACCAGCACCACCGGCTCGATCTGCCCGAACCGGTCGACCACCCCGTCGACGCCGAAGTCCGGCGAGGTCGAGGAGAACACTGCGCCGATCGACGCAGCCGCCAACATGACGACCTGGGTCTCGACGATGTTCGGCAACCAGGCCACCACCCGATCCCCGGCCACCACGCCGTCAGCCCGAAGCGCGGCTGCGGCCGCCGCCACCAACCCCACCGCTTCGGCCCGGGTCACCTCACGGCGTCGCCCGGTCTCATCTCGTTGTACCCACATCGCCTCGTCCGGCGCCGCTCCCCCGCCCTCGAGCACGACCTGCGCCACATTGAGCGACGCCTCCGGGAAGAACTGCGTATCGCCGAACCACTTCCCGCGCCGCATGGCCGTTCCGGGCTCGCCGGGCATGCCGCACTCGCGCCAGACCGCCGTCCAGAAATCACTCGGATGCTCGACCGACCACCGATGAGCGTCCACGTACGCGCCGAACTTGGTTGCGTCGAAGAATCCCGCCAGACGGGTCTGATCCACTCGGGCAGCGTCAGGCGTCCACAGCGGCCGATCGGCTGCGCTCACTTGATGACGCCTCGACGCACCCCATCGAGGAACCGTTCGGTGTACTCGACCGTCCGCACGGTGCGCGGCGACGGGAACACCTCGAACGCATGCTGCGCTCCCTGGAGTTCTGCGTACAGCACCGCGTGGTCCGACACCTCGTGCAACCTCGCCACGAACCGTCGCGCCGATTCGACCGGCACCAACGCGTCGCGCGCTCCATGAACCATCATCATGGGCGGTGCGTCGGGATGGACCCGGTAATAGGGCGAGTACGCCTCGAAAGGCATCGGATCATCGGCGTAGCGAGCAGCGAACATCACACCCTCCAACGCACGCCGGAAACCCCTGATCATCAGGTGCTCGTCGTCCACCAGGTCATAGACCCCGTAGAACGGAACCGCCGCAGCGACCGTGGTGTCGGCCTCCTCGAACCCTGGCTGCAAGGCAGGATCGTTACCCGTGAGCGCAACCATGGCCGCGAGATGCCCACCAGCCGATCCGCCGGTGACACAGATCATGTCCGGGTCGATGCCGTACTCATCGGCGTGCTCGCGGATCCAGGCAATGGCCGCCTTGCAGTCGATGAGCGCCTGCGGGGCCCGGGCTCGCGGCGACAACGCGTAGTTGACGTTGAACCCCACCCAGCCGTTGTGCGCCAGGTGATTCAGCAGCGGGATCCCCTGCTCGCGCTTGTCGCCGATCACCCATGCGCCGCCATGAATCTGCACGATTGCGGGTCGACGATCGCCGCCGGGCTCCCATGGTCGAACCGATTCGTAGATGTCCAACCGCATCCGACGGGCCGCGCCTTCGGGGGTGAAGACAATGTTGCGGGTCGTGCGAACCCGGTTTCGTCCGCCCATCATGAACGGCAACCACTGGCCGATCCGCAGCGAACGCGGCCTCGCCGCTACCTCTGCCTCGCCGATCCACGGTGTCAGGACCGCAGCGAACTCGTCGTCGGTACGTCGTCCCTCGACGATGAACGAGGCAAAGCCGGCCACCGTCACTGCGTCCAGGACATCGGTCACCAGCGCCTCGGCCGGAGTTCCACGCCGAGCCCGTCGACCCTGTAGGGATCGCTTCACGTGCAACAACAGGAACGGGAACGCTCCCTCGGTCAGGAACCACGACCAGAAGAACGACGGTACGTGCAACGCACGGCTGAACCGTCGTGGCCAGCGGGCGTTGACCACCCCCAGCGCACCCCAGGCCGCACCACGCAACTGCCGCGGCCGAGCCCGCCACCAACGGATCGCGTTCACGCGTACGCCGATCGGAGGCGTCGCGCCGCTTGTTCCATGTGGCTGATCTTGGCGAACGCATGATCACGAGGCAGAAACCACATGCCACAGTCCGGCCCGAGCCGCAGACGATCCGGCCCGATGACCTCGATCGCATCCTTCGCCCGCGACTCGATGTGCTCGATGGACTCGACCGGCCCCTCGGTGTCCAGATTCAACACACCGAGGATCACGCCCTTGGTCCCTGTGTGCTCCAGCAGGTCCGGCGCATGGGCCGGCTGTTCGTACTCCAGGCTGATGTCGTCCACGCAGCTGGCAGCCAGCAACTCCAACGACTGCTCGTACACCGGGGTCGCCCGCTTCTCCGCAATGTTCTTGCTGTAGCCGTAACACACGTGGACCGACGTCCTGGCGGTGACCCCCGCCAACGTGCGGTCGATCGCCTCCGTCGCATAGTCCTTGCACTGGCTGTACCGGAAGTGGACCTCGGGCTCGTCGATCTGGATCAGATCGACGCCCAGCGTCTCGAGATGACGGATCTCGGCGTTGATGACATCGGCCAACGCGAACGTCAGCGCCTGCTGGTCACCGTAGAACTCGTCGACCACCCGCAAGCCCAACGAGATGGGTCCGATGATCGTGGTCTTCGTCCGGTTCGCTGCGTAGGTGCGCAGGAAGCTGACGTCGTTCGCCAGGATCGGCGCAGTCCACCGCAGCGGCGCAACCACTCGCGGCTGCTCGAACTTCGGTGGGGGGGCCGGCTCGCTACTCTCCACCGCCGGTGCGGCCTTGGCTTTCATGGTGAGGAACTCGCCCACGTCGTTCGAGAAGTTCGTGACCGCTCCCTGCTCCTCTGAGTCAATACCCTCGAAGCAGTAGAAGTGGCCGCTGAAGGTCTGACGGCGGCACTCACCGTCGGTGGCATAGGTCAGTCCCGCCCTGTTCTGGTCGAAGACGGCCAACCGAACCGAATCGTCCTGCGCCTCCGGCAGGTCATCGGCGGGCAGGCGCCACCAGGTGCCCTCCTTGCCGTAGACCTTGTCGTGGTCACAGAGCCACTTCGGCTTGCACCAACTGCCCACCAGCTGGGTCGCGAACTCGGGCGGATGAACAGCGGTCATCGGTGAAGCGTAGGCCTGCGGCCTGGAGCCCGGCACAGCCGACGACAGTCGGCAAGACTGCGCAGGTCCGAAGGGGGACGTCATGCAACGACTCAGCGGGATGGATGCGTCCTTTCTCTACCTGGAGACACCGACCAGCCACATGCACGTGGCCATGGTCGGCATCTACGACACCTCGACCATGCCGGGGGGCTACAGCTTCGAGGCCTACAAGGAGCACATCGCCCGGCGAATCCATCTGATCCCCCCGTTCACCCGGCGACTCGTCGAGGTGCCGTTCCAACTGGCGCATCCGGTGTGGGTCAGCGACCCGGACTTCGACCTCGATCACCATGTCCGCCGGGTCGGGTGCCCCGCTCCCGGGGGGCGACGCGAACTCGGCGAGATCGCCGGTCAGATCGCCTCCACACCACTGGACCGCAGCCGTCCGCTGTGGGAGGTCTGGGTCATCGAAGGCCTCAAGCAGGGCCGGGTCGGCTTCATCGCCAAGGTCCACCACGCGGCGATCGACGGTGCCTCGGGTGCCGAGATCATGACCGAGCTCTACGACCTGGAGCCGTCACCGGAGCCCATCGAGCCGGAGCCCATCGAAGCCGAGCACGTCCCGACCGACACCGAACTGGTGGCCTACGCCCTGGCCTCTCGGTTCAAGAAGTACGCCGACGTGCTCCCCCTGGCCAGCCGGACCATTGCGGGGGTCAACAACGTCATTCGGAACCGACAGGATCCCGACGGAAAGGTCGGGGCGGTCCCGCTCACTGCTCCTCGCACTCCATGGAACTCGTCGATCACCGGCCACCGACGGGTCGCCTTCGCCCGGATCTCACTCGAGGAGACCAAGGACGTCAAAGCGGCCACGGACGTGAAACTGAACGACGTCGTGCTGGCCGTTGTGGCCGGCGCGCTTCGGTCCTACCTTCTCGACAAGGGTGAGCTGCCCGACGAGCCCTTGCTCGCCGTCGTGCCAGTCTCTGTCCGCGCCGGCGAGGAACTCGGCGCGGCCGGCAACAAGGTGTCCGCCATGTTCTGCGCACTGGCCACGAACATCGCCGATCCACTGGAACGCCTGGCCGCCATCGCCGCGGCGACCGAGGGCGCCAAAGCCGAGCACAACGCGGTCGGTGCCCGCATGCTGACCGACTGGGGCGAGTGGGCCGCGCCTCGGACGTTCGCCATGGCCAGCCGGCTGTACAGCTCCATGAAGCTGGCCGACATGCACCGGCCGATCCACAACCTCGTCATCTCCAACGTGCCCGGTCCGCCCTTCCCGCTCTACCTCGCCGGGTCAGAGATGGTCGCCGCCTATCCCATGGGGCCCATCCACGAAGGCGCCGGGCTGAACGTCACTGTGCTGTCCTACCGGGACTCCATCGACTTCGGTTTCATGGCCTGCCGGGATCTGATTCCCGACGTGTGGGACCTGGCAACAGCCGTCCCGGTGGCGTTCGCCGAGTTGCGTGACGCCGCGCTCGCCGCTGCGCTCGACATCCGACCCGCGGCCAAGTCGAAGACCACAACGAAGACCACAACGAAGACCACAACGAAGACACCGGCCTGACCCGGGGCCAGGGGCCGGTCACTCCACCTGCTCCTTCTGACGATCGAGATCCATGTCCAGCGCCGACGGCGTGCCGTGCGTCGCCCATCCGTCGCATTCCAACCACACCCGCTGCTCGGGCCGAGCAAAGTCCATGAACACCGGGCGGATCGATCGGTGTTCGGTCGCCGCGAAGTCGATACGAAGCTGTCGTAACGGTTCCGGGAGTGAGCTCGCCGAGATCAGCCGGGCCATCAGTCGCTCGAAGGTCGGCGTCGAGATCTTCGACCCGGTCGTCGAGCACGGCCCGCAGTGCGGTCACCCCCGTCCGCCCACGCTCCGCACGGACCTCGAGGCGATCCCGAACCGCCGCGTAGGTCGTCAGGCGTTTCCCCACCGCAGTATCGAGCTGCAACACCAATCGGCCGAACGGAACCACCGCTGCCACGTCGACAAGTGTCCGCTCCACCGTTGTCACACGGAACGCGCCCAACTCGCTGATGTCAGCCGGCTCGAGCCGCCTCGGCCGATGGACTCGCGGCCCTCGTACGGTGGGCCGGTCGTCCCGAGGAACACTCAGGTCGATGATTGATCCGCGCTCCGCCACAAATCCGTGCAGCCGGGCAGCGGTGATATGGGACATCACTCCATCAGGCCGGCTGCAAGTTGGGCCGCGAGAACGTCCTGTCGCCAACTCGTGGGAGCTGAGGCCAGCCGGTAGACACCGGGCTGCATTCGGACCAGCGTTCCGGCTCTGGTCCGGAGGAGCACCGCGCCGCGATCGACCCCTCGCTCTGCCATCTGCCCGAGCGTCACCACGCCGAGCAGGCGATGGCTGAGTGACGCGATGGCCGCCTCGCGATCCAACATCTGATGTCCTCTCGACATCAAGGGAGGAAGCACCAGGGAGGAAGCTGCGTCTGCACTGACCCGCGGTCGGGTTCCGTCCTGCCGGTTCTGGGCGTGTGGCCTCAGCGGAGACCCCACAGGGCCTCAGGTTCCGTGCGACGAAAAACTGCAACGTGTTCTAGATTCGCGCCATGGGCTACAACATCGCTGACCTCTTCGAACACTCGGCCGACGCGGTCCCGGACCGTCTGTCGCTCGTCAACGGTGACACCCACCTCACCTTCGCCGAACTCGACGCCGCTGCGAATCGGGTGGCCAACGCGTTGATCGACGCCGGTGTGCAACCGGGAGAACACGTCGGGATCTATGCCCAGAACAGCCATCAGTGGGTCGAGGTCATGCTCGGCGCTTTCAAGGCCCGGGCCATCCCGATCAACATCAACTTCCGCTACGTGGCCGACGAGTTGAGTTACCTCCTCGGCAATGCGGATTGCGTGGTCTGTGTGTTCGACCGCCAGTACGCACCGATGTTGGCGGCGATCTCTGACGACACCCCGACGCTTCGCGCCGCCTGGTGGATCGAGGACGGCACGGATGCCGAGACCGCCATCGCCGGCGTCGAGACAGCGGCGCTGGCCGACATCACTGCAGCGGCCTCACCCGCTCGGCCGGACATTGAACGCTCGCCGGACGACCTCTACGTGTTGTACACCGGCGGCACCACGGGAATGCCGAAGGGCGTCATGTGGCGCCAGGAAGAC
>Ga0105044_10010533_pt1 | contig 12620 bp, 9 predicted proteins | sample MAT01_FD_78092 | JGI IMG/M metagenome (GOLD analysis project Ga0105044, IMG submission 78092) | Freshwater microbial communities from Lake Fryxell liftoff mats and glacier meltwater in Antarctica - MAT-01 | ecosystem: Environmental > Aquatic > Freshwater > Ice > Liftoff microbial mat | place...
AAGGGCAAAAGATATTCTGCCGGATGCGCACCTCGTTTTTGGGGATTGAGGAAAGGCCCTTCTAAATGAACGCCCAGAATCTTTGCACCCGTTTTTTGCTGAGTCATAAAGTCGGTGATGGTCGAGAGCGATCGCTCCACATTTTCTACCGCAGTCGTCACTAGCGTCGGCAAAAACCCGTCTACTCCTTGATCCCACAAAAAATCACAAATCTCTTGCAGTTTCTCCTGATCCTTCTCTGTTAAATCAGGAAACGCTAAGCCCAAACCACCGTTAATCTGCAAATCAACCCCACCCCCTGAAACCCAATCTCCCGCCAAATCCCAAACTTGTAGATCGGTTTGAGGCGGACGCTTTGATACATCTGCAAGCGATCGCTTCACATCGTCCATCGAAACAATCTGTTGCACCGTTCCTGCCCGATCGACCGAAATTTGTTGCAGTCCGTTGTGACCATAGACCCGCCCGTTGATAAGATCAACCGGAACCCCTAATCTTGCTAATCCAGATCTCTCTTTCATCATTCCAAAATACTATGTCTTCTCCTATCATCGGCATCATTATGGGCAGCGATTCCGATCTGCCTACGATGCAAGGCGCGATCGCCATTTGTGAATTGTTTGAAATTGCCCATGAAGTGGCGATCGTGTCTGCCCATCGCACCCCGGAACGCATGGTCGAGTATGCTCAGCAAGCACATATCCGGGGACTCAAAGTCATTATTGCTGGCGCGGGTGGCGCGGCGCATTTGCCCGGAATGGTGGCGGCTTTAACCCCGCTGCCCGTCATTGGGGTGCCTGTTGCCAGTCGCCATCTCCAGGGGGTTGATTCGCTGTACTCCATCGTGCAAATGCCTGCCGGAATTCCTGTGGCGACGGTGGCGATCGGCAATGCCCAAAATGCGGGGTTATTAGCGGTGCAAATGCTGGCTAGTCATCAGCCTGAGCTATTGGAACGGGTGCTGCAATATCGCCAAAGTCTGAAGGATGCAGTGATGAAAAAACAGACCCAGCTAGATGGGGTCGGCTATCGAGTTTATTTAGAAGGCATGGGCTAGATGCGTTTGCGGGGTTTGCGGGCGAAGGGATTGGGAATCTTACCTTCTTCTGGAGACAAACCTGAGGGCAAACGAAAGCGGCTAAAAACGCTAGGAGTAGGTTCGGCGGCGGGTTCTTTGCCTTCTTCTAAAGGAATCGGCTCGAAGTTCCAATAGGAAACAATCAGCCAAGTGGCTGCACCTGCGATCGCGCCAAAGATGACGCTGGGTATGGGTTGAATGCCCAAACATAATAGGATGCCGATGCACAGCAGCCACATCCTGAGTCCTGCTGTAAATCCGTTTTCAGAGTCGTATTTGTACATGGTTTGAGAGGTCGAACTGATGAGCCATTGTAGCTTTGCTGACGGTCAACAGGGTAATTTATTCAAACCATCGTAATCGTAGATACCGTCACCTCACAGTAGCCAAACTCTCAGCGCGATCGCCACTTTTCTGAGGCTGAACTTTGACCAACTGCACCGCGCAAGCTTTCAATTCTGGTTGCTTAGAAATAGGGCAGCACTCGGGATGGGTCATAGCATTCGCTTCAGCGTGGTCTGCCCATAGCTCGCCCCAATGCATCGGCACAAAAACAGTCCCCGGACTGATAGCTTTGGTAATCTTCACCGGGAAGCGAGCTTTTCCCCGCCGCGATTTCACCTCTACCCAATCTTTGTCTTTAATCCCCAGCGCTCTCGCATCTTTGGGATGAACTTCGATAAAGGGGCTGGGATGCATTTTCCGAATTTTTTCAATCCGTCCGGTGCGGGTCAGGGTGTGCCAATGCCCGTATAAACGTCCATTTGTTAGCACTAGCGGATAGGCGTCATCAGGGGGTTCTGCTAATCCGCGTGAATGGAATGCAACAAACCGCGCCTTTTGATCGGGGGTATGAAACTTGAGATCGGTGTACAAACGGCTAGAGGCATCGCCAACGGGTGCAGCATCCCATTTTTCCTGGGGATCTTCGAGTGGACAGGGCCATTGAATCGAACCTTGTACCCGCAGGCGATCGTGGCTGATCCCAGTCATGTCACACGGGCGACCTGCGGTAATTTGCACAAACTCTCGATAAACTTCAGCAGAGCGCCAGAAGCTAAATTGTTTTTCAAACCCCAAGCGTCGCCCGACTTCGGCAAAAATTTCCCAGTCGGCTTTGGCTTCTCTGGGCACCGGACGGAATGCCGGACAGAGGGTGACACGGCGTTCGGAGTTGGTCATGGCACCCGTTTTTTCGCTCCACTGAGTCGCGGGCAGCAGAATGTGGGCGTAGGCAGCGGTTTCAGCAGGGTAGTAAGCATCTTGGTAAACGGTGAGGGGCGATCGCCTCAATGCCGCTTTGGTGCGATCGATATCGGGCATACTAACAGCGGGATTCGTCGCAGCTACCCACAGGAACTGTACCGCTCCTGTCTCTAGCCCTGTAATCATTTCCCAAGCAGTTAGCCCCGGTTCGGGCGAAATGTCTCCGGCTTGCAGTCCCCAAAATTGTTCGACTTCAGCACGGTGGGCTGGATTTTTGACCAAGCGATAGCCCGGAAGCAAATGGGATAAGCCGCCCGTTTCTCGTCCGCCCATCGCATTGGGTTGCCCAGTGAGGGAGAATGGCCCTGCGCCGGGTCTGCCAATTTGTCCGGTCATTAAATGGAGGTTGATCAAAGAGCAAACTTTGGCAGTGCCTTCTGAAGATTGGTTAACGCCCATCGACCACATTGACAGAACATTCTTTGCGTTTGCCCAATATTCTGCCGCCGTCTCCAACATGCGCGTAGAAATGCCGCAGCGTTTTGCCACCAGCTCTGGCGGATAAAAGTTAGCAATTTTCTCAAATTCGCGGAAGCCCGTGGTGTGAGCCGTAATAAAATCCTGGTCAAAGCATCCCCAGCGTAGGAGCAAGTTGCCGATGCCATTGAGTAGATCGACGTCAGTGCCGGGACGAATTGCCAGGTGCAGATCAGCGGCTTCGGCGGTTGCTGTTCTGCGAGGGTCAACCACAATTAATTTAACGTTGCGATTCTTCTTGTGGTATTTCTCGAAGCGATTAAAAACAATAGGATGACAGTCGGCGGTATTAGTGCCGATTAAAAAGGCGCAGTCGGTTTTTTCTAAGTCGTCATAACAGCAAGGGGGGCCATCGGCACCAAAGCTTTGAATGTAACCTGACACGGCAGAAGACATGCACAAGCGAGAGTTTGCGTCAAAATTATTGGTGCCTAAACAGCCCTTCATCAACTTTTGGGCAATATAGTAATCTTCTGTTTGAAATTGCCCAGAGCCGTACATGCAGAGCGCGTCTGAACTGTGGGTGTGCTGTACAGATTGAATGTGATTAACAATGCGATCGAGGGCTGCATCCCAGCTAACGCGGCGAAAGGGTTGATCTAATGACTCGCGCATCATGGGGTAGTGGAGGCGATCTTTGTTGAGCGATTCGGTGATGGTGGCACCCTTAACGCAGATCATGCCTTCACTAGATGGATGGGAGCGATCGCCTCGCACTTGCCACATGGGATTACCTTCACTGTCTCGGCTCACAGGTTTACCAGGCTGAGCCGGGGGCAACACTTCTAAACCGCAGCCTACTCCACAGTAAGGACATAATGTTTTAACTGAATCTGTTGCCATCGGAGTTGCCTCCAACCCTGAGAATATATTCTGCGATCACCACTGCACCTTAGCGATAAAAATGGGTAACGTCCGCTACTTTCACTACACAATCTCTCCTGTTCACCGGAATTTGACTGGAATCCATGCAATAACTGCATAAAGCATCATTCATTACTCGCTGTGGGCATATCGGCTGAACAAGAAATCTAACGCCTGGTTACGCAGTGTGTAGTAGCGAGGATCTTCTGTAATTTGGCTGCGATTACGGGGGCGATCGAAGGGAACTGTCATAATTTCACCAATTTTGGCACTGGGGCCATTGGTCATCATGACCACGCGATCGGCAAGGAATAATGCCTCATCAATGTCGTGGGTAATCATCAGCACGGTCACGCGATGAGCAGTCCAAATCTGCAAAAGTTCTTCTTGCAGTTCTTCTTTGGTGATTGCATCAAGTGCCCCAAACGGTTCATCGAGAATCAGGACTTGAGGATAGGTAGATAGAGCACGGGCGATCGCCACCCGCTGCTTCATGCCACCCGAAATTTGACCGGGCTTTTTATCTGCGGCTTCTTCCAGCCCGACCATTGCCAAATGTTTGTGAACCAGCTCGGTTTTCTCTGCCTTCGACTTATCAGGATGAACTGCTTTGACTGCCAGATACACATTCTCAAACACCGTTTTCCAGGGCAGCAAACAGTAGTTTTGAAACACCACCATGCGATCGGGCCCTGGGCGCTCAATCACTTGACCCTTGAGCCTGACTTCACCGCTAGAGGGCTGACGAAAGCCAGAAACCATATCAAGCAACGTTGATTTACCGCAGCCAGAGTGACCAATGACGCAGACAAATTCACCTTCATCTACCGTGAGATCGACGCCATCTAATACCGTGTAAGGGCCTTTGGGCGTGTCGTAAACTTTGGAGACGTTATCAATGTGCAGGAAGGGTTGGATTGTTTGCACCGGAGAATGAACCACAGTTTCTGAGTATGTTTGCATAAGGATTCAAGGGATTCGAGAGAGACGTTTGGGTGGGTCGTTAGGGAGTAGCAATGAAATAACGTCCCGATCCGCCCCCTAAATCCCCCAATTTTGGGGAACTTTGAAAGGCTCGGAAGTCCCCCAAAATTGGGGGATTTAGGGGGCTAGCAAGCTAGCGCGTCCCACGGGGACTTTATTTCAATGCAGATCCCTTAGTGCATTAAACTGCGGTTTTGACAGCAGTTTTAACAGCGATAGGAGCAGGTTCGTCGATTAGGATTTCTTCAATTTGAATCTTTCCGTGAATATCGAGGCTATTGAGATAATCGATCGGCGCATCAGGATTAAAGACCTTGCCGTCAAATAGCTCAATAGAATGGCGATCGGGTTCTTGATCAGGTAAGCCTAATTCTCTAGCCGCTTGACTATAGAGATCAACTCGGCGCACCCGCTCTAAGATTTCGACCCAGTTTTTGGGGAAGGAAGTAATGCCCCAACGCGCTAGTTGGGTCAAAATCCACAGTCCTTCAAATCGACTGGGACAGGCGCTCTTTTCGATATAGAACTGATGGTATCGAGGCAACATTTGCGGGGTTTCACCTGTGCCGCGATCGTAAGGATCGACTAAACCGGGGCGGATGTATTCCAGGTTGGTGCCAATGTAATCGGGCTTGCTCAAAAGTTTGGCAATCTCTTCCCGGTTACGAGGATCGTCGCAATACATACAGGCTTCTAACAGTGCCTTGACTAGAGCTAAATGAGTTTGGGGATATTGCTGATCCCAGTCTTCTCGCACACTCAGCATTTTTTCGGGGTGTCCGGGCCAGATCTCTAAATCTGTGGCAATCACAAAGCCATGTCCTTCACTTACGGCACGGGAACTCCAGGGTGCGCCAGCGCAGAAGCCGTCAATGTTGCCCGACAGCAAGTTAGAGACCATTTGGGCAGGAGGAATGACGACCAAGTTGACATCTTTATCGGGATCGATGCCTGCGGATGCCAGCCAATAGCGCAGCATGAGGTTGTGCATTGAGGCAGGGTGAACCACGCCTAAGGTATGGATTTTGTCAGAATCTTTTGCGATCGCCGCTTTAAAGTCTGCCAGCGATCGCACTCCCTGGTCATAAAACCGTTTGTCGAGCGTAATCGCATTCCCGTTCCGGCTCAAAATTAAGCCACTGACCATTGGCATGGGTGGATTGCCGTCGCTGCCTAGCGTCATCGCCAGGGGCATTCCCGCCACCATTTGTGCTGCATCTAACCGCTTGCTTTGGATGCCATCGGCGATCGCTGTCCAACTCGGTTCACGGCTCAGGGTCACTTGCGTTAATCCATGCTGCTCAAAAAATCCTTTTTCTTTCGCCACTACCAACGGCGCGCAATCGTTAAGGGGTAAGAATCCAATCTCTAGATTCACCTTCTCCAGCCCATTGCCAGCAACCACGCCCACAGGTTGACTCTTGCGTTTTTTGGCGCGCTTTTGCTGGTTGAGGAAGTAGATCATTTCACTGCGCAGAGCATAGTAACTGGGATGATTAACCACCGCCATGCGCGTACGCGGACGAGGAATTTTTACCTCCAAAATTTGTCCAATATGTGCTTCCGGCCCATTCGTCATCATGACCACGCGATCCGACAGGATCAGCGCTTCGTCGATGTCATGGGTCACCATTAAGCAGGTGATGCCCGCCTGTTCAGCAATATGCATGAGCTGTTCCTGCAAGCCGCCCCGCGTTAGGGCATCCAGTGCGCCAAAGGGTTCATCTAGCAGCAGCATTTTGGGGCGAATGGCTAGGGCACGGGCGATCGCCACTCGTTGCTTCATGCCACCCGACAATTCGTGCGGACGTTTATCGGCTGCGTGTTCCAATCCAACCAATTTAATATTCTGCTCAATGATCGCGTGCCGTTCACCCGCCGGAAGGTTCTTCATTGCCGCATTGACGCTTAACGCAATGTTCTGGCGCACTGTTTTCCAGGGCAACAGGGAATAGTTTTGAAATACCACCATGCGATCGGGTCCCGGTCTGGTAATTACCGAGCCTTCCAAAACGACACCGCCCGTCGTGGCATTGTCTAACCCAGCCACAATATTAAGTAAGGTCGATTTACCGCAGCCAGAGTGACCAATTAGCGTGACGAATTCACCTTCTTTAATGGTCAAATTAATGTTTGCAAGAGCGATATAGCGATCGCCCCCCGGCAGAGGAAAAACTTTATCAACGTGGTCGATGTCTACAAATGCTGTCATGGCAAATAGGGGATAAAAGGACGATGAAATTAGCTCTGCTCACCAGGAGAAATCAAATGACCAACCCAACCCACTAATTTATCCAACACCAAGCCGACTAGACCCATATAAATGATCGCCAAAATAATTTGGCTGTTGCCATCGCTGCCGCTGCTGTTGTACGCATCCCAGATAAAGAAACCAATGCCGCCGTTGGCTTTGAGCATTTCGGCTGCAACGATCGCTAACCAAGCCAAACCCACCCCAATTCTTAGCCCCGTGAACACATAGGGAACGGTAGCGGGAATCAGGACGCTCAAAATATATTCTTGAGGGGATAAACGTAAAACTTTCGCCACGTTTTTATAATCTTGGGGAATCTGTTGAACGCCCATCGCCGTGTTGATTACAATCGGCCATACCGCCGTAATGAAGATGACAAAAATGGCTGCCGGATCACTGTTTTGGAACACGCCCAGGGCGATCGGTAACCACGCCAGAGGAGGTACTGTTCGTAAAACCTGAATGACAGGATCAGAACCGCGACGAATCAGTACATTGCTGCCAATAATTGCGCCGACAACGATTCCGACTACAGCCGCGATCGAGTAGCCGAGTGCCACTCGCTGCAAACTAATCAAAATTTGCCAGCCTAAGCCTTTGTCTGTGCCGCCATTGTCAAAAAATGGATCGATAATGTAATTCCAAGTATCGCTAACCATGCGAATTGGGCCTGGAATCAGGGATGTTGGACTCATGCACAGCAGTTGCCACAGTGCCAGAAGCGCCAGCGTGAAAACAATGGGCGGCAAAATATGTCCTGCCTGTTTACTGATCTGAGCTGACCATTGAGAAGAAGCTTGAGGACGAAGAGAGGTGTTGGTTGTCATAATTCGATTTTTGCTGAACCTTTTCTAGGGTATGTGGTTTGATGTTTCAGTTCTGAGTCTTTTGTTACGCCGTTACTCAGTCAGTGATAGCAAAACCAGTGAGAGCAAAACCAGTGAGAGCAAAAAATATGGGGTAAAAATTAGCGATCGCCTCATCTCGCTCCTAGTCTTTGTGGGAACGAGAGGCGATCGCCAGAAGTTCTTAAACCTTCTTAAACTTGAGTCCTTTCAGGTAAGCAGCCGGATCAGCGGGATCAAACTTGGTGCCATCAAAGAAGGTTTCTACGCCACGTGACGTGCTTTTGGGAATAGCCGCTTCTTGCCCGATCGCCTTTGCAGCTTCCTTCCAAATATCTTCTCGGTTGACCTGATCCACCAGCTTATTCACATCCGTATCAGCGGGCAGCTGACCCCAGCGAATATTCTCAGTAATAAACCAGGTATCGTGGCTCTTAAAGGGATAGGAAGAATCTTCTTTAAAGAACTTCATCAGCAAATCGCTGTTCTCAAGCTTACGACCATTCCCGAAATCGAAGTTGCCTTGTGCCCGCGCCAAAATGTCCTTTGCAGGTGCCTTAATGTACTTGTCAGCAGAAATAATCTTGCACATTTCTTCTTTGTTACCAGGCTCATCACACCAAAGTTGTGCCTCTTGAACTGCCATCGTCAGCGCTTTAGCAGCTTTCGGATTTTTTTCAACCCAGTCTGCTCGCATCGTGAATGCTTTTTCGGGATGGTTTTTCCAAAGTTCGCCAGTAGTAACTGCCGAAAAACCTAGGCTTTTGCTGACCAACCGACCGTTCCAGGGTTCACCCACGCAAAAAGCGTCCATAGATTTGGTCTCCATGTTGGCAACCATCTGCGGCGGCGGAATCACCACAATGTCTACATCTTTTTCAGGATCAATGCCGCCTGCCGCTAACCAGTAGCGCATCCATAAATCGTGGGTGCCGCCGGGGAAAGTCACTGCACATTTAAATTGCTTACCTGCTGCTTTGGCTGCATCAACTCTAGATTTGAGGACAGAGCTATCATCGGCAACCTTCAGATCTTTGTAGTCGTTGGAAAGGGAAATGCCTTGACCATTGGTATTTAACCGCGCCAAGATGTTCATCGGAACGGGATTATTACCCTTGGTAATTTTGCCAGTGGTCATCAGGTAAGGCATGGGGGTAAGAATGTGTGCCCCATCAATACCGCCGCCACTAGCACCTAGTTCTAAGTTGTCGCGCGTGACCGCCCAAGAGGTTTGTTTCTCAACCGTCACATCCGTCATGCCGTACTTGGCAAACAGCCCTTTTTCTTTGGCAATCACTAGGGGAGCACAGTCGGTTAGGGCAATAAAACCTAACTTAGCAGTGGTAACTTCTGGAGCATCAGCCGCGTTTACGGGAGACGGCGATGCAGTCGAATCACCGCTTGCAGATGCAGCAGGTTTTTCGGCAGTGGAAGTACAGCCATGAATCAATAAAGTGGCAGCAGTAGTGGCTCCTGCCGCGATCATAAATTTCCGTCTGGACAAGTTAGACATAGTTACCTAATGCAGTTTCAGTTTTAGTTCGAGAGAGCGATTTAACAGAGTAGTTTGAGTAATGAGGAACGATTAGCAGGCTATGCCTATTTTGCTGCGGGCACCGAAATGCTCGATTAGCAAATTCTGCAAGACGGGCTTCAAATCGTCGCAGGGAATTCCCTTGGTGACGCAGGCACCTAGATGGGCATCTTTGCCCACCTTGCCGCCCATGTAGATGTCTACTCCTTCGACCGTCTTGCCCTCCTTACGGACTTTAGTACCCATTAAACCAATGTCGGCAACCTGAGGCTGAGCGCAAGAATTGGGGCAGCCCGTCCAGTGAATTCTCACAGGTTGAGGAACCTCTATTTCTGCTTCCAATTCTTTGATCAACGCCAGTGCCCGATTTTTGGTTTCAATTAGGGCAAAATTGCAGAACTGTGATCCGGTACAGGATACGAGCGATCGCATCAATGGACTGGGGTTAACTGCAAACTTTTCCAACACTGGCTCTTGCAAAAATGCTTCTAGCCGAGTGTCAGGAATGTTGGGAATAATCACATTCTGTTCAATGGTCAGCCGAAGTTCGCTGCTGCCATAAACGTCAGCGATCCGCGCCAGCTCAAACAGGTCAGAAGCGTATAAACGCCCTACGGGAATTAATATTCCCACATAGTTCAGACCTGCTTGTTTCTGAGGATACACGCCAATGTGATCTCTTTTCTCCCAATCAATTTCATCTTTTGCAGCAGCAGGGTGAAGAGCGTGTCCTATCTGTTGTTCAATCGCTGCTCGGAACCGTTCTATGCCCCATTCATCAATCAGCCACATTAACCGTGACTTTTGCCGATTCGCGCGCAGTCCGTTGTCGCGGTATACCTCTAGAATGGCGCGACAGATACCGACCACTTCAGCAGGCGACACCCAGGCGTTAAGCGGAATCGCCGCTTCACAACGCTTTGCAGAAAAGAAACCGCCTACAACAACATTAAAGCCTAATTGAGACTCGCCATTGATACTTTGGAACGCAGGAATGAATGCAATATCATTTATTTCTGCGTGAATTGAATTATCGCGTCCGCCTTCGATGGCAATGTTAAACTTTCGCGGCAGATTAGTAAATTCGGGATTACCTTGTCCGCTATTCGTAATCATGTCTTGGACTTGTTGCACCAAGTCTCTGACATCCATTAACTCATCGCCATCTAGTCCAGCGATCGGAGATGCTGTGATGTTCCGCACGTTGTCCATGCCCGATTGCACGCTGGTCATTTCAACGCTGGCAAGGCGCTGAAAAATATCGGGTAAGTCTTCGATGCGAATGCCTCGGAGCTGCAAATTTTGTCTGGTAGTGATATCGGCATTACCATCTTCACCGTAGCGCTGGACAATTTCTGCAAGTACGCGCATTTGTACACTGCTAATAATGCCGCTGGGCAATCGCAGCCGCATCATAAATTTACCAGGAGTCACGGGGCGAAAAAAGATACCCCACCACTTGAGGCGGTGATCCCGATCGATTTCATCCATCGCTTCCCAGCCAACTTGGGCAAATTGTTCTAAATCTGCCTTGACTGCCAAACCGTCTTTTTCGACCTTGAGTTTTTCAAACTTATTTAAGCTAGGCGTTTGCTCAGTCATCATACTAACCATGGGTTGATTGATTTGGGATGAACCCAACCGATTTGGAACCACTGAAAGCTAAGGTATGGTGAATTAATCCTTGATTTCGTGACTTTTGTTACAAAATCTTGCAAATTATGAAAAATCTGCAAGATTTCTATGCGACTTTTGCATTGGGCAGAGTTTTTAGGAGGAGCGATCGCCATTGATCACGAGCGATTTGTAAACGGGCATAGTAATCTAATTGCCCCATTGCATTGGTATAGAGCGACTCTTTCTAGGACTCGCTCGAAAAGTCAGTCAGTGTTGATTAAGGCATGATCGATAGGCTTCATAGACTGGAAACGAGACATGGAGCTTATAGAAGCCATTTGAGATCTAATTCAAATTCAGCTTAAGGTAGATTTCTGACAACGATCAATCGGTAGGGACGCAGCATTTGCACCAGGATCTAGGCTGGGTTTTCAAAATATTGCTGCAAATGCCGCGCCCTTACAGCATTTCGCAATGACCGGAAAGATGTCAAATAGGTTCTATAGATTTACCTCAGTTGGCGTACTATAGAAAAATTTCTACCGATACCACCTGATTTAGGATGATATACAGAAATCGTCTGCCTATTCACCTATTTTGGGATGGATATGCGGAAACTTTCTCTCTAAAAACAAGTTGCGCGGCAGTACCCCAATGGTTGTAGAAAAAAGATCCTGAGGAAGCACTTATGGAAGGGAATAGCTAAAATGTTGGGCAACAGGTCTATTTACGGGAAACCTTAACATGCGGCACCCAGATTCAGACTCTCAGCGGAACCTTGCTCAAAAAATTACAAAATGGAAAGCTGGACTGGCAGATCTGGGGCGACGGAATCCTCTCATCAAGTTTCGGCAAGACAGTCCTCGATCACTAGAAATCCTGACAGCGCAACCAGATATTCTCTTCAAGCGCTTAATTGAAGAGAGAAAACCGCTGTACTTTCAGGCGGACAGTGAGGCTCAAGCAGTTGTTCAGCCTAGTCAGATTAGTACAACAGCAAGAAACCTTGTTGAATTGAGAACCCGTCAAACAGGTGATGAGCAGCTAAAAAGGCTCAAGAAATTGCGTAGTGAGGCGCGGCTATCGCTGGAGGAAAGAGGCGTAAATAGCCTATTTTTAGCATTTGGAACGCTGACTTGGTATGACAAGGATAAACCAGACGAAGCTTTGCTGTCACCACTAATCTTGGTTCCTGTAGAGATGATTAAGGAGCCAAGACGAGATGTGTATAAAATTTCCATTTTGGAAGAAGATGTTGTACTCAATCCAACACTTTCATTAAAATTAAAGCAAACTTTTGGGATTGACTTTCCAGAGGGAGAGGCAATTCAGGAAATAACCTATAGTGAATTGATTATTCAGATTCGCCAGCTGTTATCAGAGCAAAAGACGTGGCAAATCCAAGAAAACGTTTTTATCTCGCTGTTTTCTTATGCCAAGGCTGCAATGGTTAGGGACATCATTGAAAATGAAGCTAGGATTTGTGCTCACCCAATTTTGCAAGCAATTAGTGGTGATCTCAGTGCTTATCAAGCAAACTACAAAGAGCCTCTACCTGCATCAGCTTTAGATTCACGAGTTAAGCCTGAACAGGTATTTCAAATTCTTGATGCTGATTCTAGTCAACAGGTTGTAATTGAAGCGGCAAAAGCTGGCTCTAGTTTCTTTGTTCAAGGACCACCAGGGACGGGTAAGAGTCAG